>Ga0335079_10004703_pt1 | contig 15701 bp, 13 predicted proteins | sample Lox_Sample_33_FD_206719 | JGI IMG/M metagenome (GOLD analysis project Ga0335079, IMG submission 206719) | Soil microbial communities from Loxahatchee National Wildlife Refuge, Florida, United States - Lox_Sample_3.3 | ecosystem: Environmental > Terrestrial > Soil > Wetlands | place: USA... | reverse complement strand
TACGACCGGAGTTTCAAGCCCAAAAGCTAATTGTCCGTAATCTGTAAGTAACACAAAATAAAATACATGTACCTGCCTGGCCCGAAATCTTCGGAGTGCCGGCATCGTTTTTTGAAATCGCCAAAACCGTTCAAACGCCTTCAATTCCTTTCATTTCTTCTCCATCCCGTTCTCTCCGTTCGGGAGAAGGTTCCACCTGGGGACCCGAATATTTCCGCCCACCCTGACGTTAACAGGGCACCGGGTGTTTTCGATCGAGATGCGCGTAGGAGCCGAGATCGTTTGACTCGGTGAACGTGGAAGGCGTGGAAGAGTTGGTCGCGGACAAGGGTTATCATGCCGGCCCGGTGCTGGCGGCAGTGCGGGAAGCGGGCGTGCGGACTTACGTAGCCGAGCCGGATCGGGGCCGGCGGAAGTGGACGGGCAAAGAAGAGCAACAGGCGGCGGTTTACGCGAATCGGCGGCGGATTGGTGGGAATCCAGGCAAGCAGTTATTGAGAAGACGTTGCAGATATCTGGCGACTAGTCCTATCCCGGCGGGTTCGGCTTGCGGGCTTTCAACAATACATTCACGAAGGTCCGTTTGGTTGAAGCCTTAGGAGAGTCGTTTAGGGAGTCGATGGCCCGCAAGAGATGTACCAAGGCGTTGATTGGATTCCAGAGGCTGCCGCGATTGCTGGCCCCAGAGAATCGGTCGGCACTGCCGCGCGCCCAGAGGGGCAGGAGGTTGTGCTCCAGTAACGGCTTACCGATACCGTAAATCAGGAAATGAAGGAATGGAAGACTGTAGTGAGTGGATTCGTCGATCCTTTCAACTTCGAAACCCGCGGCACGGACGCGAGCGGCAAGATCTTCAGGCTCATATAACCGCTGGTGGTTGGACCAGATTCCAGCGATGGGACCCCGGCGAATCGGCTGCCCGCCGGCCCCGATCCAGATACGATTGATCGGGTCCCACCAGAACGGGTAACGGGCATGTGGGACGCTCAGCGCAAGAATCCCACCCGGACGAAGAACCCGGAGTAATTCACGAAGCCCAGTCGTATGATCCGCGAGATGCTCCAAAACTTCGCTCATCAGGATCTTGTCAAAACTGCTTTCAGCAAAGGGCAGGTGTTCGATATCGCCACAGACGAGGGAAGCAGGTACGCGCTCTCGCCGGGCCCATTGGAGGCGGGCCGAATCGCCGTCGATACCGGTGAGCCGCAGGCTGCGCAAGCGGCCCATGACCATCAGGTAAAAGCCCATTCCACAGCCGCAGTCCAGGACATGTTCGTGATCCCGGAGCTCGAGCCATTCCAGGAGAATCAGCGCGCGCCGGCGAAAGGCCATGTCGGCTTCGTTGCGCAACAAAACCTCCAGCTCCGCGCGATCGGCGCTTGACAGGCTCATCGGGCGATTTCCGCCAAGAGGGATTCATACCGGTCGAGGCTGCATTCTGGGTCGAAGATGCGGCGGATGACCGCCGGATCCGGACGATAGTCTTGGGGGCGATCGAGTACGGAGCGGATCCCATTCGCGAGCGCCTCTGGGTTACCGGGCGGGACGAGAACGCCCGCTCCGGTCTCGCGCACCACCACTCTGGCTCCTGGGATGTCGCTAGCGACCAGAGGTGCGCCACACAGCAGCGCCTCAACTTGGACCAAAGCGAACATATCGCTGCGGCTTGGCAGGACAAAGACATCGCACAGGCGATAAAAGGCCGCCATTCGCCAGCGCTCGCGGATTAATCCAAGAAACGTGAGGCGATCGCCAACTCGTTGAATGGCCGGCCGACACCGTTCCAGGAAATTCTCATAGTGCGGCTGCATGCCTGCCAAGACAAGCTGCACGTCCGGGTGTGTCCTGAGCAGACTTGGGAGCGCTTCCAGGAGAGTGTCGAACCCTTTCTCCCAAACCCATCGGCCAGCGAAGCCGATGATCCGGCGCCCGCTGAGCGCCAGCTCTGTGCGCATAGAGTGTTCAGAGGCCGGGATGTTGGGAAGTTCGGTTACCGGCGGCAGAATGCAAACGAGTTTCGCCCCAAGGCCACGCAACATTCTGGAGTCGGCGGCATAGTCGGAGGTATAGGAGGTTACCCGGGTTGCCATGCGCGCCGCCAGAGATAGCAGTGCATAGGCAGCGATCTCGATAGAGCGGTTGGGTGCGCCGGTCGGCAAGACGATATCGCCATGATGGCTCATTAGCAGCGGTCGGCCCAGAAGGCGGCATAGCAGAGCGACGAGAGGCGCTTCGGGTAGCGGAGTATGGATCTGGATGACGTCGTGCTGGCGAATTAGCCTCGCCGCCGCCAACACGAATGAGGGAGCGATCATGCCCCGGCTGAATGTGCCGATGGCAGGCACTCGTAGCACTCGAACACCGTTCAGTAGTTCCTCAGAGGGCAGGTCGGGATGGTGCCTGACGGCAAGGACCGAGACCGAATTGCCACGCCTCGCTAGACCTTCGGCCAGAAACTGCGCATGGCGAGTGAGTCCGGTCCAATGCGGGTGATAGTAGGTGAGGATCGAGAGGATCTTCATTACTCTTCTGCCCGGCCTGGGACAATTTCCAGGAGGCCGTGCGAGAGCATGTCCTTTGCCGCGTACAGAACATCCTGAAGTAAACGCTCGGAATCAGTCTCATACAGGGCCTGAAGAGCGGTCACAATCTCGGAAATCGATCGCGGACTCTGCACCATCTCCCAGATCTTCGCGCCGCTGGCGTTCAAGCTGTAATAGAAGCCCGACCGCAGACCAAGCATGACAATACCGTCTCCCAGCTTGGAGGAGATATGCTCCTTGGCGGCTACGAGAATCGAAGTGGCTTTGAGCTGTGGTGTTACCATATCAGGGACTTTGCCTAATCCGGTAGATTCGCGTCTTCTGCCGATCATACACGACATCCCAATATCTTCCCTCCGCTTGCCTGAATTTAGCCCCGGCTTCCGCGGCGCAAGCGTTCTCCAGACTGCCCCAGGCAAGGTACTGCGCACCATATTTTTTCAGGAGAATCCATGTCTCGTGGGGATCGCCTGGCTGGAAGATTCTCTGGACGTCCTGAATGCGCCGTAAGACACGCCCACTGTCGTAGCTAGCCATTTGTTGGCGAACATGCCCGTCCCATCCGATGATCGACGGCAAACCAGTGTAGATGGAGACTCGGTTTCCCCAGGTGTAAGAAGCCGGATAGGTATTGAATTCGGCAATCACCGGTGTACCGGAGGCATTGGCACGCAGCCACCATATGATGCCCAGGTCGTCGCTCAAGTGCAGGTCGCTTTCGCAATAGCGGAAAGATGCCGTCTGCAAAAAGGCCATGCCGTCCCAACCCGGCCCGAGCGAGGCATCGAAGCGGTCCCGGCGGCGGAAATGGGGAGCCGTGACAGGATAGGCGAGGCAGCCCACTAAGACCAGGACAAAAATTGCAGCCCACGTCAAACGCCACGGTTTTGACCACGGCACCTCGTCACTACCGATTCTCGCCAGCAGGACGGCCGCCGCGATGCCGAATAGGATCCATGCCTGGAAGCTGAACTTGAACACCGTGTTCATTCGACCGACATCACCAGTGAGGACAATCCATTCCGGTGCGAGCACCAGGATCAGGCCCGACATTGTGACGAATATCAAGAACAGGCTCAGGGGCTCGGGGCGGTGTTCCCGACAAAGGCTCCAAAACGCCGCGCAAAGGAGCGTCATCACCAGCGCTGTTACAGCATGACCGAACAACGCAGCCACGACGAGCAGGCCGCAGGCCAGCATGCGCTGCCAGACTCGAATGCCGGTAGCCAGCATCAGCGCGGGTCCGATGATCAGCAGAAAAACGCCATGTATCAGCAGGAAGGGACCCAGCTTAGTCTGGCTGCCAGTCCAAAGGTGAAACGCCCCATATCCGGGAGCGAACCATTGATGGAACGGCAGGAAACAGAGCCACCCTAAGGCCAAAACACCGGCCCATACTAAAGTGGCGATGAATCCAGTTCGCACGTGATCAGACGAGGCTCGGCGGCAGGAGAGCCAGATCGCCCCGCCGAGAAGGAACGCCGCGCTGGGGGCATCCCAAGTGTTGGAGGCCGGCAGTGCACCCCAGGTCAACGCCGCGAAAGCCAACAGAGCGGCGGAGGAATATTGTCTTGCCAAAGGCGATTGCACAAGGGCAACGGCCAGACCCAGTATGAGGAGAAATAGAGGCATGCCCAACAAGTGGGCGTGCAGGTCGCCAAAGTAGAAGGTGAACAGAGGGAACTCGGTGATGGGAAGGGGCTCTCCGGGTGCGATGTTAAAAGCGCGAGTCGAGTCGAAGTACCACACCCATCCACCCACGCCCGCATCCCACCCGCGTTGCACGAACACGACGAGTCCGCGTATGACGGCTTCTAAGAAAGCAAATACGGGCAATTGGGGGGCACGGTCTCCGGCCGACAGCCTGGCAACAGCGGAGATGAACAAAGCCGCTTGTTTGAGGTTGCCTAGGACCAGGACGAAGAGGACTCCCGTAGCAGCTGTCACGGCACGCGAGCGGGAAGAGGCGGCCAGCCGGGCGACAGCACCGGCGAGCGCATATGTGACGCTGAACACGCTGCTGGCGGCCATTCCATAGAGGAGCGGAATAATGATGTTGTAAGCAACCTCGGGCACGACCGCGACAGCCTTGATGAGACATGCCACCAGCACAAAGCCGAAATAGTAATAGTTCACGAACGCGCCGGAATACCAGGGATGATAGAGAGGAAAATCGGTCGCACGCACGGCGGCGGTGAGCAATGCGAAGTCCATCGGCTTCTCACCGCCGAAGAAGAGCTGCCAGAGATCCGGGTTGCCGCGCCGCAGGATGGCCATACAGGCGAAAGCGGTCAGGAAAACGGCTTCGCTGGCAACCAGCAGCATCCCACGCTCCCGCAGGAATGCCATTATTGCCACGCGCTGTCGGCAAGCAGCAGCGCTGCCGGCGGCCACGAGCAGCAGCACAACCGTCCAAATCCAGGGCCGCTCGAAGGAAACCCATGGAGTACACGCGCCAAGCCATGCCAGCCATCCCGTCGCCAGTAGAGCCGCGGTCTTGCTCAACCCGTAGCCGCGGTCGGGCAGCCCTGGACAAATCACGAACAGGAGAGGAGCTGCCGCGAGCGAGATGAGATAAAGGAAAAGCAGGATGCTTAAGGCCGGCGCATGGCGCGAAAGTGCGGTGGGCGGAAGAATTGCAGTCCAGGACTGGCCCCGAAGCTGGCGGAGCCAACGCTCCGGTGGCAGCATCAGCCCCGTGGGAGCGCGTGCCGCGAGACGCGCCGGGGTCCTGGCAATCTCGTCCCACGCCACTTTGCCCAGGATGTCTGCCGCGTTGTCGTGCGAGTAGTGCGCCGCCTTTTGAAACACGATCACCACGGGGTGATCGTAGACCGTGAACGCCTCTTCGGCATACCGCGTTGGGATGACGAGAGGTCCGAGCCGGGGAAAGGATTCGAACTGCTTGACCTTCTGAAAGCCAAGGCTTCCGTCGAAAAGTGCCCGGTAATAGTTCACCGACATCGGGTAGCGTGCCGGCAGGCGAGGGATTGATTCGTAAAGGCGGTTACTGCTGAGAATGATGTATTCGGCACGATCGAGGAGGGTGAGCGCTTCGATAAGTTTCTGCGGTGTGTCCTCGTCGTACCAGTGCATCTGCACTCCCTGGTAAAAGCCGCCGTATGGATCACGACCATGAATGCGCAGAGGCAAAGCGTCGTCCCAGTGTTCGCAGGCTAACACGCTGCCCTTGGGGATGTTCGCGTAGATCCATTCGCTGGCGGCAACACGCGATTGAGGATTCCGATAGATGGCGGTGAAAGCCACGGCCCATAGTAGAGAGGCGGTCATGACCAGGAGCGCAAATGAGGCGGCAAGGCGGGGAGCTCTCCACCAAGCCGGCTTGCCGAAACCCCGGTGACGCGACAGGTCGATCCATCGAACCAACATCCTTGCGGCCAGGACGAAGAGCGCTCCATAGAGCGGCAGGAAGTAGCGCATGGTCATGACCCAACGGGTGCCCTGGTAGAAGAAGAGCACGCTAATCCAGGTAATTGGGATGAGGGACGAATAAACAGCGGCGGTTCTGAAATTGGCTGATACCAAGCGCAAGAAGAGACGGCGGGCGGCGAAAACCCATGCGGTCCACGCGACCAGGCCAGCCGGAAGCCCTGTTCCCCAGAGCACCATGTTCCACCAAGGGAACAGAAGTGGCGTGCGGCCGGCCCATTGGTAGCCAGGGGGGATATCGACTTCCCCGGATGTGAGCCTCGCTGTCTCCGCCAGATTGTCGAGCCAGCGTGGGGATGGTAGTGGATTCCAAATGGCGGAGGCGCGGAATGCTTCCGGTTGTGTGATGCGAAACACCACGAACGCAACCAGTCCTGCGATACCGAGATGCAGGCTCGCCGTGACCCAAACCGAACCCGGCCGGATGCCGGCAGGCGACCTGGTTCGCCACGCATTTAGCGCGACCACGATAGCGATTAGCGGAACGAAAAGCGCCGCCGAAATCTTGCAGGCCAACGCCAACCCCAGGAAGACACCAGTCCAGGCAGTCTGATGCCAACCAGGGGCCCTCTGATATCGGGCTATGAAATAGGTAGCGCCTGCCAGGAAGAAGTTAACAGCGGAATCGACGATGAAAAAGTGCGCCTGCTGGATGGGCAAGACAGCGAAGGCATAAAAGAATGCCGCAAGCAGAGCGATTCTCCGGTCGCGGTACAAGGAAATGGCCAGTAGGTAAACCCAACCGATGACCCCGATATCGAAGGAAGCACTGAGAAGCCGTCCCATGCGCGCAAGCCCGGCCAAGTCATGGACACCGGCCCACCAGGATGTGGTTCTCAGAATAACGAGGGGGAGAGTGCCGTACGCGAAATAGCGGTAGCCGACGTTGCGGGGATTCAGGGGCGAGCGTGCCTCGTCAAGGTACTGCGCTATACCGTCCGGCGGTCTCATGGAGGAGGTGACCATGAGGAGAAAACGCTCGTCGGGATGGAGAAACTGATACGAGTCCCAGCCTGCTCCCGAGTAGCGAAGAACGGCTGCCCCGAACAAAATCAATGCGAGGGCAACCAGCCAAGGAATCCTACGCCACAAACGAGTCAAAGCGAACGGCGCCTCGCATATGTATAGAATATGTGATCCTGCCTTCGTATGATCGCCCTGCTCATGATTGCGACGCTGGTGTTCACGCTGCTCGTGAACCTGACCGGCCTGGCGTTGGCTGCGAGGCGCCTCATTCCAAATTATGTTCTTGCCAGGGTTGCTTCGCCTCTTCTGCTGTGCATGGCGATGTTCTGCCTGGAACATGCAATCGGGCTCGGAGACCTGTCTTGGGCGTTTCTACCGCTGACCCTTTACTCCCTGTGGCTTATCTGGAGGAAAAGAGGCTTCCTGCTGTCAAACGTGGGCCCGGAAATACTTTTCCTGCTTGGTTTCGGCTACGCCTTCCTTTGGGCGTTCTGTTTCCCGGACATCGACGGACGTTCGGAGAAGCTGGGTGATCTCACGTTCATCCGAGATTATTTGAGCGGGACGCGGCTCCCGCCACCCGACTACTGGTTCCCGCCGTTCCGGTTCGATGTTTACTACGGCTTCCAATACTATAGTTCGGCTTTACTGGGGCGCATTCTGCATCTGGACCCAGGCACAACGTATCGGCTCAGCCTTTGCGTGATCGTCGGGCTGGCCATGACAGCTGCGGGCGGCGCCGTCTACTTGTTGAGCGGCAGGCTGAAGCGATCCGTCCTTGTCTTGGCTGCTTTCGCTTTCGGCGGCACGGGCGCGTCGTTGCTGGCAAGGCTGTTTGCCAAACAGACTTTGCTTTCCGATGGCATGCGATTCATCGGGGAGTTCGCCGTCCCGGACAAGATGACCACTGGCCTCGGCAAATGGCTGGTGACGGCCAGCAGCATTCCCGCCAAGGAAGCGATCGTGTTGCCGGCTGAGACTTTCGGATACTTGGTTTACCTCGGGGATCACCATCCGCCGATGAGCGGGTTCTTACTGCTGACCCTGGCGCTGCTCTGCATCGCGATTGCCGAGAAAGAGGATGAACTGCGAATCGCACCGGCGATTCTGGCGTCCACGATTCCTGCCGTTGTGGCGGCCGACGCTTGGAATCTCCCGTTGCAGGTGTTGCTGGTCGCAAGTTGGGTCATTTGGAGGATGGTGAAGCACATTGCGGTACCGTGGTGGTCGCTGGCGGCTGGTTGCGGCGGAGGATTTCTGCTGATCCTCCCATTTTTGCAGAGCATCGGCTTTCACTCGCTCGACTATGGGGTTCGACTCCGCCTGGTACCGGGCCCGGAGCATACTCCAGCCCTCCTCGGACTGATCGTATGGGCTCCGTTCCTCCTGTTGCTGGGTGGGGCGGCGCTCTCGGCGCGGCGCGGTAGCGAGGAACTGCGTTGGTGCCTGTTATGGAGCATGCTGCTGCTGTTAACCGAGGCGTTCTACTTGGATGATGTCTACAGCGGGAAGTACAACCGGTTCAATTCGACGCTCAAGTGGTGGCCGTGGATCATGGCGGGCATGGTGCTCACTCTCGGTCCCCTGTCTTTGACGGCTCGGAGATGGGTGAGCCGGTGGAGTGCGGTGCTGGCCCTGGCATTGACAGCGTGGTTTGCGGTGCCTCTCTGCGAATATCTAATACTGACGCCCAAACCTCATATTGGACGAATCGACGGAGCGGCCTGGATTATGGCCGATCCAGCCGAGAAACCGATTCTGGAGTTCCTCAAGAATCAACGGCAAGGAATCGTGTTGCAGCGGTTGGAGGCCGATTCGTTTACATTCAGCCCTGGCCTGGTGATCTTCTCCGGCCAACAGGCGTTTCTCGGCTGGCCCGCGCATGAAAAGTTGTGGAGGGGCAATCGAAGGGACATCGATCAACGAAGCGAACAGGTAAAGCAGTTCTATCGTGGTGACCTGCCGGAGAGCGCGGCATGGCTGCTGGAAAACAAGATCGACCACGTGCTGTGGCTGAAGGGCGAGGGCAGCCAGTTACCGCCAGGGACATACGACAAGATCGAAGGGCAAATTCGAGATTTCTATTTCTGGCGGGAATACTACCGGGCTGGGGACTTCCGTGTCGGCGTCTGGAGCCGGCGCGAGTTTCCGCGCGCTGAGACGCCAGTCATGGCGGTCGACCCAACGCATGCGCGTGTCGCACCTGAGACTCGATAACGCGGTTGTTAACGGGAATCGGATGATACCGGCGGCGCTCTTCGCCGCGTTTCTGTTCTGTCGGACCTCCACGTCATTCTCAACGATTGTTTTCGTGATTACGGGGTGATCGGACGTTTCGAGTGACGCATCAGCGCGGGGGGTGGAGAGTCAGCTTCGGATGTCGTCTTGCGTGCGGGAGATCCCCTTTCCAGGCGTAGAGATATCCGGTCTCGCCGTGCACGGCGTTCGGCGTCGTTCTAACACAGTAGCCCAGCGAGGTGAGTCGATCAGACAGCATGAGGTGGTCGTGTGGCGGCCAGTCGTGGTACTCGAGGACGAAGCGTTGTATCTTTTGCAGAGCGGAGGCGGGCGAAGCGAGAATGATGTCGAACTCAGCTCCTTCACAATCCATTTTCGCGAGATCGCACGCTTCGGGAAAGAGCCGGGTTATGACCTCTTCTAACGCCACACAGGGTACCGGGACAACTTCGCTCCCCCTTCGCGACGCGTCGGCAGTCGTCTGCAGGGGGTCGCCTGAGGCGGCACCAATCGACAGAGAACCTCCATGGCCGCCGACTGCCACGGCTTCAGCATGGACATTGCTGCAGGCATTTCGCGCGAGGTTATCGGCAAGCATGCGGTAGGAATCAGGAAGAGGCTCGAAGGCGAGGACTGTGCCCAGCAATGCTGCCTGTGCGGCTAGCACGGTGAAGTCACCAATCCCGGCGCCGATGTCGATGATCCGCCAGTCGAGGCCAATCGGCCCTACCTGGCGTTCATAGAACCGGTCGAGCCAAGTTTCCTTCAGACACCACACGTCCATTTTCGACCGGACAAGGAACTCTGGACCGGCGCGCAGGGAAACCCGCGTGGGGCGGCGAAGCCGGGGCCCCAACAAAATCGTAAGCACGCGAATCGGGCGGCGAAATCCCGTCACGACTCGAACCAACGACATGGCGTAGTAGATCCACTTGTGCATGGAAGATCAGGTACGCCCGGCCGGGATTTTGCCCGGCGGCTTACCGGCGAATACCAGGCCAGCTCTATTTCTGTCAAAGGTCCGGAATCCCTCCATGCGGAAGCGCAACAGGTCGTGCATGCATGTGCGGGCAACACGAGCGGTCTGGCTCCAACCAATTGCGCTGTTTCCCTGAATGCGCGCCAGATGCTGAACCGGTATATCGAGCGAGGGCTGCCCGCCGCGCGCAGCGAGTATGGCCAGAAACACATTGGGCGCGAACACTGAGGGTGGCAGGCAGTCCAGCATTGTCTCCAGCAGCGAGGCCCGCATGAGCCGGTAGGGGACATTCGGGTCTTTAAGATACACCCCGAATATCAGCAACGGCAAAAGGCGATACAAACGGCTGAGCAACCGTCGATAGAGCGGGTCCATTCTTTCGGCACGATATCCCAAGATGAAGCCAGAGAGGTGGCGCCGGGACCAAAGGAGGTCGTAGTCGGATGCACGGAATTGCCCGTCGCTATCCACCTGAAAAATCCACTCGCACCCCAATCGAAGCGCCTCGCGATAACCGTGCAGAATGGCGCTGCCGTGACCTCCATTCTGCTTGCGAGTGACGATCAAGCCTGCAGACTTGCGGGCCAACCCGTGGAGCATTGCTGGAGTTGCGTCGCTGGACCCATCGTCCACAACCAGGAGAAGGTGACCGCGTGGTATCAATTCGTTCAGCCAATCCCGGCACACCTCGCGGATGCATCCCGCCTCGTTGTACACCGGCATGACCACGACGCATTCAACCGCCATTCGATAAGCTCCCCGCGGCGTCACGACGCAAGCATGCGCCAGCCATCAGTCCGTCACGAATCGAATCGGCGATACCCTGAAATTGCCACGCGCCGTATCGCCCAACCATAACAACATCGAACGATGACAGGACCTGAAGAGCTTTCTCGCGCCACCGCGACTCGGGCCGTCGCCAAGTGTAGGCGACTTCCACCCAGGATGGGTCGAGCACTTCCACTGGACCAATGAAGCCCCAGTCTTGCAGCTCCTCGATCACCGCGTTGCTATAAGCAGCGATCTCTTCCAACGAAGGACGGCTTCCGGCACGGAACGCGCGCTCAACGTAGATACTGACCCGGCCCTCAGAACGGCTTGGCAGAAAACTTGTCTCGACATTGCTGTAGAAGCCGATTCTGTGGAATCTGGACCGGCTCCGGGGGACGTACACCCAATGGGAATCGGGGCAGCAGGCTCCACGAATGGCGCCGATGTTCAGCACCAGGACCGAAGTGTGTGGATCGGGGGGCTCATCCACCGTCAAACGGCACAAATCGAGCATGCGATGGAGCGGAAGCGTTGATATCAGAGTGTTGAACCGGACGCTGGCTCCGTCTTGGAACTGTAACACTCGCGTGGAGAGGTCAATCGAGGTCACCATCTTCTGGTAGTGGATCAAGCTGGAGGACGCCATGGACTCAGCGAATCCGGCCAATCCCTGCTCGGGATAAAGGAAGCTCGAATTGTAGCCGGCGGTCTGGACTCCGCCCGTAGCCCCTTGAGCAGCCATGGCCAGGTTCACCGGGGACTTGAGTCCGTCTTGCGGAGCGATCTCGGTCCACAAGCCGGCCGTATACGCCTCGTGGAACGGGCCGAAGAACAGGCTGGTGAGCGTGGGGCCAAAGGATTGCTCGAGCCACGCGGAGAGAAGGCGCGGCGGTGTGTCCGGAGCTTTTCGCATCTCCCCAAGGGCTCGCTCAGCTGCATCCCGCCCGAGGTGGTGGAGATGGTACTGCAGCGGATACGGCACTGTGAGGCCGGAGTCGGGAAAGTGCACCACGGCGCGCCGCTGGTAACGCTTCATCGAAGCGAACCGATTCATAAATCGCAGAACCAGCGGATCTCCGCCAAAGATCCAATGTCCGCCGCCGATTTCAAATCGATAGGATTCCCCGTCCTCGGATGGATCAGCAAGGGGCGTTTTCAAACCGGGGCGCAGATGGTATGAACGGCAGATGCCGCCGGGCCGCGCTTCTGCTTCATAGACAGCCAAACCGGATGACCAGGCCACGGCGATCCCCGTCATGCCGGCCCCCAGAATAACATCGTCCGGCCGCATCAAGTTTCACCTAGCATAACGCAAGCACTGTTCAGGCCCAAGTCGTTGACAGTCTGACGTTATTACATATAGACTGGTGAGCCTAGCAGATCTCGGATGGCGAACACTTGCTCCTCGCAACCCTCATCGGCACAGCGAGTGAAATATATTCCGCCGGCGCTTACGGTCCTCGGAAGCGTTCAGTCCCTGACTCGGGTGGGTGGAGGAGTGAGCGGAGGTACGCCGACGCCCACGCCGACGCCCACGGCTATACCAACCCCAACGCCGACTCCAACGCTGGGGCCAACGCCAATCCCAACGCCGACTCCAACGCCGGCGCCAACCCCAACCCCAACGTCGACTCCGACCCCGGGGCCAACGCCAGTCCCAACGCCGACTCCAACCCCATAGTGGTTGCGGCGTCCTAGCGGTGAAGATGCCTCGATACCTCGTGTACGGGCTCATTGTCGAATCAGAGTGGGAATTGCCTGATTTGGAGCCAGCGGCTGGAGCACCATCCGCGCGCATCGGCTCCGGCGAACACGAAGGCACGCTCTCGGCGAATCCAGGACCGCCTCGCTGGTGGGCTGAGGGGAATCGAGTCTTCCTGACAGACCCTTTGGTCGGCATCATTTGCATTTCAGGAGGCTCGGAAGTATCGGTTCATCTCTCCGAATGTCCGGATCGCCCTCTTTTGCAGGCTTACCTGCTCGGACCGGCCTTGGCGGCGCTGTTGCATCAACGTGGGTTTCTCGTGCTTCATGCGAGCGTCTTGGCGCGCCACTCAAGAGCGCTCGCGATACTGGGCAACTCGGGTGACGGTAAGTCCACCTTGGCTCTTCAACTGTGCAGCGGCGGCTGGCGCTTGGTGGCGGATGACCAGGCGGTGATCGAGTGGACTGAACGCGGGCCGGCCGTGCATTCCGGACGCGGTGCTCTGCGAGTCAGCTGGGAAGTTCTATCGCATTTCGGCGAAACCTCAGCGATTGGAACAACGAATGAGTGCCGGGACAAACTCCTTTTCCGTCCTGGAACTCCATTCTCGGAGCAGACTCCCTTGTCCTGCCTTTACGTTCTGGGCCAGGCGGAACAGATCCGGTGCACCCGGATTCCGCCCCAGGATGCTTTCGCTCAGCTCGTACAGCACTCTTTTATGGGTTCATTACTGACTTCCTCCGATTCTCTTGCGCTCCACTTTCTTCAGTGCGCCGACCTGGCCGAGAGGCTTCCGGTCCGGCGCCTTGAGAGACCGCAATCCCTAGCCATGTTGGCCCGCTTGGCCAAAGTGATCAATGATGATTTCGAGAAGTTAGTCCACTGATGAGTACCCGTTGTGCTCCTCTGGAGATGCGGGCGCTGCTTTCGGTCCTGCGGGCGGCGCTGCACCGTAAGCCGGTGGAGATGGATTCGTTCGGGACCATCGATTGGCCGGTTTTGCTTGAGTTGGCCCGGCAACATCGCCTGCTGCCACTGTTAGACCGCTTCGCCGTTGAGGCAGGCATTGAGGTGCCGGAAGAGATCCGTCCGAACCTGTCGCGAGAAGCGGCCGAGAACGCGGCGCGAAATCTCTACATGACGGCCGAACTGCTCCGCGTGATGGATGCACTTGGGAAGCGAGGCGTTCAGGCCGCTTGCTACAAAGGTCCGGTGGTGAGCTTGTGGGCATATGGCGAACTGGGCCTGCGTCCGTTCAGCGATCTCGACATTCTAGTGAGTCGCCACCAACTTCCGCTTGCGGCAGCAACGCTAAGGGAACACGGATTCCGCTTAGATCACCCGAACAGTGATTCCGACCGAGTACTGGCCCTGCGCACTGAGTATCACTTTCCGTACTGCCGCGAACAGGGAAATCTGGTTATCGAGCTTCACTCGCGCCTGGCTCCGTACTATTTTCTAAGGGGCACCGAAGCCGAACAGCTGCTGGCCAGGTCGGTGCGTGTGTCATTTGGGTTCGGCTCCACCCAAGCGTTGTGCACGGAAGACCTTCTCCTCGCTCTGTCTGTCCACGGAGCGAAGCACGGATGGGAGTGGCTGTCCATGGTGGCGGACATTGGCCTACTCCTTACAAAACAACCAAACATCGATTGGGATGAGCTCCTGCGCCGCTCAAGAGCTATCGGAGCCGGTCGCATGGTTGTCTCCAGCCTGGGTCTGGCAGGGGCGCTAACGGCGGTCGCACTGCCGAATGAGGTCATCGAATCTGCCCGATCAGCCGAAGTGGCTTCTCTGATCGGGGCCGCGATCTCGCGCTGGCAGCAGGCGAGTTCCAAACCCAAGGTACTTCTATCGCCACGGCTTCATTTTGAGAGCTTGGAACGCGCACGCGATCAAGTGCGCTACGCCGCGTTGGCCGTGTTGGCGCCAAACTGGAATGACCTCGAATGGCTTTTGTTGCCGCGGGTGATCTTCCCGCTCTACTGGCTTCTTCGTCCGGTTCGGCTCCTCGTCCAACGTGTGCCGCCGATCGTCCGATTCCTTTGGGACCAACGGGGGCAGCCGCTGGGGCCTAGCCCGTCTGATCGTGCAACCCCACGAACGGTGAATAGCGGCTCAACTCCTGATTCCCAATGAGGACCCGACCCTCGCTTTCCAGCCAGGCATGGGCAACCACACCTCCATTGGCATCATGGCCGACTCCCAGCCGGAGATGACAGTCAGTGCCGCGGCGCCGCAGCAGGACCTGTAGAGCGAGCGCCTGAGTAAGGCACGTTGCGCGAGGGACACCAATGCTGGCAGTCTGGACGGCCCAGGCTAGGCACCCCGCCGGTTGATCCGGGGATAATCGGGGTTTCGACAGTTTCGAAAGGGCGGAGCGGAGGGCACGAAATGGAATGACCCAAAGGCAGATGCGAATGAATAACGTGAGGGCTAGGGCGCGCAAACACAACGCCTGTATCGCCACAGGTAGGCGCAAGAATTTGCCCATGTTCTGTATAGCGAGCCGAAGGTGTGACACCGGCTTCCCGCCCGTGCCCAGCCGAAACCGCCAGGCACCACGAGGCTAACACAATTGAGCCTTTGCCGACTGGTTTACGGGATGTGTTGCAAAAACCGATTCTGCCGGCGAAGTGGACCGATCGCCAAGCTCTCCGGTATCGATTGTTCAGCTTTTCAATCCGAGGATTTCCCGGATGAACTGAATCTGCCCAAGGACATCCCCTTTCGGCAACCACCTCACTTGGCCTTTCCGAATCATGTGCAGAACCTCGTAGCCTTGAATCGTCCGCCAGGCTCCATCGGATGATCGAAATCCCTGGCTGGCATTCACCCGCCGCTTGATCCCTCGATGGTCCTGTTCCACAACATTGTTTAAATACGGGCAAGTTCGACAGCTGCATCGCCGCCCCAGTTTCCGCTCCTGCTTCAGTTCCGCGATCACCTTCGGGTAAGACGGGTTGCCATCTACGGTGATGACTCGCGGCCGGGGATGACCAGGAGCTTGCAAGGCTTTCTGGAAGAACTGCTTGGCCGCAGCCGCGTCTCG
>Ga0335079_10004701_pt1 | contig 15702 bp, 16 predicted proteins | sample Lox_Sample_33_FD_206719 | JGI IMG/M metagenome (GOLD analysis project Ga0335079, IMG submission 206719) | Soil microbial communities from Loxahatchee National Wildlife Refuge, Florida, United States - Lox_Sample_3.3 | ecosystem: Environmental > Terrestrial > Soil > Wetlands | place: USA... | reverse complement strand
CGATACTCTTCGCGCAAGGAATCGAGGGTCTCGGGTGCCGCCAATCGCATGCGCGACATTTGATCGAGCTCCTGAAGGGCCGCTGCAGCAGCCTGCACTCTGCCACTTCGAATTTCGTAAGCCGTGCTATCCGCCGGTTCGGTAACGATTCCCAACCATTTCAGGACGCCAGACATCGTGAGCCCGTGCACCAGAATTGAAAGCACCGCCACCCCAAAGGTCATCGACACGACCAGCTCGCGGTAGGCGAACGTTGACGGAAGACTAAGCGCAAGAACCATGGGCAGAGCGCCGCGCAGTCCGCCCCAGGTGAGCACGATACTCCAGCGCCATGGGAAGCGCTCGCGCGTCAATCCCACCAGCGCGCGGCCGGCGACGATCACCAACCCGCGGCCCACGGTGACCACCAAGTAGGCGACCAAGATCGGCAGCCAATAGGAAAGCAGTGTAGGCAGCTGAACCTCGAAACCGATTAGCAAAAATACGATTGAATTGAGCGCGAAGGCCACGTACTCCCAGAACGTTTCCGAAGCAACCCGCGTGGACGCGGACATGCCGGTGCGCGCACCGAGGTTTCCGCAAAGCATTCCAGCGGCCACGGTCGCAATCACGCCCGAAGCATGCAGCGTCTCGGCCGTTACGAAAGAGCCGTACGCAGCGATTGTAGTGAGAGTGATTTCAATCATCGGGTCATCGATTTGCCGCATCAGCAACGAGGCTGCGGTGCCAATCACTGTGCCAATCACTGCGCCGACGCCTACGATGGTCAGGAACTGCAGTGTAAGCTGGCTCGCGGTCACGCTCGTTCCGCCGAGCAGAGAAAGACTCAAGGTGAAAAAGACAATAGCTGTGCCGTCGTTGAGCAGACTCTCGCCGTCGAGCAGCATGGTGAGCCGCCGTGGCGCGCCCATGTTTCGAAACAGGCCGACGACCGCAACTGGGTCGGTAGCTGAGATCAAGGCGCCAAAAACCAGCGCGTCCATCCAACCGAAGCCGGGAACCACCCCCAGCGCAGCGATGACCGGTGTGAGAATGACGGCGATAAGCGCGGTAGAAGCTACGACTCCCGGAACAGCGAGCGCGAGGATGGTAATCCAATTATCCCGGAACTCGCGAAAGTCGATATGAAAAGCCGCTTCGAAGATGAGCCCGGGCAGAAACACGGAGAACAGCAGGTTCTTGGTCAGTTGCGGCGCCGGAAATAGTTCCAGGCCACCAAGCGCGAGACCGGCGAGCACCAGCGCGACAGTGTAGGGCAGATGCACGCGCCGCGCAGCGATGGCAACAGCGGTTGCCACTACGAATAGCAGAATAAAAGCCGTCTCGATGTCCATAAGTCAAAGACTATTCTATAGGCACTGCATCCTCATTGCGTACGAGTTTGCCATTGGCGGCGCAGGCTCGATATCGGTGCGTCGCGAACGGAATACGCGGCGACTCTCCTGGCAAACCAAAAATACTGCCAGTAATCTGAGCCAAACAGCCCTAGACATAATTAACTCACTCACATAGGAATAAATCACGTTCCGGGGCCGCGGGCCAGTTCGCGTTAACCCGCGTAGCTATTCGCAAATCAAGTCCCGCTGTATAGTAACAATTCGTCTATCCCAATGTTGCCCAGGCCGTGCGATACCGCGGTCGCGCTGTTGACTGGCGATTAATTTTGCGTTCGATCCAAGTCGGTCATTCAGAATTTGAGTTCACCATTGGGCCGTCCCAAATGCCTTGTTCTCGGCTCAGTTTGAACTCAGGGTCCAGTTTTCATCGCGGACGAGCCCAAGAACAGCATCGTTGCTTCGCGTCTTGAGCAAATTTAGTCTCAGAAACAGGAATTCTCATACATGCCGCCTCCGCTGTTGCGCCTCTTTCTCTTTTTAGTCGTACTGGTATTTCTGATAGCGCTGATTCAGTTCGGTGTCGTTACCATTGCATTTGAAAAATTGGGATTGTCGTCGCATTCCGCCTACGTGTTATTGATAACCACGTTATTTGGCAGCATGATCAATCTGCCCTTGTTTAGCATGGGAAGTTCCCGCCATGACCAGAACACATTGCCACCGGAAATCCAGAACGCGTTTCGGCTGCATCGTAGATCTTTTACTGGCAAGACGTTGGTTGCAGTCAACGTGGGCGGGGCGGTGGTTCCAGTTGCATTCTCCATTTACTTGCTGATCCATAATCCCATAAGTCTTGCGCAGGTTTTAATTGCGGTGGCAATGGTGGCTGCTGTTGCACATTGGTCCAGCAGACCGGTTCGCGGCATCGGTATTGCGATGCCGATCCTGCTTGCGCCTGTAGTCGCCGCGCTGGCCGCTACATGGCTAAATTCGGAGCAACGTGCAGAACTTGCTTACATCGGCGGTACACTTGGAGTTCTTGTTGGCGCCGATCTGTTACGCCTCAAAGACATTCGCAGCTTGGGCGCGCCGGTAGCTTCCATCGGGGGCGCCGGTTCTTTTGACGGAATATTCATAGCGGGCCTTCTCGCCGTGCTGCTCGCGTAAGGGCGGCGGGCCGCCCATTTGCTCCAGTATTTGTTTTTGGGTCAACCAGCCAAGTGTTGAATTAGGCACCACCGACTGCGCTTGTTCATTTCGTCCCGACGAACGGGTAATAACAAAGGCCACCGTACCGACCATTTGACCCGCTACAATAGATCGGCCGTGTCGTCTGCTCCTATTTTCCTAAATTGTGGTCGTGCCACCTTTAGAAGGAAACGAAATGAACTTGGCGTTTCGAATATTGTTTTTATTTTCGATCACCGTTCTGTGCTGCAATATCGGTATCGCCGGTGGTCTCAAATCGATTTACATTTCGGATTTCGAAGTGCTTGATGATACCAGGCAGTACAATACGCCCGAGGTAAATGCGGCGCAGGACAAACGGGCGCAAATGATTGGAGACAATCTGCGTCAGCTGCTTGAAGAGAAGCACCTTTATAGAGTAGTCGGTGCACAGGCGGCGTCGAAGCTTATCGGCGATATGCGAGCCAGGCAGTCGTTGTATTTGTGTGATCCCTGCGCCCAAGAAATCGGGCAGGCGCTGCATACCAATCGAGTTGCGCTTTGCTGGGTTCAAAAGGTCAGCAATCTCATCCTAAATATAAACATCAAAGTGTTCGATTCGGATACTGACAAGGTCGTTTATCAAGAGTCGGTCGACATAAGAGGCAATACCGATGTTTCCTGGTCGCGGGGCATTAAGGCACTGGTCTCCAGCATTGAGGAAAAGAAACTCTATCTAAAATGAGCTGGCGGACTTTGGCGCTCGTAGGTGCGAGAGCAAACCCGGGTCTGATCGGGCGCCGGGGCGCTGTAAGCGGACGCCCACGCCCCAAAGCAGGTGAGTAACCTGAGGCGGGCATTCCAGTCTCGGGACAATCGCGTAATTTGTCTATCAGGCTACGACCGCTCGTCCAGAGGCTACTGCAGCACGCGTTGACACATTTCTATAATTCGACAATAATAAAAATGTGGAACCCAAAATTGTGATCCGCGCGCTTGCTGCACTGGCGCAGGAGACTCGCCTGCGGATTTTCCGGCTGCTGGTGCAGGCCGGACCGACCGGGATGTCGGCAGGTGAGATCGGCGCCGAGCTCAAGATCGTTCCTGCCACTCTTTCCTTTCACCTGAAAGAAATGAGTCACGCTGACTTGGTAGCTGGGCGGCAAGAGGGTCGTTTCATTTTCTATTCAGCGAATTTCGATCAGATGGGCGCGCTGGTCGCGTACCTTACCAGAAACTGTTGCACGCGCGACGGCACCTTGTGCGCGCCGATTGCCCGCACTCGGCCGTCGTGCGCCGCCGGCGGATCCAAATCCAAGAGCAGAGGAGTCAAAGCATGAGACGTTTTCACGTTCATATTTCCGTGGACGATCTCACGGCGAATATCCACTTTTACTCGTCCGTTTTGGCCACGAACCGGCAGTGCGCAAGGACGACTACGCCAAATGGATGCTTGACGATCCGCGCATCAACTTCGCCATTTCAACCCGCGGCCAGCGCCACGGTGTCAACCACATTGGAATCCAGGCGGAATCGGATACCGAACTCAAGGATATGCGCACACGGTTGATTCGCGCTCAAGGCCCGGTGCTCGAAGAAAAGGAAGCCGCCTGCTGCTACGCGAAGTCCGATAAGTATTGGATCATCGACCCGCAAGGCATCGCGTGGGAAACGTATCATACGCTTGGCACCATTCCTGTTTTTGGAGAGGATGTGGCAACCAAGAGCGAAGCACAGGAACCCGCCAGCCGTGGTGCCTGTCGCATGCCGCAAACATACTGAGCTACCCAATGTCAAATCAAGTCTATAACGTCCTCTTTCTCTGCACCCACAACTCTGCCCGGAGTATCATGGCCGAGGCAATCCTTAATAGCCTCGCCTACGGCCGAGGACGCTTCAAGGCGTACAGCGCCGGCAGTCAGCCGTCAGGAAAAGTAAACCCCTTGGCGATTGAACTCCTGAAACGCGTAAAGCTGAGCACTGAAGGGCTCAGAAGCAAAGACTGGGATGAATTTGCGAAACCCGGAGCCCCGGTTATGGATTTTGTGTTTACCGTGTGCGACAGCGCGGCAAAGGAGATGTGCCCCGTGTGGCCGGGCCAGCCCATGACAGCCCATTGGGGACAACCCGATCCCTCTGCAGTGGACGGCACAGACAAACAAAAACAGCGAGCCTTTGCCCAGGCCTTTGACGCGCTCAGAAATCGCATCAGCATTTTCGTGAGCTTGCCGTTGGACAAACTGGATCGGTTGGCAATCCAGAAGAAGATCGACGAAATCGGCAAGACCACAAGCCGCGCTCCGCAAGCATGAGCGCCGCTTCTGAGACCGTGGCACGCCCCGCTTTGGGCGGATTCGAGCGCTGGCTTACGCTGTGGGTATTTCTGTGCATCGCCGTCGGCGTTCTGCTCGGCAAGTTGTTGCCCGGTCTGTTCAAGACTATTGGTGCGATTGAGATCGCTCGCGTTAATCTGCCGGTTGGCGCGCTGATCTGGGTCATGATTGTCCCGATGCTGCTCAAGATCGACTTCAGCGCAATTTCGCAGGTGCGCTCGCAGTGGCGGGCCATTGCGGTCACCGTGGCGGTTAACTGGGCCATTAAACCATTCTCGATGGCGCTGCTAGGGTGGTTATTTATTCACCACCTTTTTGCACCGTATCTGCCGACTGATCAGATCAACAGCTATTTCGCCGGACTGATCCTGCTCGCAGCCGCGCCTTGCACGGCGATGGTTTTCGTTTGGAGCCGGTTGTCGGATGGCGACCCCTATTTCACGTTGACCCAAGTGGCGTTGAACGACGTCATCATGATCTTTGCCTTCGGGCCCATAGTGGCGCTGTTGCTTGGGTTGGCATCAATCACCGTGCCGTGGGAAACGCTGGCTATCTCCGTGACGCTGTATATTGTTGTACCGGTATTGGTTGCGCAGATATGGCGCCGGGGGCTGCTTGCGCGTGGAGGGCAGGCGGCGCTCGACCGCACGCTTGCCGCGCTGCATCGACTCTCGCTATTGGCGCTGCTTGCCACACTTGTGCTGCTGTTCGGATTTCAAGGCGACGTAATTATCCGTCAGCCGTTGGTGATCGCGATGCTGGCAGTGCCAATCCTGATCCAGGTCTATTTCAATTCTGCGCTCGCGTATTGGCTTAACCGCAGACTCGGTGTTGCGCACTGCGTCGCGTGTCCGTCAGCGCTGATCGGTGCCAGCAACTTTTTTGAGCTTGCGGTTGCCGCTGCAATCAGCCTGTTCGGGTTCGAATCGGGTGCCGCGCTCGCGACCGTCGTAGGGGTATTGATCGAGGTGCCCGTGATGCTCTCGGTCGTGAAGATCGTCAACCGCAGCCGGCCGTGGTATGAACATCGGTCCCGAAGAGCGGTAGCAAGTGCCGGGTCTTAACTCGATATCGTCAAATTTTGTAAACGGGATCTTCTCGCTCATGTATGTTTGCCTATGCAATTTATGCTAGCTTGGCGGGTTTGCCAGCACCCGAAGTAAGAAGGCGCAGCAGTTCTTTGCTGTGTCAATTTTTCCAGGCCGCGAGATTGCGCGTAAGCTTATTGTTCAGGTTTTCCGGCTTGGTCTGCGCTATATTTGATAGCGACCGCTTTCAGCGTTTGCACGTTGCCGCCCTCCGTCCAGCCATAGCTGCCCAAGGGATAAGGGCCGTACGCATACGGAGGGTAATAGTAGGGACCGTACCGGTAGCCTGGGCACCACAAGAAGGGACCGCCATAACCCGGATAGAAAACCGGCAGCGGGGGCTCATAGACCGATGTTACATCAAGTCGTACCAGCGCGTCGGCGCCTAATGCCCGTGCTTTTTCGCGCGCAACTTCAAGCAGCTCCGATTCGCTGCCGCCCACCGTACCTTTTGCCTCAATCAGACCAATATTCGTGTGAGGCCGTTGCGGAAAACGTAGCAAGATAACGACATTTTGCGTCGGAGCATAATGGCGCGTCGGGTCGAAGACGGTGACTTGGCTTGTTACCGATGCGCACCCTGCGAGGACCACAAAGCTGCAGCCGATAGCGACTTGAATTACTGACGAGCGCATGTAAAATTTGACCTTTCAAAGACGCGCTGCGTTCGAACCTTCCCGCTCTACCTGCAATCCAGTGATTATTCGCTCAGAGTTCTAATATTTGCAATCCCCACCCAAATGCCGCCGCAGAAATAATTGATGGAAGGGTCTTGATGGCGGCTCGGTAAAGGAGCTTGCGGCTTGTGACGTACCGTGCAATTCTTCGAGTTCATAAACCGGCGGATAGATGATAGTATGAACAGAAGTATTGTGTGGCCAGCCTGGAGACCGAAATATGAAAGTTAAGCGTATTTTATACCCGGTCGCTTTAGCGGCCGCCCTTTTTGGTTGCGCAACCAATCCACAGAGCGGGGGGAGCCGGCTCGAAGCCAAAGACGTAACATTTTATGAACCCACGCAGTTGAGCCTTGGTCGATACGATACTATAGAGCACCTTTGGGTCGAATCATGGCGCACAGCGGTCTGGTATCCGTCCTATTCCGCTCAAGAAGACGGCGTAACGGCGCTCAAGGCGGAAGCGGCCCGCCTCGGCGCAAACGGAATAATCAATGTGGTCTGCTCCGAGGACAATGGATTATTCCCAGCGTCGTGGAGATCGAAGCCTTCGCTCATCTGTTACGGATTGGCCATTCGCGTTCACTGAATTTGAGCGATGATGGTCGGAGCTGCCAATGGGATGCTTCGATTTGCAGATGGCATCCTATACCGATCAAGCTCGCAAACTTTGTAGATGACGGTGCGACCGATGGTGCTATTTTTCTTTGGCGATCCGAAAGGTGGCAGACTGCTTTTGAACCGTTGTCCTTCAGTCGCGACCGATCTGCCGCTCAAAGGGCTCATTCAGAAATCACCGGAACGTACCGTTCTGATCAGTTATAACAGCCCCGAATGTTTGCAACAGCGTCACTTCCTCGTTGCACCATCCATCGCGCGCTAGGCGATCTCTTTAGAGCCGCAGCCCGATTACCGCAAGCTCGGCGACAGGTTCGCCACCTAAATTTTCCCGCAAGTCCGGCGCATGGAACCTTAGCAAAAGTCCGCGCCTCAAATTTAATTCTAGACCTTGTTCCGTATTGCTTTTATTTTTTCTTGTTTTGAATCTGGTGAAACTTCGCCGGACTTCACGGCACTAATTAAACAAGCAGGAGAATTGCCGGGCTTTAATTGGAGAAAATGCGGTAGTGGCGCGGCGAAAATTAAATACCAGGGTTTGTTACGCGAGCGATGCGACTGATCATGCCGTGTTAAGATATTTGTATGACGTCAAAACTCAATCCCGGTCTTGCGCAACATACACTATGCGTAATGTTTAGAAATTCCTCATCCTGGAAATTATGTCCCAGTGGCTAGCGCGGCAGGTGAAAAGCCGCCCGGAAATCAGCATATCATTCGTGACCCTGGGTGTTTCCCTGTGGCTTTTGCTGCTAGACAACTGGTCGTTCTGGCATACGCTTTTTCGGATTGTCAATGGACCCGGCAGGACGCTGGTACTTTTATGCCTGTTTTTGGCATTTCTTCTACTGTTCAACATGGTGCTCTGTTTGATCTGCCATCCGGGGACGACTAAACCCATCCTGATCTTTCTGCTGATTGCAACTTCCGTAGCGGCGTATTTCATGAATGAATACGGCACAATGATCGACAAGGGCATGATGCGAAACGTTTTCGCAACCGACCCGAGGGAAGTCCGCGATCTGCTCAGTTTAAAACTGCTTTTTTATGTCTTGTTTCTTGGTATCCTTCCATCAGCGTTGACTTTGTGGGCACGTATCGATTACCACGGTTTTTGGAGCGGCATCGCGCGAAAGCTCGGATGGATAGCAGGCTCCGCAATCGTCGTTGTCGCCGTAGTGATTTTATACTACCAAGATTATGCTTCCATCTTTAGAAACCACCGGGAGATCCGCTTTCTGTTGACCCCGACCAACTATCTGACCGCATCCTTCGGATTGCTAAAAACCAAATACACGCAACCGCGGGAAATTCGTGTGATCGGGGCGGACGCCCACCTGGATGCGCCCCCCTCGCCTGATGGAAAGAAAGCGCTGACCATTATCGTGGTAGGAGAAACCGCGCGTGCCCGGAATTTCTCGTTGGGTGGTTACTCGAGGCAAACCAATCCGCTGATGGCGCGCGAGACCATTGTGTACTATCCAAATGCGACATCGTGCGGAACCGATACCGCGGTCTCCGTTCCGTGCATGTTTTCGGACCTTGGTCGCAGAGGCTATTCCGAAAGCAAGGCCGCAGAACAGCAGAACCTGCTTGACGTGCTGAAGCGGGCCGGCATTGCAGTGCTTTGGCGCGACAATAACTCAGGCTGTAAGGGGGTTTGCAACCGTGTGGCCTACCAGGATATGTCGAATACGAAAGATCCCGCGCTTTGCCGGCCGGACGAATGCTATGACGAGGTCCTGCTTGAGAATTTGCAGCAGTATCTCGATAAACTGGATCGCAACGCCGTGATCGTATTGCACTTGAAAGGCAGCCACGGACCGGCTTACTACTTGCGGTATCCCGAGCATTTTGACGTTTTTAAACCCGTATGTAAGACCAATCTGCTGGAAAAATGCAGCCGGGAGGAGATCACCAACGCTTATGACAACACGCTTCTGTACACCGATTACGTGCTTGATAAGATAATCGCTTTGCTAAAAGACAATAGCGGCCGTTTCGATGCTTCAATGATCTACATGTCCGATCACGGTGAGTCTCTGGGCGAAAATAATCTTTATCTGCACGGGCTGCCGCGTATGATCGCACCGGAGGAGCAAACGCATATTCCGATGATTGTCTGGATGTCGAAAGGAGCGCTGCACCGCAACGACATTGACATGAAGTGTCTTCTGGCGCACCGCAACAACCCATACTCTCACGACAACCTGTTCCATTCAGTTCTAGGCCTGATGGATGTGCGGACCAAAATTTACCGGCCCGAGCTGGATATTTTCCATTCTTGCGAACCAACCGGGACAGTTGCCAAAAATTAAGATAGCGGAGGCAGGGAGACCGTTGTGCAATGCCCCTGCTGCCACAGGGCGGTAACGCACTATTCTCAATATTTGAAATACCTTGCCGCCCGCGGTTATTCGGACTGCTGTGCGAAAACCGTGCTGGGCTCATCGTATATAGGGCTATGACTGCGATACTTCTTTCAATTGCGACTTTTTTTTCGACCCTCGGCGGCGGGTTGTTTGCGCTTCATTTTCGTGACCGGCTGCACTTTGTTCTTGGTTTCACGGCCGGCGTGCTGCTGGGTGTCGTCAGTTTCAAAATCCTGCCCGAACTTTTTGATCTAGCGCAGAAGGAGGGCTTTGACGCTAGCGATGCAATGATTGCACTCGTGGTCGGGTTCCTTTTGTTTCATGCGCTGGAGAAATTCGTACTTATCCATCACGCGCGCGAGTCCGATTATGCCGCGCATCACCACCCGCAGGTAGGAATTATCTCTGCACTCGCGCTGGCTGGACACAGCTTTATGGATGGCGTCGGCATCGGCCTGGCGTTTCAAGTCTCGGAAGCCGTCGGGATCGCCGTGGCCATTGCTGTCATTTCGCATGATTTTTGCGACGGTCTCAACACAGTAAGCTTGATGCTGGTTAATCGCAATACAACGCCTCGATCGCTTGCAATGCTTTTGCTGGATGCACTCGCTCCGGTTGTGGGTGCCGCTTCAACCGTATTTTTTAAAGTTCCGCCTTTCATTCTCATGCTCTATTTAGGCTTTTTTGCGGGGTTCCTTTTGTATATTGGCGCTTCAGATGTTTTGCCTGAGGCACATTCCCAGGCGCGCTCGACTACCGCCGCCAGCCTGATAGGGCTCACGTGCTTGGGCGCGGCCTTTGTTTTGGTTATAGTTCGCTTGGCGGGCTAGGGCGAGGCGAGTTGAGGTGAAGCGCACTTTATCAAGCGCGCCGCGCAACGGCTCATTCCGTGTATTTCCGCGTTGGTGGCTCGATCTCGGCGTGGTCAGCACCTTGCCGTCCGGGGAAGGATGAAAATACGGTCTGCGAGAAATGCGAAGGTTGCAGACATGGTCAAAAGCCGCTCGACATGGCCATAGTCACCAGCATCAGCAAGCAAGGAGACGAATATACCGGTGGCGAGATCCTCGATCCAGACAACGGAGAACTTTATCGCTGCAAATGACCTTGGAAGACGGCGGAACAAAGCTTGAAGTGCGTGGGTACGTCGGCATGTCTTTGTTTGGTCGCAAGCGGACATGGATCCGAATAGAATAGTTACATAATTCAGTCGTGGGTCGGCGCGATCAGCCGTGTTGCTTGGCACGAATCATTTTGTAATGGAAACGCTTTCCAAATAACCTTTATGGAGACAAAACAATGACGATATCAATGTACGAAGCCTCGGTGCCTGTTTTTATCCGCATGCTGAAAAACCTCGCTGCGATTCTTGCAAAGGGCGCAAGCTACGCGGAAGCGAAGAAAATCGAACCCGCAGTCTTGATTAATAGCCGACTTTTTCCCGATATGTTTCCTTTGGCGCGGCAAGTTCAAATCGCCTCGGACGCGGCCAAGGGATGTGGCGCCCGTTTGGCTGGGCGGGAACCGCCTAAATTCGAGGATATTGAGGCGACTTTTCCCGAGCTTTTAGCGCGCATCGACAAGACAATCGATTACCTCGAGACATTGAAACCGGAACAAATTAACGGTTCGGAACAGAAAACGATCACGATGCAGATGCGCAATAAAACGGTGACATTTTTGGGTATGCCTTTTCTCTTGAATTTTGCACTGCCGAATTTTTATTTTCACGTTACCACCGCCTACGACATTCTCAGGCACTGCGGCGTGGAGATCGGCAAGCAAGACTATATCGGAACGCCTTAGGGACAGCAGAGAAATTATGGTTATGGCGACGAATTTTCGTTTTGACGCGTAGCGTTCGTTGACCGGCGTTCGCGTTGGATCTTGCAAATGTATTTCCCGCTGTTTTATGTGATGCCAATTGGAAGACCAGCGAGCGTCTAAGGTGATCGCCTTTGCAAACCGAGCTGTGCTTTCACAAGTTCATTTCTTGGGTACCGGTTGCCTGATTTATTGCACCAATGACTGTCGGGGTGTTTGGGAACGAGCGGAACAGCATGACGCTAAATCGTACATGGCTAGTGCGCGGCAGTCACTCGGACACGTGTGTTGGAAGGCTTGGTGGCGCAGATTTAGCCTTCGTTACCTGGGCATTTTTTTATCAACAAATTGCACTCGCAGTCCCTGTGTCCTAATTTCTCCCATAAAAATGCCACCCTTGCTGTTTGGTGTTCCAAAAGGCGCGCCGCTCGATCCTTTTGTTTGGCCCGCGCACCTCTATGCGAAATTTCCGGATCAAATATTTTGGGTACGCGTTGACGACCAATGGCAAATATTGCTTGCTATCACCGCTCTCTTGGATCGATTATTGCAGAACACGGTAACCGCCTGGAGGCAATATGCCAGCCATTCTTGAAGGAAAAGTCGCTCTGGTGACAGGAGTGAGCCATGAGGGACAGGTCGGACAAACAGTCGCCAAAGCTCTGGCGGCGAAGGGTGCCGCGCTCGCAATTTGTGCGCGCACACAAAGCAATGTGGAGGCGCGCGCAAAAGAGTTGCGCGATGCCGGAGCGCGTGTGTTTGCGCTGGCCGCAAATCTCACTGATGAATCCCAAGTGCGCCAGTTGATCGAGCGCGCTATAAGTGAATTCCGCAAGATCGACATCCTGGTCAATCTCGCCGGTGGGCTTACACGTTACAAGGCGGCGGTGGATTTCAGTTTCGACGATTGGAATCATGAACTCGGGAATAATCTGTTGAGTGTTTTTTTGGTCTCACGCGGGGTATTCCCGCACATGCGGGAGGCCGGCGGCGGCGTGATCATCAACTTCGCTCGGGCCGGCCTTGCGCAGGCCAACATGGTTGCCTACAACTGCGCCAAAGCCGGTGTCGAGGCTCTCACGCGTACTTTGGCGCTCGAAGGGCGGGATTTCGGAATCCGCGTCAATGCAGTGGCACCCGGGCTGGTGGATACCACATCGAATATAGCCGCGATGAAGCCCAAGGACATGAAACGTTGGGCAAAACGCCAGGATATTGCCGAGGTCGTGGCTTTTCTCGCTTCCGATGCCGCCGCAGGAATTACCGGCCAAGTGATTCCCGTAACGGGGTGGGGATTGTAACGGGTGACGGGGAAAGAAAAATAAATGCAACGCGACGACATTTCATTTGGCACCTAGATTCGGGCCGACAGAAAAACAACCGCGAACCCCTAGGCGTTCTTCCGCTCGGCGGGAATCCGAACTTAGAATCTAAATTCGGCGCTATCGCCGACGCTATCGGAGCTGCCGAACGCGGTTGCGCCTGAATGTGCCGTGATCCTATCGCCCAATGCGCTGCCTTGAAGGTCCAAGCGCTGGGGTCGTGACAACCGTTGGAACGATTCAAGGCGCGACAAGGCCGCTCCGAAAATTTCCAAAGCTTCCTTAATTACCGTACAGACTTTGTCATCCAACCTTTTCGACGCGGCGTCCAGTTCGGTGACAAGTTTTATCGACCGCGCCCGCAAGTCTTCCAGACCGGTTAGCGGCAACTTTCTCAAGTGTTCAGACAGACAATTCAGTTTGTCGCCAAACTGAAGCGCGTCAATGTAAGCGGTCAACAAAAAATAAATTTCCTGCTCGGTATTGGCTTCTCGGATAATAGTGGCGATAGTCATCTTAAGAACCTTTCGGTGATAGTCAACAATTAACTACGTTACAAGAATAATGTGACGGCACGATGGCAAAATAATTACATATCCTCACGCCGGCGGCTTTGTGCGCAGCAATATTTCATTGAATAAAATTTCCGCAGCGATAATTAAGCGCTACTGGAAAAATGTAGGGCCCCGCCTGATACGTTCCGTTGCGTACTTGTTCATAATTCTTTCGCATGCCCGTGCTTTACTTGCACCCGTATACGAACCGGACCGTGCGTAAGCGGGACCGGACCCTATCAATCGCTTTGAGTGGATCGCAGGAGATGAGTTCATGAAACCTGAATTTTGTCGCTTTGCCCCGACGGTCGCGCTATTGTTGCGAATATCAGCGCCCGCGCTGGCCGCAAGTCCGCCAAGCAAATTTCGGCACGTCATTGTCAGCTCATTGTCAGCTACTAAGAAAACTGGAGCTTTTGCCCGTATGGACAGTTTCCAGGCGCCAACGGTTTTGCCATAGCGGCAAACACCATTCCGCTGGCAGTGTGGCAGGACATACCCTATACCGCGTTGCCGCAGCCGGCATACGGGTATTACTGTGGCAATGCGAAAAGTTATTATCCACGGGACAGCGACTGTTCCGGAGGTTGGCGGCGTGTAGAACCCCAGCCACGGCCTTGCCCGTAGGCTCAGTTTCCTTACCCCGCATGTTTTGCCCGTCGCAATTCTCGACCGTCACTGACCATTTTTGCGCAGATGAATTCGAGAGCGGGCAATTTGCCTAGACGCACTTAGGTGAGGCGATTCCCACTAAGGCTCGCGGCGGGAGCAGGGTGCTGAGTGTTGCGGTCGGCATGGCGGTTGGGGCGGCGGCGGGTCCAGCTATTGATGCCGGCATCCACGCGACAGTGGGTGCCGGCGCAGGACTGGCGCTCGGAACAACAGTAGTCACCGCGACGGTTCCGATGCAAAGTCAGTTTGGGACTATAATCTGTCGTGTTCGAACTGGCATTTGAACGATAACCGATCGTAGCGTTATACAGTTGCTGCATCAGAGCCGCCGCTACTGCCAAGTCGTGACCGCAACCATTTCACGCAGAAGCTGTCGTTGATACCGTGACATTGCTCCACCGCTGGCTAGGACAAGCGGTGCCGGCGACGCCCCAAGAGCGCGCGGCAGCGCTGTGGTCCTTTGCCTATTTCTTTACGCTCCTGGCGGGCTATTATGTGCTGCGACCAATTCGCGATCAGATGGCCATCGCGGGCGGGGTCAAGGCGCTGCCGTGGATGTTCAGTGCAACTTTCGTGACCCTTCTCGTGGCACAGCCACTTTACGGTACACTGGTGGCGAGACTGCCGCGTGCCCGATTCATTCCTATTGTCAACCATTTTTTCGCCGCCAATCTCGCGTTGTTTTGGCTGCTGCTCACCCTCGACGTCGAAAGGGTGATCGTGGCGCGCGTTTTCTTTGTCTGGGTTAGTGTGTTTAACCTGTTCGCTGTCGCGGTGTTTTGGTCGTTCATGGCCGACCTTTTTACCAGCGAGCAGGGTAAGCGACTATTCGGCTTTATCGGTGCCGGCGGCACAGCTGGCGCGCTGCTGGGCCCAGTTATTACCATCGGCCTTTCCGTGCCGCTCGGCCCCGCCAATTTGCTTATCGCCGCCATCGTGTTTCTGGAGTTGGCGGTATTCTGCGTCTACCGGCTCGAGCGCACCGCCAATGCGCAGCAGGGCCCGCACCGAAATGAAAGGCGCGTCGGGGGCAGTGCCTTCGCGGCACTGCCCGAGCTGATTCGATCGCCGTACCTGCTCGGTGTCGGCGCGTGGGTCAGTCTGCTGTCGTTCGGCGCGACAATTCTTTATTTCGAGCAGGCCCACATTGTGGCCGCGGCCGTTCATGGGGCCGGCGCACAGACACGAATATTCGCCAGCATCGATTTGGCGGTCGGACTCCTGACGCTGGCAACTCAAATCTTCGCCACTGGACGGCTGCTCAAGCGATTCGGCACCGGCGCGGCGGCCGGCGCGTTGCCAGCCGTATACGTCGTAGGTTTCGCTGCGCTAGCGCTCGCGCCGAGTCTGTTCGTCGTGGTGGTGGTCCAGGTAACGCAGCGCTGGATGAACTTCGCTATCGCCAATCCGGCGCGCCAAGTATTCTTCACGGTCGTCGCGCGCGAGGAGAAGTACAAGGCGAAGAATTTGATCGATGTGGTAATCTATCGGGGCTCCGATGCTCTGTACGGCTGGGTGTTCGACGGCTTGCAGGCGCTTGGACTTAAACTCGGTGCAATCGCGCTGTGCGCGCTGCCGGTGGTAGCCGGATGGCTAATACTGTCAGCGGCACTGGGCCGAACGCAGGAACGGCGCACGGCACTCATGACTCAGACCCTCGGCTAAGGAGACTGACATGAATCAGATGACACGGCGCGATTTTATCGCGCTCGCCGGCGGGCTCGGCGCCGCGACGGTG
>Ga0335079_10004697_pt1 | contig 15707 bp, 14 predicted proteins | sample Lox_Sample_33_FD_206719 | JGI IMG/M metagenome (GOLD analysis project Ga0335079, IMG submission 206719) | Soil microbial communities from Loxahatchee National Wildlife Refuge, Florida, United States - Lox_Sample_3.3 | ecosystem: Environmental > Terrestrial > Soil > Wetlands | place: USA... | reverse complement strand
CGACCAGCAGGCGGTGATCGCGGCGGCCGCCGAGCGCACCCGTATCGCCAGGGAACTGCACGACATCGTCTCGCACAGCCTGTCGGTCGTGATCACCCTGGCCGACGCGGCGTCCGTCGTCGGCAGGTCCGATCCCGCCCGTGGCGTCGAGGCGATGACCGAAGCCTCCGAGGTCGCCCGCTCCGCGCTGACCGACATGCGGGCGATGCTGGGCGTGCTGCGGACCGAGGAGCCGTCCGCCGGGCTGGCGCCGCAGCCCCGCATCGACGACCTCGGCGCGCTCGTCGAGCGGATCCGGGCGACCGGGCTGCCGGTGGACCTGTCCGTCGAGGGCACCCCGTTCCCGCTCGGTACCGCCGCCGAGCTGACCGCGTACCGCGTCGTCCAGGAAGCGCTGACCAATACCCTGCGTCACGCCAATGCCCGCCACGCGACGGTCACCATCGCCTACGACCAGCCCCAGCTCCGGGTGCGGATCGCCGATGACGGTGCCGCGAAGACGCCGGGCGCGCGCCGCGGTCACGGTATCGACGGCATGCGCGAACGGGCCGCGCTGCACGGCGGCACGCTGCGCGCCGGGCCGGACCCGGATGCTCCCGCGGGCTGGCTGGTCGAGGCCACCCTGCTCGAGGCCACGCTGGTCGAGGCCACGCTGGTCGAGGCCACGCTGGTCGAGGCCACGCTGGTCGAGACCACCCTGGGCGGGCCCTGATGAGCGTCACGATCGTGCTGGCGGACGACCAGCCGCTGTTGCGCCGCGGCTTCCGGATGATCCTCGAAGCCGAGCCTGACCTGACCGTGGTGGGGGAGGCGGGCAACGGCGAGGAAGCCGTCGATCTCGCCCGGCGGCACCGGCCGGACGTGGCGCTGATGGACATCCGGATGCCGGGCACGGACGGCATCGAGGCGACCCAGCGGATCACGGCCGCCGGGCCGCTGCCCAAGGTGCTGGTGCTGACCACCTTCGACCTGGACGAGTACGCCTTCGGCGCGCTGCGGGCCGGTGCCAGCGGCTTCCTGCTCAAGGACGTGCGCCCCGGCGAGCTCGTCACGGCCATCAGGACGGTCGCGGCCGGGGACGCGGTCGTCTCGCCGCGGGTGACCCGCCGCCTGCTCGAGGAGTACGCCCAGGTGCTGCCGCTGGCCCCGGGTCAGCGGCAGCAGAAGTACCCGCAGCTCGCCACCCTGACCGAACGCGAGCGCGAGGTGCTCATCGCGGTGGCCAGGGGCATGTCCAACACCGAGATCGCGGCCTGCTTGTTCGTCTCCGAGGCCACCGTGAAGTCCCACGTCGGGCGGATCTTGTCCAAGCTCGCCCTGCGCGACCGGGTCCAGGTCGTGGTCCTGGCCTACGAAGCCGGCCTCATCCAGCCCGGCGTCCGCTGAAGGCTGGCATTAACCGGCCGGACGGGTGTCTAGTTCCGCCCACACGGCCTTGCCCGCTTCGGTCTCCCGCACCCCCCAGTTGCTGGCCAGCGCATCCACCAGGACGAACCCGAAACCCGACTCGTCAAGCCTGCCCGGGATGCGTGGTTGCGGCCAGTGCCGGTCGGTGTCCTGGACCTCGATCCGCAGCCAGGTTCGCCCGGCGTGCAAGTTCACCGTGACGACATCTATGCCCCTGGCGTGCCGGACCGCGTTGGTGACCAGCTCGGATACGAGCAGGCCGGCGGCCTCGTCCACGTGGGCCAGCTGCCATGCGGTCAGCACGGCGCGGGTCGCGTACCGGGATAGCCGCACCGAGTGGCTGACCGCCGGCAGCGTCATGTACAGCTGCCGGGAGCTATCCGCCCCGCTCGGACATACGTGAGCGCCATAGACTGCCCCGTTTTCAATTGTCATCACTTTCAACCCTCAACCCTCTGTACGCCGGGGTGCCCGGTACCGCTCACGGCGCATGCGACGGCCTGCTCGTGGCCAGGCGGCGGCGGGCACGGTCACGGGCGCTGCCCGCGACGTGCATGGTTACCGTGTTGCTCTGTGTCGTCTCAGAATCGGGCCTCGAGCTACGCCGAAACTGAAGAGGGCCTCATCGTTTACCTCAGATCTACTGACTAGTAGCTAGTTATTAGCTGACTATCAGCTGATAATCGCAGGTCCGCTGGGGGTAAGCCGACGCGTCGCGGGTTCGTCCGCCGGGTCGACGTGCACGGTGGCCTGGAGCTCCATCCGGAGGCGCGACGCCATCCGACACCACGCCCGTGGACGTCATCACTTATCCCTGACCGGTGAAAACTGAGCGGCACGGTCCCGGAGGACCGTGCCGCTCGGTGTTGCGTGATCGTGGAGGCGGAGACGGGAATCGAACCCGTGTACAGGGCTTTGCAGGCCCTTGCCTAAGCCACTCGGCCACTCCGCCGCAAGGAGCATGCCGCAAGGGCATACGGACCTCCGAGAGCGGACGACGGGATTCGAACCCGCGACCCTCACCTTGGCAAGGTGATGCTCTACCAACTGAGCCACGTCCGCGTTACACCCTTGGGGTGCGATCAGAACTGTAGCCGATCTTGCCGCTCGCGCAAACTCAGAATGCCTCCCAGCGTCACCTCAAGTTTCCGGCATACCCCGCTTAGCCGTACACTCCGGACACGTGCTCAGCGATCTCAGGCCGTGTCCAGGCCAGGTCGCGCGGCGCAGCTCGTGCTGCCGGACCAGCCACTTCGCAGCCCGGCAGGTAGCAGTCATCTTTCGATGCCGGTCGAAAAATACTTGAGCTAGCGTCGGAGTATGACCGTACCGGCCGAAACTCTTCAACCTCGTCCGTGGGACGCCGACATCGCGTCGGCCGCGGCGCTGATCGCCGATTCGACCCGGGCCGCGATCTTGCGCGCGCTGCTGCCGGATCGCCCGCTGGCCGCCGGGGAACTGGCCCGGCTGGCCGGCGTGAGCGCGGCCACCGCCAGCTTCCACCTCGCCAAGCTGCTCGAGGGCGGCCTGATCACCGTCATCAGGCAGGGCCGGCACCGCTACTACCGCCTGGCCGGGCACGAGGTCGCCGCGGCGCTGGAGGCCCTCGGCCTGATCAGCCCCGGCCTGCCGGTGCGCAGCCTGCGCCAGTCGCGCGAGGCGGCCGCGCTGGCCGAGGCCAGGACGTGCTACGACCACCTAGCCGGGCGGGCGGGGGTGGAGGTGCTGGACGGCCTGCTCCGCCAGGGCCTGCTCGAAGAGAAATCAGGCCGAACGGACCGGGGTGACACGTCGTCCCGTCGTTTCGAAGTCACCGGGGCCGGAGCGAAGGAACTCGGCTCGTTCGGCCTGAATCTGAAGCAACTCCGCCGCTCACGCCGGCGGTTCGCGGGGACCTGTATCGACTGGACGCAGCGCCGCAGACACCTGAACGGCGCGCTGGCTGCGGCGATTACCAGCCGGATGTTCGAGCTCGGCTGGATCGAACGCGCCCCTCAGAGTCAGCGGCGCCGCAGCGTGCGCGTCACCCCGGTCGGTATTGAGGGCCTGGCCAGCACCTTCGGGGTAGATCTTCCCTAAGCTACCGATCATGCGAGATGTGGTAGTAGACGGAAGCGCGCTGACCATCGACGACGTCGTCGCGGTCGCGCACGGGCAGGCCCGGGTCAGGCTGGGCGACGACGTGCCGAAGCGGATGGAAGTGAGCCGCTCGGTGGTGGTGGAGGCGCTGCGCGGTAACGCGCCGGTGTACGGGGTGAACACCGGGTTCGGTGCGCTGGCCGACACGCCGGTGGGGGAGGCCGACCTCACCAAGCTGCAGGGCGCGATCGTGCGCTCGCACGCGGCGGCCATCGGCACGCCGCTGGACGACGAGACCGTGCGGGCGATCCTCTTGCTGCGGGCCAGGACGCTGGCGGCCGGGTACTCCGGCGTGCGCGCCGACCTGCCCGCCCGGCTGCTCGAGCTGCTCTCCCTCGACCTGCTGCCGGTCATCCCGGGCAAGGGCTCGGTGGGCGCCTCGGGCGACCTGGCTCAGCTCGCGCACCTGGCCCAGCCGCTGATCGGGGAGGGGCGGCTGCGCTCGCCCGGCGATCCCGCGGCCGGCCGGCCGGCCGGCGAGGTGCTGCGCGAGCACGGGCTCGAACCGCTGACGCTCGCCCCCAAGGAAGGTCTGTCGCTGGTCAACGGCACCGAACCCATGCAGGCCCTGCTGGCCTTCTCGGTACACGACGCCGCGATGCTGGTGCAGGCGGCCGACGTGGCCTGCGCACTCTCGATTGAGGCGCTGCTCGGTACCGACCGGCCCTACGACGAGCGGGTCCAGGTGATCAGGCCGCACCCGGGACAGCTGGTCAGCGCGGCTAACCTGCGCGGGCTGCTGGCCGGGTCGCCGCTGCTGGCCAGCCACCGGCACAGCCGGCACGCGGTGCAGGACGCCTACTGCCTGCGCTGCGCGCCGCAGGTGCACGGCGCGGTCAGGGAGGTGCTCACCTTCGCCCGCCAGATCCTCACCACCGAGCTGGGCGCGGTCGTGGACAACCCGGTCATCGTGCCCGACGGCGAGGTCATGACTACGGGGAACTTCCACGGCGAGCCGCTCGCGTTCGCCGCCGACATGCTCGCCATGGCCGTCGCCGAACTCGCCTCTATCAGCGAGCGCCGGGTGGACCGGATGCTCGACCCGGCGTTCTCCCGCGGCCTGCCCCCGTTCCTGGCCCCGGCGGCCGGCACCAACTCCGGCTTCATGCTGGCCCAGTACACCGCGGCCTCGCTGGTCAGCGAGAACAAGGTGCTCGCCCATCCGGCCAGCGTCGACACCATCCCGACCTCGGGCAAGCAGGAAGACCACGTATCGATGGGCTGGACCGCGGTCCGCAAGCTGCGCGACGTGGTCGGCAACGTCCGGGCCTGCCTGGCCGTGGAGATCTGCTGCGCCGCCCAGGGCATCGACCTGCGGGCGGACGTGGCCGAGCCGAGCGTCCCGCTGAAGGCGGTGCACGCCGTGATCCGGTCCGCGGTGCTGCGGATGGACATCGACCGCGAGGTGGCGGCCCAGCTCGCCGCGGTCGACGACCTGCTCCCGCGGATCTGCGAGACCGCCGCCGAAGCCGTCCCGGACTTCCAGTAGTCCGCCTTTAGGCCGGTTCGTCACGAAAAGTAACCCCGGTCCACCACGGGGAGCGGACCGGGGTTGCCTCTGCCCGGAAGGGCGGCAGGCCTAGATGTCGTGTTAAGCGTTGCGGAGCAGGTCGTTCAGTTCCGTCTCGATGTCGATGTGGCGGGTTTCCTGGCCGACCGGGACGATTTGATATGTCCGCTGCAGGAACGCCGACATGGCCTCGGCGGGTGCCTCAAAGTGAGCCTGGCCGAAAGGCGACGACAGCTCGATATTCAAGACCTTTCCCGGGATTCCCCGGGACTCAGGCGCGCCGATCACGTCCAGCTCACCGGTTTCCGCGACCGATTCCGGGGAGGGCCACACCTGAACGTCTCCCTCGCCGTGGCGCGCCTCGATCCCGGCCGCAAGCAGGTCCCTGGCGAAGATCCACTCGACCGGCTCGTCGGTGCCAACGTGGAACGCCATGCGCACCGCGTACGGGTCGCTGCCGCTGTAGTACATACTGGCCACAAGAGGGACAATCGTTTGCTGCGGGACGACAAGCTTCAGACCGAGTTCGGCCGAGATCGTGGTGCTGCTGCTTCGGTTCATCGCCTACCCACCCCTACTTAGCCGGGACCCGGACAACCGGGCTTATCCAATCAGACGCGGTCGGCGGGCGACTATGACGCCAACGGAAGGTGAAGCGTTCACTGATGGTAAGCACTCCGTTTTGCGCCTTTCGTTCCCTGCCGGAAGACGAGCCCTTATCATTGCCTTGACCTGGACAAATGTCGTTCGGCCAGGGCGACGACGTTGATGAAGTTTAGTGTTTCGGCACGCGGATTGCATAGCCTGTGACGCTCATCTCACGCATTTATCTACGAGGCGTTTCAATAACAATACTGAGCGTAATTTAAGGTGTTCCGAAGCGCACGTATGCAGGATTTGGTCATTACGTAGAGTGACGAAAGTCCCGGTGGCACGTGTCCGCCGTGCCGGACGTGCGGCACGCCGTGAGGATGCGCTACCCTATGGAAGCGCCGGGACGGTCCCAGCCCGGCGGCGGGCGATTGGCTCAGCGGGAGAGCGCCTCGTTCACACCGAGGAGGTCACTGGTTCGATCCCAGTATCGCCCACCTGTCCCGCCATAGCCGGTGATCAGCCTCCCGGTCGGCAAGGTCACCGGGCCGAGCCGGGCCGGTCCTTCGTCCGGCAGCTGTCGTTGGCCATGCTCATCCTTCTGCCATGCCGGCCGGCAACCCCGGCGGCTCAACTTAGATCTGCTCGGCGTGCATCGCCCTGGTGTAGAACCGCAGGTCGCCATGCAGCGCATCCTGGAAGACGGGCGGAGCCACTGACGGCCGCCGGGGGCCGGTGGACGCGACGGTGGCGGATTTTGCGGGGCTGGAGCTGGGCTAGGCGACGCGGCTCGGGATGATGACGTACTTGGAGCCAGTCGCCTGCCGGCCGTAACCGGCGATCGCTTCGAGGGACAGCGCGCCCGGGAGTGATACCTGCGCTGTGTAGCTGCTGGCGAACGTGGTGGTGAGCCCCGCGGCGACCTGGTCGCGCAGCTGCGCGACGAGCGCCGGGCCGGCCTTCTGCAGGAACGGTGTCAGCAGCCACCCGCCGATGCCCCAGGCCGTGCCATAGCTGCGGGTCAGCTCGGTCGGGCCGCGGTCAAGCGATCCGTAGATGTAGACCTGCTTGTGCACGGCCGACCCGTACCTGCTGTAGTCGCCGGCGGCAGCGCTGGCGACGGCTTCCATGCCTGTCAGGATCTGGCTCGCCAGCCGGCCGCCGCCGATGGCGTCGAAGGCAATCGTGGCACCGGTTGCGGTGAGCGCGCCGGTCAGCTCGGCCATGAAGCCGGAGGACGTCGAATTGCAGACGTGGACGGCGCCAGCCGCGCGGAGCATCGCTTCCTGGTCTGGCTTCCGCACGATGTTCACGAGCGGAATCTGCTGCTCGATGCAGAGCCGGTTGAGCATCTGGCCAAGGTTTGAGGCTGCGGCCGTGTGCACCAGCGCGCTGTGATTCTCCATCCGCATGGTCTCGACCATGCCGAGCGCCGTCATCGGGTTCACGAACGAGGCTGCGCCTTGGATCGCCGTCGTCCCGGCCGGGAGCTCCAGGCACAGCGCGACGTTGACCGGCCGGTACTGCGAGTACATTCCGCCGCCCGCCGCAGCGACGACCTTGCCCAGCAGAGCCCGCGCGGCCGCAGACCCGCCCGCCGCCACGACCGTGCCCGCGCCCTCGTTGCCGACCGGCATAGGCGTCCCTACCCGGCCGGCCAGGGCGCGCATGGCGGCATCGGGGATGGGCGCGGTGACGACCGGGCGCTGCTCAGATCCGCCCGCCACTGCGGCAGCCATATCAGCCCCGCCGAACAGCAGGCCCATGTCTGACGGGTTGAGCGGTGCTGCCTCAACCCTGATGACGATTTCGTCTGGTCCCGGCTCCGGCACCGGGACCATGTCCAGGAACAGCTCGAGCACCTGATCGGCTCTGACCAGCGATCGCAGCTGGAGCGCTTCGGCCGGAATCTCTGCGGACATAGGTGAGATCCTCTCAGAGCAGCTCGGTCGGCCGCTCGTAATCGCTCATCGAGTTGCAGAGCCGGGCTGACAGAAGCCGCCGCCAGCCGCCGTGATAGGTGACAGGGCTTGACCCCGCAATGGGACGGTCATGGGCGATGGCGAGCCGGCTCCCGCAGCGTTGGGTTGCGAGAAGTAATGTGCCGTTACCTCTGATAACCGGTGACGAGCTGCTGCGGGAGGTCCCTGATCCCGTGGTGCGGGGATCAGGGGTAGACCGGGGCTCTTCCCGATGTGCTGGCCAGGGCCGCGGAGCCAGGCTAGGGCCGTGAACACGAACACTGTGAACCCAGAAACCCGGCTCAGCGCCGGCCCGCCGTTCCGCGCCGGGTCGCGGCGCACTGCCCTGCGCCGGCCCGTCCAGGACAGCGTGGTGGCCGGAGTCGCCGCGGGCCTCGCCCGCTACCTCGGTGCGGACGTGATGATCATCCGGCTCGCCTTCGTGGTCCTGACCATCGTCGGCGGCGCGGGTATCCCGCTGTACCTGGCCGGGCTGCTGCTGATCCCGGAAGAAGGCAGCGAAGTGTCCATCGCCGGCTCGCTCGTCGAGTCCCTGCAGTCCCGGGTGCGGTAGGGGCATTCCGGAACAGCCCGGGACCCAGCGGGGACTAGCCAGGCGAAGGGAGCACGCTGATGGACAAGGCCATCCTGCTGGCCCTCGCGGCCAGCGTGTGCACAGCCACGGCATCGCTGTGCCAGCGCAAGGGAGCCAGGAGCGCCCAGACGACGGCGGGCTTCGACGCCCGGCTCCTGGTCCGGCTGGCCCGCCAGCCGGCCTGGCTGCTCGGCATCGCCGCGATGATCGCCGGGTTCGTCTTCCAGGTCACCGCGCTGCGCTATGGCGACCTGGCCCTGGTTCAACCCATATTGGCGGCCGAGCTGCTGTTCGTCTTCGGCTACCTGGCCGTGACCGGGGCGCGGCGGGTGACGGGCCGCGACCTGCTGGCCGCGGCGGCCATGTCCGCCGGGATCGGCGTGTTCCTCCGCCTGGCCGCCCCGTCCGGCGGGCGGCCGCATGCAGCCGGGTCCTCGTGGCTGCTGGCCGGGCTGGTCACCGCTGGCATCGTGGTCGCGGCGCTGGCCGTGGCGTCCGGCCTGGGCCGCCGTCCCGGCGCGCCCCGGGGCCGCCGCGCCGCCGTGCTCGGCGCGGCCACCGGGATCTCGTGGGGATTCATGGCCGCGGTCATCAAGGAGCTCAGCTCGCACCTCGGCGGCGGCCCCGGCACCGTCGTCGCCGCCTGGTCGCTGTACGTGCTGCTGGCCGCCGGGGCGGTGACCATGCTGCTGGCCTCGCATGCGCTGGCGGCCGGGCCGCTGGCCGCCTCCCAGCCCGGGTTCACCATCTTGGACCCGCTGGCGGCCAGCCTGCTCGGGGTGTTCTTGTTCGGCGAGCACATCCGGACCGACGCGGTCGCCCTGGCCGGCGAGGCGCTGGCGCTGGCCGTGGTCATCGCCGGCGCCGCGGCCCTCAGCCGGAGCTCCCTGATCGCCGGCGAGAACACCCCGTCGGCCGTCCAGCACCAGGCCGCTCGAAGCAGCGCCGCCAGTTCGGCCCCGGCCCCCCGACCGCCGGCTGATCCGGCCGAACCGGCTGCGGCCTGACCGGCGCAGCGGCAGGCGGCGCGTACGGTGCCGGCGTCGGGACCAGCGGAGGGCTCAGCGGAGCACGAACCCGGGCACCAGCGGGTCGGCGGGGTCCACGACGAACGTGTGCTCCCCGGTCCGGTAGGCCATGCCGGTGACCTGCGGGACGATGGCCGGGCGGCCGGCCGCGGCGGTGGCGGCGGCAACGACGGTGCCGGTAAAGACGGACCCGACGATCGACTCGTGGCGCAGAACCGCCCCCGACGGGGCGACGCGACCCTGGGCGGCTAGGACCGCCAGCCGGGCGCAGGTGCCCGATCCGCAGGGCGAGCGGTCCACCTCACCGTCGGCGAACACGGTCACGTTGCGCTGATGCACCTGGCCCCCGGCGGAGCCGAGGTCCTCGTGCAAGATCGTGCCGTAGACCCCGCTGAGCCGGGAGTCGACCGGATGGACGGCGTGCCCGGTGTCGTTCAGCGCCCATTTGACCTCGCGGCCCAGTGCGATGAGCTCGCGGTAGTGCGACGCGTCGACGGCCAGCCCGGTGCTGGCGGCGTCGAGGCTGGCGTAGATGGCCCCGCCGTAGGCCACGGTGACGGCGACCTGCCCACGGGAGGTGGCCAGCGGGATGTCCCGGGCGAGCACGTAACTAGGCACGTTGACAAAATCAACGGCCACCGTGCGGCCGTGGTCCCGGTGCACCCGTGCCGTGACCCGCCCGGAGGGGACGTCGATGACGACGTCGGCACTGCCGTCCCGGGGGGCGTGCACCAGACCGGTGTCCACCGCCCAGGCACCCAGGGCGATCGTGCCGTGCCCGCAGGCGGTGGAAAAGCCGTCCTTGTGCCAGAACAGCACGCCCAGGCAGGCGCCGTCATCGTCGGGCGGCACGACAAACCCGCCGTACATGTCGGCGTGCCCGCGCGGCTCGAAGCACAGCAGTTCGCGCAGCCCTTGGGCGTCCGGGCTGCCGGTGGCCCGCACCCGCCGGTCCGCGACAGAAACACCGGGCAGCGGCACCGGCGGATCGGCCACGATCCGGAACGGCTCCCCGGCGGTGTGGTAGTCGGTCGCAGTCACCGTCCGCAGCATCACCCCACCAGCATCGCCCATCCGCCCGCCGCCGTCAGCGCACCTCTCACCGCAAAGCACCTGACCGTGCCAGATCAGCCGGCGGCTGGTTCGCCCTCGCGACCGGCGAGCCCGGTTACCGGGCTAGCCGGAACGGCGGGTACTGGTCGGTGACGAGGGTGAACCTGGCTTTTATCAGATTAGGATGCATGCCCGCTGCGCGTGCTGCCGTGGGGGATGAAAACTGAGTCCCTTCCGTCTGGGGCGTGGCGCGGGTTGCTGCTGGCCAGGTTTGCCGGCTGTTCTGGTGCGGCGGCCGGGGCGGAAGGTGCATTGTCGGTGGTGGCGTGCCGCCTGCCGTCACCGGTCGCGCTTGGACCGTTCGAGGCCGAAAATTAGTCGGGTGCGAGGGCTTCCTGGTGGGCAACCACCGTTGCTGCTGCGTGCGCGTGTGTCAGTCTCCTGTTACTGGCGGAAGCCCTGGCGGCGGCGCGCTGTGTCCTTACCGGGACGGGGGTTGCTGCTGCAGGAGGTGGCCGCGCGTATGAAGGTGATGCATGAGCGCGTCGCGGGGATCGACGTGCATAAGAAGATGATCAAGGTGGCAGTCCGGTCGCCGGGCGCGAAGCCGTGGACCCGGAAGACGGAGGTCTTGACGTTCAGCACGTTTTACGGCGTGCTGCAGGCGATGGCGCGGGAGCTGCGGCGGCGCGGGGTGACGCACGTGGCGATGGAGGCGTCCGGGGTCTACAGCGAGCCGGTGTACTACGCGCTGTGCGAAGAGGACTTCACCGAGGTGCTGGTGGTCAACCCGGCGCACGTCAAGGCGGTCAAGGGGCACAAGACCGACGCGAAGGACAGCGCCCGGATCGCGGAGCTGCTCGAATGCGGGCTGCTGCAGGGCTCCTACCTGCCGCCGGCAGAGCTGAAGGAGGTCCGGGACCTGACCCGGTACCGGATGAAAACGGTCCAGAACCGCACCTCAGAAATCCAGCGGCTGCACAAGGCGCTGGAATCGGCCGGGATCAAGCTCGGCTCGGTTGCCTCTGACATTACCGGCAAGGGCCCGTCGGCCATGATCGATGCGCTGATCGACGGGGAGCGGCGCGGCGCGGTGATGGCGGACCTGGCCCAGGGGCGGGCCCGCACGGCCGGGAAGCTGGCGGACCTGTCGATGGCGCTGGAGGGCCGGTTCACCGAGCACCATGCGATGCTGTGCCGGCTGCACCGGGACACGATCGGGGCCTATGACGCCGCGGTCAGCGGCCTGGACCGGCAGATCGCAGGCAAGGCAGCACCCTGGCAGCGGGAGATGGACCTGCTCAAGACGATCCCCGGGTTCGGTGATGTCGTGGCGCATGCGTGGATCGCCGAGATCGGCCCGGCTCCGCACCAGTGGTTCTCCTCCGCCGGGAAGCTCGCCTCCTGGGTGACACTCGCCCCCGGCAACTACATGAGCGCCGGCAAGCGCAGGTACGGCCGGACCGGCGACGCCGGAGCCTACATCAAGCCGATGCTGGTGCAGGCGGCCTGGTCGGCGATCAAGGGCAGGAACTGGCTGCAGGCCCGGTATGACCGCCTGGTCCGCCGGATGGGCGGAACCAGGAACCCGGCCGCCCGCAAGAAGGCCATCCTCGCGATCGCCCATACCCTGCTCAAGATCGCCTACGCCGTCCTGAAATCCGGCAGGCCCTACCAGGAACCGGGGGCCGACTTTTACGCCCGCCGCGAGTCACCATCTCACCGCCGGGCCTGGCTGGAAGCCCAGCTCCAGCAGCTCTACCCCGGCTGCGCCATCACCGTCACCATCACCCCGCCCTCCGGCGAGCCGCCGGACGGACACGTCCCGGAGGCCGCCTTACCCCCGCACTGCCACCCAGCTAACCCCGACCCCGCGAGCCGCCGGGCACCCTGACCGCGTTTACCCCTCAGCCGGCGGCTCCGCCGCCGGCTGCTGCCGCGCGCCCAGCGGGACCCAGTTTTCGTGTCAGTGCGCACCCGCCTGACGCTTTTCCTGCCGATAACGGCGGCCCCGGTCAGCTTCGGGCATCGGCTACCACGATGCGGTGGGTGGCTGTGCGGTCGAAGTCCACCAGCAAGGCCCGTGCTTCCGGCTCGACAATGGCCACCGTGATGTCGTCCCCGGCGAAGGCGCGGATCACGTCGGGGGATTCCCAGAACGTGTGCGCGGTCAGTTCGACAGTGCCGTCCCCGTCAAGGTCGCGGCGCAGCAGGTACGCGCCCTCGAAGCCGGGCAGCTTGCGCAGTTCGGGCAGTAGCGTGCCGGTGAAGTAGCGGCTGTAGCTTCCGGCGCCCCCGGTGTCGGCTCTGGCCGACCAGGTCCTGACGGTCAGTTCCCTCGCATTGGTCATGGCCGTCATCGTGGCGTGCCAAGATGTGAAAGTAAAGGTGAATTATCTTCCGTAAAACGAAAGCGGGTCTTCCGGGTGATCGATCCCCGCAGGCTGGGCGTGCTGCAGGCGGTCGCCGTGCACGGCAGTGTCGCCGGCGCCGCCAGCGCGCTGCACCTGAGCCCGCCGGCGGTCTCCCAGCAGCTGCTGACCCTGGAGCGGGAAACCGGCGCCTGCCTTATCGACCGATCTGGCCGGCGGGTCAGGCTGACCGCGGCCGGGCGGCTCCTGGCGGCCTGCGGCGAGCGCGTCGCCGCCCAGCTCCGCCAGGCCGAGCGGGACCTGGCTGAGCTAACCGGCCAGGCGTCCGGCCCGGTGCGGATCGCCGCCTTCCAGAGCGTCATGAGCCCGCTGATCGGCCCCGCCCTGCGCGACCTCGCCGCCGCGAGCCCGGCTGTCCGGCCCGTCATCACCGAACGCTACGGGCCTGCTGCGGTCGCCGATCTGCGCCTCGGCGACCTGGACATCGTCCTCACTGAGTACGATGCCGCGGTCCCCGCGCCCGCCGAGCCCGGCCTCGGCCTGCGCCATCTGGCCTTCGACCCCTACCTTCTGGTCATCCCGCCGGACTGGCAGGTCAGGGCCCGCAGCCTGCCCGAACTGGCCGGGCGGCCATGGGTGGCCGGGCCGCCCGGCACCGCCTGTGACGATGTCCTGCGGCGGCTCGCGGCCGAGGCCGCCATCGTGATCCCCGCCGGAGACGTCTGCGTCGAGTTCCCCTCGGTCCTGGCCCTGGTCGCCGCCGGGCGCGGCGCAGCCGTCATCCCGCAGATGACACTCGGGCAGGCCCCGGTGACAATCTGCGCATCGCCGCCGCTCGGCGGACGCCACATCGCCGCGTGGCACCAGGCAGGCCCGGCTCAGCCCAGCCCAGCCACCGCCACAGTCCTTGATGCCCTAGCCCATGCCGGGCGAGCGCTGCACCAAGCCGCGGCTTAGTGCACAAATTCACCGCCCGCAACCGACATCCCAGCAGGCCCCAGCGCTAATACCGCGCCGATCCTGCCACTTTGATAAAAGTCAGGGATCGGCCACGATCCGGAACGGCTCCCCGGCGGTGTGGTAGTCGGTCGCAGTCACCGTCCGCAGCATCACCCCACCAGCATCGCCCATCCGCCCGCCGCCGTCAGCGCACCTCTCACCGCACGGCGAAGCACCTGACCGTGCCAGATCAGCCGGCGGCTGGTTCGCCCTCGCGACCGGCGAGCCCGGTTACCGGGCTAGCCGGAACGGCGGGTACTGGTCGGTGACGAGGGTGAAGGCATAGGCGGTCACCCGGCTGGTCCAGCGGAAGACTCCCTCCACGAAGCCGAACAAACCCCGGGGGTAGGTGCCAGTGAACACGATGGCGAACCACGCCATGATCACGACCACGAACGCGGCGATGTAGAGGAAGAGCAGCACCACGTAGTGCGGAATCGCAGCCAGCCACTTGACCAGCGGCAGCCACCGGCTCAGATCGCGCGCGGTATCAGGATAGGGGTAGTCCAGGTGAACTGACTGGTGATCGTCGGTGGAGGGGTACCGGTCGTCCATCAGCGCCAGGTAGACGCTGACGCGGCTGGAGAACCGCCCCAGCTCGAGGTTCCAGTCGAACCACCACCGGGGGTACTTCTGCCGGAACATGATCATCAGCAGCGGGCCGAGGAACAGCGCGCCCCCCGCCCCCGCGGCTACCGTCTCGCCGCTTGAATAGTTCGCCTGCCAAGTCTGTCCGGACACCGTGCCGAGCACGATGACGATCGGGATCACCCAGAAGATGCGCAGAGCCGTGCTGAGCCGGCTGAGCCGCCGGTCAGGGTAGTCAACGGAAAACTGAACCGGATATTCCATGTCTCACCGTGGCCCGCGCCGCTGACGTGGCCCTGAAACGGTGCTGCAGCCGGCCGGAATATCGTCGTCGTGCAGCTCGCGACGGGTCTGACTCCCCGGGACACATGAATGAGGACGATACCCGCACCTATGGCACCGAACCAGGAGCTATGGCACTGCGCTCAGGTTACGACGATTACCTCGACACCGACCGCGTCGTAGGTGCCTCGCGCCCGGGCATCCCGGGTCGCGAGGGCTACCCCGTGTTGTTTGGCGGCCAGTGCCACGAGCGCGTCATACACGGCGCCGCCCGCGATGCCGAGGCGGCTCAACGTTCCCGGTAGTTTCCGGGCGGGCGAGCTGCCCAGGACCAGCGGTGAGGCGAAGCGGGCGTTCAGCAGCCGGGCGGCATCGGCGGGGGACAGCCGGGCGTCGCCGGGCAGCCTTGTGAGAACGGAGTAGGTCTCGGCCAGAGCCTGACCGCTCAGCGCTATCTCCTGCCCGTTCCACCAGTGCACCACGTCGGCATGATCGTGATGTGAGCGGACCAGCAGCGGGATAGCGACGCTGGTGTCGACCGCGACCGTGACTTACGGCCCGCGTCGATAAGTGCGAAGACCACATCGTCATCGACCGGGGTGTCGCCGGCCACGACAAGCACGCCATCTTCTTCGACTAGGCGCGCGGTCCGGCCTGCGGGCACCAGTTGCGCACCAGCGCCGTACGGTGTGATGTCGACCTTCGTGCCGGGCAGCAAGCCTAGGGCGTCACGGATGGGCTTTGGCACGACGATCCGGCCGGCCGCCTGGTACGGTCCGAGGCGATCACGACTGCCCGATCGTCATCACGACATCGACCTGACGGTGGTATCCGTCGCATTGCAGTGGGCTGACGTTCACGGCCGACATGACGTTGGCGCCGCCTACGTTCATTAACGATGACCGTTCGGTAGGGTTCCGGCTCGCGGGTGGATGAGGGCCCGGCGCCGGCTGGCGCCGCGCCCCCCGCTTTCGCCGGCGAGGCGCCGGTCAGCTCTTGGTTTCCCGGAAGATCTTGTCGATCTCATCGATCTTGGCGAGCAGTTGCCCGGCCGTGCCGGCGTCAGTGCTCCCCTTGGTTCCCGTCCCCCCGGCGAGCTTGGTGGCCTCGTTGAACAGCTGGTGCAGCTGCGGGTACTGCTCGAAGTGCGGTGCCTTGAAGTAATCGGTCCACAGCACCCAC
>Ga0335079_10004695_pt1 | contig 15709 bp, 15 predicted proteins | sample Lox_Sample_33_FD_206719 | JGI IMG/M metagenome (GOLD analysis project Ga0335079, IMG submission 206719) | Soil microbial communities from Loxahatchee National Wildlife Refuge, Florida, United States - Lox_Sample_3.3 | ecosystem: Environmental > Terrestrial > Soil > Wetlands | place: USA... | reverse complement strand
GCTGCCGTGCCGTCGCGTGGCTGCCTCCGCCGTCGCGGTGGCTGCCTCCGCCGTCGCGGTGGCTGCCTCCGCCGTCGCGGTGATCGGAGCGGGTCGGAGCGCTGGGAACCAGCCGGCGGCACCTGTAAAACGCAGCAAATCGCGATCTTGCCGACCGCCGAGGCCACATAAGCATTCCCAGCATGCTTATGTGGCCGGCCCGGGAGCACCCGTCCCGACTTTGGCCACTTATGCAGGCTCTCAGACCTGCGGGTGGGTCAGGCGGAGCTCGTGCAGCGCGCGATCGACCGTGCGGCAGATCCGACCTGGATCGTCGACGCCACGGAACTTGAAGTCGTACGCCGCCCCGCCGGCGGTGTCGAAGTCGACGGTGCCGACCCCCAGCAGGCGCTCGAGGAGGTGCTGACGGGAGTTGACGTTCTGTACGCGCTCGAGCCGGGTCTCGTGCATCTCCCGCGACATCAGCCCGGACCGGATCGTCAGGCGCTGATTGGTGATCGTGTAGGTCGTGCTGATCCGCCTGATCAATCCCCATACCAGCACGATCACGAACACGACGAGGACCGCGGCCCCGACCCAGCCCGCCTGCACGCCGCCGTTGGCGATCCGGGTGACGACGCCGGCGATCACGCCGATGATGATTGCGATGAGGAGGCCCCTCACGTAAAACGCGAGCATCGAGCGCCACGACGGATGACCGTGGAAGAAGACCTGTTCTCCTGGTTCGGGGTCCACCGGCGCCCAGGGTACCGCGCGAAGATCAGCTTCCGATCAGGATTCCGATCACGGCCACGGCGATCGCGAGCGCGGCCAGCAAACCCGCCAGAGGCGCCGGCTCGACCTCCATGCGACCGGATGGCCGCAGCAGTGCGAACCAGGCCACGGCCGGGGCGCCGACGATCGCGCAGGCGAACGCCCACCCACGCTGCCCAGCCCGCTCGGCGGCGACCGTCCCGAGCATGCGGGAGCACGCCTCAAGAGCAATCGCGAGCCCCAGAAGGAGCCGGCTGTCGTGGAACGCCACGACGATCACGCCCAGGTAAAGCTCGGCGATCAGGACCGCCGCGAGTGCCAGGCCGGCGAGGACGCCGGCGCCGTGCACGTACCCCCGTGGAACCGGGGTGTGCTCGACCTTGACCGGGGACCAATCCGGCTCCGGCAGTCGCTTCTCGGCCCGCTTCTCGGGGCCGGCCATGTTCTTGGGCCGCTGCTCGGGGCCGGCCTTCCGCGCAGGGCGCTGCTCGGGGCCGGCCTTCTGCGCAGGCCGCTGCTCGGGGTCGGCCTTGGACCGTGCGCGCTCACCCCGCACGCGCTCGCCTCGCGCACGCAGCCCCCGTACGCGCTCGCCCGGCGCGCGCTCAGGCCGCGCGCGCCCGCGCGGTCCGTGCTCGAGGTCGAAGATCTTGGCCACGAGCGCCTCCCGCACCGCGTCCTGATCGGTCCCCAGTGCGGCCGGGTGGAGCCTCATCAGGCCGAGCCCGTGGGCCGGGACGAGCTCGCGGAAGACCGAGTCGTGCTCCCCCAAGTCCGACCGGCATATGACGACCAGCCGGGCGCGCGGATAGTAGGCGTCGACCGGGAGCCACTCGTCGATGTCCGCCCCCGAGGCGCGAAGCCAGTGGAAGATGTGATCGCGGCGCCCGACCTCGCCGAGCAGCTCGTCGCACATCGAGAGAATGGTCGAATCCGGGAGGGCGCGCTCGTCTGGCTCGCTACGACCGGGAACGGGCTCCCGCAGGGTGTCGGCGGGATGATGTGCCGTCATCCTCACCGGACTTTACCCTCCGGTGACTTGATGAATCCCCGCTTGCAAACACCGCCGGACCTGATCGCGCGTGTCGAGCCGCTTACGCTGACGCGCGCGGTCCGTGGGCCGTTCGACTACAAGCTTCGGCCCGAACAGGCCGACGTTGCCGTCGGCTCGCTGCTCCGAGTGCCGTTCAACGGCCGGCGGACGCTCGGGGTCGTGCTCGAGCTGGCGAACGAGTCCGAGCTCGCGCTCGAGCGCCTCGCCGAGCCAGAGGCCGTAGTGCCCCCCGGCGTTCCTCCCGACCTCGTCGCGCTCGCGGGCTGGATCGCCAACGAGTACTGCTCGACGCCGGCGAGGGCGCTCGGGCTGGTTCTGCCCCCGGGCACCGCGGCGGGCGTCAAGCGAAAGCAGGTGCTCGTCGCGGAGCTCACCGACGCAGGGGCGGAGGCGCTCGACAGCGGCGCTCGCCTAACCGAGCGCCAGCGGATCGTGCTCGAGGCGCTTCGCCAGGACGGGCCCGCGGTAGCGGCCTCGCTCGGAACCGAGACGCTGCGCCGCCTCGAGGTTCGCGGTCTGGTGACGCTAAACCGGCGTGACCACGCGCGCCGCCCGCGATCGGTGTCGATCGGCCGCACGCTCGACGCCGCGCCGCTCCTGACCGATGAGCAGGCGGTTGCGCTTGAGCACGTTCTCGCAGCGCTTCGAACCGAGGGTGCGAACCAGAGGTTCTTGCTCCACGGCGTCACCGGCTCGGGCAAGACCGAGGTCTATCTGCGCGCCGTCGAGGCCGCGCTCGCCGCGGGCCGCGGGGCGATCGTGCTCGTCCCCGAAATCGCGCTCACGCCCCAGACCGTGGGCCGCTTCCAGGCCCGGTTCGGGGACGTGGTCGCGGTGCTGCACTCGGGGCTCGGACAGGGGGAGCGCCACGACGAATGGCTTCGGCTGCGCTCGGGCGAGGCGCGGGTGTGCGTCGGGCCTCGGTCGGCGGTGTTCGCCCCGCTCGCCGACATCGGTCTGATCGTCGTCGACGAGGAGCACGACGCGTCGTACAAGCACGAGGGGGATCCTCGCTACGACGCCCGCACGGTCGCGATCCGCCGCGCGCACATGCACGGCGCGGTGGTCCTCGCCGGCAGCGCGACTCCGCGCCCCGAGAGCGCGGTCACGCTCACCCGCCTCCGCCTCCGCGACCGGATTGACGGCCGCTCGCTGCCGCCCGTCGAGGTACTCGACATGCGCGGCACCCACCGCCCGCTCCACCCGACGACGCGGATGGCGCTGGCCGACGTGCGCAGCGCCGGCGGCAAGGCGATCGTCCTGCTGAACCGCCGCGGCTGGTCGAACTTCTTGACCTGCCGAGGCTGCGGACATGTGTGGATGTGCCCGAACTGCGAGGTTGCACTGGTGCTGCACCGCGCCGCCGGGCAACTCGCGTGTCATCACTGCGGGCACCGCCGGCGCGCGCCCAGCCGCTGCGAGGAGTGCGGCTCGGTCGCCGTGGCCCGGCACGGCGCGGGCACCGAGAGCGTCGAGGAGGATCTCCGCGAGGCCTTCGGGGCCGAGCTTCCGGTGTTCCGGCTCGATGCGGACGCCGCCGCCGGCAAGGATCGTCTCGCCCGGACGCTGGCAGCGTTCGAGGCCTCCCCGGCGGGCGTGCTCGTCGGAACCCAGATGGTGGCCAAGGGTCACGACTTCGCCGGGGTCTCGCTTGGGGTCGTGCTCGACGCCGATCAGACGCTCAAGTTCCCGGATTTCCGCGCCGAGGAGCGAACATTCGCGTTGGTGACCCAGCTCGCCGGGCGCGTCGGACGCGGCATCGATTCCGGTCCGCCCGCGCGGGTACTCGTCCAGACACTAGCTCCCGCCGCGGAGTCGCTCGCGTTTGCCGCGCGCCACGACTCCGACGGTTTCCTCGAGCAGGAGCTCGCGCGGAGGCGCGCGCTCGGATACCCGCCGTACGGCTCGTTGATCCGCATCGTCTGCGCGGCGGCGGAGGCCGAGCAGGCGCTCGCGACGGCCACGCGACTGCACGGCCTGATCGCCCCGGCGGGCGAGAGCGTGCTTGGGCCGGCGCCGCTGTTCAGGCTGCGCGGGCGGTCGCGCAGCCAGCTCGTGATCAAGTGCCAGGACCGACGCGCCACCGTGCGCGCGGTCGGGAGCGCCGTCGACGTGTGCGCCGCCGACGCCGTGCGCCGGGGCGTTAGCGTCAGCGTCGACGTCGATCCGCAGTAAGCTGATTTCGTGTCTGATTCGACCACTGAGATGTCCGCCGAGACCGCCCTCGAGGAAGAGGTAGAGGCCGGCGCCGGGGCCGAACCCAGAGAGGCAGAGCTCGATCCCGCAGCCGCGGCCCGGCGGACCGCCGCCCTCGCCCATATCCGCCAGTTTGGCGATCCCGTTCTGCGCACCAAGGCCCGTCCGATCGAACGGTTCGATGAGGCCCTGCGCGAGGAGATCGAGCGGATGGGCCACCTGATGGACGACGCCATCGGAGTGGGGCTCGCGGCAACGCAGGTCGGCGTCGTCCACCGACTGCTCGTATACCGCGTCCAGCAGGGCGCGGAGCTCGCCGCACTGATCAACCCGGAGGTTGAGTGGTCCGGCCGCGACACGGAATCGATGGAGGAGGGGTGCCTCAGCCTTCCCGGAGTGCTCGTCGACGTCGACCGACCCGTATACGTCCGCGTGCGGGCGCTCAACGAGCGAGGCGAGCCGATCCTGATCGAGGCCTCGGGGCTGGAGGCGCGCGTGATCCAACACGAGATCGATCACCTCGACGGCGTGCTGATCCTCGACCGAACCAGCCGAGAGCAGCGCAAGGAGGCGATGCGCGTAATGCGCGAGGCGCAGCAGGCCGCGTAGCCTGCTCGCCGCCCGACACAGCCGGCGCGTGCGCACCGTCTACCTAGGCACCTCGGAGTTCGCGGTCGGCGTGCTCAGGCGCCTTGCCGACTCGCCGCACCGTCCGTTGCTTGTCGTGACCCGGCCGGACCGGCCCCGCGGAAGGGGGCGAAAGCTGGCGGCACCGCCGGTCGCGGACGCCGCCCGCGAGATCGGGATCCCGCTTGACCAGCCGGCCTCGGTGAACGATCCGGCGGCGGTCGACACGATTGCGCAGGTTGATCCGGAGGCGGTGTGCGTGTGTGCCTTCGGTGCGCTGATCAAGGAGCCGCTGCTGTCGCGCTGGCCGATGCTCAACGTGCACCCGTCGCTCCTGCCAAGGTGGCGTGGCGCCGCGCCGATCGAGCGGGCGATCATCGCCGGGGACTCGGTCACCGGCGTGTCGATCATGCGCGTCGGCGAAGGGTTCGACGACGGCCCGGTGTGCGCCCAGGCACCCGAGCCGATCCAGCCGGATGACACCTACGGAACGCTCGCGGGCCGGCTCGAGGTGCTCGGCGGGGACCTGCTGGTCAGGACGCTAGACGAGCAGCCGCCATGCGTCGACCAGGAGGAGCCGCTTGTCACCTACGCGGCCAAGATCTCCTCCGAGGACCGCGAGCTGAACCCCTCGCGCCCAGCCACCGAGCTCGAACGCGTTGTACGCGCGCTCACGCCGCACATCGGCGCTTACGTCGTCCTCGGCGACGGGTCGCGGCTCGGCGTGCGAGCGGCGAGCCTGCTCGCGGACGAAGCAACACGGCCGCCACAAGGCGTGATCTCGTTTGACGGACCGTGGCCGGTGCTCGGGTGCGCCGAGGGCGCGCTCGCGCTCGTCGAGGTGCAGCCGCCGGGCGGGCGTCCGATGAGCGGCGCCGATTACCTGCGCGGGCACAGGAAGTAACGGCGTTGCCCGCGACCAAGGGCCAGACCCGAGTCTCGCCGGCGCGTACATGCGCGCTGCGGGTGATCCGACGTACGTTCGAGGAGGACGCCTACGCAGACCGGGCGTTCAGCGCTGAGGCGTCTGGCCTAGAGCCGCGTGACCGGGCCCTAGCGATGGCGCTCAGCTACGGCACGATCCAGCGCCGGGGGACGCTCGATCACGTCGCCGCGCAGATGACCGACCGACCGCTCGGCCGGCTCGATCCGCCGGTGCTCGCGGTGATCCGGCTTGGCCTGTTCGAGCTGCTGTACCTCGGCGGTGCGGCGGAACACGCTGCGGTGAACGAGAGCGTGGAGCTCATCAAGTCGGTACGGCCGCACGCCGCCGGACTCGTGAACGCGGTCCTGCGCCGGGCGGCCCGGGAGGGGCCCGCCAGCCTCGCCGGGCTCGACAACGACTCGCCTGAGCACGCCGCGGTCCTCCACTCGGTTCCGGGCTGGTTGGCGAGCCAGTGGTGGGACGAGTTGGGCGCCGACGACGCCCGGGCGTTGTTGCGGGCGATCAACGAGCCGGCGGAGTCAGCTCTCCGGGTGAACACGCTCGTGGCAAGCCCCGCGTCGGTCGCGGCGAGATTGCCGGTATCGAGCCGGCCGGCTGAGCGCCCGCCTGGGCTGAGCGCTCCCGGCGAAGGCTATCTCCCCGACGGCCTAGTGCTCGGCGGCCCGTTCGACATCGAGAGCTCAGATCTGTGGGTGAGTGGTCAAGTCCAGCCCCAGTCGCGGGCCTCGATGCTCGTCGCACGGATCGTTGAGCCGCAGCCAGGGGAGCGAGTGCTCGACCTGTGCGCGGCGCCTGGCGGCAAGACCACCCACCTGGCGGCGCTGATGGGAGACAGCGGCGAGATCGTGGCCGTCGAGCGCCACCCGGGGCGTGCCGCGGCGCTTGAGCGCACCTGCGCCCGGATGCACGCCTCCTCCGTGCGGGTGGAAGTCGGAGATGCCGCCGTACCACGGACCGACGGGCCATTCGATCGGATTCTGGTCGACGCCCCCTGCAGCGGACTCGGCACGTTGCAGTCCCGGCCGGATCTCCGCTGGCGCCGGCGACCCGAGGCGATCGCAGAGCTCGCGGAGCTTCAGAGCCGGATCCTCGCTGCGGCCGCGCACTCGCTCGCGCCCGGCGGCACGCTCGTGTATTCGGTTTGCACGATCTCGCGCGCCGAGGGCGACGATGTGGTCGAGTCATTCCTCGGCGAGCACGGCGATTACTCACTCGGGCAGCGGGTGCAGCTCCTCCCGCACCGGGACGGCACCGACGGATTCTTCGTCGCTCGCCTAAGCCGTGCCTTGGCAGGCTGACACGCGCGTCGGCTTGAGTCGCCCGAGCGGCCCGTTAACCTGTACATAACGTGACCGATTCGATGCCCAAGCTCGGTCCGGAGTGCCCGGGGTGCGGAGAGCCTTGGCTGCGCCCGACCGCAGCACCCGGCCGCTACCGATGCGTGTACTGCCTGCAGCGGTACGAGCTTGTATCGGTTTGCCCGAACTGCGGCGAGCACTCGACGATCGTGCGTATGTCGAGCACCGCCATTGTCGCCTGCAACCACTGTCACGGCAGCATGCTCCGGGCGGTGTGATGTGACGGTCGCGGCTGTTGGCGGTGTGATTTGACGATCGCGGCCGGGGGACCGGCGGACACGACCCTACGGCTGCTGCGCGAGCGCCGGATCGCCCCGTCGATTCTGTCGGCCGACTTCGCGCGCCTGGGCGAGCAAGTCGATGAGGTGCTCGCGGCCGGCGCCAAGGTCATCCACGTCGACGTTATGGACGGCCATTTCGTCCCCCCGATCACGTTCGGAGCGATCATCGTCGACGCGCTCGCCGAGCGCGTGCACGGCGCCGGCGGGGTCCTCGACGTGCACCTGATGATCGAGCGTCCCGAGCGCTATGTCGGCGACATCGCCAAGGCCGGCGCCGACAGCATCACGATCCACTACGAGGCGACGCCGCATCTGCATTACACGCTGAACGCGATCCGCGAGGCGGGTTGCACGGCCAGCGCCGCGATCAATCCCGGCACCCCTGTCGACAGCCTGTCCGAGGTGGCCCACGAGCTACTCGACATGGCCCTGTGCATGAGCGTCAACCCTGGATGGGGCAACCAGCAGTTCATCCCGTGGTCACTGGACAAGCTCGCGCGCATGCGACGAGCGCTGCCCGATCAGGTCGCGCTCGAGGTCGACGGTGGCGTGCACGAGGCCACCGCGGGACCGTGCGTCGAGGCCGGGGCCAACCTGCTCGTGACCGGCTCGGCGGTGTTCGGCGCCGCCGAGCCGGCCGCCGCGTACGCCGCCATCGCAGCCGTGGCCGGCGCGGTGTGATCGGTTCGGCTCGGGCAGCATCAACTCAACGCCGCCGCTACGCTGACCATGGTGCGCTTCGGGAGTCTCGGGTCAGCTCTTGCGATGGTGCTCGCTGTCGCGGTGTGCGCAGCATGCGGTTCGAGCGGATCCTCGAAGGTCAGCGCGGGGACGTACGTCGGCGCAGTGTGCTCGGCCATCTCGCCGCTCGAGAAAGACGTGGTGTCCCGGAGCAGCGCGCTCAACTCGACGACCGCCCCGAACGCCTCGCAGGCCAAGAAGGCTCTCCAGGGGTTTTTGGTCGCCGTCGAGGGGGACGCCACGCGCGCACTGTCGAAGATCCAGTCGGCGGGCACGCCGGACATCTCGAACGGCAAGACCGTCGCCGGAACGATCACCAAGACGTTCACCGAGCTGCGGGACACGCTGCGGGCCGCGGTGACGAAGTCGAAGTCGCTGCCGACCGACTCCCCGACGTCGTTTAGGACCGCCGCGCAGGCGCTCGGCGCCAGCGTCAAGAACTCGCTCAACGGGATCGACTCGAGCGGCCTCACAAATCCGGATCTCCAGAAGGCCGCGGCCGGCCAGCCCGCCTGCAAGAGCCTGTCGAGCAGCTAGAAGGCGCAGCCCGAGCCCATCGACGGCGCGAGCAGCTAGAAGGCGGAACCCGAGCCGCTCGACGGCGCGGTCCCGAGGCGGTAGACCGCCCACAGCAGGCCACACAACACCAGTGTGGCCGTGAAGTAGGAGACCTCGACGCGGGTCACCTCGTTGCTGATTGCCTCCGACAGCATGAACAACACGAATAGCGCTGCCGAGGACAGCCAGGCAATTGCGGCACGGCTGGCGCGGCCCCGCGCGAGCGCCGCCTGGTTGAGCGTGCCGGCAGTGAGGTGCAGGCCCATCCCGAGGCCGACGAGCGCGAGCCCGAGCCGCCCGTAGGGGAAACCCTTGTCCCCGAGGAGTGCGGTCATGACCTGCGGCCCGATCGCGAGCAACCCGATCGCGACCGCGCCGGCGAACGCGGCGATGACCTTGATGGTGGTGAGGATCGCCTTGTGGAATTCGGCGGCCGACTCACGTGCCTCGAGGCTCGCCAGGTGGGGGAGGATCGAGGTCTGGATCGCCTGGAACAGCTGGAGGGGAGCGCGAACGATGAGCATCACGTTGAACACGAAGCCGGTGATGCCGACGGTGAGGCCGGCTTTGCTGCCGGCGTTGGCGGCGACGATCAACACGCCCGCGTTCATCAGGGTCTGCTCGGCGAGCATGATCCCGACGACCGAGACCGCGAACCCGGTGCCGCGCTTGAGGCTGAGGTCGGCGGCGGCCTCCTCAATCTCGGCGTGAGCCGGCCCCTCGCGCGCGGCGTCGGCCACCGGCACGCCGGACGGAGCGTCGACGCGGAGTCGGGAGAACGCGAATGGGATCACGCACAGCGACGCGAACGGCGCCACCGCCATCCCGAGCCCGACCGCGGCCTGACCCGAGGCGATCCCAACCGCGACCGCGAGCGCGAACATGAACCGCGAGGTCGATTCGAGAAACACGAGGCCGCCGTACAGCGCGAACCGCTGGTGCCCGGCAAGCCAGCCCCGCGCGAAGTAGCTCGCGGCGTACGCGAGAACGCCGATCACGAGGATCCAGTAGAGCGCGCTCGAGCCGTCGAAGATCCCCTGCTCGATCTCCGGTCGCATCGCCAGCGCCACGATCAGGAACAGCGTCGCGAAGCTCCCCTGGATCAGGGCCGGGATCCGCAGCGGGTGGCCGTGCAGGCCCCGCGCCCGGCGGTCGGCGATCATCCGTGAGAGCAGCTGCTCGATCGGCCGGTAGATCACCGACAGGATCACGAACATGATCGCCCAGCACAGGGAGATCCGACTGTAGGAGGCAGGGTCGAGCGAGCGGCTCGCGAGCGCTAGGTAGAGGAACGTAAAGATGCCCGTGGACGCGATCCCGATCGAGAGGATGCGCGCGCCCGAGGCGTACGAGGGCCCGGCCGAGTCCGCCGGCTTGCCGTTCGCCGGTTCGGCCGCGGCTCCGTTCATTGACGGGGGAGCCGGGGCCGTCGTCGTTTCGTGCGGCGGGGTCACCGTACGCGCACCAGGAGCATTGTCCACGGGAACGGCGAGCGCGCCTCCACCACTTCGCCGTGTCGCTCCAGCATCCGGACGAAGCCGTCCTTCGACCAGTGATTGACATGTCCGGGGGTGTTGCCGAGCTCCCGCACGTACGCCGCACGAGCGATGTTCAGGCCCCGCCACAGCGGCTCGCGGGGGACCGAGACGAGCAGGTGACGCGCGGCGACGCGCGTCATCTCGGCCACCGTCCGCTCGGGGTCCGGCACGTGCTCGAGCACTTCGATCGCGGCCGCCAGATCGAACGAGGCGTCAGGGAAGGGCAGATCCTTTAGCTCCTCGGCGGTCATCGCCCGGAACTCGAGGTTTGAACGCGAACGCGTGCTCCACTCGGTCTCGAGCTTGGGGTCGGCGAGGTCGATCCCGACGACCGGTCGATCCCCGAGCGCCTGCGCCCATTTGTAGGTCAGGACTCCCTCGCCGCACCCCACGTCGAGCACCGATTCGGGCGCGGCGCGGGTGAACAGACGCGCCAGCGTCCCCTCGAACCCCGACATCAGCCGGCGGACGACCGGGTTCGTCGAGCCGTACTTGTCGAACGTGTTGCCGGTCGGTATCTCGGTCGGCCCGCCGCCGGCGGGGGCGAGCTCCGGGGCGCTGCTCATACCTCAAGGGCCTTGCGGTCCGGAGTCTCCGTACCCGCCTGGCCGTTGCTCGTCGGAGGGGTCTGCGTATCCGCTGGTGCTCCGCGCTCGTAGTGCGAGGGCTCGACCCCGAGCTGCAGCTCGATCCGCCGGACCCGCTCGAACGTCCGCTGCGACAAGGTCCGCTGGGCGTCGAGGAGGTCGCCGATCACGCCGAGCGCGCCGAGCAGCATCGCTGCGTTGAACAGCACCCCGCCTGCGATCAGCGACTGGATGTGGCCCCGGCCTGCGGTCGACGGGTTCTCGACGAAATAGACCAGGAACCGAATGAAGATCGCCAGCGCCGCGGTACCGCAGATCAGGGCTCCGGTCCAGAACACCTTGAGCGGCTGATACTGGGAGTAGACGCGAAAGATCGATAGGGCGTTCCGGCGCACGTACGCCGCCGTCGAGGGGAACAGGCGGGACTCGCGGGTCTTGGCATTCGTCCGGATCGCGACGTGGTCAACGGCCACCTGGAGCCGGCCGGCCTGGATGATCGTCTCGAGCGTGTAGGTGAACTTCGAGACCGCCTGCACCTGGAGCGCGGCCTCGCGGTTGTAGGCGCGGAAACCGGACGTCGTATCCGGGATCTCGGTCGACGAGGCGTGCCGGACGACCCAGGACCCGAGCCGCTGGAGGAGCTTCTTGAACCCGGAGAAGTGCTCGATCGTCTCGACCTGGCGGTCTCCGATCACCATGTCGGCCTCGCCGCGCAGAATCGGCGCCACCAGCTTCGGGATGTCCGATCCCTCGTACTGATTGTCGGCGTCGGTGTTGACGATCACGTCGGCGCCGAGCTTCAGCCCGGCGTCCAGGCCCGCCTGGAACGCGGCCGCCAGTCCCTTGTGATTGGTCAGCCGCACGATGTGATCGACGCCGTGCTCGCGGGCGACCTCGAGCGTCCGATCGCTCGACCCGTCGTCGATGATCAGCCACTCGACGGCGTCAATCCCCGGGACTTGGCGCGGGAGGCGACTGAGTGTCAGCGGAAGCTGACCCTCCTCGTTGTAACAGGGAACTTGGATGATGAGCTTCATTGGAACGAGCCGGCCTGCCGGTTAAAACGTCGTCCCCGGCGGGATGGAGCGCGGTACGCTCCTGGAGCTACGCGTAACGGTAGCGAGCGAGACGCCGGAGAACCCCCCACGCACGCGAACATGCGAGACCTCGGGCTGCCCCTATGCTCCACGGTTACGCCATGTCTGCACCCTCCGATATCGATCGTCGCCATCTCGCCCGGGCGATCGAACTCGCCGAGGGCGGCCGTGGACGGGTGAGCCCCAACCCGCTCGTGGGGGCGGTTATCGGGCGCCAGAACGAGGTGCTCGGAGAGGGCTTCCACCAGGCGCTTGGAGGCCCGCACGCCGAGATCGAGGCCATCCGCGCGGCGGAGGGACGCGATCTGGGCGGCGCCACCATGTACGTGTCGCTCGAGCCGTGCTGCCATCACGGACGCACGCCCCCGTGCACCGACGCGATCAGGGAGGCTGGAATCGAAAGGCTGGTCGTCGCCTCCGACGATCCGAGCGAACACGCCTCCGGTCGCGGGCTCGGGATCCTGCGCGACGAGGGGATCGAAGTCGTGATCGCCGACGGCGAGCTCGCGATCCGAGCTCGCCTGCTCAACCAGTCGTTCCGCAAGCACGTGAGGACCGGGCGCCCGTGGGTGCTGTTCAAGTCCGCGATGACGCTAGACGGCAAGGTCGCCACGCGCGGCGGCGACTCGAAGTGGATCTCGGGCGAGCAGAGCCGCCATTTGGCACACCGCTGGCGGGCACAGTGCGATGCCGTGGCGGTCGGGATCGGGACGGCCCTCGCCGACGATCCCCAGCTCACCGCCCGGATCGAAGGCGTGATCCGCCAGCCGCGCCGGGTCGTGTTTGATTCACTCGCGCGCCTTCCGCTCGACTCCAAGCTCGTGCTCGGCGCGCGCGAGCTCCCGCTCACGGTCGTGGTCTCGCGCGCCGCCCCGCGCACCGCCACCGACGCACTCGCCACTCATGGCGCGGACGTGGTCGTGGCGACCGGACAGCACGAGCCCGCGCGGGTCCGCTCCGCGCTCGACCAGCTCGGCGGCGATGGGGTCGGCTCGATCCTGCTCGAGGGCGGCCCTCATCTCGCCGGGGCGTTCATGGACGCCGGTGAGGTCGACGAGATGCGCTTGTTCCTCGCGCCGATGGTGCTGGGCGGCCGGACGGCACGCGACCCGCTCGAGGGCGAGGGCGTCGACGCGATCGCCGATGCGGCGCGCGCACTGACGCTCGAATGCGACCGCGTCGGCGATGACCTGCTCGTCTCCGCCCGCATCAGGGAATGGTGAGGGCGCTGGTGAATCCGCCCTCACTGAGCTGTCGAATCGGTGTCGTGCCGAGGGCGGATGGTGAATCCGCCCTCACTGAGGTGTCGAATCTCGGTGTCGTGCCGAGGGCGGATTCACTTAAGCGAATCCGCCCCGATTCGGGTTCGGGCTGAGGAACGGTAGGGGCGGATTCGCCGTGTTCACGGGACTCGTGCAGGGGATCGGCTCAGTCGAAACGATCGAGCGCTCGGACGACGGGGCGCGGATTACGATCGCCACGCCGCTCGTGTCTGAGCTGAACGCCGGTGACTCGATCGCGATCAACGGCGTATGCCTAACCGCGGTCGCGCTCGACGGTGGCTCATTCGCCGCCGACGCCATGAACGAGACGCTCGCGCGCTCATCGCTCGGCGATCTGGCGCGTGGCTCCGCGGTGAACCTCGAGCTCCCGCTCCGCGCGACCGACCGGCTTGGGGGCCACGTCGTCCAGGGTCACGTCGACGGGGTCGGCACGATCGAGGGGGTCTCCGACGACGGCTTCGCTCGACGGATCCGGGTCGAGGCTCCTGCGGCGGTCCTGCGCTACGTCGTCGAGAAGGGGTCGCTCGCCGTCGACGGGGTTTCGCTAACTGTCACCGAGGTGAATGAGCGATCCTTTACCGTTTCTCTCATTCCCGAGACGCTGCAGCGCACGAACCTCGGCGGAGTTGATGCGGGCAGGCGAGTCAATCTGGAGGTCGACGTTTTGGCGAAGTACGTGGAGAAATTGATGGTGAGCGCCTCATGAGTTCCGTCCGGACGCCGTTCGCCACTATCGAAGAAGCGATCGAGGACATCCGCCAGGGGAAGATGGTCGTGGTTGTCGACGACGTCGACCGTGAGAACGAGGGCGACCTGACGATGGCCGCGCAGTTCGTCACCCCGGAAGCGATCAACTTCATGGCCAAGGAGGCGCGGGGGCTGATCTGCCTGTCGCTCACCCCCGGACGCTGCGACGAGCTCGGGCTCGATCTGATGGCGGCCAAGAACGAGTCGGCGTTCGAGACGGCGTTCACGATCTCGATCGAGGCGCGGTCGGGCGTCAGCACGGGCATCTCGGCGGCGGACCGCGCCCGCACGATCCAGGTTGCGATCGACCCGAAGACCAGCCCGCGGGAGCTCGTCCAGCCGGGTCACGTGTTCCCCCTGAAGGCCAAGCCCGGCGGCGTCCTCGAGCGCGTCGGCCAGACCGAGGCGGCGGTCGACCTCGCCCGCCTGGCCGGGCTGATCCCCGCCGGCGTGATCTGCGAGATCATGAACGACGACGGGACGATGGCGAGGGTGCGCGACCTCGAGCCCTACTGCGAGCGCCACGACCTGAAGATGGTCACGGTGGCCGATCTCGTCGCTTACCGCCGCAAGCACGAAAAGCTCGTCGAGCGGGTCGTCTCAACCAAGCTCCCGACGGGGTTCGGCGAGTTCATGGCGGTCGGGTACCGGTCGCTCGTCGACAACAAGCATCACGTCGCGCTGGTCAAGGGCGATGTGGACGGCCGGGACGATGTGCTCGTCCGCGTCCACTCCGAATGCCTCACCGGTGACGTGTTCCACTCGCTCCGCTGCGACTGCGGCGAACAGCTCGAGTCGGCGCTGTCGATGATCGAGTCCGAGGGGAGCGGGGTGCTGCTGTACCTCTCCCAGGAGGGTCGTGGAATCGGCCTCCTCAACAAGTTGCGGGCCTACAAGCTCCAGGAGGAGGGTCTCGATACGGTCGACGCGAACCTGAAGCTCGGCCTGCCGGCCGATCTGCGCGACTACGGCATCGGCGCCCAGATCCTGGTCGACCTCGGGCTCACCAGCATCAGGATCCTCACCAATAACCCCAAGAAGATCTCCGGACTGGCAGGCTACGGGCTGTCGGTCACCGACCAGATCCCGATTCAGCACGTGCCGAACCCGCATAACGAGGCGTACCTGCGGGCGAAGCGCGATCGGCTCGGCCACACGCTGCATCACCAGGGGCTCGCGCTCGACGAGGAGATGCTGCACGATGAAGTCGAGCACGATCGTTTGCGCCAGCAGTCGGAGGAATGAGCGACCGCAACCGAAGCCGCGTGGCGTTGTGCGTTGCCCGCTTCTACTCGGAGCTGGCCGACAAGCTCGAGTCCGGCGCGCGTGAGGCGCTCGAACAGGCCGGGGTGGCCGAGGTCGACCGGTTCGAGGTACCGGGCGCATTCGAGCTCCCGCTGATCGCTAAGTACGCGGCGCAGTCGCGCCGCTATCGCGCGGTCGTTTGTCTGGGCGCTGTCATCCGCGGCGAGACCGACCATTACGACCACGTCTGCCGCGAGACCGCCCGCGGCATCCAGACGGTTCAGCTCGAGACCGGCGTGCCCTGCGGGTTTGGCGTTCTCACCGTCGACACGATGGCCCAGGCGCTCGATCGCGTGACAGGTGGTTCCAAGCGCGATACCGGTCGGCAGGCGGCCGAGGCTGCGCTCGCCTCACTGGCGGTCAAGGACGAGCTCGCGGCCGCGGCCGTGAACGCGCTCACGAGCTAAGTCTCAGTCGCCCTGAACGCTCGGCTGTGGGCCCGCCCCGGGCGTAGCAGGCGGTCCTCCGGGGGTGGGCGCTCCGGCCCCGGGGCCTCCTTGGCCCTGACCGGCGCCACCTTGGCCCTGACCGGCGCCACCTTGGCCCTGACCTTGCCCGGGCGCCCCCGCGCCGGCGCCGCCGCTCTTCACCTTCTGGCCGAGCGCCTCGAGCGCCAGCTGTAGCTCCTGCCTCACCGC
>Ga0335079_10004694_pt1 | contig 15713 bp, 17 predicted proteins | sample Lox_Sample_33_FD_206719 | JGI IMG/M metagenome (GOLD analysis project Ga0335079, IMG submission 206719) | Soil microbial communities from Loxahatchee National Wildlife Refuge, Florida, United States - Lox_Sample_3.3 | ecosystem: Environmental > Terrestrial > Soil > Wetlands | place: USA... | reverse complement strand
CAAGAATGTGGACTATATCATACTATGGTTAATTAGCTTCATGGCCTCAACACCCGCACCGGACGTCTCTCCGGTCCCCCTACATATCGCCTCCATCGTCAAGCGCTTCGGCGACCTGATCGCCGTTGACGGCGTCTCCCTCGATGTCCCCGAGCGCCAATGTCTCGGCCTCCTCGGACCCAACGGCGCGGGAAAATCCACGCTCATTCGCAGTATCGTCGGGCGCGTCCGTCCCGATTCCGGCAGCATCCGGGTCTTCGGCCACCCGGCCAGCTCCGCCGCCGCGCGCGCCGAGCTTGGCTGGGTTCCTCAGGAGATGGCGCTGTACGGCCTGCTCACCGCCCGCGAGAATCTGGAAGCCTTCGGCCGCTACCAAGGCCTGCGCGGCAAAGCCCTCCGCCAGGCCATCCAATGGTGCCTCGATTGGGCCGCGCTCGCCGACCGCGCCGACACTCCCGCCAAGACCCTTTCCGGCGGCATGCGCCGGCGCCTCAACATGGCCGCCGGCCTGCTCCATCGCCCGCGCATCGTGCTCCTCGACGAGCCCACCGTCGGGGTCGACCCGCAATCCCGCAACCGCATCTTCGAGATGATCGGGGCGCTCCGCGGCGAGGGCGCCACCATCATCTACACCACCCACTACATGGAAGAGGCCGAGCGCCTCTGCGACCGCATCGCCATCATCGATCATGGCCGCGTGATCGCCGAAGGCACAAAAGAAGAACTGGTGGCGCGATCCTTCGGCGGGCGCAGCGACATCGTCATGCACTTCGGCGCATCCGCCGCGAATGCCGCGGAGTGGGCCGCTTCGCATGGCGGCGCCGTCGAGGAAGGCGTCGCGCATTTCGCCGTGGAGAAGCCCACCGACATCGCGCCGTTGCTCGACGCCGCGGCGCGCGCTTCACTCGAAGTGATCGACGTAACGCTCCGCCGTCCCAATCTCGAATCGGTCTTCCTGCAACTCACCGGAAGGGATCTGCGCCAATGATCGCCACGTTCATACGCACCGGATTCCGGGCCCTGCGCCGCGACCGTGGGGCGCTGATCCTCTCCTTCATTCTGCCAGTGGCGTTCTTTAGCATCTTCGCCCTGGTCTTTGGCGGCATGGATGGCAGCAGGACGCCGCGGGTCAGCGTGTTGGTGGTCGATGAAGATCGCAGCGCGATCTCCGCCCGCTTGGTTCGCGCCCTGCAGCAGGAGCCTTCCCTGCTCGCCGCCACGCGCCCCGAAACAAAGAAGGGGCAGCCCGTTCCGCCCGCCTACACCGCGGCCACCGCCGAAGCCGCGGTGAAGCAGGGCGAAGCTCCTGCGGCGTTGATCATCCCGGCTGGATTCGGCGAACACCCCGTGGCCTTCGGGCCGGACACGGATCGCCAACCGGTCCGCATTCTCCACGACAGCTCCGATCCCGTGGCCGCGCAGGTAGTCGCCGGCATGCTGCAGAAGGCCGTTATCATGTCCCTGCCCGACGCCATGGCCAGCGTGGGAATGCAGTATTTCGACCGCGCCAGCGGCGGCCTGACGCCGCAGCAGCGCCGGAACATCGAATCGAATCTGTCGCGGCTCCGCGGCCAACTCGCCCAGTCCGGCCCGTCCGGCAGTGCCGCCGCCAGCCCCGCCAATAGCGGCGTCGTGGCGCTCGAGATCCGCGACGTCGTGGGAGAAAAGAAGCGCAGCCCCATGATCGCGTTTTACGCGGCCGGCATCGGCGTCATGTTCCTGTTGTTCACCGCCAGCGCGGCGGGCGGCAGCCTGCTCGATGAAGCCGAAAGCGGCGCGCTCGACCGCATCCTCAGCTCGCGCGTCAGTATGACCACCCTGCTGGCCGGCAAGATGGCCTACTGCACCCTGCTGGCTTTCTCGCAGCTTACGCTGATGTTCCTTTGGGGCGCGGCCGTCTTCCACCTCGATCTGTTCACGCACCTGCCCGGCTTCTTCGTCATGACCGCGGCCACCGCCTTCGCCTGCGCCTCATTCGGCATGCTGCTGGCCAGCGTTTCGCATTCCCGCGGACAACAGTCCGCCATCTCCACGCTTCTCATCCTCACCATGTCCGCCATCGGCGGCAGCATGTTTCCCCGCTTCCTCATGCCGCCCGCCATGCAGAAAGCCGGCCTGATCACCTTCAACGCCTGGGCGATCGATGGCTATGTCAAAGTCTTCTGGCGCGACGAGCCCGTCTGGCGCCTGGCGCCGCAAGTCGCCGTGCTGATCGGATCCGGCATGATCCTCTTTCTGATGGCGCGCCGCTTCGCGCGCCGGTGGGAATACGCCGGATCGGTGTTGTGAGTGGGCGTGTCCGGGTGAGGCATGCGCCGGTCCATGTAACATGCCGGCTCGGCCGCGATCGGCGCGCGGGCCATCGATGGCTGCTTCGAGCTGTCTCCGCCGCCTGAACCCGTCTCGCGCCTCGCGCCGGGGGCCGCGCCGATCCCGTCTGGCATGGTCGTCTTTGTGTTTACGCGCCGCCCGGCGTTGCTTCCGCAATAGGGCCAACCTGGGATATACTCCCTGGATTATGAAGCTTGCGTTCTGTTTGTTGCCGCTCGCCCTGGCCATCGCTCAGGCCGCGCCGCCTTCCGAAAAGCCGGTGATTTTATACCAGGGGCTCGGGATCTGGCATCACCAGATCCACACCTCCAGCGCCGAGGCGCAGAAATTCTTCGATCAGGGACTCGCCCTGATGTACGGCTTCAACCGCTACGAAGCGCTGCGCTCCTTCCGCAAAGCGTCGGAGCTGGATCCTCGAGCCCCCATGGCCTACTGGGGCATCGCCATGGCTCAAGGTCCGTACGTCAATATGGATGGCGACGCCGAGTTGAACATGAAAGCGTCTTGCGCCGCCGTGGATGCCGGACTCAAACTCGCCGGCACACCCGACCGCGAGCAAGCCTACCTGAACGCCGCCGCCAAACGCTGCCCCGAATACCAGCCGCAGCCTTACATCGACGCCATGCGCGCGCTCGCCCAGCGCTGGCCCGACGATCTCGATGCCCTCACGCTTTACGCCGAAAGCCTCCTGGTCGCGACCCGCTGGCACTGGTATGCGGCCGATGGCACGCCCACCCCCGGCGTCGCCGAAGCCGAGCGCACCCTCGAGCAGGTGCTGCGCCGCTGGCCCGATCATCCCGGCGCCAATCATCTCTACATCCACGCAGTCGAATCTTCCCCGACGCCGGAACGCGCCATCGCCAGCGCGCAGCGGCTCATGGGCGTCATGCCCTGGGCCGGCCACATGGTGCACATGCCCGGTCATATCTGGCTGGTGCTGGGCGATTACGAAATGGCGGCCACTGTGAACGAACGGGCCGTCGCCGTGGATCGCGAATATAGGGACCGCTCGCAGGTGACCGCCAGCGGATACGGCGCCTACTACGTCCACAATCTCCACTTCATCGCCTACGCCCGTTGGATGCAGGGCCGTAAATCCGATGGCCTGCGCGCCGCCGATGAGATGAGCGCCGCCATGGCGCCCATGCTCGAAACCATGCCCGATATGGCGGATGCTTTCAACTCGGTGACCATCTTCGGCCGTGTGCGCTTCCGCGATTGGGACGGCATCTTGAAGTTGCCCGAGCCTAAATCGAACCTCCACGCGTCCATGGCGACCTGGCATTATGCGCGTGCCCTGGCCTTCGCCGGCGCCGGCGACCGGGCTGCCGCGGCACGCGAACAAGCGGCGCTCGAAGCCATCCGCGCCGCGCTCCCGCCGGACGCGCCCTGGGGCTTCAACAAGGCGGCCGACGTGCTCTCGATCGCGACGGCCATCGTGGCGGCCCGCCTCGCCCCCACCCCCGCCGAGGCCGTATCCCACCTCCAACGCGCGGTCGCCGCGCAGGACTCGTTGGCCTATGACGAACCGCCCGACTGGTACTATCCGGTGCGCGAGTCGCTGGGAGCCGCGCTGCTGTTGGCCGGTAAGCCGGCCGAGGCGGAGGGAGTCTTCCGCGAGGGAGTCAAGCGTTCTCCGCGCAACGGCCGCATGCTGTTCGGTCTGATGGAGTCTCTGCGCGCCCAGGGAAAAAACGAGGATGCCGGATGGGTGAGGCGGGAGTACGACGCCGCCTGGTCCAAAGCGGATGTGAAACTGAAAATCGACGAGTTGTGAGCGCGTGGCGCAAGCTTAGCGTGCAGCGGCGAGCTTCAGTTCGCCGAAAGCGGAACTTCAGTCCCGCCACCGGCGGCAAACTGAAGTTCGCAGGACTAGCGGCGGACTGAAGTTCCCGCTGCGAGCGGAGGCTTGCGCTACATTCCGGCGCGAAGGTACCGGCAGCTTGCCCCTCCGGAGCGGGCACTCTTTCCGGCGCCGGCGAACTCCGGCCCGGCTAAGCGGACACCCGCCCCCCCGCCTCCGCGCCCCCGCCTTAGGCTACCCTGATAGCTGGGCATGAAGCTATCCGAAATCGCCGCCCGGCTCGGTTGCGACCTGGCCGGCGACCCCGAGATCGAAATCACAGGAGTCGCCGGCATGGAGCATGCCGGCCCCGGCGACCTTACCTTCCTGGCAAACCCCAAATACGCGCACAAGGTGAAACACACGCGCGCGGGCGCCATCCTGGTCGCGGAGCCCGTGCGCGACGCCGCGATTGCGAGCCTGGTCTCGCGGAATCCTTACCTCGATTTCGCCCGCGCCCTGGAACTCTTCTATCAACCGCCCAGGCCCGCGCCCGGTATTCACCCGCTGGCCTCCATCGCCCCGACCGCCACCATCGGCGAATGCCCCTCGATAGGCCCGTTTGCCGTCGTCGGCGAGCGCGTGCGTATCGGACGCAACGCCGTGCTGCATCCGCACGTGGTCGTCTACGAAGGCGCCCAAATCGGCGACGATTTCCTGGCCCATTCGCACGCCGTCGTGCGCGAATTCTGCCAGGTCGGCAGCCGCGTCGTTTTGCAAAACGGCGCCGTCGTGGGCGGCGACGGCTTCGGCTTTGCCAAGCGCGCCGACGGCACGCATTACAAGATCGTGCAGTCGGGCGTCACCGTGATCGAAGACGACGTCGAAGTGCAATCCCTCACCTCCGTGGATCGCGCCACCGTCGGCGAAACCCGCGTGAAACGCGGCGCCAAGATCGACAGCCTCGTGCAAATCGGGCACGCCTGCGTGGTGGGCGAGGATAACATCATCTGCGCGCAGACCGGTTTGGCCGGCAGTTCCATCCTGGAGCGCAACGTCCTGCTGGCCGGGCAGGTCGGCGTCTCCGGCCATCTCACTATCCACCAGGACGCCATCGTCTACGCGCAAAGCGGCATCGGAGGCGACGTGCCCGCGGGAGCGCGCATCTCCGGCTCTCCCGCCTTTGCGGCGAACGAATGGCTGCGCGCCATCACCGCGTTCCCCAAGCTGCCGGAATTGCTGAAGACCGTGCGCGAGCTGAAAAAACGAATCGAGCAACTGCCCAATGGAACATCAAAGAGCGCCTAAAGGCCGCAAGCCGGTCGCCTACCTGAACGACGACTTCCTGAACAGTCCGGATGCCCGCGCCATCCGCCTGCTCGCGGAGTATCTGGAGCCGCTCAGCGCCTTCCGCCACCAGAAGATCCGCGACACGGTGGTGTTCTTCGGCTCCGCCCGCTTGCGCGACGACGGCCCCCTGGGGCAGTATTACAACGACGCGCGCACGTTGGCCCGCCGGATCACCGAGTGGGCCGCGCAGTTCACCGGCAATGGCGCCAACCGCTTCGTGATCTGTTCCGGCGGCGGTCCCGGCATTATGGAAGCGGCCAACCGCGGCGCGGCCGACGCCGGTGGCAAGACCATCGGCTTGAACATCGGCCTGCCGTTCGAACAGTTGCCGAATCCTTACATCAGCCCCGAGCTGAGCTTCGAGTTCCATTACTTCTTCATGCGCAAGCTGTGGTTCGCCTACCTGGCGAAAGCCCTGGTCGTGTTTCCGGGCGGCTTCGGCACCATGGATGAGCTGATGGAAGTCCTCACGCTCTCCCAAACGCAGAAGCTCGCCAAGAAGATCGCCATCGTGCTCTACGGGTCGAGTTACTGGAAGGAGATCATCAACTTCGATGCGCTGGTGCGGCACGGGGTGATCGGCGCTGGCGACCTCGGCCTGTTTCAGTACGCGGACGATCCCGACACCGCTTTCAAACTGCTGACCGAACATTTAATGACGTACCTGCAGCCGGAGACGCCGGAGACGCCGGCGATATCGAAGTCGCGCAATCCGCAGAAGCCGGCGGGCGCGTAGGTCCGCCCTGTTCCGCAAGATTCCCGAGCAACGGCCGATACGTTCTCTGAAAAGAGATTCCCGATGACAATTTCCGCCGTTACGCCGAACCAGATTTACGCGGCCAACCTGAATCCGACTCAGGCCAAGCCGGCCCACCAGAACCAGCAGAAAGCCACGCAGGACACCGTCTCGCTGAGCGCCCAAGCCAAGGCCTCGCTCGACGTGGACCACGACGGCGACAGCCGCTGACACGTGGCGCAAGCTTCAGCTTGCCGCGGCGAACTTCAGTTCGCCGTCCCTGGGTGCCGCCAAACCACCGGACACCGTCTCGCGGAGCACCCTCGCCCGCTCGCCCGCTGGCCCCGCACCGACGCCTTACGCCGAGGGCGAGCCCCGCTCGCCAATCACCCATACCTTCTGCGCCGCCGATTGCCCCAACTGCACGCTCCGCCCGTCCAGACGCAGCGTCAACGTGTCGTCATAATTGCGCGCCGCCACGTTCACCCGCGAGCCCGGCCGCACCCCCAAGCCCTCCAGGTATTCGAGCAGCCGCCGGTCCCGCTCATATACGCTTACCACCGATACCGTCTCGCTGGCCGCGCTCTCATCGAGCGTCTTCAATCCCCGCCGCCGCCGGTCCGCCGGCGTATCCATGCCGACCTGGTTGCCGTGCGGACACGCTCCCTCCGTCCCCAGCTTCTCGATCAGCTTCCGCTCGAAGTCGCCCGATACCGCGTGCTCGAGCTGCTCGGCCTCCTCGTGCACCTTGTACCACTCCATGCCGAAGATCTCCGTCAGCATGCGCTCGATCAGGTGATGCCGGTTCAAAATCCGGTTTGCGATCTCGCGCCCCGCGGCCGTCAGCGTAATCCGCCCCTCCTCGTCCACCCGGATCAGCGCATCGCGTTTCAGCCGCTTGATGGCCATCGTCACCGCCGGCGCCGACACGTTCACCCATCTTGAAAGCGTAGCCGCCTTCACGCTCTCGCCCTCGGACTCCGCTTCGGCGATCGCCTTCAGGTAGTTTTCCTTGGAAATGGTGATCTTCACGCTTGCTCCGATTGTATCGCGCTGTGCGAAAATCTTAGAGCACCGCATGCAGCAACTCTTCGAACTGATTCGCTCCGCCCGGATTTTCGACCTCGCTCAGCCGTATTATCCCGGCATGCCGCACCATCCCAACCATCCGCCCTTCCTGTTCGGGCTGAATAAGAAGCATGGCGACTACGTAGCGTCCAATGGGGCGAGCTCCGCTTCCGAAGCCCTCACGTTGGGCGGCCACGTCGGCACCCACATCGATGCGCTGTGCCATTTCTCGTGCGGCGGCAAGCTGCACGGGGGCGAGCAGGCGGCCGGCCTGCAGAGCTATGCCGCCGGACTCGAGCGCCATACGGTCGATACCATCGCGCCCATCTTGCGCCGCGGAGTCCTGCTCGACATCGCCGGGCAGGCGGGCGCCGGGGCCCTGCCCGCCGATTTCGAAATCGCGCCCGAACATTTGGAAAAAGCCGCGTCCGCGCAGCAAACCAGCGTCGAGCCGGGCGATGTCGTGCTGCTGCGCACCGGATGGGCGCGCTTCTGGCCCGACGCCGCCCGCTTCATCGCCCAGGTGCACGGCCCCGGACCGGGCGAAGCGGGCGCCCGCTGGCTCAGCAGCCACGGAGTGTTCGCCGCCGGATCGGATACCGTCGCCTTCGAGAAGGTGCCGTCGAAGGACATGCCCGTCCACGTCCACCTTCTGGTCGAGAGCGGCATCCACATCATCGAGTGCCTCAACCTGGAGGAACTAGCCGCCGCGCGCCGCTATACTTTCCTGTTCGTGGCCGCGCCGCTCAAAATTCGCGGCGGCACCGGATCGCCCATCCGCCCGCTGGCCCTGGTATGAATGCTCCCGACTCCACGCCAGCCCGCGAAGGCGAGCAGATCGATACCCAAGCCCTGGCCGCCTACCTGCGCGGCAAACTCGAAGGCGTCGATTCGGGAATCGCCGTCCGGCAGTTTCCCGGCGGCCACTCCAACCTGACCTATCTGCTCGAAACCGGCGGCCGTGAATACGTGCTGCGCCGCCCGCCGCTCGGTCCGGTGGCGCCGAAAGCCCACGACATGGCCCGCGAGTACAACGTGCTGCGCGCCGTACATCCGCTGTATCCGCCCGCGCCGCGCGCCTTCCTGTTGTGCGACGACCCGGCCGTCATCGGCGCCGTCTTCTTCATCATGGAGCGCCGCCACGGCCTGGTTTTGCGCCGCGAAATCCCCAGCCCCCACGCGGGCGATCCCGGTTTCGGCCGCCGCGTGAGTGAAGCCTTCGTCGATTGCCTGGCGGCCCTGCACGCGGTCGATGTGAGCCGCGCCATGCTCGGCAAGCCCGCCGGTTTCCTCGAACGGCAAGTGAGCGGCTGGGCCGAACGCTGGCAGCGCGCGCAAACCGAAACCCTGCCGCAGATGGATCAGCTCGTCCGCTGGCTTCGCGACCGCCTGCCCGCATCGCCGCCCGCCACGCTCGTGCACAACGATTTCAAGCTCGACAACCTCATGCTGGACTCCCAAGACCCCGGCCGCGTCGAAGCGGTGCTCGATTGGGAGATGGCCACCGCCGGCGATCCGCTCGTCGACCTGGGCTGCGTGCTCTGCTACTGGCCGGAAGCCGGCGATCCGCCCGTGCGCCGCGAAGCCCTCAGCAGCATCACCACGCTTCCCGGCTGGTTCACGCGCGCGCAGCTCGTCGCGCGCTACGCGCTCCTCACCGGACGCGATGTTTCCGGTCTCGGCTATTATGAAGTGTTCGGGATTTTCAAGATCGCCGTGGTCCTCCAACAGATTTACTTCCGTTACCACCGCGGGCAGACGCGGGACGAACGATTCCGCAACTTCGACGAGCGCGTTCGCGGCCTCGTACAGATCGCGGCGGATGTCGCGGAGAAAACCGGTTGAGCTCGCTCTACCTGATCCGGCACGGCCAGGCCGGCGCCCGCGCCCACTATGACGCGCTCTCTGCCCTGGGACATCAACAGGCCTACCTGCTGGGCCAATACCTCGCCGCCCAGAAGATCCGCTTCCAAGCGATCTTCGCCGGTTGCCTCAACCGCCAGCAGCAGACCGCCGCCGGCGTCCTGCGCGCGTATCGCGAAGCGGACGTGTCCGTTCCGGACATCATCCCCGATCCCGGCTGGAACGAATTCGATCTCACCAGTGTGTTCACCGAGTTCGCGCCGCTGCTGAGCGAGGCCGACCCGCGCTTCCAACAGGATTACCAGGAATTGTCGCGGAAATTGGAAGACCCCGCCTCCCCGCTGCATCACGCGTGGACCGGTTGCGACACGCAGGTCATGCGCGCCTGGATCGAGGGCCGCTATCCCTGCCGCACCGAATCCTGGGAGGCATTCTGCGAGCGTGTCCTGGGCCGCCGTGCATCCCTGGCCGCCTACCGCTCCGGAGACGCCGTCGCCGTCTTCACCTCCGCCACTCCCATCGCCATCTGGGTGGCCGCGGCCCTCGGCGTTTCGAACGGCCACATCATGCGGCTGGCCGGTGTGCTGTACAACTCCGCCGTCACTACCCTGCGCCTCCGGGATGACGATCTGATGCTGTTCGGCTTCAACGGCGTGTCCCACCTGAACGAGCCGAGCCTTCGCACTTTCCGGTAACCTTCATGCGAATTTTCGAAAATCTCGAAGAGCTCCGTTCCCTGGTGGGCCAGGAAGTCGCCACCGGCGATTGGTTCCCGGTCGATCAGCCGCGCATTGACGCCTTCGCCGACGTGACCGGCGACCACCAGTGGATCCACCAGGATGCCGCGCGCGCCAAAACGGAGTCGCCCTACGGCGGAACCATCGCACACGGATTCCTCACCTTGTCGCTGCTCAGCAGCCTCTCCCACGCGTGCTTCGAGATCCGCGGCGATTTCAAGATGCGCATCAACTACGGATTGAACCGCGTCCGATTCCCGGCGCCGGTGCCGTCCGGGACGCGCATCCGCCCCCGCTTCACGCTCCAGTCGCTCGAGGAAATCGAGGAAGGCTTTCAGATTGTTTGGGCAGTGACCGTGGAGGTGGAAGGCGTCCGCAAACCCGCCCTCTACGCCGAATGGGTGGTGCGCCTCTATCGCTAAGCGGGGCCGCCACTCCCGTGTGGCGCAAGCTCGCCGGGCGGGACTTCAGTCCCGCCGCTGGAGTGTGGACATTTTGTCGCAGCGTTGTAGCGCAAGCTTCAGCTTTCCGCGGCGAACTTCAGTTCGCCGTTTGGCGGGACCGAAGTCCGCCGCGCCCGGCGAACCGAAGTCCGGGTAGTGGGCTACTTCAAAGAAGCCACTACTGAAGTCCGCCGCGGCACGCCGAAGCTTGCGCCACGCGGGCAGGCGCCTTAGCCTGCCGATCCCGCGCGCCGGAAAACCGCCTAAGCCGGATAGCGCCCTTCAATATAGCTGCTCAATTGGTCGATCGTATGCGCTTGCGCCGAGATGATCGACTTGACCAGGTCTCCGATCGATATCATCCCCACCAGGTCCTCGCCATCCACCACCGGCAGGTGGCGTATCCGGTGCGCCGTGCTCAGCCGCATGCAGTCCTCCACGGTGTGATCGAGCGTGACCGTGATCACGGAACCGGTCATGATCTCCCGGATCGCGGTCTCGTGCGAGTGCTTTCCCTTGAGAATGACTTTGCGCGCATAGTCCCGCTCCGAGACGATCCCCGCGAGTTTGCCTTCCGCAAGCACCAGCAACGCCCCCACACCCTTTTCCGCCATCATGGCCACGGCTTGGTAAACGGTTGCATCCGGAGGCAGCCAGAACACCTCGGTTCCCTTATGCCTTAGCATGGTACGGACAGTTTCCATGATCGATGGGCGCCCTCCCTTTAGTCTGAATAATCTTTCAGTTTCTCGGCCGTGTCAACCGCTATTTGTCTTTATCCAGCCTTTTTCGGCGCTTTTTTCTTGCGGCCCGCCTGTTCCAGCCGGCCTTCCAGTTCCTCCACGCGCCGCCGCAGCGCTTCGATTTCCTCGGCGGGTCCCGCCTGCTGCGAGCTGAACAGGTTCCGGACCAGCTCCAGCGGACGCGTTTGCAGCGCGCTCTGGGCTTTCTGATACATATCGGTAACCGTGGTGAGGTACCAGGTCAGGAATTCGTGCGTGGCGCGGTCCGACGCCACGATCAACTTCCGCAGCAGCTCCAGCGGCAGACCGGATTCGTGCCCCTTGGCATCCTCCATGATGATCTGCGTCAGGATCACCCGCGTCAGGTCTTGTCCCGTGCGCGCGTCCACCACCTGCACTTCCGCGCCCTCGCGCACCATGCGGGCGACGTCTTCCAGGTTGACGTAGCGGCTGGCGCCGGTATCGTAAAGGCGCCGGTTCTCGTATTTCTTGATCACCACCATAGGCTCCGCCATAACGGGATAATATGCTCTCAAAGTCCTTGACAGCCGCCGCCGCCAGGGCTATACTCAACCTGGATGCTGCAATGCAGCATTACAAGGAGCATATCATGGAGAACACCGCAAAGTCCACTGTTGCGGCCAAAGCTTCTGGCGTGGCCTCCACGCTGGCTGGCTGGGCCCGGCAGGGTTTGGAAAGTTTCGTCGCTACGCAAAAGATTCTGTTGGATTTGACCGCACAGCAGAATTCTCTCGCGCTCGGCTTCGTGCGGGAACGGGTGAACTTCTCGCCCCTCCGCCCGCTCACCGGAATCGTGGATTTGGCCGGTCAAGGCATGGCCGGTTTTGTCGCGGCGCAAAAGATTCTGCTGGACCTCGCCGCCGAGGAAAACGCCCTGGTGCTCTATGGCGTTCGCGATGGTCTGGGTCTTTCCGGGACGGCCGCGGCCATGACCGACGCTATGCGCGAAGGAGTGAATGCCTTCGTCCGCATGCAGAAGAAGTACCTGGACATGGTTGGCGAACAGAGTCAGGCGGCCGTCGCCGTCATCACGGAAGGCAAGCCCTTCGAAGGCAAAAAGCTCGCCGAAATCACACGCGAGAGCGTCGAGAACTTCGTGAACACCCAAAAGAAGTTCCTGGACCTCGTCACCGAAGTCACCCGCACGGAAACCAACGGCAAGCGGGGCCCCAAGCCGCACAAGCCGGAAGCGCGCAAGAAAATAACCGAACTCGCCAAACAAGGCTTGGACAAGTTCGTGGATTCGCAGAAGGAACTCCTCGACTTGGCCACCAAGCAGATTGAGGGCACCATGAAGACCACCCAGGAGATGATCCGGCCTTCGCCCGAGCCCTCCACCACCCTCGGAGAATTTGCGCGCCGCGGAGTCGAGAACTTCGTCAACGCGCAAAAATCGCTCCTCGATGTGGCCATGAAACCCTTCATGCCTCCTCCGCCGCACGTGCCGGCGCATGCGCACGCGGCCGGGCGCCGGAAATAAGCGGCGCCGGAATGCGCCACCCGCTGGCGGCGGACCAGCGTGGCCGCGAGCCCGCCGGCTGCTGGGCAGACGGCAGCACCGTCTGCCCAGCCCGTACTAGAAACCCCCGGAAACCCTCGAAAAGTTACATCTGAGTTCAAATCGGTTACACTAGGAGACTGCATGGCGGGTAACCGGTACTCCGTCCACGAGCGCAAAGAAGCCGAAGTCTCCATGTGGCAGGAACTTCTGGTCGGCTTCGAGTTGGTTCAGCTACGGCTATCCTCTATTTTTTACGGGCTGGGAGTGCCCCACGGCCACGGCGAAGCGGTCATCCTCATTCCCGGCTTCCTCGGCACGGATTCCTACCTCGGTGAGTTGTTCTCCTGGCTGCGTACGATCGGCTACCGCTCCTATTTTTCGGGCATCGGATGGAACGCCGAGTGCCCCAATTTGCTCATCCGCCGCCGGCTGAACGACACGGTGAGACGCGCCTACACGGCCACCGGCTGCCGCGTGCACCTGGTCGGCCACAGCCTCGGTGGGATCATCGCGCGGTCCGTGGCGGCCCAGCGGCCCGATCAGGTTGCTTCCGTAACCACCCTGGGATCGCCTTTCCGCGGACCCGTGGCTCACTCCAATGTGCTGCGGGCGAGCGATGCCATCCGTAACCGCATTCTTCGCGAGCACGCCGGCCGCGTTCTGCCGGGCTGTTACACCGAGGAGTGCACCTGCGAGTTCGTCGCGTCGCTCAAGGCCGAATTCCCGGATAGCGTGGCGCAGACCGCCGTCTATACCAAAAGCGACGGCATTGTCGACTGGCGATTCTGCATCACCGGCGATTCCCAAATCGATCGCGAGGTCGCCGGAACCCACATCGGCCTGGTCTTCAACCCGGTGGTCTATCGCGTCCTGGCCGATCGCCTGGCGCTCTTTGCGAACCGCCACGCGCGTAGTGCGTGACTTTTTCGGCGGCCGTTTTCCGCACCTCCACCGTGTAAGGAGGCCGGAAGACCGCCCCCAGTTGAGCCTGCGGCGTATCTTTCGGCATCAGCCGGAAGGAAAACGAGAGCCTGACGGCGCCCGCCGCCGGCTGCGCCGCGAATCGCCATAGCCGGGCGGCCTCCACACTGGCCTGCCGCAGGAGCGCATGCCCTTCGACGGCCGTCGCGCTCACCACCGTCCCGCGTTCCGACACGCGAGCCTCGACCGCCACCGTTCCACCGGCGCCGGCTTGCACCGCCGCCGCCGGATAGTCCGGCGCCACTGCTTCTTCTACTACGGGCGCCGCCGCCTGTTGCGCCAGGCACACAACCCCCAACGTAACCAGCACCAGCAGGCGCCGCGCGCCTTGCACCGTGTTCTGAATGGTCATCTCCCGCTCGCGGGACAGGCGCTTTGCCATCCCGCGCGCCGCAGTCCGCGCCTGCCGAGCGGCGTTCGCCTACGCCAGGAACCCCTGCAGCACCTCCAGGTACTCCCGCGCCCGGCTGAACGCCGGAGCATGTCCTGCGCCCTGAAACGTGTAGACCGGGGCTTGCGGATAGGTATCGCGCAACGCCTTCCGCCGCTCGGAATTGAAAATATCGTTATCGGACTCGATCACGAAGACCTTCCCCGGCCACCCCGCCAGATCTTCCGGGGCGAAATGGAAGCGTTCGTGATATCCGAGCTGAATCCGCAGATTCGCCAGCACGTCCGCTTTGCCAAGGCGCGTCGCGAACAACTCCTTGCAGTAGCTCCGCCAAAACGGCAACTCCCCGGCCGGCGCGCCGAGCAATTTCAGAATGCTCTTGGCGAGCGGCGCCCGCAGCACGGGCCAGGGAATCATGCCCAGAATCGCGTTGACCAATTTCCGGGCGCGCACCAGGTTGGCCTGCGGCACTCCGGTGTTGGACAGGATCAGGCGCGCGACTTTATCGGGATGCCGGCGCACCAGGCATTGCGCCACCGCCCCGCCAAACGACGCGCCCAGCACGGTCGCGGGAGCGCAGCCCTCCGCCTCCAGGATCGCGGCGATTCCGTCCGCCAACCCTTCGAGAGTCGTCACTCGCGGGTACGCCGGGTACACGACGCGGTAACGCTGCGCGAGCGTGCCGGCCAGATCGAAGCCCATGTCGTTGACCAGCTCGCCGCCCGGAGGCATCAGCAGAGTGCGCTCTCCTTCTCCGCAGATCCTGTAGCTCCATGCGGCGCCGGCAACCGCCAGCGATCGATCGGGGTAACTCGCGCGGAATGCGCGCAGCCTGTCTTCCTGATTCATGACCGGTATGTCGTCCAGATGCTATTCTCTCAGATCGCCGATCCGGGCCGCCTCACTTGGCGCGCCCTCGCGAGCAGATTCGCGGCGCGGTTTCGCCCAGGTTACAGTCGGCCCCAGCCGCGGAAGAAACCACTAAAATAAGCCTTGTATTCAAGCGAGAATTTTGCTATCGTCTCTTAACCATTAAAAGTGCTCGCTGTCTGAAAATGTACGAATCGTAGCACTGAAGGCAAACCGATGAACAAACGAGCAAGCACCTCAGAGCCGGCCACGCCGACCGAAACCTATCACCGCATGCTGCTGGAGAAACGCGAACAGGTGCTCTCGGGTCTGGGGGTCAAATTCGACACGCTGGCCAAGATGGGCCGCGTCGCCGAGGAAGATCAGGCGCAGATCTCCCACGATGAATTCATTTCTCTGCAGTTGAACAGTCTGGATTACTTGCAGCTCCGCCTGGTGGAAGAGGCGCTCGACCGCGTGCAATCCGGCGACTACGGAGTCTGCCTCTCGTGCGAGCAGGCCATCCCGGCGAAGCGGCTGCACGCCGTGCCCTGGGCCCGCTATTGCGTCGAGTGTCAGGAAACCATCGGGATGAACGCGGACGGAGAACTGCACGAATCGCGGCCGCGCCTCATCGGGCCGTAAGGCCGCGCTGGAAATTGGATTGGCAGGCGAAAGCGCCTGCCCCGCTTCACTCCGCGACGTGCGGCTGGAGCATCCGCAGAACTTCCGACTTCCCTACGGCGCCCACGCGTTGCTCCACCACCCGCCCTTCTTTGAACAACAGCAGGGTGGGGATGCCGCGAATGTTGTAGCGCATCGCCGTGTTTCCGTTGGAATCCACGTCCAGCTTGCCCACTTTCAGCTTTCCGGCGTATTCTTGCGCCACCACGTCGATCGTGGGCCCCATCTGCCG
>Ga0335079_10004693_pt1 | contig 15716 bp, 11 predicted proteins | sample Lox_Sample_33_FD_206719 | JGI IMG/M metagenome (GOLD analysis project Ga0335079, IMG submission 206719) | Soil microbial communities from Loxahatchee National Wildlife Refuge, Florida, United States - Lox_Sample_3.3 | ecosystem: Environmental > Terrestrial > Soil > Wetlands | place: USA... | reverse complement strand
TACCGTCATCAACAAGAGTTGGCGCGGGCTGACGCGCTGCGAAGATGCCGGCAGGAGCGCCATCGTTGCCAGCATCATCAACAGCAACGGAAAATATGCCGGCCGATGAAAATCAGGTGAGAACCATTCGTGGATGTAGCTCTGCATGGCAGCCGAACGCAGCGTCACCAGCGGGTACCAGAACATTCGCCATCCATTCGGATTCAGTGGCACTACCGCGAGGCAAGCGATTATGGTTAGCCCCAGCGAGTTCAAGTTCGAGCTTTCGCCGGCGCCAAAGACGCGATCCAGCACCCCGCCTGCTAAAAAGAGGACCATCAGCCCTATGCCCAGGATGTAGCCCGCGTGCAAATTCACCCACAACAGCATCAACGGCACTGTCCACCAGATCAGACTGGGTTTCTGCTCCGAGCGCTCAAGAAGGAAGAGAAACACGCTTGCCAGGAGGAACGTCAGCATTTGGGGACGAACGCCCCAGCTTGGCACCGATGCCAGTGCACCCCATACGGTCACCAATCCCGCAACATAGGGGCGTCCCCGGCACCGCAGGAATACGATGAAAAAGGCCGCCGCGATAACGGCCCCGAAAATCACGATTAGCCCGCCCCATCCTGCCGCCTGGTACACGCCAAACAGGAACAGCTCTGAGAGCCATTCGTGGTTCACCCATGTTTGCCCCGCGCGCGTGAACGAGTAAGGATCCGTGTGGAACACGCGGTGATTGTGCGCGATGAGTTGCCCGGTGCGCAGATGCCACCAGACGTCCGGGTCGGTCACGCCACGGCAAGCCATCGTGAACAGTCCGAGCGAGAGCACGATCACGAATACTCTGGACGTTTGCAACCAACTGTTCACGGTGGCTGCATGATACCGCGTCTCTGTGAATGCGTATAGAATCGGCTCGCTTCCCGATTCTGGAGTTAGCGTGCGTACAAGTACCAACAATACCGTCTCGCGAGTCAAATCTGCTGTGGTCTTTTACCTGATCGCGATGGTGGCGATTCACCTGTACCTTTTTTGGATTACTCGCGACATGGTTCGCAGGGGATATTCCGACTTCGCCATCTACTACTGCGCCGGGACGATTGTGCGCGAAGGCCTCGGGCACAGCCTGTATGACGACGTGACACAATTCCGCGTTCAGGAACAATTCGCTCCCGATGTTCCGATTCGTCACGGCGCGCTGCCTTACACGCACCCACCTTTCGAAGCTCTATTTTTTGCTCCTTTTACGTACGTTTCCTACCCCAAGGCATTCGTTCTCTGGGACCTTTTCAACGTAGGCATGCTTGTCCTTTCGGTTTTTCTCCTTCGTCCGCACCTTGCTGCATTCCAAAGGCATTCAGCGGTTCTGTCGATTCTGGCAAGCTTTGCTTTTTTCCCTGTCTTCTTTGCACTCCTGCAAGGGCAGGACGCCATCTTGCTTTTGTTTCTTTACACATTGTCCTTTCTGTCTTTGAAAAAAGATCGCCCCGCAGTCGCCGGAGCATGGCTGGCGCTCGGCCTCTATAAGTTTCACTTGGTACTGCCGTTCATAGTCCTTCTGCTGGCGCAGAAAAGAACAAAGGTACTGCGCGGCTTCCTGCCAGTGGCTTTCCTCCTGGCCGTGATTTCCGTGCTTCTCGTTGGTCCAAGCCAGATCATGCTCTACCCGCACTATGTTCTGAACTTGGAAAACACTATGGCGAGAGGCGCCATTGTTCCTTCTGACATGCCCAACTTGCGGGGGGTGATCTATCTTCTACTAGGCGGCAGTGCGTTCACAGATGCGATTGTGCTAGTCGCCTCCTTCGTACTCCTGCTGGCGGTCGCCTGGTACTCCCGCGTTGCCGCCGATCCGGATTCCCTCGATGGTGGCTTTGCCCTGTCGCTCGTAACCACTGTTCTCGTCAGCTACCACGCTATGGGCTACGACCTCAGCATGCTGCTGCTCGCCGCCTTCCTGCTTGGCAATTGCTGGCTCACAGCGCCTGCGCTTCCGCGTTGGCCGCAGAAATGCATGGCCTTTGCAGTCGGCCTATTGTTTTTCTCTCCGCTCGAAAGTGTTTTGCTCATCAAGTACAACCGCCTGGGCCTGACGGGTTGGTTCGTTCTCTTGTGGCTGGTTGGAATAATGGGATACCTGTCGTCCCAGTTCCACCCGTCGTCCTCACTTTCCTCACGATCCGCATGAGGCGAGCCCCTCTCGCGCAAGAGAAGCGTGGCTTGAGTTGGAAGTCTCTGTGCAGACCTCGCTATTGACACGGCATTCGCCGCCTCACTACGATGCGCCCACGGTACTCAGGGGCTCCATGCCAAAACACAGAATTAGTGTATTGCTGCTCAGCATCTCACTTGTTTTGTCTCTCTGCCTGCTCACTCCCAAACTCCGCGCGCAAGACGCGCTGACCACTGTCGATGTTCCCAACGCCGGCGAGACCGATTGCAATGACATCAACCGTCGCGGCATCGTAGTCGGTTTCTACGTCGACTCTTTCGGCGTGGATCACGGCTTCAGTCTGGCCAGCGGCCGCTTCCGCACCATCGATTTCCCCGCTGCTCACAACACGCTCGCCTACGGCATCAATGACAGCAACGCGATCGTAGGTTGGTATATTGACCGTTCAAGCGTTACCCACGGATTCCTCATCAGCAACGGCCAGTTCGCGCGTATCGATCCTCCCGGATCCGTCCTCACCAACGCTTGGGGAATCAACAACGCAGGTACCATCGTCGGCACCTACATCTCCTCGTCCGACAACCTTTACCACGGGTTCATCCTGCAGAACGGCACCTACACCACGGTGGACGTTCCCAACGGCTCAACTCTGACTCAGTTGACCGGCATCAATAACCAGGGAACTAAGGTCGGGATCTACTTCGACTCCGCCGGCGTGCAGCACGGGTTCATTCTGGTCGGTAAGAATTTCACCGCCGTGAACTATCCCGGTGCGGGCGTTAGCGCGGTCGACCGCATGAATGACGGCCAGGAGATCGTCGGCCTCTACGGCGCCAGTTCCTCGGGTCCGTTCAGCGGCTACACCCGGATTTCCGGCACCTTCAGCACGGTGACGTACCCGGGTTCGCCGGAAACGCGCGTCCGCGGCTTGAATAATGCGGGCGTCATCGTCGGCCGTTACAGCGACAGCAGCGGTCTGATTCACGGCTATATGGGAACGCCGTAGCCGGGCCCGAAGCCACCTGTAAAACCTGACGTACTCAGCGCAGAGGGATGGAAGCACCCTCCCCTTTTATCGCGTTCGCGCGAAACGCCCAACCAATCCAGCATCGTTAGCTGTGATTCGACCGTTTGAGACGCAGCAGGCAGTTTGCGGAGCCTCGCCAGGGCGCCGGCGCAGCCGCACTCAGTTCTTCAAGGAAAAGCTCCCTTACGCCAGATAGGATTCTCAAAACCGTGCCACCCGCCAGTTGGATCACACAGTCTCGTGATCGTGGTCATAGTACGTGCCAGCGGTCAACAGTACCTTGATGGTGAGTACCCGGGGCCGGAAATCATTCTCGTGATGAAAGCAGGTGGAAGCTCGACGGGTGGAGGCCCGCCTTCCAGACTCGCGGAAGGCGCGAATCCCGAGCCATCAGGAATTTGGTGGAGCTAGTCGGGATCGAACCGACGACCTCATCGTTGCGAACGATGCGCTCTCCCAGCTGAGCTATAGCCCCACGCTTCAACGTGAGCTTGCTTTGATTTTACCAGCCTTCGCAGATACCGGGCCATACACCTTAAGAGAACCACGCATGAGAAAAGCCAAATCACTGCTCCCACCAGAAGCTCACGCCCGCCAACATACGTCCTTGCTTTTTCTCGGCCTCCATGTGAACATGCGCGGTCGAATGTCTGTAAGCCGTTGCCTCTTCGTTGTACTTTGGCTTGCTTCCTGCGTTCTCTCCGGGAGCGCCTTGGCTCAGGCTCCCACAAAGACGTCGACGCCGGCTCCCGATTATTCCAAGGAAGCCTTCGTTATCGAAGAGAATCTCAGGCAGGTTGTCTTTGAGAACGATGGCACGAGCACGACGCACGACACCACACGCATCCGCATCCAGTCCGATGCCGGGGTGCAGCGCTACAGCGTGTTGACTTTTCCTTACGAGAGCGCCACAGGCAGCATAGATATTGACTACGTTCGAGTGCGCAAGCCCGACGGCTCCATAGTCGTTACGCCGCTGGAAAACATCCAGGATATGGCGAGCGAGATCACACGCCAGGCTCCGTTTTACAGCGATCTGCGGGAAAAACATGTCGCTGTCAAGGGGCTCAGTACCGGAGACGTCCTCGAATATGAATCGCACTTGCATGTCAGCAAGCCACTGATCCCCGGACAGTTCTGGTTCAGTGGCTCCTTTCTTCACGATGTCATCAATCTGCACACTGAGCTTCAGATCAGCATTCCGCGTGAGCGGGAGGTCAAGTGGAAGAGTCCTGACGTCAAGCCCGTCATCTCCGACGAAGGCACCCACCGCATTTTCACCTGGACCACCTCTCAGCTACAGAATAAGTCCGCGGAAGAGCAAAAGGCCGACCAGGAGAAGACCCTCTACGACACTGCCCGGGGCAAATTGCCCGTTGCGGATGTGCAACTTTCTACCTTCCGAACCTGGCAGGAACTGGGCGCCTGGTATAGCGACCTGCAAAAAGACCGGGTTAAGCCGTCGCCGGAAATTCGCGCCAAGGTTGCGGAACTCACGCGCAATGCGACTGACGAGAATGCCCGCTTGCATGCCATCTACAACTACGTGAGCACTCAATTTCACTATGTCGGCGTCGCGTTCGGGATTGGCCGCTACCAGCCGCATTTTGCAGCCGAGGTACTGAGCAACCAGTACGGGGACTGCAAAGACAAACACACGCTCCTCGCCTCACTGTTGGACGCGGCGGGAATCAGGATCTACCCCGCACTGATCTCGGGCACTCGCGATCTCGACCCCGATGTGCCCTCACCAGCGCAGTTCGATCACGTTATCGGCGTGGTTCCTCAGGGCAGCGGTCGTATTTGGCTTGATACCACGACCGAGGTCGCGCCTTTCGCTTACATCTTGGGCATTCTGCGAGACAAGCAGGCTCTGGTGATTCCGCCGGATCAGCCCGCAGCACTGATGACCACACCGCCCGATCCGCAAGGCCCCTCGGTGGAGACATTTTCTATCGACGCCGAACTTGACGAGGGCGGCACTTTGGTGGGCAACATCGAACAGCGGGCAACTCAATCCGACATTGAAATGATCATGCGTGCGGCGTTTCGCCGTTTGCCTCCGACCCAATGGAAAGATCTCGCCGAACAAGTGGCCCGCGTTCAGGGTTACGCCGGGGAGGTGAGCGATGTTGCTGCCAGCGAGCCCGGGAAAACGGACGAGCCGTTTCACTTTTCCTACAAATACACCCGCAAGGACTTTCCCGACTGGGCGAATCGCCGCGTCGCGGCCGCTCCTCCACCAATGATGGTGTTCGCGCCCGACACCAAACCCTCCGTCCCCATCTGGCTGGGATCGCCCAAGCAAATCCATTACGAGTCGCACATCCAGTTACCCAAAGGTTATGTGCCAGAGCTACGTGCCAAGTTGGATCTCGTCGAGCCTTTTGCGGAGTATCACAGCAACTATTCCGCGAAAGGGGAGACTTTCACTGTCGAGCGGCGCTTACTGACAAAGGTCCGTGAGATAGTTCCCGGCGACTACGAGGCGTTTAAGACGTTCTCGAAGAAAATATCCGATGACAGCGACGTCTACCTCAACGTCTCATCGCCAGATGCTGCCGCTCCGGTCGGTTTTTCGCAACAGACCTCTATCGAAGGCTTGCCGATGAGTAGCAACACGGCGGCCATGCTTGCCTTCGGCCAGGCTCTGGATCGGATACGCCATGGCGACATGTCGGGTGGGCTGGATTTTATGCACCGGGCGGTGCAGGCAGATCCTCAGTTTGTGAAGGTCTGGATCATGATGGCCGAGATATTTCGGTACACCGGGCAAAGCGATCTTCGCCTCGAAACTCTTCGCAAAGCGCTTCAGGCGAATCCCCATGAATCCGTGATTTACAAGTCTTTTGTTCCTGCCCTCTGGGAGCAGCACCACGACGAAGAGGCGCTCTCTGTCCTGCAGGACCTGCAGAAGGATGCGCCGGAGGACCTGGATATCCTCTCCGCTTTGGCCCAGGCTTTTCTCGAGCTCAAGAGGTATGCCGAATCGGTCGCAACGCTTGAGTCCGCCCTCAAGTTGGAGTCCAACCGCGCCGGCCTTTATCTGCAGTTGGGTTACGCATATATGAACCAGGCCAACGATGAAAAAGCGCTGCCGGCCTTCAAGAAGGCCGTTGAGCTTGATCCGCGGCTATACAACGATGTGGCCTATACAGTCGCGGACGCCAAAAGGTATCTGCCGCTTTCCTTGGAATTCGCCCATCGGGCTGTGCACGACGTGGAGGCAGCATCGGCCAAAGTTCAACTGCCCAATCTGACCCTCGAGGATCTCAGTCGCATAGAGACGATGGCCGCTTACTGGGACACGCTGGGCTGGGTTTACTTCCGGATGGGAGACTTGGACATGGCGGAAAAATATCTGAATGCTGCCTGGACGTTGGGGCAGAACGGGGTGGTTGCTGATCACTTGGCGCAAGTCTACGAAGGGCAACACAAGAAAGGCCCTGCCCAGCAGATGCATAGCCTGGCGCGGGCGGCTGGCTTCGGGACTTCGGGGTGGCTGATTCCACCCACCCCGGGCAGCCCTGCGGGTTGGCGTGCGATGAGCAATCCTGCTGGCGAACTCAGCGAGATGCGCACTACCAAGCTGCCCCGAATTACCCCCGAGGCGTCCAGCGCTGAGTTCTTCCTCGTATTCGGGGCGGGCGGAAAGGTCGAAGAAACAAAATTCATCAGCGGATCGGACAAACTTTCCGCCGCGGGAAAAACTCTGGTCGCCGCCCCTTTCAAGGTCCCAATGCCCGACGATGGCCCCACTCACCTCGTCCGTCGGGGACTGTTGAGCTGTTCTCCCCTCACAGGTTGTGTGTTTGTTCTGTACCTTCCTCGGGATGTCCGATCGGTTGATTAACCCGTTTGATTCGGACACTCGGCACTGCGTTCGTTCGGATGCCGGATCCTAGCGCGTCAGCAGCTTGAATACGGCAAGCGCAGCCACGATCGCAGCCCCCAGCGCATACCCAATGAGGCGAGACTTATTCGTCGACTTCTGCTCGATCATTGTGGAAGTATGGCACAGCCAGAAGGCACATGCGAGCACCACGGCGAAGTTGCATGTCACCAGCCCCGCGTCGCTTCACTTTGTCTTCCCGTTCGCGTATAGTCTCAACCCGGTTTCTTTTTCCGTCATCTGAGGCATTTATGGAGACCCATACCCGACCTGAATCCAAGGCCCGCTCTTTCGGCGAAAACATTGAAAGCGATCTGGCATCCCGTTTCCTCCGCGTAGTAGAGACCGCTGCCATCGCCTCGGCTCATACCATGGGGCAGGGCCAGCGCAAGCTCTCCGACCAGGTAGCCACCGAGGCTATGCGCCAGACCATGGACTCGATTCCCATGCACGGCACCATCGTCATCGGCGAAGGCGAGCGCGATGAAGCTCCCATGCTCTACATCGGGGAAAAGGTTGGCGCAGAATTTCCCAACGGCGCAGACGTCCCCGAAGTTGACATCGCCGTAGACCCGCTCGAAGGCACCAACCTTTGCGCCACCGGCGCTCCCGGTTCTATCACGGTGCTCGCGGCCTCTGAGCGCGGCGGGCTGCTCAATGCTCCTGACTGCTACATGGAAAAGATTGTCGTCGGGCCCTCGTGCAAGCACGCGGTCGAAATGGATGCTCCAGTTGCCGATAACCTGAGAAACATCGCCCGGCGGCTCGAGCGTGACGTCGAAGACCTCGTTGTCATCGTGCTCGACCGTCCTCGCCACGAAAAGCTTATCGCGGAGATTCGCGCTGCCGGCGCCCGCATTCGCCTCATCGGAGACGGCGACCTCTCGGCTGGCATCGCCGCTGCCGTCATCGGCACTGGAGTGCATGCCGTCATGGGATCGGGCGGCGCGCCCGAAGGCGTCATCACTGCGGCTGCCGTCCGTTGCCTGAATGGCTTCATGCTCGGCCGCCTGGTCATCGACAAGCCTGAGTTGGAAGAGCGCATCGCCCGGATGGGCATCCGGGACAAGAACCGCATCTATGAAGCGGAGGACCTCGCTCCCGGCAAGCAGCTCATCTTCGCCGCCACCGGAGTGACCGATGGCGCACTGCTCAAGGGCGTTCGCTTCTTCGGGGAAGGCACCCGCACCTCGTCCGTCATCATGACCCTGCGCACCAACAAGGTGCGTTTCATAGACAGCATCCACCTCGACAAGGGCCCGGACATCAAAGTCCGCTTCACCTAGACCAGATGGACTGCCGGGGCGGTTGGCGCCGCCCCGCCAGCTGCTACGCGCGCAGGTCGCGCCGGATCAACGCCGAATCCAGGAAGAACCCCACTCCGAGCGCCAGGGGAATTACGCCGAAGGCCGCCGCCATCCAGGCTTCATGCTCCACCCGCGCGAGCAGGGCGAAGGTCGCGATGTAGCCGATCGCGCCGGAAATCAGCAGAATTCCCGACCGTCGCGAACTTGCCGCTTCGGAAAGATCGGGCTCCATCGGAATGTTTGCTCCTCGGGCAATCGCTGCAAGGCGCTCTTCGCTGCGCAGCTTGCGTACCCGGTAAAAGGTGTACATCGCCAGCGCTGCCGTGGGCATTCCGAACAGCATAATCACTGCCACCAGGCCGGTCATATCTTCAAACATGGTGTGCTCCTTTCCGCGGCGCAGGTCGCGCTCGCCGGGCGGCTCAAGCCGCTCACACCCCGACATACGAGGGGTCAAAGCAGAAAGTTCCGTGCCTCGCTTCAGGCCAGGATCTTGCGCAGCTCCCGCCGCAGGATCTTCCCCGACGCCGTCTTGGGTACGGCGTCCACGAACCGGACCTCTCGGGGCTGTTTGTAATGGGTCAGGCGGTCGGCGACGAAGCTGCAAAGCTCGTCCCCCAGCTTTGCGGAGGTCACAAATCCGTCGCGCAGCACGACGAAAGCTACCGGAATCTCCCCGGCAGCCGCATCCGGCCGGCCGACCACGCCACAGTCTTTGACCGCTGGATGCTCGAGCAGCAGGCCTTCTACCTCAGCTGGTGCCACTGGAAAGCCTTTGTACTTGATCATCTCTTTGCGCCGGTCAAGCACGTAAAAGAAGTCCTGTTCGTCCCGGCTGACGACGTCCCCCGACCAGAACCATCCGTCCCGCAATACCGCTGCCGTAGCCTGCGGCTCTTTCCAATAGCCCAGCATGAACTGCGGCCCTCGCATTACGAGTTCGCCCGCCTCGCCGGTCGCGACTTCTTTCTCATGTTCGTCCATGACTCGGCAATCCGTCAGCGCCAGTGGCTGTCCAATCGACTCCGGCCGGTACAGTTCCGGTTCGAGATATCCCACATGCGTGACGGGTGAAGCCTCGGTCATGCCGTATCCCTGGCAGACCAGTATGCCGGTCAATGCCGTGAACCGGCGCGCCAGTTCCGGCGCAAGCGGCGCTGCTCCGGATTTTACCCAGCGCACCCGATGGTTCTTGGGAAACTGTCCTGCCTCCGCCGCCTGGCACAGCGCGTTCAGGGCCGGGGGAACTGTGGGCATCATAGTGACGCCCTCCTCCATGATCAGCGATGTTAGTTGCTGCGTCTGGAAGCGCGGCATCAGCACCAGCGTTCCGCCCAGGGTCAGCACGGTGTTCATCACCACGTTGAGCCCGTAGATGTGATACAGGGGCAAAAAGCAAAGTACCGTGTCATTTGCATTGATCTGCGTCGCGTTCGGCGCGATGAACTGAAATACATTTGCCACCAGGTTCATGTGCGAGAGCATCACGCCCTTCGGCAGGCCCGTCGTTCCGCTGGAGTAGGGAAGGGCAGCCAGCGCGCGATCGGAAGGAGCTTCCGGCACGGGAATCGCGGCCCTGACCGGCCGAAGCAGCTCTGCGAATGGCATTGCTCCGCTTGCGTTCTGCCGCGTGGTGTAAATGCTGCGCAGTTTCGGAAGCCCGGCCAGATTGATTCCTTCTATGCTCGATCCGTCCGTCACCAGCATGGCCGCGTCCGAGTTTTCCAGTTGGTAGCGCGCTTCGCGCTCACGGTAGGTCGGATTCATCAACGTTGGCACGCCGCCTGCCAGCGTCGCGGCGTGAAACATCGCACAGAACTCCCAGCAGTTGGCCAGGTAAATGGCGACAACTTCGCCCGGCTTCAGTCCCGCGGCAACCAGACCGCGCGCCAGCCCCTCGACGATCTCGCCATACTCACCGTAAGAAATGCGGCGGCCGCACGACGCGTCTACAATGGCCGTTTTCCCGGGGACCCTGCGGCAAGTTTCCAGCACACAATCCTGCACATAGCGGCCCTGCGGATCGGCGTAAAGACGAGTGCGTAGCATTGCGGCTGTTGATTGTACCGAAAGATGCGGTTTCCCGCGCGACTCACTGCCGAACCCACTCCCTCGTCAGTCGGCGCATGAACTCACTCTCGTCCATGTGATACTTGAACGCCTTGTGCCCGTCGATAAACACCACCGGCACCTCATCGGTGAACTGACGGCGCAGCTGTTCGTCGCTGTCTACGTCCACTTCATGCCAGGTGAAGCCGCCTCGGCGGTGTAGCTTGGTCAGGCTTTCTTTGACGATCTCGCACAGATGGCAACCCTTGCGCGAATACACCACGACTTCGCGGGGCTCTGCCATGCGCGGATTCTACCCTGCTCCTCTGCCGGTTTCCAGTTGATTCGCCCCAGGCAGTACAATCCAGTGGCATGAAAGGCCAGCCGGGACTGCTGCAGGGCAAAACGGCGCTGATCACCGGCGGGGCGCGCCGTCTGGGCCGAATGACCGCGCTCGCGCTGGCCCGCGCCGGGGCGGATGTGGCCATCACTTTCCACCATTCCTCTCGGGAAGCCCAGCACACCGTCATTGACCTCGCCGCCCTCGGTACCCGGGCTGTCGCCTTGCATTGCGATATCACCAACGAAAAATCCGTCCGCGGCATGATCAAAGAAGTGGTCCGCGAACTGGGCGGCCTCGATATCCTTGTCAACAACGCCGCCAACTACGAAACCGCAGAGTTTGAAAAGCTGACCGTCGCTCAATGGGACGCTATCTTCGCCTCGAATAGCCGGGGCCCGTTTCTTGTGTCCCGCGAGGCCCTCAAGCCTCTTCGCCAGCGCCGCGGCAAGATCATCAACATGGGATCTCTCGGCGGTCTGCGGCCCTGGGCTACCCACGCCCACTACTGTTCCTCGAAAGCCGCCGTCCACATGCTGACCAGGGTGATGGCCAGGGCATTGGCGCCGGAAATCGCCGTCAACTGCGTGGCCCCGGGCATGATTGATCTGGGAGAAAAGTCGGCGGCAGCCTTCATGAAAAAGATGGCGCGCCAGACTCCCATGCGCCGCAATGGCACCGGCGAAGACATCGCTGATGCCGTCCTGTTCTTCGCCACCGCGCCGCACTTTATTACCGGACAGATTCTCGCCGTGGATGGCGGACTCGGCCTCTGACTTTTACCGCCGTCGCAACAGATCACCGGCTACAAAAAGAAAAAACAGCACCGAGATCACGCCATTCATAGTGAAAAAAGCCGCGTTCAATCTGCTGAGGTCCTTCGCCGAAACCAGGGAATGTTCGTACGTCAGTAGCAAAGCCACCGCCACAACGCCTGCGATCGCCAGTTGCCCCAGCCCAAACCCCAACACCAGAGCGGCCAGCAGTGCCAGCATCAGCAGATGAAACAACCGTGCGATCCAGAGTGCCCTGCCGATCCCTGCATGGCGCGGAATCGAGTGCAGGCCTGTCCGCAGATCAAAATCGCGATCCTGGCAGGCATACAACACGTCGAACCCGGCGCCCCAAAAGGTGACCGCTGCCGTGAGCAACAGAATGCGCGCATCAAAAGAGCCGCGCACCGCAATCCATGCCGCCGACGGCGCAAGCCCCATGGCAAGGCCCAGCACCAGGTGCGACCAGCGGGTGAATCGCTTCGTATACGAGTACAGAAGAATCACAGCCAGAGCCACTGGAGCCAGCAACAACGCCAGGCGGTTCAGTTGCCACGCCGCGAGAAGCAGCACAGCAGAGGAGATCGCCACAAACGTTCCAACAAATGCTGGCGTGAGCGCGCCTGTGGGCAGGGCACGTGCCTGTGTGCGGGGATTCTCAGCATCAATCGAGGCATCCACCAGCCGGTTAAACGCCATGGCGGCCGAGCGCGCCGCCACCATCGCCACGATGATCCAGGCCAGCTGGTGCCCCGTGGGAAAACCCTGCGCCGCCAGCATCGCCCCGCACAGCGCGAAGGGAAGCACGAAGACAGAGTGCTCCCACTTGATCATCTCCAGCGTGACCCGCAGGCTGCGTAACAGCGGCACGCCAATGATTGTAAAGCGGCAAGACTGTAAAGCGGGAAGACTGTAAAGGAAGCCTGTGAAGCAGGAAGATTGTAAAGCCGGGGCTCTACCATCCGGGCGGATACGCTTCCTCACCAATTAACGGAACGAACCTGCATCCTTCTACTCGCTTTGTCACCAGCTCGCCGCCTTCCTTGCGTACCAGTTGCAACTCCTGCGCTTCCGTGGGACCTACTGGAATCACCATGCGCCCTCCCTCCCGTAGTTGCTCACCTAACGCCTTTGGGATTTGCGGCGCTGCTGCGGAAACGATGATCGCGTCGAACGGTGCTTTGTCGGGAAGCCCGAGGCTGCCGTCACCTGTCACCACCGTGACATTCAGGTATCCAAGTCTCGCTAGGGTTGCTTCCGCTGTATGCGCCAGATCGGGCAGCCTTTCCATGGAATACACATGATTCACCAGTCCGCTCAACAACGCGGAAAGATATCCCGAGCCCGTGCCGATCTCGAGCACTACGTCCTCTGCCTGCAGCGACAAGCCTTCCAGCATGAGCGCCACGATGAAAGGCTGCGACAACGTCTGTCCCTCGCCAATCGGCACGGGATGGTCCTCGTACGCCTGCTCGTGGTAACCCGCGGCCACAAATTCATGCCGCGGGACACTTTCCATGACATCCAGCACCCGCACGTCTGTCACGCCACGAGCGCGAAGCTGCGCCCTGACCATCTCCTGGCGGCGCGCCACGAACGATGCCTGCTCAGTGTCAAGTCCCATGCTGACCATAGAATACGCGCTTCCGTGGGCCCGCCAGAAGTCGCCTCTCCAATCCCGCTTTCCCATCCAATCTAGTAATATCGCTGCAGTTTGCCATCGAAACTGCGTGACTTCAGGAGGTGAGGGCGCCTTGGCTGATGCAGAACGGTTTGCCCCGGGCTGGCCGGGCATAGAGCCGCGTTGGACTTCAAGCGCCAAGACCGGCATCGGCACCGCCCTCAATCAGCACAGCCGCGTCTGGTTCACTCTGAGCCACGGCATCCTGAACGAAATATATTTTCCCCGCGTGGATCAGGCCTGCACCCGCGATCTCGGCTTCATCGTCACCGATGGCTCCCGCTTTTTCTCGGAAGAGAAGCGTCATTGCCAGTTCGAAAACGTTCCCGTAGAACCGGGCGTTCCCGTCTACGAACTCACCAACACTCATGTCGAAGGACGCTACCGCATCGAAAAGGAAATCTTCACGGACCCCTATCGCAACGTTGTGTTGCAGAAAGTCCGTTTCATCCCGCTGCAGGGAATGCTCTCCGATTACCACCTCTACGCTCTGCTGTCCCCCCATCTGGCCAACTTCGGGTCGGGCAACAGCGCGTGGGTAGGGGATTACAAAGGCGAGCCCATGCTTTTCGCCGAACGTGGCAGCTGCGCGCTTGCCTTCGCGTCATCGGTCGGCTGGCTGCGCCGCTCGGTCGGTTTTGTCGGCTATTCCGACGGCTGGCAGGACTTGTCGCGCAATTTCGCCATGAATTGGGAATACACACGCGCGGAAAACGGCAACGTTGCCATGACCGGAGAAATCGACCTCGTCGCCTGCGAGGGAGAATTCATCTTGGCCTTGGGATTCGGGGCAATCTGGTCGGAGGCCGGGCAGCAGGCCCGGTCCAGTCTCTTCGAGCCTTACGAAGAACTTCGCCAGCACTACGTCTGGCATTGGCGGAACTGGCAGCAGAAGCTTCTCAAGCTCGATGAACCTCCACGGGAGTCTGATCTCTACCGCGCCAGCACCGCCACCCTGCGTGCGCACGAGTCGAAGGACTTCCTCGGCGGCGTCATCGCCAGCCTCTCCATTCCCTGGGGCTTCGATAAGGGCGATGAAGACCTGGGCGGATACCACCTCGTGTGGCCGCGCGATCTCGTCGAAATTGCCGGGGGGTTCCTCGCCGCCGGCGCCGAACCCGACGCTTTGCGTCTGCTCACTTATCTCGAAGCCACGCAGGAGGCCGACGGACACTGGGCCCAGAACCTCTGGCTGGACGGACGGCCTTACTGGAGTGGCGTCCAGCTTGACGAAGCCGCTTTTCCCATTCTCCTCGTGGACCTGCTGCGGCGTGAAGCTGCTTTCGCTCTAGGCGCACTTCCACGCTGGTGGAAGCTGGTACGCCGCGCTGCAGGCTTTATCGTCCGTACCGGCCCGGTCACGCAACAGGACCGCTGGGAAGAAGACTCCGGTTACTCTCCCTTCACTCTCGCTGTAGCGATCTCTGGCCTGCTTGCCGCGGCTGATATTGCCGACGTCGTCAACGAAAAATCCATCGCTGCATTTCTCCGTGAAACCGCCGACAGCTGGAACGATTGCGTTGAACGCTGGATCTACGCCACCGGCAGCGATCTTGCCCGCCAGATCGGCGTCGAAGGCTATTACGTGCGCATCGCTCCCCCTGAGACCGACTGCGCGTCTTCGCCGCTGCAGGGATTTGTCCCCATCAAGAACCGGCCGCCGGGACAAGGCTCCGAAACCGTGGCCCATGTCATCAGCCCCGACGCCCTCGCTCTGGTCCGCTTCGGCCTGCGCGCGCCCGCCGATCCGCGCATCCTGAATACCATCAAGGTCATTGACGCTCTCTTGCGCGTCCGCTTGCCGCAGGGCCCATGCTGGTATCGCTACAACGGCGACGGCTATGGCGAGCACGATGACGGCTCTCCTTTCAACGGCACCGGAATCGGCCGCGCTTGGCCGCTGCTTGCCGGGGAGCGTGCCCACTACGAACTCGCAGCGGGCCGCCGCGAAGCGGCGGAAGACTTGCTGCGTGTCATGGAACTTTCTGCTTACGGCGGCCGCCTTATTCCCGAGCAGGTCTGGGACGCCCCTGACAACCCCGCTCGCGAACTGTTCCTGGGGAAACCTTCCGGCTCCGCTTGTCCGCTCGTTTGGGCGCACGCCGAGTACATCAAGCTGCGCCGCTCGCTGCGCGATGGCAAGGTCTTCGACCAGCCGCCGCAGCCGGTTCGCCGCTACCAGCTGGAAAAACGCACGTCGCGCTATTTTCTGTGGAGCTTCAACAACAAGTGCCGCTTCATCACCCGAGGAAAAATTCTCCGCCTTCTGTTGCTCGCCCCGGCGCTGATTCATTGGAGCTTCGACGGCTGGAAGACCGCTCAGGATACTCCCACCCGCGATACTGGCTTGGGAGCACACATCGCAGATATCCCCTCAGATCGCCTTCCGTCCGGCGGTATCGTGACATTCACGATGTTCTGGCAGGACCAGCAGCGTTGGGCCGGCATAGATTTCTCCGTGGAAGTGGATAGCGTCTGACCTATCAAGC
>Ga0335079_10004692_pt1 | contig 15716 bp, 15 predicted proteins | sample Lox_Sample_33_FD_206719 | JGI IMG/M metagenome (GOLD analysis project Ga0335079, IMG submission 206719) | Soil microbial communities from Loxahatchee National Wildlife Refuge, Florida, United States - Lox_Sample_3.3 | ecosystem: Environmental > Terrestrial > Soil > Wetlands | place: USA... | reverse complement strand
CGCGGCCGCCGGTCGCGAACGAAGAGGACGTAAAGCGCGCGGTCGGCGCGGCGCGCAGTGTGAGCTACTCGACGGGTCCGAGCGGTATGCATCTTGAAAAACTGTTCGCGCGCTGGGGACTGTCGGAGAGTCTGCGCAGCCGCATCGTGGTACCGCCTCCCGGCGTGCCCGTGGGCTCGCTGGTCGCCAGCGGCGCCGCCGAGCTCGGCTTCCAGCAGCTCTCGGAGCTGCAGAGTCTGCCGGGCGTCGATGTCGTGGGCCCACTGCCTGCGCAAATCCAGACGATCACCGTGTTCTCCGGCGGCATCGCAGCCACGAGCGCGCAACCGGATCGCGCGCGCGCATTCCTGTCCTATCTCGCCTCGCCTGCGACCGCAAATGCGAAGCGGCGCTTCGGCATGGAGCCCGCATGATCAGCCGACGCAGCCTGATGCAATCGGCAATCGCCACTGCGATCAGTCTGGGAAGCGCTGCCTGCTCGGACACCAAGAGCGCGGCGCTTCAGGTCGGCGGTCTGCCCGTCACCTGCAATCTGACGTTGCCGATCGCGTGCACGGCTCGCGCCGCCCAGGCGGGCGCAGGGATGAAGTTCGAGTTCAACCGTTACAACGGCTGGCCGGAGATCAAAGAATCGCTCATGGCGGGCTCCGTGCAGGCCGCCTACATGCTGGCGCCACTCGTCATGGACTTGGCCGACCGCAGTATTCCGGTGAAGATCGTCTCGCTCGGGCACCGCTCCGGTGCCGTCATCATGGTGCGCACCGATTCAACCTACCGGCATTTTCGCGAGCTCGCCCATCGGCGCATCGCGATCCCCAGCCGCTTCGCGGTGGATTTCCTGTTTCTGCGCAAGATGCTCGCGCGCGAGAGCATGACGCCGGCCGACGTCGAGATCGTGGAAATGGCGCCGCCGGACATGCCCGCGGCGCTGTACGCCAATGCCGTCGATGCGTATTGCACCGGCGAGCCCTTCGGCGCCGCCGCGCAGCGCGCCGGCTACGCGCGGCCCTTGTCCATGACGCGCGATGAATGGCGCAATTACATCTGCTGCGTGCTCACGGTGCGCGAGGAGCTGATCCGCGACAACCGTCCGCTCGTACAGGATCTGGTCAACTATGTCCAGGCCGCGGGCCTGTGGCTCGATGCCCGGCAGGCGAACCGCGAGAAGGCCGTGGCAATTGCCGCACGTCCCGAGTTCTTCAACCAGGATCCCAACATCATCCGCTTCGTGATGGAGCATCCCACCGACCGCGTGACCTACGGCGATCTGCGCATGATCCGCGACGAATTCGACGACCTGATGCAGCTGTCAATCGCTGCCGGCACGCTCAAGCATCCGATCGCCTATGAGAAGTATGTCGATGAGAGCTTCGTGCGGGCGGCGAAGCCGGCGACGATCGCGCTGTAACCCCGGGGAACGTCACGTCATGAAGACAGTCCTGCTCGCGTTATGGTTCGCTCTCGCCGCGGCGCCGCTCGCCTTCGCGGCCGATGCGACGCTCAAAGCCGGCTCGTTCGATCCGCCGCGCAGCGCACCGGAGTTCTCGCTCGCCGGTTCGGACGGCACTGCCCTCACCCTCGCGCGCTACCGCGGCAAGACGGTCCTGCTGTCCTTCGGCTACACCTCCTGCACCGCCGTATGCCCGGTCACGCTGGCGACGCTGGCCCGCGCCCGCAAGCTCCTCGGGGCCGATGCGGCGCAGGTGCAAGTGGTGTACATCACCGTCGACCCGCAGCGGGACAACCCGCAGCGCATGCGCAAGTTCCTCGCCACGTTCGATCCGACGTTCATCGGCGGCAGCGGCAGCGACAAGGAACTGGCGGCCGTGCGCACGCAGTACGGGGTGAGCGCTACGCGCATCAATCTGCCGGACGGGGATTACTCATACTCGCACTCCTCTTTCACTTACCTCATCGATCGCGACGGCCGCATCCGCGCGCTCATGCCCTTCGGGCATTCGGCCGATGATTTTGCTCACGACCTCAGGGTGCTGCTCAAACCGTGACATCACGCTCGCGCTGGCCGCTCATCGCGGCAGCATTCACGGCACTGCTCGCGGCAACCGTCGCGCTCGCGGCGCTTCTGCCCGTGCACGCGCCCACGCGCGATCGGGTATTTGAAATCCCACGCGGCACCTGGGCGCGGCGCATGGCCGGCAACAAGGTGGAAATCCTGCCGCAGCGCATCCGCCTCACCCTGGGCGTCAACGACATCCTGGTATTGAAGAACCATGACGAGGTGCCTCAGATCTTTGGTCCTGTCCTCATGATGCCCGGGCAGAGTTTTCGGCTGCCGTTCGAGGTAGCATCGCGTTATCAGTTCATGTGCACGGCGCACGCCAGCGGCCAAATGACCATCATCGTCGACCCCACTCCGGATACGCCCTGGACCCGACTGCGCTGGCGCGCGCTCGCACTCATCAAGCCTGAACGCTGGCAGTGAGCAGCGTGCCGGGCCGCTTCCGCTTTGCGCTTTGGGCGCCCGCGCTGGGCGTGATCGCGCTCGCCATCGCTGCCTGGTGGGCGGCGGTGGTGGTCACTCACAGCGTCATTTTCCCCACGCCCTGGCAGGTGGTGATGGCGACCGTCGAGCTGATCCGCAACGGACGGCTGTGGGATCACATCGGCGCGTCGCTGTTTCGGGTCACGGCCGGCTTCGGACTCGCCGTGATCGTCGGCGTACCGCTCGGATTGTGGATGGGCTGGGTGAGCGGTGCCTTCACCACCTTGAACCCGCTGGTGCAGATGCTGCGGCCGATCTCGCCGATCGCCTGGATCCCGATTGCGATCCTCTGGTTCGGGGTCGGCAATGCCTCCCCCATCTTTCTCATCTTCCTGTCTTCGCTCTTCCCCATGGTGGTGCAGACCGTCACCGGCGTGCACACCATCGAGCGCCGCTTCCTGTGGGCGGCGGCGAATTTCGGCGTCTCGCGCTACACCCTGCTCACGCGCCTCGTCATCCTCGGAGCGCTGCCGCAGATCATCGTCGGCATGCGCATCGGCCTTGGCGTGGCGTGGCTGGTGGTGGTGGCGGCGGAGATGATCGCGCTGCACTCGGGGCTCGGCTATCTCATCATCGACTCGCGCAATGCCGGCAACCGCTACGACCTCGTGATCGCCGGCATGATCATCATCGGGCTCATCGGGCTCATGCTCGATGGCTTCATGCGGCTCCTGGAGCGCATGCACTGCGTGCGGTGGCGCTATGTCCGTTAAGCTCGCAGTCACCGCGGTCACCAAGAGCTTCATCGGCCAGGAGCGCAGGCTCGACGTCCTGCGCGACATCTCCTTCGAGGTCGCTGACGGCGAATTCCTCGCCATCGTCGGCCCCTCGGGCTGCGGCAAGTCCACTCTGCTCGCCATCCTCGCGGGACTTGCGCGCTACGACCACGGCGAGGTGAGCATCGATGGCGCCCCGCATCAGAGCGCCGATGCGCACGGCATTCTCATCTCCCAGCACGGCTCGATCTTCCCGTGGCTCACGGTCGAGCAGAACCTGAAGTTCGGGCTCGACGGTCGTCCGAACGTGGAGCGCGTGCGCCTGGCGCGGCACTATTCCGCGCTGGTGGGACTCGAGGGATTCGAGAGCAGTTATCCGCATGAGCTTTCGGGCGGCATGCTCAAGCGCGCCGAGCTCGCGCGCGCGCTGGTGGTCAAGCCCGACATCCTGTTCATGGATGAGCCGTTCTCGGCGCTCGATGCACTCATGAGTCTGCGCATCCGCCACGAGCTGCGGAAGATCCTCGAGCAGGAGCGGCACACGGTGATCATGGTGACGCACGATGTGGAGGAGGCGATTCACCTCGCCGACCGCATCATCGTGCTCTCGCAGCGCCCCACGACGGTACAGGCGGTCATCGAGGTGCCGCTCAAGCATCCCCGCCATCTGGCCGGACCCGACGTGCAGGCTCTGCGGGCCTCGATCCTGCGCGAGCTCGGTGTCGAGGCCGACATCGTCTGATCCTCACCGCCGGATGAAACGCATCGGCATCGTGACCTGGACCATCGCGCTCGGCGTCACGGGCTTTGCGGCGGGATTTTTCGGGCCGATGCTCCTCAACCCCGATGCCAATCAGGGACCGCTGGTCGGCATCCTCATCACCGGGCCGGGAGGCCTGATCGCGGGCGCAGTGCTCGGTGCGATCGCGCGGCTGCTGCCGCTGTCCGAGCGCGTGCGGGCGCTGGCTTTGACGCTCGTGTGTGCCGCGCTCGCTCTCGCCACGCTGTATGTGTGTCTGCCGCAGCCGAAGGTTCGCGGCTACATCATCGAGGCCAGCGTCGCGCAGTGTGCACCGGCGATCGATGAATTCGATGCCTCGCTCGCCGACTGGGAAAGAGCGGTCGCGCGCACGACCTGGGCGCATCCGCCGGCCGACTGGCAGACCGCGGCCCGCGCCAATGTGCGCCGCGAGCGTGGCGTGATCCTCACGCTTCACCTCGAGCGGCAGCTCGCAATCTTCGAGCTTCGCCGTCCCTGGGACCGCGGGCAGCTGACGGCCGGAGAGTGGCAGAGCACGGATACCGAGAAGCGCTTCTACGCCGATGACGCAGGCGATGACTGCGCGGCCTACCTTGCCCGCAAGTCCGAGCGCTACTGGCCGTTCACGGCCTCGGGCGCCAGCGCCGATTCACCGCCGCGCAGCTGGCCGCCGCTGGAGCCTGCGGACTTTCTGGGTGTGCAGCAGTTGGGTGCGGTGCCGGCACGGTACGACGCGCTGGCGCGCTGATTCGCGCGGTCATTCTCGAGGTGGGGGGTGGAGGCGCGGCCGGGACTCGCACCCGGATACGCGGTTTTGCAGACCGCTGCGTAACTTTTCCGCCACCGCGCCGGGGGCTGTCCTAACGAATCGTGGAGCGGGAAACGAGGCTCGAACTCGCGACCTCAACCTTGGCAAGGTTGCGCTCTACCAACTGAGCTATTCCCGCACCGAAGAATGGCGGCGCGGGATTGTTGTGTTACCGCGCCGTGAAGTCAAGGCGCATTGCGCCGCGTTGTGCAGACTAACTGCTGACATTACAGTAGTTTACGAAACATTTCTCGAACAATTATCGTTGCCGCAGATCCGGCCAGGCGGCGCGCAGGTAGCTCACCATCGACACCAGTGTAAGGGCTGCCGCGAGCACCGTGAGAGCCACGCCGATCTTGTAGATCGGCAAGCCCAGAACGCTGATCCGAAACAGCATGAGCGAGAGCCCTACGATCTGCAGCACGGTCTTGAACTTCCCCAGGAGCGAGACCGCGACCTTGCGCCGCTGACCTACCTCCGCCATCCATTCGCGCAGCGCCGAGATCGCAATCTCGCGGCCGATGATGACGGCCGCCGTGAGCACGACCACGGGTCGATGCGGATCGCGGCTCACCAGCAGCACGAGCGCCGTGGCAACGATGAGCTTGTCGGCGACGGGGTCGAGAAACGCGCCGAGCCGCGTCGCCTGTCCCAGCCGGCGCGCGAAGTAGCCATCGAGCGTGTCGGTGATTCCGGCCGCGGCGAAGATCAGTCCGGCCGCCGGATCGGCCCAGCTGTAGGGCGCATAGAAGGCAAGCACGACCAGCGGAATCGCCGCGATCCGCACCCACGTGAGGATGTTGGGCAAAGTCCAGCCGCTGTGCTCACGCGCCGGGATGGAGGTGCTCATAGATACTTCGCGCGAGCGCGGTGCCAATGCCTTCGACCTGAGCGAATTCTGCCATAGCCGCGCGCAGCACACCCTGAAGTCCGCCGAAGTGGGTGAGCAGTGCACGGCGCTTTGCCGGCCCCAGACCCGGCACGGCATCGAGCACGGACTCGCTGTAGCGGCGTGCGCGCTTGCGGCGGTGGCCGGTAATCGCAAAGCGATGCGCTTCATCGCGCACGCGCTGGATGAAACGCAGCGCAGGTGAGCCCGCCTCCAGATGCCGTGCGCCGCTCTCGCCGTGCACGAACAGGCGCTCCTGCCCGGGGCGCCGGTCGGGACCCTTCGCCACGCCGACCAGCAGCAGCTCCGGCACGCCGAGCTCGGCGAGCACCGCATGCACCTCGCTGACCTGCCCTGCACCACCATCGATCAGCAGCAGATCCGGGGGCGGCACTTCGCCGGCGAGAATGCGTGTGTAGCGGCGCTGCAGCGCCTGGCGCAGCGCGCCGTAGTCATCGCCCGGGGTGATGCCGGTGATATTGAAGCGCCGGTACTCCTTCTTGAGCGGCCCTTCGGGCCCGAACACGACGCAGGAGGCGACCGTGCCCTCCCCGCCCGTGTGACTGATGTCGAAGCATTCGATGCGCGCCGGCGGCTCCGGCAGATCGAGCGCCTGAGCGAGGCCGGCGGCCAGCTCCTCATACCCCTGCCGCTGCGCGAGCCGCATCCGCAGCGACTGCTCGGCATTCTCGGCCGCAAGGCCGAGCCACTTCGCGCCGAGACCGCGCTTCGGGCGATGAATCCGCACCTCATGTCCGCTGCGCTCGCGCAGCAGCGTGGCGAGCGCATCCGCATCCGGCAGCTCCGTGCCGACCAGAATCTGCGCGGCCGGATCCTGCGTGCCGTAATACTGCAGCAGGAACGATGCGAGCGCCTCTTCGGGCCGCGCCAGCGTCGCGCGCGGGAAGTAGCTCGTGGTGCCCAGGCTCCTGCCGCCGCGAATCAGCATCACACTGACAGCGAACTCGCCCGGCTCGCCGATGAGCGCGAACACGTCGCTGTCGCGCTGCGCCCCGGCGGTGACGATCTGCTGTGCCTGGATGTGCTTCAGGGCCGCGAGCTGATCGCGGATGCGGGCGGCGCGCTCGAATTCCAGGCGCTGCGCAGCCTCGCTCATGCGGGCCTGCAGGCGCGAGTTCACCTCGACACTGCGCCCTTCGAGCACCTCGACCGCCGCCTGCACATCGTCGGCGTAGCTCGAGGCATCGATCAGGCCCACACAGGGGGCCGAGCAGCGGCCGATCTGGTGCTGCAGACACGGGCGGCTGCGGTTGGCGAAGAAACTGTCGCGGCAGTTGCGGATGAGGAACAGCTTCTGCAGGCCCTGCAGCGTCTCGCGCACGGCGCCGGCGTTGGGGAACGGCCCGAAGTAGCGTCCGGGCAGGTTGCGTGCGCCGCGATAGAACGCCAGCCGCGGGAATGGGTGCGCCGTGTGCAGGTGGATGTAGGGGAAACTCTTGTCATCGCGCAGCACGACGTTGTAGCGCGGACGGTGCTGCTTGATGAGGTTGTACTCGAGCAGCAGTGCCTCCGTCTCCGAGTTCGTGACCGTGACTTCGATCGAGGCGATCTGCTGCACGAGCGCGTGCACTTTCGGTACGACGTTGCTCGGCACGAAATACGTACCGACGCGATCGCGCAGATTGCGGGCCTTGCCCACATAAAGGAGATCGCCCGCGGCGCCATACATGCGATACACGCCCGGACGGCGCGGCAGCGCGGCGACGTAGCTCTTGGCGTCGAAGCTCATGGGCTCTTACGGCAGGCCTGCCAGCGCGCAGGCACGCTGCATCACGCGCGTGAACATCGGCGCCGTGAGCCTGCCGGTCTGGGTGTTGTAGCGGCTGCAGTGATAGGAGTCGAGCAGCACGCGCCCTTCGGGCAGGGCGTGCTCACCGCCGTGAGAGAACGAGAACTTCGAGCGCGGCAGATCGAGCGCCAACAGCACCGCCTCGTGCGCCACACGCCCCAGAGCGAGCACGACCTGCACGCTGTGCAGCTGCGCGAGCTCGAATTTGAGGTAAGCGTTACAGCGCCGGATCTCCGCCGGCAGCGGCTTGTTCTGCGGCGGCACGCACTTGACCGCATTGGTGATGCGCGCGCCCTTCAGCTGCAGCGGATCATCCGCCGACTTCGACTGCGCCAGAGTCGAAAGACCGAGCCGATGCAGAGTCTCGTACAGCAGGATCCCGGCGAAGTCCCCGGTGAACGGCCGGCCGGTGCGATTGGCGCCGTGCAGCCCGGGCGCAAGTCCCACGAGCAGGAGCCTGGGTGCGCGATCGCCGAAGGGCGCAACGGGCCGACACCAGTAATCGGGATGCTGCCGGCGCGAGGCTGCGAGGAACTCCGCGAGCCGCGGACAGCGAACGCAGGCCGGGTCGTACTCAGTCATCCATGTGACGGATGATTGCGGCCGCAAAGCCCGAGCAGCTCATGAGCCTGGCGCCGGGTATGAGCCGCTGCAGATCCTCTTCGACGTTCTTGCGGGCCGCGATCTGGCGCTTGCCGGCCTTCATCGCTTCACGCAGGCGCGCGAGGTCGTAGGTGAGCTCCTTGTTCGCGATCGTGCGCGCGACGCCGCGCATGATGAGGTCGGCGGCTTCGGTCCAGCGCAGGTAGCGCAGCATCATCTCCGCGGAGAGGATCAGCGAGCCGGGATTGACGCGATCCTTGCCGGCAAAGCCCGGCGCGGTGCCGTGCGTCGCCTCGAACACGGCCAGGCCATCGCCGATGTTGCCGCCGGGCGCGATACCGATGCCGCCGACCTGAGCGGCCAGCGCATCCGATATGTAGTCCCCATTCAGGTTCAACGTCGCAATGACGTCGTATTCCTCCGGACGCATCAGCACCTGCTGCAGGAAATTGTCCGCGATCACGTCCTTGACCACGATCTCAGAGCCCGTCACGGGGTTGCGGAACGCAAGCCAGGGCCCGCCGCCGATCTCGCGCGCACCGAACTCGTCCTTCGCGAGCTGATAGCCCCAGTTCCGGAAGGCGCCTTCCGTGAACTTCATGATGTTGCCCTTGTGAACCAGCGTCACCGAGACACGATCGTCCTCGATCGCGTACTGGATCGCCTTGCGAATCAGGCGCTGGCTGCCTTCCTTCGATACCGGCTTGATGCCGATGCCGGAGCTGGCCGGGAAGCGGATGCCGGTGACGTTGAACTCGCGGTGCAGATAGGCGATGAGCTGATGCACCTCGGGGGAGCCCGCCGGCCACTCGATGCCGGCGTAGATGTCCTCGGTGTTCTCCCGGAACACGACCATATCGGTGAGGCTCGCATCCTGCATCGGGCTTGCGACACCGGGGAAATAACGGATTGGGCGCACGCAGGCGTAGAGGTCGAGCGTCTGGCGCATGGCGACGTTGAGGGAGCGGATGCCCTCGCCTACCGGGGTCTCGAGCGGCCCCTTGATGGACACCACGAAATCGCGCAGCGCCTGCATCGTCTCCTCAGGCAGCCACTCGCCGTACACCTTGCTCGCCTTGGCGCCGGCGTAGATCTCCATCCAGGCAATCTGCCGGCTCGGGCCGTAGGCCTTGTGCACGGCCGCGTTCACCACCTTGAGCATGGCGGGCGTCACGTCGATGCCGATGCCATCGCCCTCGATGAACGGAATGATCGGCCGCTCGGGTACGTTGAGCGTGGCATCCGTATTGACGGTGATACGCGTGCCGTCGGCGGGCACCCGGATGTGGTCGTAGTGCACGGTCAGGCGTGCGGCGCGTTGCGCCGGTGGTTGTGGCTGCGCTCCGCGATGAGCAGCGCGAGCTCCAGGGCCTGCTCGTAGTTCAGCCGCGGGTCGACCGATGAGCGATACGCCCGCTGCAGGTCGCCGTCCGTGAGGCCACGCGCACCGCCGGTGCACTCGGTCACATCCTCGCCGGTGAGCTCGATGTGCACGCCGCCCAGGTAGGAGCCCATCTCCTCATGAATGCGGAACGCGATCTCGATCTCTTTGAGAATGTTCTCGAAGCGGCGCGTCTTCAGTCCGCCGGTGCTGGTCTCGGTGTTGCCGTGCATCGGATCGCACACCCACAGCACGCTGTGACCGGTCTCGCGCACGGCCGTGATGAGCGAGGGGAGCGACTTCTCGATGTCGCGCGCACCGAAGCGATGGATGAAGGTGAGCCGGCCGGGCTGGTTCTGCGGATTCAAAGTCGCCACCAGTCCCTGCGCCCACGCCGCATCCATCCCCGAGCCCACTTTCACGGCGACGGGATTGGAGATGCCGCGGAAGTACTCCACGTGCGCTCCGCCCAGCTGCGCCGTGCGCATGCCGATCCAGGGCATGTGCGTGGAGAGGTTGTACCAGCGCTGCTGGCGCGGGATGAAGCGCGTCTGCGCCTGCTCGTACAGGAGCAGGAGGCCCTCGTGGCTTGCGTAAAAGTCCGCCTGCGAGGCCTCGTGGACCGGCCGGCCGCTCATGCCCTCGAAGAAATCCAGCGCATCGGCAATCGAGTCCGCGATGCGGTGAAACTCGGCCTTCAGGGGCGAGTGCTTCACGAACGCGAGATCCCAGTACTCGGGGTGATGCAGGTCGGCGAAACCGCCGTCGATCAGCGCGCGCACAAAATTCAAGGTGAGCGCGGCGCGCTCATAGCCGCGCAGGAGCAGCGTCGGGTCGGGCGCGCGCGCCTCGGACGTGAACTCGGGCCGGTTGACCAGATCGCCGCGGTAGCTCGGCAGCGTCACGCCGCCCTTGGTCTCGGTATCCGCCGAGCGCGGCTTTGCGTACTGCCCGGCCATGCGCCCGACGCGCACGATCGGCTTCTTCAGTCCGTGCAGCAGCACCAGGCTCATCTGCAGCAGGATCTTGAGCTTCTTGGCGATCTGATCGGATTCGCAATCGGCAAAAGTCTCGGCGCAGTCCCCGCCCTGCAGCAGGAACGCCTTACCGAGCTGCGCAGCGGCCAGCCGCTCGCGCAGGGCGTCCACTTCCCAGGACACCACAATGGGGGGCAGCCGGGCGAGCTGGGCGACCGCGCGCTCCAGCGCTGCAGCATCCTCGTAGCGGGGCTGCTGCTGCGCGGGCTTGGACTGCCAGCTGGCCGGGTGCCAGGAGGTCACATCAGGGGTTTGCATCGTCGCAATTTCGCTCGTAAATGCCCGATCCGCGGGCGAAAAACACGGTTTTGGAGCCTATCACGAATCCCCGCCCCACCGCCCGGGTTGGCGCGCGGGAGAGAGGAGCGCAGAATGCGCGCCTTTTTAGCGGCCCCAGCGCCGCTTCCTGGCGATGGAGTTATGCCCTATGCACCGTGTATTGATCCTGGGCGCCGGCAAGATCGGCGCACTCATTTCCGGACTGCTCGCCGAGTCCGGTGCCTATGAAGTCCAGTTGGCCGATGTCGACGGGGCGGCGGCCGAGTCGGTGGCGAAGGCCCACGGGTCGTCGCGCCTGGCGAGTTATGCGCTGGACGCCGCGGCAGGCAACGCGCTCGCGCGACACCTGTTCGCCCATCCGGTGGATGCCGTCATCTCGAGCCTGCCCTACTACTGCAACGTCGCCGTCGCCGAGGCGGCCCGCGGCGCGGGCATTCACTACTTCGATCTGACGGAGGACGTGGAAGTGACCCGGGCGGTGCGGCGCACCGCGGCAGGCGCGCAGCAGGCCTTCGTGCCGCAGTGTGGGCTCGCGCCGGGGTTCATCAGCATCGCGGCGAACGAGCTCATGACGCACTTCGATGAGCTGCGCACCGTGAAACTGCGCGTCGGTGCCCTGCCGCAGCACCCCAACAACGTACTGAAGTACTCGCTCACCTGGTCCACGGAAGGCCTGATCAACGAGTACGGCAATGCCTGCCAGGCCGTGGTCGACGGCCGCGTGGTCGATGTGGCCCCGCTCGAGGGACTCGAGGAGATCGAGATCGACGGCACGCTGTACGAGGCCTTCAACACCTCCGGCGGGCTGGGCTCGCTCGCCGAGTCGCACGGTCTGCGCGTGGAGGCGATGAACTACAAGACCATCCGCTACCCCGGTCACTGCGCGCAGATGCACTTCCTGATGAACGACCTGAAGCTCAATCTCGATCGCGCGACCCTGAAGCGCGTGCTCGAGAGCGCCGTGCCGCAGACGCTGCAGGATGTGGTCATCGTCTACGCGGCGGTCACGGGCCGGCAGGAAGGCGAGCTGCGCGAGGAGAACTACGTCAACAAGATCTACCCGCAGCTGATCGCGGGACGGCTGTGGTCGGCCATCCAGGTGACCACGGCTGCCGGCATCACCTCGGTCGTCGATCTGGTGCTGCAGAAGCCGGAGCGCTACAGCGGCTTCGTGCCGCAGGAGCAGTTCCGTCTGCCGGAGATCCTCGCGAACCGCTTTGGGCGCTACTACGCCGCGGGCGGCAGCAAGGAGGTCTCCGGCGAGGTGGTCGTCTCCGGCAAGGCCGGCAAGCAGCGACGCCTGAAGGGAGCCGCCTGATCATGGCGAGCGAGGCAGACGTGAAGGCGCTGCTCGGGCGGCTGGGACTCAGTGCCGTGAATCCCGGCGCCTATGCCGGCTCGCACGGCTGGTCGGACACTCGCGCCGCCGGCCCCACCATCGAGGTGCGCAATCCCGCAAACGGCGCGGCGCTCGCGCAGGTGCGCGCCGCCGGAAGCGCGGATTACGAGCGCGTGATGCTCTCCTCGGTCGCCGCCGCCGCTGCCTGGCGCCAGGTGCCGGCGCCCAAGCGCGGCGAGATCGTGCGGCTCATCGGTGAGGAATTACGCCGCGCCAAGGACGACCTCGGACGGCTCGTGAGTCTGGAGAACGGCAAGATCCTTGCCGAGGGCCTGGGCGAGGTGCAGGAGATGATCGACATTGCCGACTTCGCGGTCGGTCAGTCGCGCATGCTCTACGGTCACACCATGCACTCGGAGCGGCCGCTGCACAGGATGTACGAGCAGTGGCACCCCCTGGGTGTGGTGGGCATCATTTCGGCGTTCAACTTCCCGGTCGCCGTGTGGTCGTGGAACGCCTTCCTCGCTGCGATCTGCGGCAATGCCTGCATCTGGAAGCCCTCGCCCAAGACCCCGCTCACGGCGATCGCCGTGCAGAGGCTCTGCAACCGTGTGCTCGAGGCGCACGAGCTTGCCCCCATCTTCCAGCTCTTCATCGACTCCGGCACCGAGCTTGCCACCCGCTTCGTGGACGACCGGCGCGTCGCGCTGGTGTCTTTCACCGGCTCCACCGCCGTCGGCCGCAAGGTCGGCGAACGTGTTGCCGCCCGGCTGGGCAAGAGTCTGCTCGAGCTCGGCGGCAACAACGCGATCATCGTGGACGAGAGCGCCGACCTGGATCTCGCCGTCCCCGCCATCGTCTTCGGCGCGGTCGGCACGGCCGGACAGCGCTGCACCTCGACGCGGCGCGTGTTCGTGCACGCATCGCGGCGCGCGGAACTGGAGCGCCGGCTGCAGCACGCCTACCGCCAGGTGCGCATCGGCGATCCGCTCGATCCCGGCACGCTCATGGGTCCGCTCATCGATGCGCAGTCAGTCGAGCGTTACGGCAGTGCGCTCGAGGCCGTGCGCGCCGCCGGTGGCGAGATCCTGCACGGCGGGCATGTCCTGCCCGGGCCCGGGCATTTCGTCGAGCCGACGCTGGTGCGCGCGCGCGCCGACTGGCCGATCGTGCAGACCGAGACCTTCGCTCCGATCCTGTACGTGATCGAAGTCGACAGCCTCGAGCATGCGATCGCGCAGCAGAACGCCGTCGCGCACGGCCTGTCCTCTTCGCTCTTCACCGACCGGCTGCAGCACGCCGAGCAGTTCCTCTCAGCCGCCGGCAGCGATTGCGGCATCGCCAATATCAATATCGGCACCTCGGGTGCGGAGATCGGCGGAGCTTTTGGCGGGGAGAAGGATACCGGCGGCGGGCGCGAGTCGGGCTCTGATTCCTGGAAGGCCTACATGCGCCGCCAGACGAATACCATCAACTGGAGCCGCTCGCTGCCGCTTGCGCAGGGCATCGAGTTCAAGCTGTAGGGGGAGGCTCCGGGGCGGTCGCAAGCTTCGACTCCCGCCACAGCGCATCCCACTCCTCGGGCGTGAGTGCCGAGAGCTCACGCCCGCGCGCCGCGGCCGTGCGCTCCATCCAGATGAAGCGGCGTTCGAACTTGGCATTGGCGGCACGCAGTGCGCCCTCCGCATCGATCTGCGTATGGCGCGCGAAGTTCACCAGCGTGAAGAGCAGATCGCCGAGCTCCTCGGTGAGCGCGGCGCTCGCCTGCGCCGCATCGAGCTCGGCGAGCTCCTCGGTGATCTTCTCGCGCACCGCCTTCGCATCCGGCCAGTCGAATCCCACGCGCGCGGCACGCTGCCCGAGCTTGGCGGCGCGGGCGAGCGCGGGAAGCGCCAGCGGCACGCCCGCGAGCGCGCCCGGAGGCGGCTCACCGCGCTCGAGGGCGGCGGCCGTGCGCTCAGTCGCTTTGATCTCTTCCCAGCGCCGGGCAGCGTCGGCGTCGGCCTGCGGTGCGAACACGTGCGGATGCCGGCGCACGAGCTTGCGCTCGATGCCCGCCGCGACATCATCGAAGGCGAACCAGCCGCGCTCCTCGGCCATACGGGCGTGGAACACCACCTGAAACAGCAGGTCGCCGAGCTCATCGCGCAACCGATCGCGCTGCCCGCTCGCGATCGCGTCGGCGACTTCGTACGCTTCCTCCAGCGTATAAGGCGCGATCGTCTCGGAGCTCTGCGCGAGGTCCCAGGGGCAGCCGGTTCTGGGGTCACGCAGACGCGCCATCACGGCGAGCAGCGCATCGATGCCGCGTACCGGTGTACTCATGCCGCCGTCTCCATCACGCACAGCCGGTACAGCGTCAGCAGCATGCCGGCCGTGGCTCCCCAGATGTTGCGCTCGCCGTAGGGGATGTCACACAGCTCCACCTCGGCCTCGCCGCGGCCGAAGCCGAAGCGCCGGGTCCGCTGGCGATGATTGCGCGGGTCGAAGACAAAGGAGAGCGGGACTTCGAAGGTGTCCTGCACTTCGCTCGTATCGAGTATGAGCTCGAAGCCCGGCCGCACGAACGCCACGCAGGGTGTCACGCGGTAGCCGCTGACCACGATGTGATCCGGCAGATAGCCGATCACCTCGGCATAAGAGTCCTGCAGACCGATCTCCTCGCGCGCCTCGCGCAAGGCAGCGGCTCGCGGACTCTCATCGGCACTCTCGAGCCGACCGCCCGGAAAGCTGATCTGTCCCGGGTGATGCCGCAAACCGGTCGCGCGCTGGGTGAGCAGCACCGTGAGTTCCGGGCCGCGCTCCACTAAAGGCACGAGCACGGCAGCCGGCGTAGGGTCGGTCGGAAAGTACTCGCGCAGCTGCTGGCTCTGCGCCAGGGTGAGCCCCGGAATCAGCCAGTCTGCAACCGCATGCCGCGGCTCGCTGCCGGCAAGCCGGGCGCGGATGCGTGCGCTCCAGTCGGTCATCCGCCTCCGGAAGTGCCGCCTTTGATGCCCCCGAGCGTGAGCTCCATGGGATCGAGCAGCCGGGCGAGTTCCTCGGGCGGCAGATCGGTCATCTGCTGGGCGACTTCGCGGATGGGCTTACCTTCCGCATAGGCCTTCTTCGCAATCGCGGCACCCTTCTCATAGCCGATCACGGGATTCAACGCGGTGACCAGGATGGGATTCTTCTCGAGGGCCTCGGCCAGGCGCGCGCGATTGACGGTGAATCCCGCCAGCGCACGGTCCGCGAGCACCGGCAGCGTGTTCGCGAGCAGGCGAATGCTCTCCAGCAGGTTGTAGGCGATGAGCGGCAGCATGACGTTCAACTGAAAGTTGCCCGACTGACCGGCGATCGTGATCGCCGCGTCGTTGCCGATCACTTCGGCCGCGACCATGGCCACCGCTTCCGGCACGACGGGGTTGACCTTGCCCGGCATGATGCTGCTGCCCGGTTGCAGCGCCGGCAGCGCGATCTCGGCCAGCCCCGCGAGGGGGCCGCTGTTCATCCAGCGCAGGTCGTTGGCGATCTTCATGAGCGCCACGGCCAGTACTTTAAGCTGCCCGGAGAGCTCCACCGCCGTGTCCTGGCACGACAGCGACTCAA
>Ga0335079_10004687_pt1 | contig 15720 bp, 15 predicted proteins | sample Lox_Sample_33_FD_206719 | JGI IMG/M metagenome (GOLD analysis project Ga0335079, IMG submission 206719) | Soil microbial communities from Loxahatchee National Wildlife Refuge, Florida, United States - Lox_Sample_3.3 | ecosystem: Environmental > Terrestrial > Soil > Wetlands | place: USA... | reverse complement strand
GCGGAGAATTTATCAAGGCCTGACGTTCTGGACGCCGAACATCAACCTGTTCCGCGATCCCCGCTGGGGCCGCGGCATGGAAACCTATGGCGAAGATCCGCTGCTCACGGGCAGCATGGCAACGCAATTCATCAAGGGCCTGCAAGGCGACGATCCGAAATATCTGAAGACCATTGCCACCGCAAAACACTATGCGGTCCACAGCGGGCCGGAATCGCTGCGCCACACCTTCGACGCCGTCGTGGACGAGCAGGACCTTCGCGATTCTTACTTGCCGCAGTTCGAGATGGCGGTGAAAGACGGCCATGCAGAGTCGGTCATGTGCGTGTATAACCGGGTGGATGGCCTGCCTGGATGCGCCAATCCGCGCCTGCTGGACGAGATCCTGCGCAAAGAGTGGGGTTTTGCGGGCTATGTGGTCTCCGATTGCGGCGCGATTGGCGACATCTATCTCCACCACAAGACGTCTCCCGACGCCCAGGCCGGCGTCGCGGCGGCTGTCAAGGCAGGCACGGATCTGAATTGCGGCGTGGAATATACCAATCTGTTGCCGGCAGCGAAGGCCGGATTGGTGCAGGAATCCGAAATCAACCAGGCCGTGCGGCGTCTGCTGGCGGCCCGCTTCCGGCTGGGCATGTTCGACCCGCCCTCGATGGTGAAGTACGCGCAAATTCCATACGGCGTGAACGACAGCCAGGAACACCGCGCCCTGGCGCTCGAGACAGCGCGCAAGACGGTGGTTCTTCTCAAGAACGAGAATCACGTGCTGCCGCTGAGTAAGTCCATCAGGACGCTCGCGGTGATCGGGCCCGATGCGAATGACGCCGGGGTCCTCCTGGGCAACTACAACGGCGAGCCGACCGAGCCCATTACGCTGCTGGAAGGCCTGCGGCGCAAGACAGCCGGCCGCACGAGCATTCTCCACGCGCGAGGCAGCGATCTGGCGGCCAACATGCCGCTGATGGAGACGATCCCCGGTTCGGCGCTATTGACAAGCGATGGCGCCGACCGCACGAACGGCCTCACCGGCGAGTACTTCGCCTCCAGCAACTTCGACGGCAAGCGCCATCAGCCGCGGGAGCTTACTTACCCGAGTTCGGGGCAGCTCGTCGGCGACGTTCCGGCGAACCCAAAGCCTGCATTCACGCGCGTCGATCCGCAGGTCGATTTCAACTGGTGGGACGGCTCGCCCCGGCAGGATCTCAAGGACGACGATTTCGGCGTCCGCTGGACGGGCTTTCTGCGCGCGCCCGCCACCGGCCAATACCAGATTGGCGCGATCGGTATGAACGCCTTCGAACTCTACCTGGACGGCAAGCGCATCGCCGACTTCAGCGACATTCACGAAGCCAGCCATCGTTACGCCGCTGTCTTGCTGGAGGCCGGAAAGCTGTATCCCATCCGCCTGGAGTTCCACGAGTTCGTCAACGATGCGCGCATTCGCCTGGAGTGGTCGCGCCCCGATTCCGGCGCGGCCGCCGAAGATGCTCTGACCGCCGCGAAGCAGGCCGATGCCGTAGTACTGGCGCTGGGGCTCTCTCCGCGGCTCGAAGGCGAAGAGATGAGCGTTCCCGTCGAAGGCTTTTCAGGCGGCGACCGCGTCTCGCTCAACATGCCTCGCATTCAGGAAGACCTCATGCAGAAGGTCGTCGCGCTCGGCAAGCCCACCGTGCTGGTGCTCTTCAACGGCAGCGCGCTGGCGGTCAACTGGGCTCGTGACCATGTGCCCGCCATCGTCGAGGCCTGGTATCCCGGACAGGCGGGAGGCCAGGCCATCGCCGACGTCCTTTTCGGCGACTACAATCCCGCCGGCCGCTTGCCGGTCACCTTCTACAAGTCCGCCGACCAACTGCCGGCGTTCACCGACTACCGGATGCAGGGACGCACCTACCGGTATTTCACCGGCGAGCCGCTGTTTCCGTTCGGATACGGCCTGAGCTACACTACGTTTGCGTATCGCAACCTGAGGCTGCCGGCCCAGGCTGGCGCCGGGGATGAGGTGAGACTCAGCGTGGAAGTCGAGAATACAGGCAAATTGGCGGGAGAAGAAGTGGTACAGGTGTACGTCACTCCCCCTGCCGGCACTCGCGCGGCCCCGGTACGAGCGCTTGCCGCGTTCCAGCGGATATCGCTCGGGCCCGGCGAAAAGAAGACCGTTCCGTTCAATCTGCCACCGCGCCGGTTTGCCATGACCTCAGCCGACGGAAAGCGGCGTGTCAGCCCGGGCACGTTCGAAATCGCAGCGGGGGGCAAGCAGCCCGGATTCCGGGGGCTTGCCGACGCGTCCACCACGGGTGTCGTCACCGGCCGTCTGTCTATGACCGGTTCCGTGAAGGAGATTCCCTGAGCCGAATCATGCCGGATCATGATCCAACCCGGGCGCAGACCGCGTCCAGCGAAGTCGTCCGCGATATCAACCGCCGCATCGTCCTGAACCTGGTGCGCAAGCGGCACCCAATATCGCGAGCGGATTTGGCGCGGCTGTCCGGCTTGCAGCGCAGCACCATATCCCTGATCATCGAGCAATTGATCGAAGAAAACTGGGTGATCGAAGGCCCTACCGGGCGGCTGCCGCGCGGAAGGCGCCCCACGTTCCTGCGGCTCAACGACGAGCGGGTGATTATCGGCGTCGACATCCGGCCCACGCAGACTACGGTGGCGCTGGCCGATGCCAACGGCAAATTCACGTCACAGGAGGTCATTCCAACCCCGGGCGATCCAAAGACTGCTACCGACGGGCTGATTGAAGCCATTCAGCGCATCATCGCCGGATGCCGCCGTAAGAAGATTGAAGGCATCGGCATCAGCCTCCCGGGACGCTTCAACCAGGGCGCCGGCCGCCTGGTGTTTGCACCCAACCTGAATTGGCGCGAGTTCGATCTGGCCACGCCCATCGTGAAGGCGACCGGCCTCGAAGTGGAGCTGGAGAACGCTGCCAACGCCTGCGTGCTGGCTGCCATGTGGTTCGACCGCATGGAGGAGTGCCGCAATTTTGTGGTGGTTACGGTTTCCGAGGGAATCGGCACCGGCATCCTGGCCAATGGCCAGTTGGTGCGCGGGCTCACCGGGATGGCGGGCGAATTCGGCCATGTGCCGCTGGATCACGACGGGCCCGAGTGCGGCTGCGGCAGCCGCGGCTGCTGGGAGGTGTATGCCTCCAACCGGGCCGCGCTCCGCTACTATTTCGAATCCGGCCCCGCGGGAGACAACCTGTCGTTCGTCGATCTGCTCAGCCGGGCCGATCATGGCGACGCTCGTGCGGTGAAAGCGGTCGAGACCATGGCGCATTACCTGGGGCGCGGCATGCGGATGATTGTCGCCGGGCTTGCGCCCGAGCGCATCATCGTGGTCGGCGACTTGACGCGCGCGTGGCACCGTTTCGGCCCGGTGATCGAGGCAGAGGTTCAGGACCAGGTACTTCCCGGGGGTTGCGCCCCGCGCCTTGTGCCGGCGCACGAGGATGGGATGGCGCGCTTGCGCGGCACGATCGCGCTCGTGTTGCAGAAACACTTCAGCGTATAGCCGCGGCTACTGTTCGCTGTAGTTCCACAGCAGGCCGCCGTCGACGACGATGCTGGCGCCGGTGATGTAATCGGCGTCCGGCGAAGCCAGAAAGGCAACAACGCCGGCGACGTCTCCGGGTTGCCCGAGGCGGTTGAGCGGAATGTTGGCGAGTAGCGGATTCAGCAGCGCCGGGTTGCTCAGCAGCTTCTTGTTAATCGGTGTCTCGATGGCTCCAGGCGCTACATTGTTGACCGTGATGCCCAGCGGCGCCAGCTCGATGGCCAGGTTACGCATCAGCATCTTCAGGCCGCCCTTGGCGGCGCAATAAGCGGCAAAGTTGGGGAATGGAAGCTCTTCGTGAACCGAGCTGTTGTTGATCACCTTGCCCGGCAGCTTGCGGTCGCGGCGATGCCGGGCGAACGCCTGCGTGACAAAGAACGGTCCGGAGAGGTTCGTCTCCAGCACGGCATGGTAGTCCTCCTCGGTGACGTCCAGGAAAGCCGCGTTCTTCTCGATGCCGGCGTTGTTGACCAGGATATCGATTGAGCCGAGCGCGGCCAGGGCCTGCTCCACAAGAGCGCGCGCCTGCGCGGCGATACTGACATCGGCCTGAATCACGGCCGCGCGCCGGCCGAGCGACTCGATCCGCGCGCGCGTCTCTTCGGCGCCGTCGCGGCCCTTGCGATAATTGACGGCCACATCCGCGCCTTCCTCGGCGAGCCGGATGGCGATGGCCTGTCCAATTCCCTGGTTGCTTCCGGTGACGAGAGCGTTCTTCCCCTTGAGTCGCATTCTCCCAGCGTATACCGGGAGTCCGCCCTACTGTTCCAGGACGAGTACACTGGCGTACTCGCTGGTGGGTTTGGCGGGAAGCGTCACGGTGACCGTGTCGCCGCTTTGCTTCATCTTCAGGTTCTTGCGGTCGGCCAGCATGTAGGCTTTCTTCACCTTGCCCTGAACCTTGCTCAGCTCAAAGCTGGCGCCCGGCCACTTGAAAAGGGAAATATAGAGTTTGCCAGGCTTGGTAGTGCAGCGCCAGTCCTTGGCGATCTTGAATCCGGGATTGCCTCGCTTGTCGTGCGTGGTCGGGTCGGGCTCGCCCAGCTCGGGACCGAACGGGGTCGGGCCCGCGCCATAGATGGCCTCGCCATTCACTTTGAGCCATCGGCCCACGGCGCGCAGGTTGTCCTGGCTGGCCTGCGGGATGACGCCCTCGGAGGTTGGACCGACGTTCAGCAGGTAATTGCCGCCCTTGCTGACGATATCCACCAGTTTGAAGGTGAGGTCTTCCGGTGTCTTCCAGTTGGTGTCGTCTTTTTTGAAGCCCCAGGTATTGTTGAGGGTGGCGGGCACTTCCCAGTCCTCCTTCACCACCTGGTTAGGAATGGCGTTGTCGCCCATGGAGCGGTAGTCGCCGGGCGCGCCGAGGCGCCCGTCGATCAGGCAGGCGGGCTGGAGCGAATGCACGATGTCGATGAAGCGTGTGCCGCGGTCGCCAGTCATCATGCGCGCGGTGTCGAACCAGACGAGGCAGATGGGGCCGTAGTTGGAAAGGATCTCCTTCACCTGCGGCTCGGCCTTGCCGCGAAGATACTGGTCGTAGTCCTTCTTGTCGTCTGGGCCGAAGTCCCAGGTGTTGCCCGCGCCGTTAGGCTCGTGCCAATCCTGCGATTGCGAGTAATAGAAGCCGAACCGGATATGGCGCCTGGCACACGCCGCCGCCAGGTCCTTCATCGGATCGTGGTGCCAGGGCGTGGCGTCCACCACGTTATATGGGCTCACCTTCGACGCGAACATGGCGAAGCCGTCGTGGTGCTTGCTGGTGATCACCAGGTATTTCATGCCCGCGTCCTGTGCGAGCTGCGCCCAGGCTTCGGCATCGAACTTCACGGGGTTGAACTGCTTGGCGAGCTGTTCGTGCTCGGCGACCGGAATCTTGGCGCGATTCATGATCCACTCGCCGATGCCCGGCACAAACTGGCCCTTCCACTCGCCGGCCGGGATGGCGTATAAGCCCCAGTGAATGAAGAGGCCGAATTTGGCTTCCCGGAACCACTGCATTTTTTCGTCCTGCGATTTTGGAGCCGGCAGCGGCTTGGCCCCCGGCTGCGCGGACAGAGCGCCGGCGCACGCCAGGGCGAGCGCGAGTTTTACCGATAAAACTTGGGCGTTTTTCATAGGGTATATTGTATATCCGCTATTGGCCGCCTGCTTTGACCCAGTCTTCATTGAAGCGAACGTGCTTGATCGATTTGCCTTCCGGCACGAAATAGCTGTACGTCACGTGGATGGCGCCGTCGCGGGTTTGGATCACGGACGGGTAGTGATACTGGCTGTTGATGCGTGTCTGCGGATTGCCGTCCAGGTGGCGCCGCCATTTCCAGGTGGCGCCTTCGTCGTCGGAGATCGCCGCCACCAGCGAGTAGCGGCTGTTCTCCAGGTCGTTGTAGACCATGATCCAATCGCCGTTGCGCAGGCGGATGTTCTCCAAACTGGTGCCGGGGTTGAGAATCTCGGTATCGCGCGCGGGCGTCCAACTCACGCCGTCGTCCTTCGACGTGCTGATGTGCGCCCGCTTCGGCGGGGGACCGTTGTCGCGCAGGTAGGCGACCAGCGTGCCGTCCTTCTTCCGAACTACCGAAGGCTGGATGCAGCCCGCGCCGACGATCGGCTCGCTCGCATTCCACGTGTAGCCGCCATCGTCGGTGATGGCCATGATGCCGAACGAGAAGCCGTCGGAGTACATCGGCACCAGGATGCGTCCCGAAGGCAGCTCCAGCGGATGCGTGCGTGTGAACCAGCCCATGCGCGAGAAATACTCGTCGCCGGCGTGCTCGATGTTCTTGGCGCGCGCCGGGTCGCTGCCCGCCCAGGCGCGGGTGAGGGCACCGATGTTTTTTGGGATGAGCACGATGTTGTCCTGGAACTGCCACTTCGGCGGGCCGTCCGGCTGCTGGTAGTCGGTGGAGATGCGGTATTTCATGAGCGCGGTCTCCCAGCGGTGCGCCACGATGAGCGGCCAGAAAAAGAAGAGCCGCTGGTGCGAATCGAGAAACAGGACCGGGTTGGTCTCCGGGAAGCCGGGAGTATCGGCCATCAGGAACGGGGCGGTCCATTTGCCGGTCGCGCGATTCCAGCGCGCGCCGCGGATCAGGACGTCGTCGGCCTCGCGCTCGCCGGAGCCGTGGAACCAGCAGACCAGCAGGTCGCCGTTGGGCAATTCGACCACGGAAGACGAGTGGTTGTGCCACTTCTCTAGCGGGAAGATGAGCTCACCGGAGTATTCGGGCGCGGCGGCCATGGCAGCGGTTGCAGCGAGCAGAGTCAGGAGGAGAGCACGCATTCGCCAACGAGTATATCGCCGGTCATCCACTCCGTGCCAAAATGTCCCAATGAGAGTTCCGCTATCGCAGATCGCTCACACCCGCTCGGGCGACAAGGGCGACACCTGCAACATCGGCGTGATCGCATTGGATGAGAAAGACTATCCGGTGCTGGTCCGCGAGGTCACGGCGGAGCGGGTAAAGCGCCACTTCGGCGACCTGGTCCGCGGCGAAGTCGAGCGGTTCGAGCTTCCCAACCTGGGCGCCCTGAACTTCCTGCTGCACGGAGCCCTCGGCGGCGGCGGTACCGTCTCCCTCCGTACCGACGCGCAAGGCAAGACGTTTGGCGCGGCTCTGCTCTCCATGGAGATCGATCTCTAACGATATGCTCCGCTGCACCCTTCTGTTCTGGGCACTGTCCTGCTTCGGACAGACATTCTCTTTCACCGTCTCCATGCCACAGCCCGCGAATCACACCTTCCACGTCGCGATGCAATGCGAAGGCCTCACCGGCGAGTTCCACGATTTCAAAATGCCGGTCTGGATGCCGGGCTACTACCGCATCCTCGACTACGCGAAAAACGTGACCGGCTTCCGTGCCGCCGATGCCGCGGGGCACGTCCTCCCCTGGGAAAAAATCGCCAAGAACGAGTGGCGTGTCGCAACCGGCGGCGCCGCGAGCGCGCTCGTGGAGTACGACGTCACCGGCACCATCCGCTTCGCCGCCCAGAACTACCTGGCGGACGATCGCGCCTACGTCGCACCGCCCGGAATGTTTCTGCACATCGCCGGCATGCTTGGGCGTCCGGCCACGGTCACCGTACAACTGCCCGCCGGATGGAAATCCGTGGCCACCGGCCTCGACCATGTACCCGGCCACGCCAATACCTATTCTGCCGCCAGTTTCGACCTGCTCTACGACTCGCCTATTCTGCTCGGCAACCAGGAACTGCTGCACTTCGACCTCGACGGCGCCACGCACGATGTCGCCGTCGAAAACGTCCCCGCGACGGTCGATCGCGACAAGATGCTTGCCGACCTCAAGCGGATGGTCCGGGCAGCCACCGATCTGATCGGCGACGTTCCTTACGAACACTACACGTTCCTTCTAATGGGTCAGGGCAACGGCGGCATCGAGCATCTCAATTCCGCTTCCATCCTCTTTAACGGCAACAATCTCACCACGACCGATGGCTATCGCGGATGGCTCAGCTATGTGGCCCACGAGTACTTCCACAACTTCAACGTGAAGCGTATCCGGCCGATTGCGCTGGGCCCCTTCGACTACGATCGGGAGAACCTCACTAACATGTTGTGGGTCAGCGAGGGACTCTCGGTCTACTATCAGGACATCGTCTGCCTGCGCGCCGGCCTTCAGACCCGCGAACAGTACCTGGAGAAACTGCGCAACTCGATCCAGCGCTTCGAGAACGCGCCCGGCCACCGCTACCAGTCGGCCGTGGAATCGAGCTGGAACACCTGGGGTAGCAGCGGTGTCGGCAACGACCGGAACACCACCATCTCCTACTATGACAACGGCGCCATGCTGGGCGCGCTACTCGACCTTTCCATTCGCCACGCGAGCGCCGGCACAAAATCGCTCGACGACGTGATGCGCGCTCTATACCGCACGTACTACCGTGAGAAACAGCGAGGCTTCACAGATGCGGAGTTCCGTGCCGAGTGCGAGTCCGCCGCCGGCGCTTCTTTGGCGGAGGTGTTCGAGTACGCCGCCACGGCCCGGGAAATGGACTACGCGAAATACTTCGCCTGGGCCGGCCTGGATCTGACCGCGACCAGCGGGGAAGGGAAGGGCGCATGGCTCGGCGCGAACCTTCAGGCGCGCGACGCCGCGTTGCTGGTGGTGGACGTCGTCCCTGGCTCACCCGCGGAAAAAGCCGGCCTGCGATCCGGTGATGCGATTACGGAAATCGAAGGCGCGCCAAAGCCGACCGTGAAACTGCTTAGCGATACGATTGCCGCGAAGAAGCCTGGCGAAGCTCTCCGGCTGAAGGTGGCGGACAAGGAGATCCAGGCCACTCTCGCGGTGACACCGCAATTCAGCTATACCCTGCGGCCCGTGGCATCTCCCACCGCGGAGCAGGTCAAGATGCTCGAGGCGTGGCTCGGGAAATGAGCCGGGATCAAGCATTCCGCCCACTTCGGCGACCTCAACATATCTTTGTAGCGCACTTTTAGAGCAACGTCGTGCCGGTAAGTGGAAGCGCGAGGGAGAGAGAGGGCCCCGCATGGCCTCACAGTATCCCGTGGCGCGGACGGTCGTTCTTGCCGTCCGCGCTCTCGGAAGAATGAGCCTACCTTACAGTGAAAGCAGCCGTTGGAAGAACGCGCGGTATTGCCGCAGCGCTTGTCTCAGGTCCTCGGTCGAAACGTCACTGCCGCTGGACCACTGCTGTTCGAGGCGGGCACGCTCGCCGGCGAATGTTTCGGCCAGCTTCTTGATCGCAGCCGCCACGAGCTCGTCGGCATCCTGCACCGCAACTCGCGGATCGTCCACGAAGGCCGCCTGCACGGTTTCCCAACGCGTGCGCATGCCATCGGAAATGTCGTGGGGCAAAAGGGGCCCGGTGTAGCTGTCGTTGCCGCGGTGCGCAGTGCCCTCCGTCTCGCGCGGGGCTGCCGGTCCGGTCACCTCGACGTCAGTCACACTTCGTTCCCTCGCGTTCGCCACGTCGGCCAGGTCGGCCGTGGTCAACTGGGTTGATTCGGTCACACGTCCCATCTTCATTTACCTCCTCTCCGGCGCTGTCGCCGGCTGAGTTTCGAGCAATTCTTCGAAAAGTTCGCGATAGTGAACCATTGCCTGCCGCATCTCCTCGGTCGAGGTCCGGCCGGCGCCGGCATCGCCAGCGATCCGGTGCGCTGCACGGTAATTCCTCACCACTCGCGGATGATCCACGGAAATATCTTCCGCACGGCGGTCGAACTCCGCCATCGGGTAACCCCGGGCCCGCATTACCTGGCAGACCAGGTCATCCGCCTCGCGAATCGCCAGGCCGGGGTCATCCACGAACCGGGCCTGTGTGCGCCGCCAATCTTCACTGAAACGGTGCTGCTCGTCGCGGCTCAACGTCCTGATGCGGTATTTTTCCGTCCGCTCGGCGCGCTGCTCCAGGGCTCGTTCCGCGTGCGACCGATCACCGTATTCCTGGACCGCATGATCGTACTCGGGGCCAAAGCGGCTGCGCAGCGCGGTACTGCGCCGTTTTCGAATGAAGACCCACGCCGCGATTCCCGCAACGACAATTACTGCAATCAAAATGATCGCCAACGCTGTATTCATTTCTCAGAGTCCTTTCCAGGTTGGAAAACTGCACTTGGTTTGCCATGGCAAAATGTGCGGTGCTGAGACGCACATGCATGAAGGGCCGCACCCCCGTGCTCCTGCTCCACTCCGAGGCGTGCAATCAGGATCTCAGGATGCCAAAATACTAAATACATGCATGTCGTCGGGATTTCCCTGGTTCTGGGGGCCATCGCCACGGCAGCCGAGCCGCAATGGCTGGTGGACCTGCCGCTCACCATGGAAAAGAACCTGCCCCTGGTGCAGATTACGGTCAACCACGGCAAGCCGCTGACCTTCATCCTGGACTCCGCCGCCGGCGGCTGCGTAATCGACAGCGAGCGTGCCCAAGCTATCGGGCTGGAACCATCAGCCACTGCGATGAGTTCGGGAAGCGGCGGGCTCCAGCCCGGCGAAATCATTACAGGCCTGGTTCTGAACCTGGGCGGACTCGAGATCCAACCGGCTCGATGCTTCACGTTCTCCATGAAATCGCTCACGTTCCGGAGCGCTGTGGACGGGATTCTCGGGATGCCCTTGTTCCGAAACTACGTCGTGGAAATCGATTACCCGGGTTCACACCTGCGGATCTTCAAGCCAGATTCTTTCCAGCCGGCGCCGTCCGCCGAGATATTCCCCTTGCGAATGAGGATCGGACCGATCGTGCGCGGCAGCATCCGTGTCCGGGGCAGAACATCGATTGACGCCGATTTTCAACTCGATACCGGCAGCGCGCACATTCTGACCCTGTGCACCGCATTTGTGGATCGTTTGAACCTGCTCGAGTCGGCGGATGGCCTTACGAAAGGCAGCACGCTCGGACTTGGGGGAGCCGCCGCGGACATGGTGGGACGTATCGAGGAGGTCCGGCTCGGGAGGTTCGCGATGGACAGGCCGACGGTCCGGCTCTCCCGGCAAACTACCGGTACGCTCAGTTCCGAGGAGCACTATGCCGCCAATCTCGGCGGCGAGTTCCTGAGAAGATATAAAGTTACTCTCGATGTGCCGGGCTTGCGACTATTTCTCGAACAGTGAACGGTCCGCTCCCAGGCTGCTCCTGCTGCTTCTGGCGGTAGTGTCCTGCGCGGGCCAGGCTCCGATTCGCCCCCAGATACTACGCCGTGCCGCTCCCGAGACCAAACGCGACCCGGAACTCGAACGGGCAATTCGAGAAGAGATTGGCAGCACCTCTTATTCCTACGCCTACAATCGCGTTCATCTGAGCACCAGCGCCGCACCAGAGGTGTTGGTTTACCTGCCGGGGTCTGATTTCTGCGGATCGGGCGGCTGTACCTCCCTGGTTTTCGCGGCAAACGGCGGAAGTTATCGGCTGGTGTCGAGAGTCAGCCTGACCAGAGCGCCGATTATCGTGAGCGAGCATCGCAGTCACGGGTGGAAGGATCTCATCTTGTTTGTGTCAGGCGGCGGGATCCAGCCGGGGTATTATGCGGTGATGTCTTTCGACGGCAAGCAATACCCCGAGAATCCGACCATCGAGCCGGCCGCACCGCTGCGGGAGAAAATCAAAGGCACTGCGTATTTGACTGGTGCAGACAAAGGCGAATCTGTTATCGTTGTCTCACCTTGAGGATGATATGGCAAACTGGACCGAAACTGACCTGACCAGGCAGTTGAAACACGCAACCGCGAGCGGCTGGATTCCGCACTTCGATGCCGCCGCCCAACAAAACAACTTCGATACCGAGTTCTTGCTGGCAATCGCCAGCCGGGAGACCAACCTCCTGAACATCAAGGGGGACTTTCACGACGGCGCCTATCACGGATTCGGGATCATGCAGGTGGATGTCGGCACGGACCCGGCTTTCTGCGCCAGTTGGACCCCGGATCAAGTCGAGGCGTCTGTCCAGCGCGGGACCCAAGTCCTCGCAGGGAAACGCGAGGCGCTGGCGGCCAAAGGCATCACAGACCCTAAGGCAATTGCAGCAGCCTACAACACGGGCCAAGGGAATGTGATTCGATCTCTCGCTAGCGGAGCGGATCCCGACCGGACCACGACCGGGCACGACTACGGATCCGATGTGATGGCGCGGAGGGACGTATTCGTGAAACTCCGTTCGATGGCTGCCCAGTCGGGAGCCTGAGGCTCTATTGGCCCCTACCGCCGCGTCCGCCGCGGCCGGCCGTGCCTTCTCCTTCGCCTTCGGGCGGAGCGCTGGTATCGGTGCGGCGCCCGCCGCGCGCCGGAGGCTGCCAGCCGTCGTTCGAAGGCCCGTTCTGGAAAAACTTTGCGTCCTTGCTCAGCGGGTGGCCTTTGGCGTACATGGCGTTTGCCTGCCCGAAGATCTTCCCCGCGCGCAGTGTATCGTCGTGGATCTTGGTGACCATTGCCTGGTAGCGGTCGTCGTTCTGCGGGAACCCGGAGAATGAACTCAGGTCGTTGTTGCCGATAATCACCACATCCACGCCCGGCACCGATGCGATGTCGAACGCGTTCGCAACGCCGGTTGGCGTCTCGATCATGATCACCACCAGCATGTTGTCGTTGAACGTCTGCCGGTAGTTGATGCCGTTGATGCCCCAGATGCCGGGCGCCTGCCCGGCGCCGGCGCTGCGCCGCGCCACCGGTGGGAACCGGGCCCATTTGACCGCTTCCCGCGCCCGGTCCACATCGTCTACCGTCGGGATGACGACGCCCAGCGCGCCGATGTCAGTCGCGTGCTGGATGTGCCACTCCTGCGCGTCGGGCAGGCGGATCATGGGAATCGCGCCGGCATGGGGGCAGGCCGCGATCATGGCCTCCACGTCCTTGAATTCAAGCGTGCTGTGCTGCATCTCGTACCACGTGTAGTCGTAATGCTTGGCCGCCTCGCAATTTGCCGCGATATCGAACTTCGACTGCGTGTAGCTGAAGACCTGCTTGCCCTCGAGCAGTTTCTGCTTCGTTGTGTTGTAGAGCTTGGGTTGCGCTTGCGCTGCTGCGATGCCGGATAGCATTGTGGCAAGAAACGCAGAGAAGATCGCCAATCTCATGAGCACGCCTCCAAGGAGGAATTCCGGCGGATACCGCCGCAGGCAGTATATCCTATCGAGGCCGCGATTTTCAGCCTCGGGCCGGCCTCGGCCGCCGCAGGGAAGAAATCACCCCCGTATTGAGGCCGATGGTGTTCAATCCGCCGAAAAACCGGGCGTGTTCGATCTTCATGCACCGGTCCATCACCACCTCCAGCCCCGCGTCGCGCGCGCGCGGCGCCGCCGCTTCATGCACCACTCCCAACTGCATCCAGATCACCTTCGCCCCTTTCGCGATCGCCTGTTCGACGATCTCGGGAACGGCGGCCGGCTCGCGGAAGATATCCACCACTTCGATCGGACCGGGCACGTCCGCCACGGACGGATAACACACGCGCCCCAGCACCTCCTTCTCCCGCGGATTCACCGGCGTCACGTCATAGCCTTCCGCCATCAGGTAAATCGCCGCAAAATGGCTGGGGCGGAACGGATTCGACGAGAGACCCACCATCGCGATCTTGCGGTAGCGCTCCAGAATCCGGCGGCGGTCCGCGGCCGTCTTCGCGAAGCGGCTGAGGTTTACCGGCGAGTTCCCGCCCACGCCGTCCTGAAAAATCTCGCAGTAGCTCATGCGCTTGCCTCCAGTGCCCGGTCCAGGTCCCACAGAATATCGTCGATCTCCTCCAGGCCCACCGACAACCGGATCAGGTCGTCGGTGATGCCGCCGGCCTCGCGTTCTTCACGCGTCAACTGCTGATGCGTGGTGGATGCCGGGTGGATCACCAGGCTCTTGGCATCGCCGATATTCGCCAGGTGCGAAAAGACCTCCAGCTTCTCGATGAACCGCCGCCCGGCATCCAGGCCGCCCTTGATGCCGAAGGTCAGCACGCCTCCCGCGCCGCGCGGCAGATAACGCTGCGCCAGGGCATGGTAACGGCTGCAAGCCAGGGCTGGAAAATTCACCCATGCCGCGCGCTCGTGTCCGGCGAGGAACTCGGCCACGCGCAGCGCATTCGCCGAGTGGCATTCCATGCGCAGCTTCAGCGTCTCCAGTCCCTGCAGAAACAGGAAGGAGTTGAATGGGCTCAAGGCTGGTCCGAAATCGCGCAGGCCTTCCACGCGCGCCTTCATGATATAGGCGAAATCGCCGAACGTTTCGTAGAAGCGGATGCCGTGATAGCCCTTGCTCGGCTCCAGCAACTGCGGGAATCGCCCGCGATCCCACGGAAAGCGCCCGCTGTCCACGATGATGCCGCCGATCGAGGTCCCGTGGCCGCCGATGAATTTGGTCGCCGAGTGGACCACGATGTCCGCGCCGTGCTCGATGGGCCGGCAGAGGTAGGGCGAAGCGAACGTGTTATCCACCACGAGCGGCAGATTGTGCTCGTGCGCGATGGCGGCTACCGCGGCGATATCGAGCACGTTCATCCGCGGATTGCCGATGGTCTCGCCGTACAGTACGCGCGTCTTTGGTGTGATCGCGCGGCGGAAGTTCTCGGGATCGTCAGGGTCCACGAAGGTGGTCTGAATGCCCAGGCGGCGGAAAGACACATCGAACTGGGTGTAGGTGCCGCCGTAGAGCGTGTTGGCCGAAACGATCTCGTCTCCGGCTTCCAGAAGACTGGCCAGCGCGATGAATTGCGCCGCCTGTCCGCTGCCCACCGCCAGGGCACCCACGCCGCGCTCGAGCGAGGCCATGCGCTCCTCGAACACGGCCGTGGTCGGATTCATGATCCGGGTGTAGATGTTGCCCAGCCGCTGCAGGTTGAACAACGCGGCTGCATGCGCCGTGTCCTCGAAGACGTACGAAGTGGTCTGATAAACCGGGACGGCGCGCGCTCCGGTATCGGAATCCGGCTGCTGGCCTGCATGGAGCGCACGGGTGGCGAAACCGAAACTATGGTCGGAATGAGAAGACATTAAGTACAAGGTAGCAGGGTCGCGACCCGCGGCCGCGTGGCATCATAGGGCGTAATGCAGGTCGAGGTCGATCATGTCTTCATTCTCACCTCGCGCGGCGCGCCGGCGGCGGACGAACTTGTAAAATTCGGTCTCACCGAGGGTTCGCCCAACGTCCATCCGGGGCAAGGAACGGCCTGCCGGCGATTCTTCTTCGAGAACGCCATGCTGGAACTGATCTGGATTGCGGAGGTGACGGAGGCGCAGAGTGCCGCTTCGCGTCCCACCCGGCTCTGGGAAAGATGGTCGGACCTTGGGCGCGGCGCGTCGCCGTTCGGCATCATCCTGCGTCCGAGGTCTGGGGCAGCGAAGGACTATCCGTTCGAAGGCTGGGACTACCGTCCCGAAACCATGCCCGGTCTGGAACTTCGGATCGCCGCGCCGACGAGTCTCGTCGAGCCGATGTGGTGCTTCACGGAAAACGTCCGTCGCCTGCCGCAGCCCCGCGCGCACTCGGCCGGATTCCGGGAACTCACCCGCGTGAGGGTTGTGTGTCCCACGCTTCACGCGAAGTCCGTCACGGCGGCGATGGCTCGGGCGGGCGTGATCGCGCTCGATTCGGGCGACGCGCACCTGATGGAAGTGGAGTTCGATCGCGGCGCGCAGGGTGGAGCGAAGGACCTCCGGCCCGCACTCCCGCTGATCCTGCGCTGGTAAAGC
>Ga0335079_10004683_pt1 | contig 15725 bp, 18 predicted proteins | sample Lox_Sample_33_FD_206719 | JGI IMG/M metagenome (GOLD analysis project Ga0335079, IMG submission 206719) | Soil microbial communities from Loxahatchee National Wildlife Refuge, Florida, United States - Lox_Sample_3.3 | ecosystem: Environmental > Terrestrial > Soil > Wetlands | place: USA... | reverse complement strand
GATAGCCGGGCGGGCCGCCGGCGAGATTCGGAGCCGTATAATCGAAAAACTGGGAAGCATCGAAGCTCTGGACGGAGGTGAGAGTCAGCCCGGTCACCGTCAAGGCGAAGTCGGTTTCGAACACCACGGGCGGCCCGCTTGACGACCCTCCGAGCGCAACCTGCGTTCCCGCCGGAACCATCGCAGAGGCCACTCCTTTCGCGAGCGTGAACTGCAATTCCGTCACTGCGGGAGCGGGCTGTTGCAGAGGAATTCCGACGAGCTCGAGGAACTTCAGAAAATTCTTCTGCGGGACTTTGTTGAGACGATAGATGATTATTTCCGATAACCACGCGAACAACTGCATCAGCGTCACGCCGGGATCGCTATCGTTGTAATCGGTCCACTCGGGCGTGTAGGTGGGGATGCGACGGACCAATTCCTGGTATAGATCCTCAAAAGTCCGATCGTCGAGATTGATTTGGGGCAGTGGCATTAGCCTGCGCCCTCCTGCAGATACAACGGGTAGACCAGATTTGAAAGTTCGTTTGTCGAGCTGACCTGATACTCGATCAAGATCAGCACCTGGCTGGGTTCAGTCCCCTGTTGTACCGTCACGTTGACCAGTTTGATTCGCGGCTCCCACTTGGTAAGAGCCGCACTGACGGCTGCGGCCAGTTGGGCGCGCACGAGGTCGCTATTGGATTGGAACACATAGTCGCTGGCTCCGGCTCCGAAGGTCTCACGCATCACCCTCTCGCCGAGGGAGGTGGCCAGAATAATCCAGATCGCATCCTGGATCCGCTCGGGGCCGCCCGAATAACTGATGCCGCCTTTAGCATTCACGCGAATCGGAAATTTCCACCCGACTCCGATGATGTCTGCGGGGTTCACGAGCAACCCCCCAGCAGATCGACGGCGATCTGAATGTCTCCGGTGATGGACTGAACGGTCTGGATTACGGAATTCAGCGCCGCCAGGTCGGTCGCACTGCCCAGAGCCGGAAACGTGATTGCTGGAACGCCCGCGATCTCGAAGAGCGGCCCGGCGATTTCCAGCAGCACTCCGACCGGGCCCAGAGAGTTCATGATCTGACCCGCTTGCGTCTGAGCATTTTGGCTGGCGCACTGTAGCGTAGCAGTCAACTCATCGTTACCACTCTCCTGGGCGGCCTGGAGTTGGAGCGTCAAGGGTCCCAGGATGCGAATCAACGAGCGCATCTGGCTTAGGAAACAGTTCAGAACCTTCAAAATGAGGCAGAGCAGATCGCGAATGAAGGGGATGATCGACGCCGGCGTGGGAATCAGAAGACACGGCGCCAGCGCCGCCGCCGCCTCGCCGAACTCGACCAGGGCCTTCACCGGAGGCACAGGCAAGCCATTGATGACATCGATGAGGGGCTTGAGGAGCTTCAAAACCTTGAGCAGGCATTGGATGCTGGCCAGGAAAGGTGCGATCTGCAACATCAAACTGAAGGTCAGAGCGCAATCGGTGGGAATGCCTTTGGAAATATCCGCAAAAGCCTGCAGCGACCCGCCGGTGGGCAACTGCACAGACAGGCCGCCGGGATCCTTCAGTGTAAGGTCGTCGCATGACGGCAACTGAAAGAGTTGCGATAGGTCCGCATCCACCTTGATGTCGATATTCGGCATAAGCGCGGCGTGTGTCCCTCTAAATCGGATTCCCGTTCGGCGCGACAATCCTTCCGTTTAAAGTGATATGCGGGGAGATGACTTCGAGTACGCCCTGGCTTCGGATGGTGATCTTGCCGTTCGACATGGTGATCGCGTTGCCGTGCGCGTCCTCGATTACCAGCGCGCCCAGACTGCCGCCGGAAGGAGTGGCGTCGAGAAAACGAATGGTGTGGCCGTTCTTGGAAGTGATGCGGCGGTCGCGGACATCCTGGCCCGGAGGCGCATCGACGCCATTCCACATGAACCCGACCACGTACGGAGTCCGCGTATCTCCCTTGTCAAACCCGATCAGGACCTCATCGTTTTCTTCCGGCATGAAAAACGACCCGCGGTTATCCCCGCTCATCGCCGTGGCAATGCGAATCCAATCGCTCGCGTGATTTTCGTCGAGCCAGGGAAAATTGACTTTGATCTTGCCAACGCCGACTTCTTTTACCAACCCCACGACCAATCCGTTGATCTGGCTCATGGCTCCCTCCTGTTTCCGTCTCAGCTAAACGTCCTTTTCCTTGCGTGCGGAGAAATCGGTGGTGTATCCCCCATCCCCAAGCGTGTGGGTCGTGCTCGTGACGTGATAAAGACCGTCATAGCGGCCTAATCCGACGATCCGGATCTTGTTGCCGGACCGCAGGCTGGGCAGGCCCACAGTTTTGCCCTTGGCTTCAATCAGCCCTTGCGCCAGGATTCGCAGCCTTCGCTTGGCAGCCGTTTTGGCCTCGTCGTCGCTCTGCACGACCAGGTTGGTGACGAGGTCGGTCTTTTTCGAAAGCGGCCCCTGCTTAACTCCGAAGTCGGCCGTCGGGTCGATGACTCCATCCTGAGCCAGATCCGCGCGCGTGGCCTTGCCTTCGAATTTCTGTTTCGTTTTCGGATTCCAGTAACGCACGATGACCTCGTCCGGCTGATTCGCGGTGGCAAACGACGGTTGAAAGTTCATCAGCGACTTTCCCCATTCGAGGATGTACGTCGGTTTCAACGTGTACTTGCTCGGTGCGTAATGAAAGGTAACGACTCGGCGCGAGCCGCTGGTGTCTTCGTCCAGCCAGATGTCATACCCGATCTCCCGGCTCCGTGAATAGAGGAAGTTCACGGCATACTGCTGGTGTACATTCAGATGTTCGATCGGGTTTTCGGCGGCCAGGTTCAGGCTGATTTCGTCTTCGTCAACCTGCAGATCGAGCGACGGAAGTTTTTGCCGGATGTCCTTCGCGATGCCCTGCACCAGGTCGCGGGCGATCCAGGAATCCTGCTTCTGAAAGTAGTCCTTCGTGACCTGAGCCGTCCGAAATCGCTGCAATAGATTCACGCAGTGGACGGTCAGTGTGGAGGTTCCCGACTCGGGGAAATTCGGCGTCATCCGAACGATCTCTCCGACCAGCATGCTTTCTAACCCGTCGTTGCCGTTGCGGTAGTAGCCCATGGAAAGCTCGACATCCTGCCATGGGTCGAACACGTCGGTGTCGCTGTATTTGAACCAACCCCGCCCGGGGCCTTTGCCGTCCGGGTCCCAGTTGTTGACCGTCAAATCGAACGAATCCATATCGCTATCGCTGTCCGTGTAGGTGACGGTAAGAACGTCGTACTCGGTCTTCAGCAAGTCGCGCCCGCGCACCCGCACGCGGAAGGCAGGCACATAAAAGTCCTGCCCAATATAAATGTCCTGCTCGATCTGCGGGACAGTTGCCAAGTTATCGGCCTCCTGAGGCCGGCCCGGATGAAGGGCTCGGAGGAATCACCAGGATTTGTCCGGGCGTGAGCAGGCGCGGATTGTCCAGGTTGTTGGCGTCCGCGATCAGACGCCATTGCGTGGGATCGTTAAATTCCTCGGCTGCGATATGAGATAGCGTTTCGCCGCGCACAACGCGGTGCAACGAAGTGCGGTCGCTGGAGTGCCGCGGCGTCACCGTCAACTGCTGCTCGATGGTCCAGGCTTCGCGGAAGCTGACATTGAGCTTGGCGCGGAGAGGAACGCCGCCCGGACTGAAGAGACTGAACTCTTCATTGATGCTCTCGAGAACCAGCCACGGAGAAATCGTGGCGCCATAACTGGTGAGTTGCCCGCCCGACCCCCACGCCAACTGCACCCGAGGAGGAGCGTGGAGCTCGCTATCGACCTTGAGCAACTGATAAACGCGAGCAGTCAGTGTGCGAACATCGGTCACCGAATCCACCATGCCCCGATCGGTGGTGTCGAAGAACAGCTCCATGGTGAGTTTTTCGTTCTGACCGCGGACATACTGGACGACGGGCGCGTCCAACCCCGGAATCGCCACCTCGGCCAATTGCACACTCTTGTTGACCGTGTAGCGCTCAGGGTTGAACAGCGCCTGGATGGGGGCTTTGTTTTCCGGAAGGATCGTCAGTTTCTCAAGAGACATAACCGTCTCACTCCGTCACATCGGATACGTATGCGCTGTTCTGCAAGCGGTTGTCACGATCGCGCAGTTCCTGCTGATTCTTTTGAGCCTTGAGTTGTGCCAGTACCAGGGCCACTAGCCTCTTCACCTCCGCGGGCTCCAGGGTGCCGACGCCCTCGGTGATCTCGACTTCCGTATGGACTTCGTCGATATGTATATTCGGCATAGATGCCTCCGTTTCCCGTAGTCAGGCGCCCAATTCCAGAACTAAACCCTCGTGAGCGATTTCCAGCGACTCGATAGCTACGCTGCTTTGGCCGGCATTGAAGGCAGGCCCCACCCACTTGGTCGGAATCCCTCTCTTGAATTTCCAGATTTTGGCCGGCTTTCGGGCTTCGTTCAGCAGCACCAGCAGCCCGTCTTTACGGGAGCCGTTGCCCTGCACCCAACTGTAGTGCCATGTCCAGAGATCGTCGTAAAGATAAATGACTCCCCTCTTCAACGTCAGGTTCGAGTAACTGGCGCGGGTGGCGAAATGGTGAATATAAGTGTTCACTCCGCCCTCGCGGTAATCTAGGATCTCTACGGTCGCGTCGAGACCGGTGCATTCCGTGAAGCCCGCTACCGCATAGCTAAGCGCCGCCGTAATCAAGGTTCCCAAGACGTTAGAACTGTCGATGAGAGTGATATAGAAGTTGAAGGTACTGAGCGGATCGATACGAGAGCTGTCGGCCATGTCAGTTCTCCAGAATCTGGGCTCCCGCCGCGTCCTGCCGGATCTCGAATACCAAGAACTCCATGGGAGCCGCGATCGCCACGCCAACCTGGCAAACCAGTTGCCCGTTGTCGATCACGGCTTGTGGGTTGTTCGTTGCGTCGCATTTCACATAGAAGGCGTCCGAGGTTTTCGTTCCTCGAAGTCCACCTTTCGTCCAAATTCCCTCCAGCAGCACGGTCAAGGAATGTTGGACGGAGCTGCGGAGCGCATCGTCGTTGCTTTGGAAGACGGCCCATCGGCTGGACCGCTGCACGGTTTCTTCAATCGCCGACATCAGGCGCCGCACGTGGATAAAGCGCCAGTCGGTGTCACGGAGCGAGGCCAATGACCTTGCTCCCCAGACGCGAATGCCGCGCCCAGGGAACGCCCGGATGGCATTTACATTGTTCAGATTGAGACCTTCCTGCTGCAGATCGGAAATCTCCTGTACCACGTCCACGACATAATTCAACTCGACATTCGCGGGCGGGCGCTGAACGCCATACTGAAGATCGGTTTGCGCATAGGCGCCGGCTACATAGCCGGAGGGAGGCAGCGCGCGCGATGGCCCTTCGAGCTCCAATGGATCGGGCGACTTCAGCCACGGGTAATACACAGCCGCGAACCGGGAAGACGGCGTAATCACCAATCCATGATCGAGTGGCCATTGTTGAACCTGCGACAGCTGTAGTCCGTAAGGCGGGTCGATGAGAGCCACGCGGTACTGCAGTCTTCGGCACTGATCGATCATCTGAAGTTGAAGCTGTACGCTCTCCTGGCTGCTGAGCGGAGTAGCCTCGGCGGTCGGATCCTCCGCAACCGCATTGGGGGCTGGATCGGGGGCCTGAAGGCAAGGATCGTCGGGCACGGCAGTCAGCGACAATGGCGCACGGGTGTGGAAGACAGCGTCCGGAACGGCCAGGATGGCAACTTCATCGATCTCCTCCAGCAGACGGAGTCCGCGGAGGTCGGCAGACCCTCCGGTGAAATCACGCAAAGTGACGGCGGAGAGTCCGTCGCGGCCTCCTTGCAGGTAAAACACACCGCCAGGGAGGGCGTCCATAACGATCGATCCCGAGCCCACTACCTCCAGCCGCGCCAGATTCGACTGCTTTTCCAGAACGGCCGGGGCGTAGTTGTAGCTGGTCGGGTCGTCGAGCGTCAGATTGCGGTAAAACTCGTTTTCGGTGGGAGTCTGATTCGGACCTGGGTCGACGATGATGCGAAGGGCGAACGAGGCAGCGCCGAGGGGGGTAACCGTAACCTTGAGATCGTTTCCCCAATTCCCGCGGCTGGCCGCGCGGATCGTGCACAGAGCAGGAGACAGCGCCACGCTGGCGCCGGCGGACAGAGTGGGGCTGAGGCGGGAGGCGAGAAGGACCTGGCCGCCCGGAAGAACCGACGCAACGTGATTGATCTGGGTGGTACCGCCTCCGGCGATCGTAATCAGATCGCCCGGTCGGGGAGACCAGGGTGCGGTCAGCGTGAACGCGCACTGGAACGGATCGACAATCCGGCCGATGGTGCCGACAGGCGCGGGAGGCCCGGAAGGCAAGCTGAAGAAGGCGTACGCCGGGCAATTGGACGCATCCGCCGCCGTCGTCGCGGCCACGCGTACCACATAGCACGTTCTGCCGCCGTTTTCGAAAAAGGCTCGCACCGCATACGCCAGATAGCCGTACTCGCGAAACCCGCCGAAGATCGCCAGATACTCCTTCCACGAGCCGATTTTTACCGCGACCTGGGACGGATCAAACGTGTCCGGCGGAAAATCCTCGGGCAGCGGTCCACGCTCTGCGAATCCAGCGAACCCCGCAATATCGGTCCGCACCAGTTCCAGCGGCGGTTGCGGCGCAACCTGCGGAGTTCGGTAGATGCCGGGCGTGAGGTAAGTGGGAATAAAGGCCTCGCCTTACTGTTCGAGTTCCAACCCTTCGTGGGCAATCTCGAGGGTCTCGATGGCTACTTCACTGGTCTTGCCATTCATCGCCGGACCTTCCCATTTCACCGGCCAGCCCGCGGTGAAGTTCCAGCGCAGCGCTGGCTTACGGGCCTCATCGAGCAACGTGATCGTGCCGGTGGTGCGCTGCGTATTGCCGTCGATCACCTGCTTGCGCCAGTTCCATAAGCTCTGGTCCTGCGTGTAGCCGCGCTTCAAGACGATGTTGGTGTATTTCATGAGACCCGGCAGTTTGCGCACGGTGGTCACTTCCTGACCCTCGCGATACTCGATGACGTTGGTGTCCGTCGTCAGACCGCTTACCTCGCTGAAGCCAGCGCGAGTGACTCCGTCGATCTCAATTAAGAAGTTGAACTGCCCGTAGGGATCGTTGCGAGATCCTGATGCCATTGTTGGCCTCCTATTGTTCGCTTACTTCAGAACCGCCGTACCATTGACCGATACGGAAGATGACGAATTCAGCCGGTTTCACAGGAGCGATCCCGATGACACAGATCAGGCGCCCATTATCGATATCGGCCTGGGACATTGTGGTGGTGTCGCACTTCACGAAGAACGCCTCCTCTTTTTTGGCGCCCTGCAGAACACCATCGCGCCATAAGCCGGCAAGGAAATCGCTGATGCTGCGCCGGACCCGTGCCCAGGTGGGTTCGGCATTGACTTCGAAAACCACCCATTGCGTGCCGCGTTGGATTGACTTTTCCACGAAAATGAAGATACGGCGGACGTTGATGTACTTCCAATCGGGATCAGTCGAAGTAGTTCGCCCGCCCCATACCAGATTCCCGGCGCCTTTGAAGTACCGCAGTACGTTGACCCCTTTGGGATTGAGAATGGACTGCTGCTGGTCATTGATCTGCAACTGCAATTGCGCAATGCCGTTGATGACTTCGTTGGCAGGGTCCTTCTGCACCCCGAAACTGTTGTCGCTGCGCGCGTAAATTCCGGCGAGGTGACCGCCTGCCGGCACGAGTACCGGCACACCCGTAATCGGATTCGTGACGGTCAGCCACGGGAAATAAAACGCCGAATACTTGGAATTGACCGACGGATTGTTGTTTACCGGCGTCCCGGCGGATACCGGCGCCTGCAGAATGGCAAACCGGTCCTTCAGCAGCTCGCATTGATCGCGCAGCAGGCCCGCGATCGTGAAATCTTTTGCTCCGAGATAATACTCGTCGGGGCAGCAGAGAAGTGAAATCTCATCCACGTCGCCCAGCGCCAGCAGTCCAGTCTTGTTGGCGGGGTCGACATCGTTGCCCTCGAAGTCTGCCTGCGTCAACTTTATGCCGGTCGGCGAGGCGAAAACCCCGAGGTTTGCTGCCCCCGCGGCGGCGAGCGTACCAGCCGCTGCCAGATTCCCCCGCGATTGCGGATCCGTAAGATTCAGGTGCCCGCCTGCATCGAGGGACGCTCGGGCCCCGACGGTAGCATCCGCATTGATCGCTGCCATCAAATCCGCGACCGTCTTGATCGGGCCGGCGGCGGCATTGACTGTGAACGTTACCGTGGCTGCTCCTGATGTCAGGATCAGAGTTCCGGCATCGGTCAGGGCCGTCGCTCCGGCCAAGCCCGCCGTAGCCCCGATCAGCAGGTTGAGGTTTTGACCCTCACTCCCCCTGGTCAGCAGGATGGGGGTTCCGGCGCCGTTCAACGCCGGAGTCGCCGCTGCGAAGGGGCCGAGATAGCCCGCGCCCGCGGCGGCCAGTGTCCCGGTCACCGCGAGATTGCCGCGTATTTGAGGATCACGGACATTTAGAAATCCGGACGAATCCAGGTAGGCTTTGGCGCCGACGGTAGCATCCGCATTGATCGCTGCCATCAAATCCGCCACCGTCTTGATCGGGCCGGCGGCCGCATTCACGGTGAACGTTGCCGTGGCAGCACCGCACGTCAGAATCAGGGTTTTGGTATCGGTGAGAGCGGTTGCCGGAGTGACCACTACCGACCCGACCGACACATTGGCGTCTTTTCCCGCGGCATTCACCGCGTTATTCGGTGGTCTGCCAGCCGCTGTCTGCTTCACTGTCACCAGATTGGAGACCGTATTGATTTCACTCTCGTAGAAGGTGCTGGCGCTCGGCGTGGCCGACAGATTGTCGAAGACCTCTACTGCGGTCGGATTCGAAACCATGTCGGCCGGCGGCCCGCCCGCCCAGTAGAGCAAAGTCAGCTTAAACAGATTGGGGTCCGCCAGACTGGCACTGCTAATCTGATACGCAACCTTGTTTCCCCAGGTGCCAGGACCGACCGCGGTGATCTTCATCCCTCCGGCCGACGCCCAGGCGGCCACCGCGGAGTTCGCCGGCGTCTGGGTGTCGATGTGCACCACCCGCTCTACAAAGCAGCGCCGTCCTCCGTTCTGGAAAAATCCCTCGACTGCGTAGGCCAAATAATGGTCGGTCCCGTCGGGATCTTTCACGTAGCTGCCGAAGGACCGTTGATAGTCGCCAAAGCTGGTAAGCAGTGTGGGTGCAATGGGACCGCGCTCCGCAATGCCCAAGAAACCGACGGTGCTGGTCGAAACACCTTCGATCGGCTTGTTCCCGGTATCGATTTCTTCGACGTATACTCCCGGATATAGATATTCCGGCATTTCTTCTCCTCCCTCGGTGCGTACGTTGCGGTTACATGTTGATGGTTACTGGCACTGTCAGTCCGCGGATTACCGTCACGTTTACAGTGGCAGGCGGTAATGCGGCGTGAGTCGCTGTTACTGTGACGGGCGTCGGGACACCCGGTGGATTGCTCATGAAAAGAACGAACTGTCCGTCTACTCCAGTCACATATGATGGATCCGTGCCGGCGGCCTGCTGAACAGTCGCACCCGCGAGCGGCTGATTATTGTGTGTAACCGTGCCCCTAATTAGAGTGGTTCCGGCAAGGAACGGATACGAATTGGTGGGCAGCAGAGTCACCGACTGGCGCTGCGCCTTGTAGGCCGCGGTCTGGCCCGGATCGCCCAGCGGCAAAGTCGGATCGGCCAGTGTAACATCGGGGAATGCCGGCCAGAGCGCCGCGGGCATTGGTAGAGTCACATTGATGACCGCCGGTCGATAATAGGGCGTATCTGGAGAACTCCCGACGCTAAAAGCCTGGGGGCCGGCCTTCAGCGTGTAAAACAAAAAAGCGCCGCTGGAGCCTTTTTGCTTGCCGGCAATACCGCCGGCTTTGACGCTGACCTCCCCGAGTAACTGGTCGGTATCAGCGAAACCATCGCGCAAGAGCAGCGCGAACTGCAGGGTAACGATCACGGATTCGCCTTGAAGGACGGGAAACGGCATCGTTCTATTTCTCAGACCGCGACGGGAGCCGCTTTCGGCGCATAAGTATTCTTTTGGCTCAGAACTCTCTGCTGGAACTGCTCTTCGGTCGAATCCAGCAAGGTGACGCGCACGGTGTAAGTGACTGAAAGACGGTAGGGCGTCTCGAGTGCCTGCCAAACCCAGGAGACCTCTTGCAGCGGTACGGTATTGAAGACCACCCGGACCACTTCGCCGGAAGTTGCCAGGCTCCCGGCGAGGTCGCTCCCTTCCAGCGTCGATCGGTCGTACAGAATCTGCAGAATCTTACCAAGCACGATCTGCTGATCGCGAGGAGCTTTGAGTAAGGGCGTGATCAGGTAATAGAGATCGAGAGACATCGGCGGCTTTCGCGTGCGCCCTCCGTTCCCTTCAACCGCCGGCCGATTCTTCATATACGGATCTTCCGTGATGCGGTAGAGATAGACCGACAGAAGAGCGGGATCGCTGCTGTTTTCCTGGTGTTCGGCCGGTGACTCGAGTGAGATCAAGGTAGGGTCGTTGATGAGCGCAAAAAGGTCGGGGTCGGCTTGAATCTGCTGCCACAGTACATTGATCAGCGATTGGCCGACTTCGGCGAGAACCTTGTAATCACTCATGGATGTCTCTGTTGCGAGCTTCGCCTCTCGCATGCGCGATGCCAAAGCGGACCTGGCGCGAAAGTGTCGGGAATATGGGCTTTTGTGCGAACCAAGAGTTCCCGGAAGCGGCGGGCCGTTGTCACATCGTGACAACGGCGTGTGACACTTCCAGAGACAGATCGGCGATAGGCAAATGAAAACGAAGCCGAAAGGGCGGAAAGAGGGGGATGGTGTGACAGCGTTACAACCGCGTCGTTCTCCGAAGGAATGACAAAAACCGGCTCGGTTTCGCGCCATTCGGAGTAAGATGATCGAGTCAGAAGGTGGGCGGTGCAGTTCTATTGGCTCGTCATCGGGGTGCTTTGTGTATGGCGCGTGACGCACCTGCTGTCGGCGGAAGATGGGCCTGCGAATCTGTTCGTCGCGCTGCGGCGCAAAGCAGGCAACGGATTCTGGGGCGGCCTTCTCGATTGTTTCTATTGCTTGAGTCTGTGGGTCGCAGCTCCTCTCGCCGCGCTGATTGGTGAAGGGGTGAAGGGCCGGATTCTGTTATGGCTCGCTTTATCCGCGGGGGCGATCCTTCTGGAGCGAGTGACCGCGGATCAGCCGGCCCCAGTTGCGTATTTCGAAAATGGAGAACACGACAATGTCATGTTGCGGGAAGACAAGAAGCCAGATTCGGGCCACCATCTCGAATCAAAGCACTAACCGGGTACCGAGCGCGGCGGCTTCGCTGCCGGCGTCGAACGGCCAGAGCGTCTATTTTCAATATTACGGCAAGACTGGCATGACAGTAACGGGTCCGGTCTCCTCGCGGACCTATCGCTTCTCGGCCGGCGAGACGGCAATCGCTGTGGATGCCAGGGATGCGCCATCCCTGGCACGCGTGCCCAACCTGAGGGCAGTTCGCAGATTCTGACTTTCGGCGGCAGGTTCCGCCGTCCCGATCCGCAGCGCGAGCGCCCGACTTGTGCTTGTCGCGGCGAGGGGGTCCCGGCTCCGCGCGACGCTCACGAACCACGCGAAACGCCCTCTCAACTCAGCCCTGTCCGAATGTCCCCTGCGACCCAGTCAGGATCGGCCTTGACGGGCTTCCAGTGTACGAGCCGTCTGACGTGCTCCGCAGAAAACGTCGGTAGGACAGCACCTGCCCCCATTAAGTGCGTAGAGCCTAGAGCCCTTCGGCATTTGGTCGGGCCGCCGGGATTTGAACCCGGGACCACTCGCACCCCAAGCAAGAAACGGGCGTCCATTGATTTCAACAACTTGCCGTAATTTCAACGGCTTGCATAAAATCAGGGCATCTGCTTCCGCTCACCGCAGATGGCGCTGAGCGCATGATGTACCGCCGTTTGCGGCCCATTCTGTGACTACCGCGAAGCGTCCGTGGAAACCTCGGACTTGAGGGAAATCGATGCTCGACCACATTATTCTGACAGTCAGCGATATCGAACGTTCGCTGGCATTCTACGAGGCGGCATTGAAGCCGCTTAATATCAAATTCTTCATGCCTTACAAGGGCAAAGACGGTCATCCCGATCTGTGGGGATTTGGTGACGGCAAGAAGGCATTTTTCTGGATAAAGCAAGGGAAACCTGATCCAACAGCCATCCACTGGGGCTTCGTGGCCGAGAACAAAAATAAGGTCGATGAATTCTACCAGGCCGCCATGTCTGCGGGTGCCAGTGACAACATTTCTCCCCGCGCACGACTGGAATATTATCCGGGATACTATGCCGCGGACGTATGCGACCCCGACGGATACTCTTTTGAGGTCGTCCATAAGAGCTGAGTCATTCGGGAGTGTAGGCGCCGTGCCGCCAACTGATTGCTGGGCGGCCATTGATCGGGTCGCGCTTGATACGGACAACTCGGCCGAGCCATAGCCGACTTGCGTTCACCGAACCACTCGGGCCCGGCGGGAAGCGAATTCCTTCTGTTCGACGACACGGGCATGCGATCCAGGATAAACCAGATCGAGTCGTAATGGTCGCTTGTGATGATCAAGAGCCTTGCCCGGATATCCCCGTTGGATGCGCAGCCGAAGCTTTCATGTAGGCCAAGGCTGCCGGAATCGCGATCTCGATCTGGGTCCCTGAATCCAGCTCACTCGAAATGGTTAGCGTACCGCCCACGAGTTTGGCCCGCTCCTGCATTCCTGGCATGCCGTGGTGTCCGGCTCTCCCGCCGGCCTCGAGAGTCTCTGCGGCGATGCCCTTTCCGTCGTCCCACACCCGCAGGCGCAATTCTCGGTTGTCGTAATAAATCTCGACTCCGATCCGCCTCGCGGCCGCATATCGGAATGCGTTGCGCAGCGATTCGCTGGCAATGCGAAAAACTTCATCGCGGACGAGCGGCGAAAGTGCCCGGGGGTTACCTTCCGCGATCACGCTAAGTTCGGGAGAGTCCCCTTCGCTGGTGAGGCCTTTCCCGAACCTCGTGATCGCCTGAGCCAAGTCGTTCGTGATCGCCGCGGAAGACCGCAAACCCTGTACAGCATCGCGCCCCTCGGTAATTACCTGCCTGGCCTCCTCGACTATGCGGTCAAGTTTCTCCTCAGCATCGCCCGGCCGATCCCGGATCAGATATTTCACGGCTGAGGCCTTCATTAATAACCCTTGAAAACTCTGCAACAGAGTATCGTGCAGATCGCGAGCGAGACGCATGCGCTCCTCGGCGCGCCCTTCCAATTTTTGCTGGCGGAGGAGGCATGCCTGCTGCAGCCCCACAGCGGCCTGATTTGCGGCGACATTCAGAATTAATCTTTCCGTTTCCAAAGGAAAATTCTTGCGCTCAGATCCGGCAGCAATCGCTCCGAGCTCGCCCTGCAGACCCAACCGCATGGCCAAAACCGAAATATCATCCCGTCCGAGGCGGTCCCTTACCTGCTTAGGCGAGTGCGAATCGTTTCCAAACCAGCGGCCGAGCACCTGACTGATCTCTTCCGGACGGTGCTTGATCCCGTACACTTGATCGACCCGAATTGCCTCGATCGAATCTTGCTGGACTGGGTCCGCTACCCGCGCATAGAGGAAGTCCACCGCGAGGATTCTCATCAGCGCATCAAGGAATGTGTTAAGAACCTGCCGGGGATCGCCGCCGCTCCAGACTGCAGGAAGTGCGAGTACACTCACGAGATCGTTGATGCAGCGCTGAAGGCGCTTGACCTCCTGAGCAGGATCGGCAATCTCCACTCTCATGTTCAGGCCGAAGCCGTCGATGAATTATTCCGGCGGGACTTCCGTCCACCGAATTCGCGAAGGAACTCGTCCGGCGGCACAAAGAAAGGATTTTGCTGCAGGATGCCACCGATGATGACCATTGGATGAGTGCGGATGGCATCAATCACAATATCCCCACCGAACTGCGCGAGATCGTAGCAGCAGATGACAGTATCGGCAGAGCGGGGCCAGATGTGATTGACTCTGGCTTCAAACTCGAGCAGAAGATCCAAACTTGCACCTTCCTGCAAGGCCCATTCCGCATGCGCGACGTATCTGCTGATTCGAAAGCCCTGTTCTTTGCCGCTCCTGAGCACCTGTTCCAGCAGGGCGAGCTGTCGATCGGGATCGAAAGGTCCATCGCGAAAAAATACATCTTTCCAGTCGAGCACCTCAAGCTGCCCATTCTGTTGTGAAGATGGCACATCAATGCCGTGGAATGACAGACGTTGCATGTGGTCGGCGCGTCGTGCTGGATTGATAATGTGGACGGCTTTGTCGCCGCATTCAAAACCGTCTTGAATGAACGGAAGCGTTACTCCGTATTCGTCCTCACGGCTGTTGAAGAACGCACAAACATGGCGGGCTTCGCCGAGTTCGCAACCGGCAAGGAAAATGGGTGATGGGGATTTTTCGTGACGTTCATCCGTCTTCATAAACGGGGCCGACGAGCCGGACAAGAGTCCAGGATCACATTATACGTCTGCCGAAAGCTGTTGGCGCTTATCGTTCCCGGTGCCCGCTCCAGCACTGCGGGGAGGCATGCTCGTTTCCCGTCAACTTTAGGTATATAAATTCCTTGGTGAAGTGCGCCTGATCATAATATAGTGATCGTAGAGTTGATGGAGTTCTCGTACGGAACGATGAGGTTGGAGCACCCGTTGGGAGCCGCGACGCCGCAGTCAGGATTTGAGTAACCCTGCGATTCTCGTCGCGCTCCCGCATGCCTGACAGACCCCAGTGTCCCTCACGCCCTTTTTCGAGCAGCTGCGGATCGATTCCGCCCCCATTGTCACGAATCCACATGCGCAGCCCCGCTGTTGATACTCGCGTTACCCCGATTTCCTCCCGAATGCCCACTTGGGGTGAGGGCTTCAGCCGTCCGCCGGTCGTTAAGGAGCAATTCCAGAACCAGTGTTCTCCTCCGGGCGCGATTGATCCGCTCGCAAGACCGATCTGGCGAGAGCGTGGGGGAGGCCGGTCGGACCGCCACACAAGTGTTTGGTCGTGGCTGCCCGGTCTTTTTTGATCAAACGACGATCCATAGAAGTGTAGCCCAGCGTCATCGCGAGCACGATAAGTGCGCCGGGAATCACCGGCGGGCTTGCCGCTGGGATATCGAAGAACCGGCACACTGCACCGATCACGAAGCTCAACACGAAACCAATCACGATCTTCATGGCTGTCTTCCTTTTGAACTGATTCGCATATGGGCGATGGCGCACGTAGCCGTGATGACGCCGCAAACGGCAAGAGGGAACGAGATGGAGCGAATCGCCATGCGCGCGCCAACGAATGCTCCGGCGAGCATCGCCAGGATCGCGGCTACGCGCCGCTGCCACCGAGGATTATCTCCGCCGGCTAATCGCGAATCGGCGGCGAAACCGGTAATCGTCAACGTCAGTACGGTCGTCGTCAGGTCCGGAACTGCCAGTTTCCGGACGACCGCGTTCCTCAGACCCATCGCCACGCCAGTCGAGGCGATGACTGCATATGGCTGAAGCGGGTTGAATATGGCCAAGGCAGCGCTCAAGGCAAGAAGCGACGCTTCGACTAAAAACGCACGACTGACCCGACCGTGGCCGGAAAAATCCAAAGTCATTCGTCCACCTGCGGCGGCGCCTGCCAGGAAGGCGACCAGCGCCACCGAGGAA
>Ga0335079_10004681_pt1 | contig 15732 bp, 10 predicted proteins | sample Lox_Sample_33_FD_206719 | JGI IMG/M metagenome (GOLD analysis project Ga0335079, IMG submission 206719) | Soil microbial communities from Loxahatchee National Wildlife Refuge, Florida, United States - Lox_Sample_3.3 | ecosystem: Environmental > Terrestrial > Soil > Wetlands | place: USA... | reverse complement strand
ATGGTGGGCGATTCCTCGATCGACGTGCAGGCGGCACGGGCGGCGGGCATGCGCATCGTGTGCGTGCCCTATGGTTACAACGAGGGCGCGGACCCGCGCGCGCTGCCCTGCGATGCCCTCATCGACAGTGTCGCGGAGCTCTGCGGGCTGCTGCCCGCCGGCACGCCGCCGGGGCCGCTCACCCGCGGGGCACTTATGACTCCCGGGCAATGATCCGCGCGCTGCTGTGGGACGTTGACGGCACACTGGCGGAAACCGAGCGCGACGGGCACCGGGTCGCCTTCAACGAGGCCTTCGCCGCCGCGGGCGTGCCGTGGCGCTGGAGCGAGGCGCGCTACGGGGAGCTGCTCGCGGTAGCCGGCGGACGCGAGCGGTTGCTGCACGACATGCGCTCGCAGCCGCAAGCCCCGGCCGATGCCATCGCGCGTGCGCAGCTCGCGCACCATCTGCACCAGCTGAAGAACGCACGTTACGCCGCTATCGTGGCCCGCGGTGCCCTGCGGCTGCGGGCGGGGGTCGCGGCGTTGCTGGCGGATTGCATGGCCGGCGGCATACGCCTGGCGATCGTGACGACCACCAGCCGGGTGAACGTGCAGGCGCTGCTCGGGCGGCAGCTGGGACCGAACTGGGCCGCGCGTTTCGCGGCCGTGGTGTGCGCGGCGGATGCGCCGCGCAAGAAGCCTGATCCGCAGGCATACCTGCAGGGGCTGGCCGCGCTCGCGCTCGCGCCCGAGGAAGCGGTGGCGGTCGAGGATTCTCCGGCGGGCCTCGAAGCGGCGCGCCGCGCGCACGTGCCGGTGCTGCTGACACGCAGTCACTACTTCCCCACTACCGTGGCCGCCGGGGCGCTGGCCGCCGGCCCGTCCCTGGGGCAGGCGCACGGCTGGCAGCCCGCGGCGCGCGCGTCCGCGACGCGCATAACGCTCGCACAGGTGGCGCACTGGCATGCGGCACAGCTGCCCGACCGCGCGGCGCGCGTTAGCTGATGTTGGAAGCGAGCGCATCGCACGCGCCCGGCCAGAGCCCGCGTTGATGAGTGCCCGCTCGGGGCTCTATATTGCGTCGCAGGGGAGGGCGCAGTGCGGGGAAGCGAACGCGGCTCGCGGACACAGGTACCCGGCGCGCCGGGTGCCGTCCTGCTATGTGCAGCCGTGCTGGTGGCCGCCTGTGTCAGCGCCCCGCCGCCCGCCCCGCTCGAGCCACGCGATACGCTGGCCGAGTTCAGTGCGCGCCGCCTGGATGCGCTGGGCGGTCTGCCGCCCGCGAGCAGCGGCTGGAACCGCGCCCAATGGCTCGCCGCCGCGCTGGCACTCAATCCGCACCTGCAGGAGGAGCGCGCCGGCGTGGCCGCGGTGGCCGCGGCCGAGCGCACTGCCGCACAGCATCCCAACCCCAACATGGAGCTGTTCGGGGAGTACCTGACGGCCACGGGAGCCTCACCGGCCGCGTGGCTCTATGGGTTGTCGATGGATTTCCTGCTGCCGCGGCCGGGAGAGCGCGCGCGGGCGCGCACCCAGGCCTCGCTGCAGACCGCACTCGCCAACTCCGGTCTCGGCGAGGCGATCTGGGAAGTGCGCAGCGCGCTGCGGCTCGCGCTGCTGGATGCGGTCGCGACCCAGGACCAGGCGGCAACCCTCGGCGTGCTGGTCGGCGCACGCGAGGCGCTGCTGGAGAGCGATCGCGCGCGGCTGCGTGCCGGGGACATCGGCCGCAGCCAGCTGCTTGCCGATGAGCTCGAGCTCGGGCGCGCGCGCCAGCGCGCGCAGCAGATCCGCGCCCGCAGCGGCGCCGCGCGTGCGCGTCTCGCCGCCGCCATCGGCGTGCCGCTGAGTGCCCTCGATGAGACCACGGTGCGCTGGCCGGACTGGACGGCGATCGAGCAGCTGACGGCCACGACGCCCGCGCTGTGGCGCGAGCAGGCCCTCATCGGTCGTCCGCAGATGATCGCGGCACTGCGTGCCTATGATCTGGCGGAGCTGAACCTGCAGCACGAGGTCGGCAAGCGCTGGCCGCAGCTGCGCGTCACGCCCGCCTATGCCTGGGGGGGCAGCGGTGTGCGCCAGGATGCCCTCGACACCATCTCCAACGAAGCCGGGCTCGGGCTCTCGTTCGAGTTGCCCATCTTCAACCAGCACCAGGGGGAGATCGGGGAGGCTCTCGGGCGCCGCACCGCCGCGGGCGAGCACCTGAAGAGCGTGCAGGCGCAGATCTTCGAGCAGATCGACCGCGCCGAGCTCGCCTGGCCAGCCGCGCGCGCGGCCTGGGCCGAAAGCGAACGCCTTACCCAGCTGGCCGCCACCGCGGCCCAGGCCGAGCAGCGTGCCTTCGCGCGCGGTTCGAGTGATCGCGCCGCGATGCTCGCCGCACAGATCACCGCGAGTGAGGCCCGTCTGGCCACGCTCGATGCCGCCTACGAGGCGCAGCTCGCATTCGGCGCGCTCGAGGACGCGTACCACCGTCCGCTCGAGGGGGCCGAGAGCCTCATGCAGGCGCCGCAGGCATGAGAGCGCTGCTCGCCCTGGGGAGCGTGACGCTGCTGTGCGCACTCGCGGCGCCGCCCGCGCAGCCTCCGGGTGCCGAACGCGGCGAGGCCGCGCAGCGCAACGAGGCGCGCAGCCGCCCGGCGCGGCCAACGGAGGACAACGACGAGGAGCGCGCGCCGGCAGCGGCCGCGAGCGCAGCCGAGCCCGAGCCGCCGCAGGCGCACTCGCCGGCCGCGACCGGCAAGGACGAGGAGCGCGACGAGGCGCAGGAGAAGGCCGGCAAACTCAGCCTGACCAGCTCGCAGCAACAGGCCGTCGGCATCCGCACCGATGCGCCGCTGCCGCTGGCGGCGGCTCCGGCAATCGAGGCGTATGCGACCGTGCTCGACCCGGTGGCGCTCGTCACGGATGCGGGACGCACCGAGAGCACCCGCGCGGCGGCGCTCGCCGCCGAGGCCGATGCCACGCGGCAGGAGGGGCTCTACCGCGACGGCGCTCAGGCGTCGCTCAAGACCCTGCAGGCCGCGCGCGCGCAGGCGGCCGAGGCGGGCGCCCAGGCGCAGGCCGCCGCGCTCGCCTTCCGTCAGCAGTGGGGACCGCTGGCGGCACTCTCGAGCGCCCAGCGTGGCGCGCTGCTCGAGCGTCTCGAGCACGGACACCTGCTGCTGCGCGCGGACGCGCCCGGCCGGCGCCTCGGTGGCGCGGTGGCGCCCCGGGCGCTACTCGAGGTCGAGGGCGTGCGGATCGCCGCTGAGGTGCTCGGAGCACTGCCGCGCACGGATGCGCAGTCACAAAGCGCCGGCTGGCTGCTCGAGACGGCGCACGCACCGGCAGGACTCGGTGCGGGGGCGCGGATGCTGGCGCATCTGCAGGCGCAGACCAGCAGCGGGCTGCTGGTGCCGGCGGCGGCACTGATCTATGCGGAGCAGGGCGCGTACGTATATCGGCAGACGCAGGGCGAGCGGGCCGACACCCACGCGTACGAGTCCGTGCCGGTGAAGCCGCTGGCGCGCGTCGGCGAGGGCTGGCTGGTCGAGGGCCTCAAACGCGAGGACCAGGTCGTGGTGCAGGGGGCCGGAGTGCTGTGGTCCCTGCAGGGCATCGCAGGCTTCTCCGCCGCCGAAGAGGAACACGACTAGCGCCCATGCTCGCCGCCATCGTACGGGGCTCGCTGGCGCATCCCAAGATCGTCACGGCGCTCTCCCTGCTCATAGCCCTGCTGGGGGTCACTGCGCTGCTGAGTGCGCGGCTCGACGTCTTCCCCGACTTCGCCCCGCCGCACGTGCTGGTGCAGGCCGAGGCGCCCGGACTGGACGCGACCCAGGTCGAATCGCTGGTCACCCGGCCGCTGGAAGACCTGCTCGGCGGTGCCGAGAACGTCGAGGCGGTGCGCTCCAGTTCCAGCCAGGGCCTCGCGGCGATCCAGGTGGTCTTCGGGCGCAACAGCGATCCTTACCTGCAGCGTCAGGTGATCACCGAGCGCCTGGCGGATGCGGGCACGCTCTTGCCTGCGGGCGTCAGTCCGCCGCGGCTCTCGCCGCTGAGCTCCTCGATGGAGTACCTGGTGCACTTCGGCTTCACCAGCGAGCGGCTCTCGCCGCTTGAGCTGCGCGACCTGGTGCGCTGGACCATCAAGCCACAGATTCTGGCCGTACCCGGGGTGGCGCAGGCACAGATCTTCGGGGGCGACACGCGCGAGCGGCAGCTGTGGGTCGACCCGGGGCGGCTGGATGCCGCGGGCCTCACCCTCGAGGACGTCGCCGAGGCCGCGCGGCGCGGCACGCAGATGATCGGTGGCGGCTACCTCGAGACGCCTTCGCAGCGCATCGTCGTGCAGGCGCAGGCTCCCGCGGCCTCCGCCGCGGCCCTCAAGCAGACGGTGATCGCAGGCCACGGTGTGTCGGTACGTATCGGCGACGTGGCCGAGGTGCGCGACGCCGCCGCGCCGCGCTTCGGCGATGCGATCATCGGCGGACGGCCGGGGATCCTGGTCGAGACCTCGACCCAGTTCGGCGCCAATACCCTGGATGTCACGCGCGAACTCGAACACCGCCTGGAGGTACTGGCGCCGACGCTGACCCGGCAGGGCGTCACTTACCACCCGGCGCTGCTGCGCCCCGCGAGCTTCATCGAGAGCGCCATCGCCAAGCTGCGCAACTCGCTCCTCATCGGCGCGTTGCTGGTGGTGGTGCTGCTGCTGCTGACGCTGCGTGACTGGCGCGGCGCACTCATCTCCTTCAGCGCCATCCCGGTGTCGCTGCTCGCCACGGTGTGGATCCTCGGCACCTTCGGGCTGTCGCTGAACACCATGAGCCTCGGCGGGCTGGTGGTGGCGCTCGGTGTCGTGGTCGATGACGCGGTGATCGACGTGGAGAACATCACCCGCCGTCGTCGCCTGGCGCGCGGCGGCTCCGGCATCGGCTCGCTGCTGCTGGAGGCCTCACTCGAGGTGCGTCGCCCGGTGTTCTACGCCACCGCCGCGGTGGCCGTGGCGTTCCTGCCGATCGTGATGCTCTCGGGCCTGCAGGGGGCGTTCTTCCGGCCGCTGGCGGCCGCCTTCCTGCTCGCCGTGGGACTGTCGCTGCTCGTGGCCATGAGCGCGACTCCGGCGCTGTGTGCGCTGCTCATGCAGCGCTACGCGCCGCGCCCGGAGCCGGCCTGGCTGCAACGCTGCAAGCGCCTGCAGCAGCGGCTGATCGAGGGGCTCGCCGGCCGCACGCGGCTGGTGCTGCTGCTGCTGCTTGGCACCGGCCTCCTCGGGCTGGCGCTGCTGCCGGTGCTCGGCGCGCGGCTGCTGCCGGACTTCCGCGAGAATTACCTGATCGCGCACGCGGCGCTGCGTCCCGGCATCTCGCTCGAGGAGACTTCGCGGGTCGGTGAGCGCATCGCCGCGCGCCTCGCCAAGCTCGAGGGCGTGAAGAGCGTGGCCGAGCAGATCGGGCGCGCGGAGAACGGCCAGGATCCGGATGCTCCCAACAAGAGCGAGTTCGAGATCCAGCTCGATCCGACGCGCGGGCCGAGCACCGCGCAGCTCGAGCGTGAGGTGCGCGCGGTCTTCGACCAGTTCCCCAACCAGCTGGTCGAGATCTATTCGGTGCTGGCCGAGCGCATCGGCGAGACGCTCTCGGGGGAGGTGGCGCCCTTCTTCGTGAGTGTCTTCGGCCCCGACCTGGACGTGGATGACGCGGTGGCGGGCCGGATCGCCGCCGTGCTGCAGCAGTGGCCGCAGAGCGGCGCCGTGCACCTGAAGGTGCCGCCGCGCCAGCCGGAGCTCGAGGTGCGCCTGCGCGAGGAGCAGCTCGCGCTCTACGGGCTCACCGCCAGCGAGGTGCTGGCGACGCTCAATGCGGCCTATCACGGCATGCTGGTCGCACAGCTCAACCAGTCCGATCGCAGCGTGCCGGTGGTGCTGCGCCTGAAGGGCGCCGGCGCCAGTCCCGCGGAGGTGGGCGCGCTCAGCGTGCGCAGCCGCGAGGGTGCGCGCGTGCCGGTGGGTTCGGTGGCCACGCTGCGCGTGGTCTCGGCGCGCAGCCTCATCGAGCACGAGGACGGGCTGCGCCGTCAGGTGGTGGTCGCCAACCCACGCACCGCGGATCAGGCTGGCTACGCGCGCGCCGCCCAGGCAGCGATCGCCGCGCGGGTAGCGCTGCCGCCGAACGTGTACCTGCGCTACGGCGGGGCAGCGCCGGCGCAGGCGGCGGCCGCGCGTGAGCTCATCTGGCACTCGCTCGCCGCGCTGGTGCTGATCGTGCTGTTGCTGGCGCTGGCCTTCGGCCACAGCCGGCACGTCCTGCTGGTGCTCGCGGCGCTGCCGAGCACACTCATCGGCGGCGTGATCGCCGTGACCGTCAGTGGCGGCACGCTCTCACTCGGGGCCATGGTCGGCTTCGTCGCGCTCTTCGGCATGGCTGCCCGCAACACCATCCTGCTGATCTCGCACTACGAGCACCTGGTCAGTGTCGAGGGTGAGAGCTGGGGACTGGCCACCGCGCTGCGCGGCGCGGAGGAGCGGCTCACGCCGGTGCTGCTCACGGCGCTGCTCACCGCGCTCGCCCTGCTGCCCGTGGCGCTGCAGTCGCGCGAGCCCGGGCACGAGATCGAAGGCCCGATGGCCGTCGTGATCCTCGGGGGCCTCGTCTCCTCGACCTTCGTCAGCCTGGTTCTCGTGCCACCGCTCGCTGCGCGCTGGTTGCGTCCCCGCACCTGAGGCGTTGGTTTCGCGGAGTGGGACGTTTTCGTACCAGTGCGGCGGCACACTGTGACCTTTATGACGACACACTGTCGCCCATGAGCGATTTAAGTGTTTAAGCTCATGATCTTAAATGGCTAAATTTGTTGCTGGCCGGCAACGAAGTTTGGCACGTCGCTTGCTGACGGCTCCTCAGGTTTGTGCACTGACAGCGAACAAGCGGGCAACCGCTATCTGAGGGCATCTCACAACTGCGGGAGTCATTCGATGAAGAAATTGTGCGTAACTCAAAGGTTCCTCGGACCGTTAGCTGCCGGTGGCCTCTTGGCCGCGCTGGCAGCCCCGGCCGGGGCGGTGGATATCACCTCGTCCGATGGCTCGTGGACTTTCTCGGCGAGCGGCGAGATCAACGTCGACTACATCTTTTCGAATTGCGAGTCCGCCTCCAGTGCGGTAGCCGTGGCCGGCGGCCTGACCTGCACGGGGACGGCCTCCGGCAACAGCGTCTCCAACATCGGCAATGGCCTGCTGCCCGCCTCGCTCGCCTTCGGCTTCAAGACGACGCAGAACGGCATCGACCTCTCCGCGCATTTCGGCCTGTTCCCGGGTATCGCCACCAATGATGGCGGCAGCCCGAACCTGCAGGCCAGCGGCGGACCGACCAACACGGCCCTCGGCACCACCGGCCTGGACATCCGCCAGGTCTACCTCACCTTCGGCACCAAGGATGCCGGCACGGTGCTCGCGGGACGCAACATCGGGCTCTTCGGGGCGGACGTCATCCTGAACGACATGACGCTGCCGGGCGTCGGCGCCCCCGGCTCCGCAGCGGGCCCGGCACCGAGCAACACCACCCTGGGCGGCATCGGCTACGGCTACATCTACACCGACTGGCTGGCGCAGATCGACTACACCACGCCGGACTTCTCCGGGTTCCAGGTCACCGTCGGCGCTTACGATCCGCTGAACTCGCTGAGCGATGAAGGCACGCCGGATCCGAAGAAGGCGCCGGGCTTTCACGCCAAGGCCACCCTGACCCTGCCCTTCAGCGACACCTCCAAGTTCTACGCCTCCATCGCCGGTATCACGCAAAAGCAATACCAGGAGTTCGGCGGCGGGACCTACAACTACAACGCCAGCGGCGTCGATGTCTTCGCCAAGCTCGACATCTCCGACCTGGAAGTATTCGGGTACTACTACCACGGTGACGGCCTCGGCACGACCGCGCTCTTCCTGCTCGGCTCCTACGCCGACGGCCAGAAGCGCAAGTCCGACGGCTACCTGGCGCAGATCACCTACAAGATCGGCACGGTGAAGCTCGGCGTGAACTACGGCGAGAGCAAGCTCGACTACGCGAACGGCGCGGATGCCGCCGCCAACCCGACGCTGGTGCAGTCGAACAAGAAGGCCACGGGCGGGGTTTACTGGTCGCTGACCAAGAACCTCATGCTGCTCGCTGAGTACAGCAACACGAAGAGCGAGAATCACAGCGGCGGTGACAATACGGCCAACACCTTCAACATCGGCTTCTATCTGGGCTTCTGAGTGGGCAACAGATGGCGCGCTGCGCGCGCAGGGCTACGCAAGTGCGTCGGCGGTCCCGAGCGGGCCGTCGACGCCTTTTTTGCGCAGCCGAGCGCAGCGCCGCCGCAAGCTTGGCCTTGCAGCGTGGGTCACGCACATCGTGGATGCGTGCTGCACGACAGCGCGGTCCGCGCTGCAGGAGACTCCGGATCTGTGTGCGCGAGCGCGCGCTGCACCCGCGTGCGCTCGCGGCGGAGCGTCGGATGCTGCGCGTGAACTGTGTCATTTGTGGCACAGATTTGTAGCGAACTCGGCGTTGGCCGCTCTGCTGCACACGGCTACGAGTAAGACTATGATAATCGCCGCGATTTTTATCAGGGTGCGAGGCAAGCACGAGGTCTATCTGGGGAACGTGGTTGCGAGGCCGATAAGGCGCATAGCTGCATGCTCACAAGAATGCGCGGACAGCGGTGCTCACAGCGAACGATACGAGTCGAAATCTATCTGAGGAGAACTGCGTATGCGATTCGAACGCAAAAGAACTCTATGCGCCATAAGTGCCGCCGTGGCACTCGGAGCGTTCTGCGCAGCGGCATTCGGCGATGAAGTAACCGACCGCGCGAAGGATTCCAATCTCTGGGCCGCTCCGGGCGGCGATCAAGCCCTAACACGGCATAGCAAGCTCAAGGACATCAACACCGGCAACGCGAGCAAGTTGCAGATGGTGTGGTCGCAGTCGAGCGGCACGCTGCGTGGCCATGAGGGACAACCGCTCGTGGTGACTGTGGGCGGCAAGCCGATGATGTACATGGAGAGCGGCTGGCCGAACATCATCCAGGCACTCGATCTGAGTGATCCGGATCATCCGAAGGAGATGTGGAACTATCGCAAGACCACCAATCGCGATGATTCAGCCGTGCCGCGCGCCTGCTGCGACACCGTGAATCGCGGCCCGGCTTTTGCTGATGGCAAGCTGGTGTTCGGGACGCTGGATGGCTTCGTCATCGCCCTCGATGCGGCCACGGGCAAGGAAGTCTGGGTAGTGAAGCATGCCTATCCGGACAAGGGTGAGACGATTACGCCGGCGCCGCTGATTGCGGACGGCAAGGTGCTGATCGGGTTCGGTGGTGATGAGTTCGCCGCGCGCGGCCGCTTCACTGCCTACAACCTGGCCGACGGCAAGAAGGTCTGGGAGTGCCACAACACCGGCTCCGACAAGGACGTGTGCCTGACGAAGGACTCGAACAAGAAGCATCCCGAGTACGGCACGGCCGGACACGACATCGGCATCTCCAGCTACCCGGGCGATGAGTGGCAGCGCGGTGGCGGCGCCATGTGGGGCTTCTACAGCTACGATCCGGAACTGAAGCTGGTGTACGCCTCGAGCGGCAACCCCGGCCTCTGGAGCCCGCAGTATCGCTGCGGCGCGAACCCGGTCACGCAGGAAGCCTGCAACAACGGCAAGTGGGACAACAAGTGGTCCATGACCATTTTTGCCCGCAAGGTCGATACCGGCGAAGTGGTATGGGCCTACCAGATGACGCCGTTTGACCAGTGGGACTACGACGGCATCAACGAGAACATGCTCGAGGACCTGACCGTCGATGGCAAGGCACGCAAGGTGCTCATCCACTTCGATCGCAACGGCTTCGCGTATGTGCTCGATCGCGAGGATGGCACGCTGCTGCGCGCCAACAAGTACGTCACCACCAACTGGGCCGAGAAGGTCGACATGAAGACCGGCCGCCCCGTGAAGGTGTACGAGCACTCGCCGCTGAAGGCACATGGCAACACGCAGGCTTGCCCCTCGGCGATGGGTGGCAAGGACCAGCAGCCCTGCGCCATCGACCCGAGCGAGCCCGGCATGGCGTACTGCCCGACCAACAACTGGTGCATGGAGGATGAACCGCAGGAGCGCTCACATACCCAGCAGGGCATCGTGTACGTGTTCGCGAACGTGTACATGTACCCGGAGAAGCCGGGCATCACGGGCAAGTTCAAGAAGTTCAACGTGCTCACGGGCGAGACTGTGTGGGAGATCCCCGACCCGTATCCGAACTGGGGCGGCGCCCTGGTCACGGACGGCGGGCTGGCCTTCTACGGCAGTCTGAACGGCGACTTCCGCGCCGTGGACCGTGCGACTGGCAAGGTGCTGTGGCAGCGCCGCCTGGGGTCGGGAATCATCGGAAACCCGATCACGTACAAGGTGGGCAACAAGCAGTACGTGTCGGTGTGGAGCGGCATCGGCGGCTGGATCGGCTTGCCTGTGACCGCCGGACTTGATCTGAACGACAAGTTCGGTGCGATCGGGGCCACCGCCATGACGAAAGCGGCGGGCCTGAACCTGATTCCGCAGGGCGGCACGCTGTACACCTTCGCGGTCGAATAGGACGTTCGTGACTCTGTAGAGCATTGACGAAGGAATGAACGCGCCCGGCGGCAACGCCGGGCGCGTTCTCGTCAGAGCGAAGGCGCCGCATGGACTGAGGAGCCGAGTCGAATGATGAAGTTGATGCGAGTCGGGCCCGGGTTGCCGGCCCTCCTGGCTCTGGGGACGATTGCCTTGCTGGCCGGCTCGATGCCGGCGCACGCGGCACTGCGCATCTGCGCGGATCCCGGCAACATGCCGCTCTCGAACAACAAGGGCGAGGGCTTCGAGAACAAGATCGCCGCCGTGCTGGCTTCGGCCATGGGCACGACGGTGGAGAACTACTTTCGGCCCGGTATCGAGCGCGGGCTGACGCGCACCACCCTCGATGCCGACCAGTGCGATGTCATGATCGACATGCCGCCGGACTCCGACGACGTGGTCACGACCGGCGCGCTCTACCGCACCACCTACGTGCTGGCCTACCGCACGGACCGACACTATGACTTCAAGAACCTCGATGATCCGCGGCTGCGCAAGCTGAAGGTCGGCGTCTACGAGACCTCCGCCATCCGCTCGGCGCTGGCCGAGCACGGCATCGGCAACGTGCAGATTCATTACCTCGCACACAACGCGGACCTGGTGGCGCAGAACCAGCCGAGCTACCAGGTGCAGCAGGTGATCGACGGGCAGCTCGACGTGGCCGGGGTCTGGGGTCCGATGGCCGGCTACTTCAAGACGGTCAAGCAGGAACCGATCACGCTGCAGCCGGCGAACACTCTCGATGACACCACGCGCCTCGAGTTCGACATGGCGATTGCCGTGCGCCGCAACGACAAGGAACTCGCGCACCGCCTCGACACCGCCATGCGCCAGCAGCAGGAGGCGATCCACGCGATCCTCAAGGAGTACGGCGTGCCGCTCGTGCAGTGCGATACCTGCGTCATCAGCGGCGAGTTACCCACGCACGGGCCGTACCAGCCCGTGTCGCAGCCGGCCAAGGCCGCCGCAGCGACCGTGAGCATCGCGCAGCTCAATGACTGGCTCGCGCACGGCGCCGACGTCACCACTGAGCTCAACAATGCCGTGGTCGCCAACGATCAGCAGCGCGTCGCCTACCTGCTGGATAAGAAGCACGCCTCCATCAGCGCCATCGACAATCAGGGTGAGACCCCGCTGCACCACGCGGTGATCATGGCGACCCCGCAGATGGTGGAGTTCCTGATCGCGCACGGGGCCGACGTCAACCAGCGCGACCGCGACGGCTGGACGCCGATCATGTCGGCGGCCTACCTGGACAAGCAGGACGAGGTGCGCATCCTCGCCGCGCATGGCGCGGACCTGAACGCGCAGAGTGCCCAGAACCTGACCGCGCTCGGGGTGGCGATCCAGTACGGCAAGAACGATGCGGCCCTCGCGCTGCTCGAGCTCGGCGCCGACGCGAGCAAAGCGGTGGGGGATGGCGGCTACACGCCCCTCATGCTGGCCACCGCCAATCACGACCAGCCCCTGGTGCAGGCGCTGCTCAAGAAGGGCGCCGACGTCAACGCGCGCAACAGCGGCGGCGTCACCGCGCTCATGATCGCGGCGGCCAACAGCCGTGCGGATATGGTCGAGCTGCTGGTGCACGCCGGCGCCAACGTCAACGCCCAGACCGAGCGTGGCGATACCGCGCTGTCGATCGCACGCGAGAAGGGCGATGCGAACGTGATCAAGCTGCTGGGTGAACCTGCGGGTCATCCCGGGGCCTAAATAACAATCACCGGCTGAAAACAACCGAGGCCCTGGTGCTCAACAAAACCGTGACCGTGTTTGTGGCCGCGCTGTCCTCCTCGCTGCTGTACGCCGCGCCCCAGGCGACGCCGGATGCCGCCCAGGGTGCGCCCGCGGCAGCCCCCGCCGGCACCGGCTCCCCCATGACCCCGGTGCAGCGGGCGGACTCGGCCCCCCAGGGCAGCCTCAAGAACCCCTACAAGGACGACGATGCCGACGTGGTGGCCGCCGGGGGTAAGCTATACCTCAGCTATGGCTGCAACGGCTGCCATGGCGGCACGGGGGGCGGTGGCATGTGCCCGCCGCTGACCAACGATACCTGGGTCTACGGCGGCGATGATGACACGCTCTTCCGTCTGGTGGCCTACGGCAGCCAGACGCTGCAGGGCAAGGGCTACAGCCGCAAGGCGCAGGAGAGCGTCGTAGGCCCGATGCCGCAGATGGGGCAGCTGATGAAGACGGACGACGAATTGTGGCGCATCCTTACCTTTGTTCGGTCGAATTACCACGGGTCGCCGGAGTGCAAGTTCGGCTGTAAGGGCAGCTGAGTCCGGTCCCGGGGGTCGAGGGGGGAGTCTTAACTATGATGCGTGCGCGACCGGTAGCCCACACTCATGCAGACCTCATAGGCAACCTAGTACGCAGGCACGGCGCGGAGCTGCCGATCACGGACGTGGTGCGTACCTCCTGGAGCCGCTGCCTCAACACCTACGCGCTCAACCCGCAGGAACTGAAGCGGCCGACGAGCGTCGACGCCACCGACCTGCAGGCGCGTCGCGAGCGTCTCGGCGTGCTGCTCGGCATCGCGCGCATCGAGATGGAGGCGCTGGGCAAGCTCATCAAGCACTCCGAATACAGCATCATGCTCACCGACCGCGACGGGGTGATCCTCAGCCACGTCGGGGACAGCGGTTTCTCGGCCACCGCGCGCCGCTCGGGCTTCCGTGAAGGGGTCATGTGGAGCGAGCGCGAGATGGGCACGAACGGCATGGGCACGTGCCTGACCACGGGACGGTCGGTGGTCATCCATCGCGCCGACCATTTCCTCGCCCAGAACACGCAGCTCACCTGCTGCGCCGCCCCCATCTTCGATATGCGCGGCGAGCTGCTGGCGGCGCTGGATATTTCCGGTGCCTCCAACAATCCGCAGAGCCACACGCTCGCGCTGGTGGAGATGGCGGCGCAGAACGTCGAGAACCGCACGCTGCTCTCGGCCTGCCGCGACCTGCACCTGGTGCGTTTCCACCGCTGCCCAGAGTTCGTCAGCACCCCGGGCGAGGGCGTGCTGGCGTTCGATGAGCAGGGGATCATCCGCGGCGTCAACCGCGCCGGGCTCATGCTCCTCGGCCAGCGCAGCCACGAGGCCGTCTGCGGGCAACGTGTCGAGCCAGTGCTCGACACCAGCCTCGCCACGCTCATGCGCCTCGCGGGACAGCGCGGCTACCGCGCCGAGTGCCTGAGCGCCAAGGCCTCGCAGCGCCGTTGGTTCGCGACCGTACACGCGCCGGTCGAGACGCCTCGCCGCAGCGCGACCGAGGCCGTCGCGCCGGTGAGCGCACGCGGCTCGCTGGAGTGCCTGGATTCCTCGGATCCGGCGATGAAGCACAACGTCGAGGTGCTACAGCGCGTCATCGACCGCGACATCTCGGTGCTGCTGCTCGGTGAGACCGGCACCGGCAAGGGTTTCTGCGCCCGCGCCATCCACAACGCCAGCAACCGGGCCGACAAGCCGTTCGTCACCGTCAACTGCGCGGCCATTCCCGAGACGCTCATCGAAAGCGAGCTCTTCGGGCACAAGCCCGGCGCCTTCACCGGTGCGTCACGCGAGGGCGGCGTGGGACGCATCCTGCAGGCCAATGGCGGCACACTGTTCCTCGATGAGATCGGGGACATGCCGGTGGCGCTGCAGACCCGCCTGCTGAACGTCATCGAGGATCGCGAGGTTATGCCGCTCGGGGCGAGCAAGGTGGTGAGCGTGGACGTGCGCGTCATCAGTGCCACGCAGCATCACCCGCTCGATCTCATCGCCAAGGGGCAGTTCCGCGAGGATCTGTACTACCGCCTCAATGGCATCACGGTACGGCTGCCGCCGCTGCGCCAGCGCAGCGACGCCGCCGAGCTCATCACGCGGTTGCTGCGCGCCGAGGCCGGCGACGAGCCGCTCGAGCTCGAGCCGGCGCTGCTCGAGCGGCTGGTGCGGCACAGCTGGCCGGGCAACGTCCGCCAGCTGCGCAACGTGCTGCGCACCGTCGTGGCGCTGCGCAGCGGCACGCGCCTGACGCTCGCGGATTTCAACGAGGAATGGCTGGCCGGGGGGATCGCAGAGGAGCCGCTGCGCGCGGAGGCCGAAGCGGCCCTGGACAACGAAGGCGAGAGCGTACTGAGCGGGGCGGAGCGCGAAGCGCTGCGTCGCACGCTCGAGTCGTGTCAGTGGAATGTCAGTGCAGCTGCGGCCCGCCTGCACATCAGCCGCCGCACGATTTACCGCAAGATCCATCGGCACGGCCTGCTGCGGCATGCCCCGCAACTCGGGGCGTCCGTGCAGGATTCCGATTGAGTTACAAGGCACGAGAACCGACGACAAACCCCTAGAGGCGAGGCACCACTAACATGGCAATCAAAATTCACCCGATGGTCGACAACGGAGTCAAGAAGGGCAACCCGAACTTCGCCGGCGGGACACTCACCTGCAAGTGCTCGAGCAATCCCGTGACCGTGAAGATCGGCTCCAACGTCGCCTTCAACCACGCCTGCGGCTGCACCAAGTGCTGGAAGCCGTCCGGCGCAACCTTCTCGGTCGTTGGCGTCGCCGGGCGCGATAAGGTTAGCGTGACCGCCAACGGCAACAAGCTGAAGATCGTCGACGAGAAGGCACCGATCCAGCGCTATGCCTGCACGGGCTGCGGCGCGCACATGTACGGGCGTATCGAGAACAAGGCGCACCCGTTCTACGGCTTTGACTTCTTCCACACCGAGCTCTCCAAGGACGAGGGCTGGGAGGAGCCGCGCTTCGCGGCCTTCGTATCCTCGATCATCGAGTCCGGCACGAAGCCCGATCAGATGGGCGCGGTGCGTGCGCGGCTGAAGGAGCTGGGGCTGGAGCCCTATGACTGCCTCTCGCCGGCGCTGATGGATCTGATCGCCACGCACACTGCGAAGGCCAAGGGCGTTCTGGCCTGAGGCGGTAGGCGTTCCGCAGCCGACGGGCCCCGCGCACAGCGTGGGGCCCGTCGCGTCCTTATCCGTATTTTCTTGGCATCGGGAAACTTGCACCTATGAAAACACGCGCTGCACTGGCCACGGCGGCGGGCAAGCCGCTGGAGATTGTGACGCTGGAGCTGGAGGGGCCGAAGGCCGGGGAGGTGCTGGTGGAGCTGAAGGCGACGGGGATCTGC
>Ga0335079_10004680_pt1 | contig 15735 bp, 15 predicted proteins | sample Lox_Sample_33_FD_206719 | JGI IMG/M metagenome (GOLD analysis project Ga0335079, IMG submission 206719) | Soil microbial communities from Loxahatchee National Wildlife Refuge, Florida, United States - Lox_Sample_3.3 | ecosystem: Environmental > Terrestrial > Soil > Wetlands | place: USA... | reverse complement strand
CTTTTGACGAGGGCACCAACGACTACTTCGCGCGCCAGGTGGTTTTTCAGCGCATCGGAGACGCGACATTGCCCAGCGGCGTGACGCCGAGTATGGCTCCGCTGTTCAGTCCCAGCGGCTTGGTGTATCGCTACGTCATTGAGAGTCCCGATCGCTCGCCCATGGAGCTGCATACGTTCGAGGATTGGATCGTCGAGCGGGCCTATCGCAGCGTCCCTGGTGTCGCCGATGATTCGGGTTTCGGCGGGCCGACGATGGAGTATCACGTCCTGCTCGATCCGGTGAAGCTGTACAACTATCACCTGCCGGTGGTGCAAGTTCTCAACGCGCTCACCGCCAACAATGCCAACACCGGTGGCGGCTTTTACACCCAAGGTGGGCAGTTCTACTACGTGCGCGGGCTGGGCCTCGTCAAAACGACGGAGGACATTGGCGAGGTCGTTGTGGGAAACGGTGGCAACGGCGTGCCGATTCGTGTGAAGGACATTGGGCACGTGGAGATTGGCAACGCGCCACGGCTGGGCATTTTTGGTTTTCAGGACAAAGCCAAGAACAACGATGATGCGGTCGAAGGCGTCATTCTCATGCGGCGCGGCGAGCAGACGCAGAACGTTTTGCAGGGCGTGGAGAAAAAAACGGTCGAGCTGAACCGGGATCTGCTGCCTCCCGACGTCAAAGTCCGACCATATTACGATCGCAGCGATCTCGTTCGCGTTACGACGGATACTGTCGAATGGAACCTCATTCGGGGCATGGCGCTCGTGCTTGTCGTGCTGATCTTTTTCCTGGTCAGCATTCGCGCCGCGATAATCACTGCGCTTACTGTTCCACTTGCGCTGCTTTTCGCCTTCATTTTCCTGCACGCTACCGGCGAAGCGGCGAACCTGCTTTCCATCGGCGCGATCGATTTCGGGATCATCATCGATGGGACCATCGTCATGGTGGAGAACATTTATCGCGAGCTTAGTTTGCGCGAAGGGCAGGAGTACAACATTTTCCAGGTTATCGTGGCTGCGGCGCACGATGTCGACCGCCCCATCTTTTATTCCGTTGCGGTAATCATCGCCGGTTATCTTCCGATTTATGCACTCACCGGGCCCGCCGGGAAGCTGTTCCATCCGATGGCCGATACCATGGCGTTCGCGTTGGTGGGCGCGCTAATCCTCACGCTGACCTTCGTTCCGGTTCTCGCTTCTTATTGGTTCAAGAGCGGTGTGCGCGAGCGGCCGAATCGCGTTTTCGACCGCGTCCGCGACTGGTATGGCGGCCGGCTCGATTGGTGCCTCGACCATCCCGGCGTCACGATACTCGTCACCGCGCTCATTTTCGGGGCCACGCTCCTGCTTGTGCCGTTTATCGGCGGCGAATTTCTGCCGCACCTGGATGAAGGTGCGCTCTGGGTACGCGCGACCATGCCGTACACCATTTCGTTTGAAGAAGCCGCGAAGTTTGCACCGCAGGTTCGCAACATCCTGAACCAATACCCGCAGGTCACAGTGGTAGGCTCGGAACTGGGCCGGCCCGATGACGGCACCGACCCGACTGGCTTTTTCAATTGCGAGTTTTACGTCGGACTCAAGCCTTACGATGATAAGTCCTGGAAGTCCGGCTCCATTCATACCAAAGAAGAGCTGACGCGCGATCTCGATAAGAAGCTCGAATCTTATCCCGGCGTCATTTTTAATTTCACGCAGCCCGCCGAGGATGCGGTCGACGAAGCGCTCACTGGCCTTAAGTCCGCGCTGGCGGTAAAGATTTTTGGTCCCGATCTAAGTGTGCTCGAGCAAAAAGCGGTGCAGATCCGCAACGTCTTGGCGAAGACTCCCGGGTTCACCGAGCTCACCGTGGTTCGCGAGTTGGGCCAGCCCAGTCTGATTATCGATGCCGACCGCCCGAAAATCGCGCGCTATGGCATTAACGTCTCGGACGTGGAAGCTGTCGTCCAAGCTGCCATCGGCGGCCAAGCGGCGACCCAGGTGATTCAAGGCGAAAAGCTGTTCGATCTGATTGTGCGCATGGAGCCGCAATATCGTTCGAGCGCCCGCGACATCGGCGATCTGCTGGTTCCAGCTCCCGGCGGCCAGCAGATTCCACTGTCCGAGCTCGCGACGATCCGCGAAGCTTCTGGCGCATCGTTTATCTATCGCGAAAACAACTCGCGCTACATCGGCATTCAGTTTTCGGTCGAAGGGCGCAACCTGGAAGGGGTCGTCAACGCCGGACAAGCCGCGGTGAAAAAAGCTGTGTCGCTCCCCGAAGGCTATCGGCTCGACTGGGGCGGTGAGTACAGCGAACTGCTCGAGGCCAAGGCGCAACTCATCATTATCGGGCCGCTGGCGGTCCTGATTATCTTTCTGATTCTTTTCGCGCTGTATGGCAACTTCAAATTCCCCGTCACGATCGCGCTTGGCGTCATTCTTACCGAACCGGTTGGCGCGCTGATCGCGCTCAAGCTGATCCACGTGCCGTTCAGCGTTTCGAGTATTCTCGGGTTGTTGGCGTTGCTGGGCGTGTCGGTGGAAACGGCCGTCATTCTCGTGAGCTATATCAACAAGCTGCGGCTCGAAGGAAAATCCATTCGCGAGGCGACGCGCGAGGCGGCCTTGCTGCGGCTCCGTCCGATCATGATGACCGCTCTTGTTGCCTGTCTGGGTCTGCTCCCCGCGGCCCTTTCGACCGGGGTGGGCAGCGACACACAGAAACCGTTCGCGATCGTCGTGGTTGCCGGACTGATTTCCCGCCTGGTACTGGGTTTCTTCGTGAACCCGGTGCTTTACGAAGTGGTCGCGCGTCAAGGAGACGTTCTGCAGGTCTAGTCGAGCCCAGGTACCATTCAGATTTTATCTTTGCGGGGTAACAGAGTAGCTGCGACGGCGCGGGATTCAGGTGCGTTATGCGTTGGGATCGAAATTCACACTGACCGTAATTGTACTTTCATTGCCGGGAGCAAATTTCCATTGCCGCACAGCTTTGTCTGCGGCATCCGCCAGCGCCGGGTTTCCACCCAGGACTTCCACGTCCTTCACGGATCCATCCGCGTGCACGAGCACCTTCAAGCGCACCGTGCCGCCAATGCCGCGTCGTTTCAGAACGGCGGGGTATTGCGCTTCCACCTTCTTGACGATCTTGCGCTCGCCGGTATCTTGCGCGCTCGTCCGAGCGGCGCACACGATGGTGCCCAGGAGACACAGAGTGAATCCGCAGGCGCCCAAGAGCTTTCGAGTGGTCATGATACAGCCTTCTGTGTGGTGAGAGACGTAGCCCCGCAATCCGAACAGAACTCGGCTAGCCTCGTTTGGCTTGGGATGTTGCAGTCTGGCTACCAAGTGCCGACTGTTCTCCGGGACGGGTTCCGTTTAAGCACCGAGACTGGGCGGCGGGCCATTAACAAATGAGTTTTCAATAATTTAGAGACGCAAGAGCCGCGGCTCCGCCATCCGAGGTCACGGATCTCAATCGCTGGTCGGCATAATTTCAAGGCGACGTCTCAGTTCTCCTGTGTCACATTGAGATGGTTTACAGTCTCCCGGACGCGCGCCTGAGAGAGCTGTGAGTACACCCCGGCCAAACAGCCCGATCTGCCGGGAAACCCCACGTCATTCGATCACCGCAGAGCATGCCTCGATCGCGAGCCTTCCCGCGCATCCAGCTTGTCCAGGCACAACGCAAAGTGCGTTGTCCGCTATTTTTGGGGCTGCGCGGTGGGCGGCAAGATTCCGTTCAGGCGCAGATACACTGCCTGAGCGCCGTAGTGGTCGTACCAATCGTCGCTCAGGGTGATGAGCAGGCCGGCGCGGGATGTCTGCCGATTAAAAACAGTGAAGGGGTCGCTCAGCTTCGAGTCATCTACATTGGCGAGCGCCGTCGCGCAATAATCAAACGATGCCTTGAGCGCCGCTACCAGCTTGTCTTTGCCATCGGTGTCGGCAATCTTGGCTTCCGGCGCGGCCTGCCCGGAAATTTTCGAGCACAGAAAATTGTTGGACTGCGCAATATGCATGGTCAGATGCGCAAACGTGTTCATCTCCGGTGTCGGCTTGAAACTGTATTTATCTGCCGGCATCGCTTCAGCCGCCGCCACCATGTTCTTCGCATAGCGGGTCATTTGCGTTTTCACCGTGGTGCTCACCGGGTTGGCTACGGGGCCCGAAGGCGCTGCTTCCTGCGCCGCGCAGATCGTGCCTGCGAGCAGCCCCGCCACTATCACGAAACCAAGCTTCCTCATTTCATTCCTCCTTAGATTTCTCTAATTCCGCGCTATGCCGCGCTCCACCCTGACATTCTGTCTTCTGTCTCCAGTTCAAGCTGCCAGAAGCATACTCGCGTCCCCATTCTGGCCACAACTGACCGCAGGCGGCAGCGAGTCTCTCGCCGGAACAGTGCTATGTTTCCGCCTGGAACTGCTTCTATATACGCAGTTTCAGCGCAACCCGATGCGTGCCGTTGCCATTTTCGAATCCGATTTTCATTATTCAAATTTCATTTACCTTTGCCGTTGCCCATCGCCGATAATAAGTACGTGGCCGAATTCACGGCCCACTGAGGAGCTCATGGCAAGAACGAATGGAAGTGGTTCGTCCCCGCGAACCAAGTCGAAGTCCAGTAACAAGAAGCTTTCCACGCAAGAACAAATCCAATTGCGCGCATACGAGATTTATCTCGAGCGCAACGGAGCACCCGGCAATCCGATGGAAGACTGGGTCCGCGCCGAACGCGAAGTCCTGGCTGCCGCCGCTGCCAAGGCCGCTAAACCCAAGCGCGCCAGCAAGAAGACGGTTATCGTCCCGTTGTGACCGCGTAGGCCGCGTCAAAAATCTGCCGCAAGACAGTAAGGGAAGTACTCGGCTACAATAGCCCGCCTTGGCAGCCTCATTCCCAGTACGCAAAGGAAACTTCATGCGTTCTCTGTCGCAATTTCTCGGGCGCCGTGTGCGCCACGCGATCCTCTCGCGCGCCCGCATCGCACTTGTGTGTCTCGCGGTTCTTGCGGGGTTCGCTCTTGGCGCCTCCGCTGTGCCTCGGCAGCGAGACTCGGTTTCCGCGAAGCCGCAGGCTCGCTTCGCCATTTCCTTCGATTCGAAACTCAGCGCCGCTCCCGTGGATGGGCGCGTTTATGTCGTGATCTCCACGAGCAACGACCCCGAGCCGCGCGAACAAATTGTTGAAGTGGAAGTTCGCTCCCAGCAGATCTTCGGCGCCGATGTCGACGCCCTAACCCCGGGTCAGCCCGCTTACATCAATGACGATGCACTTGGCTATCCCATCGCCAACTTCCACGATCTTCCCGCCGGCGACTACTGGGTGCAGGGCGTCCTGAACAAATACACCACGTTCCATCGCGCCGATGGCCAAACCGTCAAACTTCCGATGGACGAAGGCGAAGGCCAGCACTGGAACTCCAAGCCGGGCAACTTCTATAGCGTTCCCGAGAAAATCCATATCGATCCTGCCGCGCCGGCTTCCACGGTTATCGCGATTCACCTCACCAAAGTCGTTCCGCCGATCGAAGCGCCGAAAGACACGGAGTGGATCAAACACATTCGCATCCAGTCGCAGGCGCTTACGAAATTCTGGGGCCATCCGATGTATCTCGGCGCGATTGTCGTGGTGCCGGAAGGATGGGCATCGCATCCCAACGCGCATTACCCGCTGCTGCTCGACCACGGCCATTTCCCCGACGACTTTCACGGCTTCCGTACCACGCCGCCCGACCCCGGCGCGTCCGGTTTCCAACTCCAGCGCCAGCAGACCATGTACCAGTTTTACCAAGATTGGACCACCGGCAAGCTGCCGCGCATGCTCATCCTGCTCGTTCAGCACGCCAATCCCTATTACGACGATTCGTACGCGGTCGACTCGGCGAATGTTGGCCCGTACGGCGAAGCGATCAATCACGAGCTCATTCCGGCGGTCGAAAAGCAGTTCCGCGGCATTGGCCAAGGCTGGGCGCGCGCGATTTATGGCGGCAGCACCGGCGGCTGGGAAACGCTCGCCACCCAAATTTTCTATCCTGATGAATTTAACGGCGCTTGGGGCGCGTGTCCCGATCCTGTGGACTTCCACGCCTATCAGATGGTGAACATCTACGACGACAAAAACGCTTACTGGACCAGCGGCCCTTTCAGCCACGTTTTGCAGCCCGAAATGCGCACGCCGCCCGGCCAGATCCTGGCGACCACCGAAGGCACCAATCATTGGGAACTCGTCCTGGGCACGCACGGGCGGTCGGGCGAGCAGTGGGACATCTGGCAAGCGGTGTTCAGCCCAGCCGGCGCCGATGGCTATCCCGCGGAAATTTGGGACCAGCGCACGGGCGTGATCAATCACGATGTCGCGAATTACTGGCGCGACCATTACGATCTGACCGCGATTCTGCAGCGCGACTGGTCGAGGCTTGGCCCCAAACTCCAGGGCAAGCTGCATGTGATGGTCGGCACCGCAGACACCTACTATCTCGATTCCGCGGTGCACCTCATGCAGAAATTCCTCGAGAGCACGTCGAATCCTCACTCCGACGCCACCTTCGACTATGGCGTCGACCAGCCCCACTGCTATACCGGGCCCCCGGGCAGCACCACGCGCGAAGGCGGGCTGACCTTTACCCAACGCACTCTAAGAGACGCTGCGGCACACATGTTAGCGACCGCCCCGCAAGGTGCTGACACCACTTCTTGGCGCTACTAGTCTGACTGTCTGCGCGTTGGGGAAATGGCGACGTTGGAGTAGAATCCCGCGCACTATGGCGAAACGAGTGACTAGGCGGCGACGTTCGGCAGGCAAGATGCGATCCGCGCGAGCGAGCAGACGGAGCAAGGCTCAGTCAGGCAGAAGCAGCAAAGCTGGAAAAGATGCGGTGACGCTGGTTGTGCAGTTGCGGCCGCGCGAGGGGCAAGACCTGTTGCTCGAGGCGGAGTTGCGCGCGCTGCTCGGTCCGACGCGCAAAGAGGACGGTTGCATCGTCTACGATTTGTATCGTTCGGCCGAGCCGCCCACTGCGTTCATGCTGCACGAAGTATGGGCCAGCCGAGACGATCACACGCGGCACACGAAGACCGACCACTTCCTACGTTGGAACGCACGTAAGGACGCCCTTTTGGCGAACCTTGATCGGGGATTCTGGACGCGTTTGGCATAAGCACTGGCCGCCAGCCAGCAGAGTTCATATACCATCGGCTTAACTGACGACGATTAATCTCCCGGTGGCGCGATGTAGTAGCCGGGGCGGGCGCGTAGTTTTACGTCTTTGCGATTCACCTGCACTTTGATTTCGTGATAGCCGATGGTGCTGTCGGAAGTGGGCGCGTAGCTGATGCTGTACTGTGAATGCAGTTCGCCGCCGAGCTCGTCAATCGCGTCCTCGATCGAGCGATCCTTGAAGGTGGAAAGATGATTGCCGCCAGTGGCTGCGGCGGCGACGTCCATCGCGCGGTCTTTAACCTGATGATTGACATTCTGCACGGCCCAGATCGCGAGGCCCAGCAAATCGGCGCCGGCCGCCTCGTTGTTGGCGGTCTCGGGAGTCTGAATGGTGCCGGGCGGAGGCGGCAGAGTGTTTATTCCAGGAGGGGCGGGGCGATCGGGTTGCGAGCGCGGTTTGGAGTGCAGGTCGGCGCGCACCGTGGAAAGACCGACGCTGTAGATGGTCACATTGGCAAGCTGAGCGTGGCGGAGCACTTCGCCCAGCTTGGTTTCGCTGCCGGAATCAACAGTTTCCGAAACCACAAACAAAACGCGGCGGCGGCCAGCGTTCTCGGCGGCGGGTTGCGGGCGCTTGCTGAGCATGTCCACGGCGACAGACATCGCATCGTAGAGGCGGGAGCCTGCGCTTCCGGTTTGCAGTTTGGAAATCGTCTTCTCGATGGCGTCGGTGTCTTTGGTGAAGTCCTGCAGTTTGTCGACGCCGTCGTTGAAGCCCACCACGGCGGCTTCGCCATCGGTGCCAATGACCGCCTGCGTGAAGAGTGTGCCGGTTCTGCGGATTTGCGGAAGAAACGAATTGAGGCGCGAGCTGGTTTCGAGCAAGACGACCACGGAGAGCGGGTCGCCGCCAAAATCAAAGTGCGAAATCTTCTGGTCGACGCCGTTGTCGGTGATGCGGAAATCGGCGGCGGTGAGGTTATTCACCGAGTTCCCCTTTTTGTCGGTTACGGTGACCGGCGTGTTTACCAGCGCGACGCGAACGCGGACTTGCGCGCCGGGCGGAGGCTGCTGCACGGTTTGGCCAGGCGGAGGGGTTACTGGGCCGGCGGAGGATTGGGCGCGCAGGGTGGCGCCTACTCCCAGCACCGCGAAGAGGACAAACATCGCGATGCGGATGGGGGACAAGCGGGCGGTAAAGGTTGCCATCGTATGTGCGCTCAAAGCGTGAACCGGCGTTCCGGGTCAAAGTGTACTTGATTCGACGCAGGGACGCGCGAAGACGTTGCTGCGGAGCGGCGCGGTTCCTACAATGGCAGTTTGCGTCCAATTGCAGTTTCGTGGCATTGCCGGAGAGAACGCCCATGTCCGCAGGACACCTCAAGCCCAAACCGCAGCACGCGCCCAAAGCGCCGCATGAAGATCCACGCTTTCTGGAGAGCGTTCCGGCACGCCCGCTGCGCATTCTGGCGGAGTACCTGCATCCCCTGGTGCAGCTGAAAAGGGAGGGAATCGCGGACACCATCGTGATGTTCGGGTCGGCGCGTATTGAACCACACGACGTGGCGTATGCCCGCCTCGAGCGACTCAAGAAAATCAGGGTGGCGAAGCTGCCCGCGGCGCATCGTGCGCGCTATAAGGCTGACATACGCCACGCGAAGAGCCTGTTGGACATGTCGCGTTATTACGAGGAGACGCGGCAGCTCTCGCACAAAATCACATCGTGGGCGCTGTCGCTCGGGCCGCGGCCGCGGCGGTTTGTGGTTTGTTCGGGCGGCGGTCCGGGAATCATGGAAGCGGCGAACCGCGGGGCGAATGAAGCGGGAGGCAAGTCCATCGGGCTTTCGATCGAGCTGCCGCACGAGCAGTTCGCCAATCCGTACATCAGCCCGGAGCTGAGCTTCAACTTTCATTACTTTTTTATGCGCAAGTTGTGGTTCGCGCAGATTGCCAAAGCGCTGGTCGTTTTTCCAGGCGGCTTCGGCACGATGGACGAGCTATGGGAAATGCTGACGCTGCTGCAAACCGGCAAGCTGCCGAAGAACAACATCATCGTGATTTACGGGCGTAAGTATTGGGACAAGGTGCTGAATTGGAAGGTGATGATCGATTCCGGCACGATCACCGAGGAAGAGTACAAGATGCTGCAGTTTGCGGACAGCGTGGACGAGGCCTTCGATCACATTCGCGCGGGCCTGGAGAAGTACCACATGGAAGTTGACCCCTTCCTGCAGGCGTATTAGACGCGGCCTTTACCAGGCCCATCAAGCAAGGCCAAAAACGGAACGTTCTGTAGTGGCCTATTACAGCTTGGCTTCTTCTCAGCTACGGCATCCACCCGATGCCTGGCAACGAGGCAGCATGGCTATGCTTGCCTAGTTTTTGTGCTGGAGGAGAGATCGATGAAGACGATGAAGCTCGGAAAACTATGGCTAACGGGGACCGCTTTCGCGGGGCTACTAGCGCTGACGGGAGCGGCACCGCGAGTTCGCGCTGACGACGATTGCCAGAAACGGATTGTACGGGTTGATCATGAGCTGCACCGCGCCGCGCAACGGCACGGCTGGGACAGCCCCGAGGCGCAAGCCAAGCGGGCCGAACTGGCAACGGCGCGGGAATGGTGCTGGAATCACGCGCATCGCTGGTGGGATGAACACGAGCATCGGTGGCACACGGATCGCGATTGGGACGACCACGATCACGATCGCGATCATCCGCCACACGGAAACTAGTTTCGCTAAGTGAGGGCTAGGGCAAAGAGCGCAACGATGGTGCTGCGCTCTTCTTTTTTTGGCGTACGGCAGGTGACGCTGCTTTTTTTGCGTCCCCACACACACGCTCGAATTCAAACACTTAATCTAACGAAACGTAAAACAGAAAAAGCTTCGGGAGAAGCTGGCAGCAGAGGAGCATATTCTCGCCGCGTTTGGTCCGCGTTGGTGCGGGAAGACAGGGAAAACCCGTGCCGGTACGCAGGCGATGAGCGGATGAATGTGCCCCGCAACCTTTTGGGAATGAGGGTGTTTGATTGGATTGTACAGGGCAGAACGAAGCCGGCATCGAGCGCCCGGGAGGATCACATGTTGAAGCGAATTTTGCAGTCGGTGTTCGGTAAGGCGACGTTGGCGGCAGTGGTGTTGGGCGGCGCGTTGAGTTTCGTAGGTGCGCCGAACGCGCAGGCTGCGGAGCGTGTGGTGGTGCGCTACGGCTACCGCGCGCCCATCGTGCGGCGCGTGTACGTCGCTCCGCGGCCGCGTGTGTATGTGGCCCCGCGAGTAGTCGTGCGCGGCTGGTATGACCGCTTCGGCTGCTGGCACCGGTACTAAGCTGCGGCTGTAGCGCCGGCGTAGCGCCGGCGAAGTTCAAGGCAGGTCGCAGTTACAATTCGAAAAAGCAAATGCCCTCGCGAAGTGCGAGGGCATTTCAGTTTCTAGGGCGTTCTGTGGAAGAGACCGAAGTCTATGCCACCAAAACAGACTACGAGTTGGCTTCGGCGCCAGCGGTGGCGGCGACGGCTTCTTCGCGGCCGGCGCGCTTGATTCGGGCAGCCTTGCCGCGCAGCTCGCGCAGGTAGTACAGACGGGCGCGGCGGACTTTGCCCTTGCCGACCACGTCAATCGAGGCGATGGAGGGCGAATGCAGCGGGAAGATACGCTCGATGCCGACGCCAAAGCTAACGCGGCGTACGGTAAAGGTAGCGCCGGAAGCGCGGCCCTTCTTGGAGATCACCACGCCTTCAAAGGCCTGGAGGCGCTCTTTTTCCTTCTCGCCTTCGCCTTCTTTCAGGCGGACGTTCACGCGGACGGTGTCGCCGGGGCGAAATTCGGGGAGGTCTTTGCGCAGCTGCGCCTCATGTAGTTTTGCGATTACTGGATTCATTGTCGTTAGTCCCTGCAGACCCACTCAGGCGGGGCCAGCTCTTCTAAGGCAAACATTGAGTATAGCGGAAGTGGGGCGTTCTACCTAGCAGAATATCGTTTCGAACCGGTAAGATGTCGCGGATTCTTTACGCCGAACGGAGGATCTCGTGGAACACATAGTCGAGTTTTTTACTGGCGGGCTGTGGCTGCTTTGGCTTGCCATCATGGGATTTCTGTTCTTTGGGTTGCCGGTGGCCAAAATCCTGAAGCGCACAGGGCATAGTCCTCTTTGGTGCTTAGCTTTCTTTATTCCTATTGTGGCTTATATCGGACTTTGGATTTTTGCATTTAAGAGATGGCCCATTGACCGAAAGTCGGGAGTCGATGAAGTTTTTTCGCTCTGAGCGCGAGAAAATCGCTTCCGCGCCCTGCTACTTTTTGCACGTGAGGGTGTCGTACCCCTTCCGCCTGAAGAAAGGAGAATCCACCTTGAACACACGTCGAACTCTTTTTAGCAGTCTACTGATTACTTTGGTGCTGGGGGCACTCACACCGCAATTTGCACAGGATGCCCCGGCGCCGAAGCCAGAGGAGAATCAGCGTAACCGGGCGCTACTCATCGGTCTTATGAGACAGATCAATACGGCTGAAGTGGGGGAATCTTCTAACTACGGCTCGTTTGGCTCCTGGCAGACACTTCTCGAACACGAAACGCAGTACATGAATGGATGGCTTCGATTTTACTCGCCGGACCCTAAAGTGCATTTCGGCCAAACGCCAGAAATCCTACCTGGATGGAACCTGCGTCTGAATGTGCATGCTGATGGACTTGGATACGACGTGCTACTGGAAGATACAACCGACAAATCTGGATACGCGGCTTTGAGCGACGAACGAGGAGTTATCCGGGAATGTAAATGGCTGAAGTAATGCTGCTTCAGAACTCCTATTTTTTGCAGGTGAGGGTGTCGCCGATGGACCAGTCTTTGGCGCCTTGTTTCACTTCCCAGTTCACTTCGATTTGCGTCGGGCTGTCGCGTTTGTAGACGAAGCGCTCCAAGCGCGGCGGATCGGATTTGGAGGGTTCGCCGAGCCAGATGAGTTTGTCGTCGGTCCAGCCGGAAGACGTGAATTTGCGGACGCCGCCGAAGTTGTCGTAGATGTAGGCGACGAATTGCTTGGCAGCGGAGTCGAAGCCCCAGTATTCGGCGTCGTGAAAGAGGTTGGGCGGCAGGTCGTCGTGACGCTTGACGAGCCACGCGCCGTCCAGGTCGGGCGCGAAGGCAATTTGCGATTCGATCTTCTTACCGTTGGAAGGAAATACGCCCGCGCAAGCCCATTTGCCTAGCAATGGCGCAAACGTCTCGACTTCCTTTCTCAATTTGGGTTCAGACGGTTCAGGATTCTTCGTTTGTTGCGCATAAAACATCATTGGCGCGACACCAGACGCAAGAACGAAAGCCAGAGCAATGCAAAAGCGCGTGCGCAATGTTCACCTCGTTGTGGACACGAAGTGTTGGACGCGCCAAGTTGCGATCGGATTGCGGGCCGAAGAGATTGGCGTTTAGTCGCCCGCTGCCGCGCCGGCGGCTTGCTGCTGGCTGGCCATGGCCGCCATCTGTTCCTTCATCTTCTGAGCCATTTCTTTGGGCGTGGGTTCGGCTTTGTGGGTGGCGATCATCCACATATAGCCCTCGGGATCCACGAGGACTCCGGTGCGGTCGCCCCAAAACTGATCCATCACCGGACCCTTCGCCGTAGCGCCGAGCTTTACGGCTTTGGCGACCATCTTGTCTACGTTCTCCGTGAGCACATACAAGGTGGTTGGTGAAGCGCCCAATGTTTTTGCGCTGCGCGCGCCCATCTGCGGCATTTCCGGACTGAGCATTACGGTCGTGCCCCGCAGGGTGAGCTCCGCGTGAATGGCTTTGCCGTCGGGAGCATTCATGATGCCCCGTTTCGTAAAGCCGAAAGCCTTCTGGTAAAAGGCGGCGGCCGCCTTTACATCGGTTACGGTCAGCATAGCCGTCACGGAACCGTAGAGCTTTTTGTTAAGAGGATCGATTTTCTTGGGCATAGGAGTCCTTTCGCGGCGCGAGTGTTCGAATGGAACTTTGGGGATGGCTGACGGTGCAGTGATCCGAAGAAGTTCCGGGTGCGTGGACAGGGAGGATACTGCAGCAGAAAGGCCTGGTCAACGTGAGGTGTTCGCTCTGGCGGCTGTCCACGGCCTACTAAGCCGCTGTGGTGGCCGTGGTTCTGCGGCGAATTACGGTTTCGGCGAAGCGCTCCATTTCTTCGAGTTGGGGACTGAATTGAAGGAGGACCAGGTCAACCCCGGCAGCTTCGAATTGGGCGAGGCGCTCGGAGACTTGTTCGGGAGTGCCGACGAGGCCGGAGCGGAGGCCGCGATTCGAAACGGAATAGTCTTCGAGGGAGACGCGCTGTTCGAGTTGCGTGCCAGCGAGCCATTGCTGGTAGTTGTTGTAGCCAGCGGCAGATTGTTTCACGTCCGTGATGCGCTTCAGCTCGTCCTGCGCTTCTCTTTCGGTTTCGCGGACGATGGCGTAACCGGCGACACCGAATTTCATGGGCGGAAGATTGGCATGGCGCGCGCGGCGCTGCTTCAAATCGGCGATTTTCTCGCCGACCCGCTCCGGCGGATCGCCGTGCATTAAGTAGGCGTCGCATTTCTCGGCGATCAAGTCTTTCGCCGCGGGTGATTCGCCTCCGGCGTAGAGCGTGGGATGCGGCTGTGCGACGGGCTTGGGCTCGAGCACATTGTCTTCGACGCGATAATACTTGCCGGAATACGAGAAATGATCTTGCGCCCAGACGCCATGAACGACATCGAGCCATTCGCTGGTGCGCGCGTAGCGGTCGTCGTGCTGTTCGAAGCCGACGCCATATTTTTTGGCTTCATCCGCCCACCAGGACGAAACGACGTTCAAAGTGAGCCGGCCGCCGCTGATGTGGTCGATGTTGGCGGCTTGTTTGGCGAGCAACGCGGGAAGATGAAAGGTGGGACGAACCGCAACCATCAATTCTAGGTGTTCGGTGACCGCGGCCAGCGCGGCGGCTGTAGACCAGGCATCCAGCGAAGGGGCTTCGACCCCTTTAATGTCGTTGAGATTCAGCTCCGCGATGAGCGTGAGGTCGAAGCCAATCTGTTCGCTGCGCTGGGCCAGTTTTTTCACGTAGTCCCACGTCGGCTGCATATTTTCGTTGGGCACGTTGCGCAGCCAGCCGCCAAATACAGGCATCCAGTAGCCGTATCTCATTGCACGCTCCCGGCAGAGACGAAGCCGTCGCGGCGGCTGGCCTCGGCGATGCGCGCTTCGCTGATGAGATAGTCAGCCAGGCGAGAATAGGGATTGAAGCCGATCATGCGCTCCGGATCGGAAACGAAATTGGAGAGCGCGTTGATGTCGTAGTAGAGCTGGCGGCCGGTTTTGTCGTCGATGACGTACTCGATGCCGCCGACTTCGATGCCGGCCACTTCCATGATGCGCTCGACGTCGTCAATCACCTGGCGCGGCGCTTCATAGGCTTCCACAGTCAAGCCGGTTTTCGGTGCGTCCACGGGGCAAGCGATGCGAGTGAGCTCTTCGCCTCTGGTGTTTTTGCAGATGTCGGCGGGGCAAAGGTCGAAGGTCTCGCCAGTGATGTGAATTTGAATCGCGTAAAGAAATTCGCCGCCGAGCACTTCCACGCGGGTGATGACGCCGTCGCGGGCGGTGAAGAACTCCTGCACGAGCGCGGTGTTATCAATGCCGAAGTGCAGACTTTTTTCTTCGACAGCGGCGCGCAAATCCGCAGCCGAATTGAATTTCTTGATGCCCGCGCCGCTGCCGCCGATGTTGGGCTTAACGATCAGCGGGTAGCCGATGGCTTCGGCGGCTTCAAGCGCCTGCGAAGGATCATTGATTACGCGCGCTTTCGGATATGGCAAGCCGAGCGTTTCGAGCAACGTGGATTGCAGCGCTTTGGAAATTTCATGTGTAAAGGCGCGGGAGCCGTTCACTACACGCACACCTTTTTCTTCGAGATGCGAAAGATAGTTCAGCGTGTAGAAGATGCCGTGGGCCATGCCGCGTTGCCACGCCGACGGGCTCATGCGATTGAAAACGAGCGAATAGTCGCGCTCCGGCGAAGCGACATCGTATTGATGATTGCGCGCGTCCACGCGGACCCAGTTCGCGCCTTTGGCGTCGAGCTGTTCGAACAGCGGCTTAAACCAATGCTGCTGCTCGTAGTAAATCGCCAGCGGCTTGCCGTCGTGCTCTCTGCTGTTGCCGTTTGCCGGGTTCATTTGCTGCTCCTGATTCTTCGTCGTTGCTGACCATCGCTTGCTGACAAAAAAGGCCGCTCGGTTTGCTTGAGCGGCCGGGGATCCCTTTCGTTAAGACTGCGCTAGACCGAAGGATATTCCCTGCCGCGGGAGGCGGGACACAGATAGGTGCAGCACGGACAGGCGCAGGCCTGCCCGCAGGAACGCGCGCCCTGCGCGGCGCACAAAGTACGGATTAGGATTGTGGCGTTCACAGAAACATCAGTATAGCGCCCGGGCTTGCCGGCGCAAAAGCAATTTGGATTGCCGAGAGTGGGTTGGTTTGAAGGCGTGGAGGATTGGCTTGACGGCAGCGTTTGCGTGCACGGCGGGGAAATCTTGGGGTTGCAACAGCGGCACAGGCAGGAGTGCCTGTGCTACTTTTCGGCGCCGCCAAGATGGCGGCGG
>Ga0335079_10004678_pt1 | contig 15739 bp, 10 predicted proteins | sample Lox_Sample_33_FD_206719 | JGI IMG/M metagenome (GOLD analysis project Ga0335079, IMG submission 206719) | Soil microbial communities from Loxahatchee National Wildlife Refuge, Florida, United States - Lox_Sample_3.3 | ecosystem: Environmental > Terrestrial > Soil > Wetlands | place: USA... | reverse complement strand
TTCGCGAGCGGACTCGGGCGCACCATCCTGCAGGCCTTTCCGCCATCGATACACACGACGATCGTTCAGCTGCCGGCGCACGAACCCGAGCGGGTGCAGCTGAATGAGGTGACGCCGAAGATCGGGTTCGATAACGTCGTGATCGCAGACCCGGGTCTGCCCCCGTTCAGCGCCACTGAAGACTCGGCGCCACAGCAAGTGAGCGCCGATCCAGCATCGGCCGGCCTCTCAATTCCAGTGTCGCCCGCCGTCCATCGCGTCCCGGGCGATGCGGGACGCGACTTTCCGAACGTGGACGACTACTACCCCTCATTCTCCAGGACCATCGGCGAGACGGGCAGCACAGCCGTGCACGTGTGCGTGGATGTCAATGGGCGCCTCACGGCCCCGCCCGTGGTTGCCAAGTCATCAGGTTTCGCCCGACTGGATGGCGCAGCGCTCAGAGTCGCGCGGGCCGGTTCCGGTCACTATCGGCCTACCACCGAGGACGGTAAACCCGTGCTGTCCTGCTTCGACTTCGGCATCCAGTTCGTGCTCACCAACTGATACTTGACGGCATGCGGCCGATCCGGAAATGCTGGCGCGTCCGGATCGGCCTCAAAAGAAGGAAACACCCGTGCGCCTCAAGAACATCGCCATCGGTCTCGCCCTGTCGTTCGCCCCTGTCGCCTTCGCCCAAGCGCCCAGTGCGCCCGCGCCCACCCCTGCAGCCGCCGGCGCCCCCGCAGCGGCACAGCCCGAATTCAACGCCATGTTCGTGACCTTCAAGGTCAAGGCAGGCAAAGAAGCCGAATTCGAGAAGACGTTCCACGAAATGGCGCACGGCGTACATGATCACGAGCCCGGCAATGTCCGCTACGAGCTGCTGCGCGCGGCGGATGACCCGCACACCTATTTCGTGTTCGAGCGCTACAAGGGTGCGGATGCGGTGGCCGCGCACGGCAAGAGCCCGCACGGTCAGAAGCTGATCGCGGCGCTGCGCGATCTGGTGGATGGACGACCCGAAGCGAAGCGGATGGTGTTCGTGCTGTCGAAGTAGATTTAGGACGCAGACCGGCTACGAGATTTCGTGGCCGGTCTGCACCAGCACGTGACAGAGATCGGCGCCGACCACGTTATCGGCCTAGCGCCCGGTACGCTGAACCGGCGAGCCCGCCACGATCACGTAAGTATCGACGCCCGTCTCTTCCGCAGTTGGTACTTCTTCCGTCCCGCATTTCCGATCGGCCGTACATCGGACCATTTTGAAATACACCCGCACTCGAAAACGATGCTCTGCGGCGCCACTGGCCTTCCAATCTCCCGGCACCGCGCAGTGCCAATGGCTTACAAGACGGTACGCAGGGGCGTCAAATACGCCCTTAGGATCCGCCGCGAGCGTACGCACATCCTGCGTCCCACCACGCTCGTCGATTAAGAAATCCAGCAACACCTCGCCTTCGATGCCCCGAAGCTGTGCTTCCGTCGGAAAAAATGTCTCCGTTCCCTGCAGCCGACACTGCGGTATCTTCAATGTCGCCGTCGCTGTGGCAACATCCTGCCCATCACTCGGCGCCCAAACACTCAAGCTCGCTGCGCCTGCTAGCGCCAGCGCGACCCTGCGGCTTAGATGCGTCCGTACACGCCATAACCGTTGACACCCCACCTGGCAGCTCCTGACATCGATCACGCGACGCCTTTCCACAGTCGATACCGTGTGCCTCCTACTGAATTTTGTGGCCGGTCTGCGTCATCACCGGTCCGCGCGTCGTATCGAACTTTACGTGCATGGTCTTGCCGTCCGGTTCAATGCTCCAGCGCGCGATCATCACAACCTGCGCATCCTTCTTGTCGGTCTCCTCGATTGTCCGAGGATCGATCAGGCGCACCGTCACACGATTGATCTCCGGACTGCCGTTGTAGGGCGCCTCGGTGCCATCGAGTCTGGCGGTGAAGGATCTCCCCAGATGATCGGTCATTGACAAGGTATCGCCCTTCACTCGATAAGTGGTGTCCTCGTCGTGATTGGTCAGGTCGGCCTCGATCAGATGCCAGGAGCCAGAGATCAGGTGCGCTCCGGCCGGCCCTGCGGCCACGCGTGAAAACCGGATCGTGAAGTCGACGGGTCGCGGGCCCGTATCGTTGCTCACCTGACGCTCGGTGAGTGACTTGCCATCGGCAGACACCGTCATGCTGTCGTCCACCACTTGCTGTCCGGACCGCTCGGCGATCTTCTTGACCGTGTGCGCATCGATGACGCTCACGGCCATGGAATCGAACCGGATGTTGCCGCTTACCGCATGCTGTGCGCCGTCGGTCTGCACGGAATACGGGGGCATGCAGCTCTGGCAGCTGTATTGCCCAGCCGAAAGCAGGTAAACCTCGGGCTGGCGATTGGGATCCGGTCGTTGCGGATCGGGCCGCCAGGTGCCATTGAATACGCTTTGCGCGACAGTGCCTGTAGAGCACAGCGCCAGACCCAGACCGATCGTCAAAATGTTCGCGCTTCGCATTTCGGCTCTCCGTGATCACCGCGAGTGAACACGATCTTAGATCAGAGCCGAGGGTCCGGTCAGGCAAGCTTCTCGATGTCTGGCAGTCTCCAGGTCTTATCGAACAGCGGCTTGTCCGGACCGTAGAGGCGGAACAGGACTTCGAATCCGCCGCTTGCGCTGGTCGGAACCCAGTTCGGCTCCTTGCTGGCGGGTGCCTTCGGTCCAAAGTAGACATCGACCGAACCGTCGCTGTTTTTTTGCAGATTGTTGCTTTGCGAAGATCGGCTGGCCCGCGACACGTTGCGGATCAGGGCATGCGTGGCGCGATCGTAGACGGTGGCCGACCAGTACTGCCGGACAGGCGCATTGGCGGGTACGGTTACTCGATAGGTGCTGCCGCCGGCCAGTCCCTGTCCGTCTTTATCCCTGATGGCCATCAGATAGAACTGCCCCGCTCCCATGCGCTTGGCGCTGAAGAAGCCCACGGTATAGGCAACGCCACGGTCGCTGAAGGTGTACTTGTCGGGGTTCGAGAAAAAGGACTGCAGGCCTTCGATGACATCGTGCGAGACTGGCACGTGCCAATGACCGCCGTCGTAATAGGGCGCCGGGAGATATCCGTTCTCATATCGGTCCGCGAGCCATGCATGAGCCTCGGCAATGGCGTCCGTCAAAAGCTGCTGCAGCTTCGCGTCGGGGTTGAAAGGTTTGCCCTTTTCGATGCCGATCGAGTGGAGAACATCGATCATGACCTTGTCGCGGGTCTGCCACGGCTCGCTCTGCACCATGCGATCAAGCGCGCGGAAGAAGCGCAGGTCCCACGGAATGGTCGCGTCATAGACCACGTCGATCGCGTCAATGAATTGTGTCGAGGGCGGGTTCGCCGCAGCCGACAGCGGATAGAGCCTGATTCGCTTGGCATAGGCGACGGCTTTGGCGACGTCCGCATCGCTGCTGCTCTTTACGATCGAGCGCAGCAGCGCGTAGCCCTGGAATGTGTACGTCTGCAGCGGGAAGTATCCGGTGGGCGGGGTGTCCTGGTACCCCGGCGGCAGAATGAGGTACTTGCCGCCCTTGCCTTTGTCCACCCCTGCAGGCCCCACATCCTCGATCGCCGTCTGCCAGCAATCATCCACCGAGCCGGTAATCGATCCCTCGTCCGCCGGCGGGATCTCCAGCACGAGCGGCCCCACGTCCTTGGTATTGAAGAATGGCATGAAGTAGATCGAGTCCGGATTCGGCGTGAGGGTCTGATTCTTCCAGTCGAAAAGCCGCGACCAGAAGACGATCCGGTTGCTCCCCTCGCCCGCCTTGGCATCCCGCACCATGGCCTGATACATGAGATCGAAATTGACCGCAGGGGTGCCCCAGATGACGGCTTCAATGGCGCGCCGCCTCACCGCCTGGCTCACGAGCTGTTCGGGCGAAAAGTCTCGCATCTTGGTCATGCTGGCATTCACCGCGCCTGCGCCACTTCCTCGATATCCGGCAACGGCCAGCTCTTCTGGAAGTAAGGTTCTGTCGGTCCGTAGAGTCGAAAGTAGCTGAACCAGGCCTTGCCAGGCAGTGTCGGAATCCAGTTCTTCTCAAAGCCGGCCGGCGCCTTGGGACCGAAGTAGACCTCGACGCTCCCATCGTCGTTCTTACGCAGGTCCATGCGCGATGAGCGGTCGGCGATCTCTTCCTTGTTATCGATGAACGTCCGCGTATCGAGATCGTAGAGCGTCACTGACCAGAAGTTCTTCGCCGGCGCATTCGCCGGCACGCGCAAGCGATAGGTCTTCGCGCCATCGAACGCATGTCCATCCTTGGCGCGATACGTGGCGAGATAGGCCTGGCCTACGCCAGGCGTTGTCGTGACCATGCCCTGGCCCGTGCCGGTGGCCTCGTACGTGTAGGCCGAGAGCTCATCCGTCTGCCGATAGAACTGAGTCTCCGCCGTCCAGTCCACGGCGATCAGGTAGTCCCAATGGGTCTCGCGTCGGTAAACGCTGCCGGGGAAGCGCTTATTAAAGGAATTGGCCTTGGCCAGCGCCTCGCCGACGACGGCGGCCTCTTCGAGCAGCTTCTTCTGCCGGGCATCCGGCTGGAACGGCTTGTCCTTTTCGAGCCCGAGCGGCTTCAGGGTCGCCATGATGATGCGATCCCGTATCTGCACCGCCTCCTGATTGATGATCTCTGCGAGCAGCGTCCAGTACGCCATGCCGCGCGGCTGTGCCTGCAGCCAGCGCTTGCCGCCGGGGGTGAGAAATCGCTGCGTTGGTGGATGCTCGCGCTCGCTGTACGGATAGATGCGCAGACTCCCAATCCACTGCTTGGCCTTCGCGGCGTCGGGATCCAGCGCACGAAAGCCGGGCCAGATGTTATTGGTCGCGGATTGCACGACAAAATAGCCCGCCGTGTCGGACGGAGCCTTCTGTCCGGGCCCGATAACCAGATATTTGCCGCCCTTACCCTTGTCGAGTCCGACTTCACCCAGATCGGCGACCGCATGCTGCCAGAAGTCACACACGCCGCTGGCGTTCGGTCCGGCCGGCAGATCGATAACGACCGGGCCGGTTCGCGCCAGGTTCACAAAGCTCACCACATAGGGAGTCGTCGCATTGGGGGTCAGGATTCCCAGCTTGTCGCGAAAGGTTTCATAAGTAACGATGTCACCGTCTTTGCCGCCGAAGCTGTGGTAGTGGGCGCGCTGAAACGTCGCCATGCCGACCAGGGGCAGTGCCCAGACATACGCCGCACAGGCACGCTGAAAGTCGAATGTATCGAATAGTTCTGCGACGGTAGCCACCGTCGGCAGACCCTGCTCGAACGACAGCGCTCCAATGCGCGTATTGATCGTCTGGGAGGGGGTGCCTGCCGTCCTGCTACCCATGGGTCGCTCTCCGGGCCTGGTGAAGGCACTATCCTTCCGCGCCTCCCAAGACGGCGGAATAGGACCTAGGTCCGACTCCGGCGCGACCACGGCCGAGCCTTAGCGTTTGGCTGCCCCGTGCTGCACCACATCCGCCCGGTTACACAGTGGATGCCGCGGCAAGATCGACGGACGGTGACACCCGATTTCGCCCCGTAGCCTTGGCCCGGTAAAGGGCGGCGTCGCACTCCTGGATGAGCATCGCGGAGCTGGAAGTCTTCCCCGAGATGGCGGCGATACCCACGCTCACCGTCACTTCGCGCCCGAAGAAGCGCGAGCGCTCCACTCCCACGCGCACGCGCTCCGCAATCACCCAGGCGCCCGCAAGATCGGTTTCCGGCAGCGCGACCGCAAACTCCTCACCACCGACACGTGCGACGAAATCGGTCTCGCGTACGAGCGCGGAGACAAGCGTGCCGAATTTCTTCAGCAGCTCATCTCCGGCCGGATGTCCATACCGATCGTTGTATGCCTTGAACCGGTCGATATCGAGCAGCATGAGCGATAAGGGATGATTGTGCCGCTTCGCCAGGTTGAAGCTCTCTGCCAGAAATGAGTCGAACGCCCTGCGGTTGGGGACGCCGGTGAGGGAATCGTGCAGCGACAGCTCCGTCGCGACCGCACGTTCGCGCTCGATGAGGGTAATCCGATGCGCCAGGAGCAGGATCAGCCACACGGATCCCAGCGAGGAGGCGTAGGCGTAGAGCGCCCAGCGGAACAGATCCGGATAGATCCGCATTTCGCCCACGTGATTCAGCAGCCAGCCGAGAATCGGCGGGGCCAGAATCGCCGTCGGCAGCAGCCAGCGGCAGACGGTGCCACCCATGCCCTTCGCGACCGCGACGCTGATCGGCCAGGACACCGGCGCGCTCGCGAGCACGCCGAGACTCAACAGCAGCAGCATCGCCGCCGTGTGCAAGGCGATGGAGCTGAAGAGCGGAACCTCGCTCAGCGCCTGCGGGCCAAATACGAAGCCATTCAGGGCGGCCCAGGCCATCAATGCCGCTGCGAGTGCAGTCACGGTCTTGACCCCAAGTAACGCCGTCCGCTTGCTGCACAGTTGCGCGATACCCAGCAATGCGAGCATGAGAGAGGTCGATATCGCGGGCCTTCCCGGATGCCCCGCGAGTGACGTCACAGTGTCCTTGAACAACGCTTGATCGATGCGGGCGTTCCAGTTGAAGGCGTATTCGGCGAGGCTCAGCAAGCCAATGCTCAGTGCGACAGTTGCCGCCGCGGCGCTCGCGATGAATCGCGGGCCCCGGATACCGCCTGACAACGCGACACTGACCCCGAGCATCACAATGCCGAGTGCCGTGTTGGCTTTCATTGTGCTCAGTCCCGGCAGCACGCTCCGCAGCGAGTAGATCTCGAGTGCCCACCCACCGACAAGCACAACCAATCCAATGCCAGCGGCAAGACTGCCGGCGAATACTCCGAATAGATGCACCAGCCGCGCGGGGCCCGCATCAAGCGTGCCAATACGACTTCGACCGATACTCGCGTTTTTCGCGTGCAGGCTCCAACTGCGCATCATGAATCGCTGCACGCCTCGCACGCTAAAACACTCGAATCTGAGTAATCCTGCAAGGATGCTGCCACGCCGAGGATCCTTCGGCAGTACGTACATCTGCGGAGCCTGTAGCGGGAACTTCGGATGAACCCGGCTGCAGCGAAGGCAACCGAGGCGAGCGGCCGCGATGGACTCAATTCGCCATCAAGAGGCGAGCCAGATCGGCGGCCGGCATGGGCTCACTGTGGAGATACCCCTGCCACATATCGCAGGGCATTGCACCTACCGCGCGCAGCTGCGCCTCCGTCTCGACACCCTCGACCACCGTGGTCAGTTTGAAGGCCGCGGCGAGACGCAGGATGGTCTCCACCAGCACCACGCTCGAAGCATCGCTCGGCAAGCCCTTGACGAAAGATCTGTCGACCTTGAGCAGATCGACCGGCAGGCTCGAGAGCAGTCCCATGGAGGAGTAACCGGTACCGAAATCATCGAGCGCGATTCTCACGCCCGCCGAGCGCAACTCGCGCAGCTTGCGGCTGGTACCTTCCAGATCCTGCAGCAGTACGGATTCGGTGATCTCCAGATCCAGCCCGTAACCCTTACAGTCCCGCAGGCGCTTGCACTGCTCGAGCACTTCCTGGACGAACATTCGCTGGCGCAGCTGCACCGAGGAGATATTGATCGCAACGCGCACGGCAGGAACGCCGGCGCGCTGCCAGCGCTGGCAATCCTCGACCGCGCGGGCCAGGACCCAGGCGCCCACCGTGAGGATCATGCCGGTCGACTCGAGGATCGGCAGGAACGCTTCAGGACGGATGAGACCGCGCTCCGGATCCTTCCAGCGCAGCAACCCCTCCACTTCGCGGATGCGTCCGGTCTTCAGTTCCACTTTGGGCTGGTAGTACAGTTCGAATTGCTGTTCGGCGATCGCCGCACTCAGGCGATGCTCGAGCTCCAGTCTTTGCGCGATCTGGCTGTGCATCTCGAGCTGATAGTGCAGGTAGCGCTCGCCGGATTCCTTGGCCTGCTTGAGCGCCGCTTCCGCCCGCTGTACCAGCGCGGCCGCATCCGAGCCATCCCGCGCGGAATGCGCAACGCCGTAGCTGCACGACATGCGCAGGCTCTGGCCGTCGACCTCGATCGGCTCCCCGAAGAGACTGGCATCGAGCACGGAACGCGTGCTGTCTTCACCGCTCGTCAGAGGCGGATCCACCAGCGCGAATGTGCCGCCGCCAAAGTATCCGATGTGCGCATCGCTGCGTACGTACGCTCTGAGGCGTTCGGCGATGCGCTGCAGTATCAGATCGCCAAAATGACGACCGTAGATATCGTTGACGCGATTGAGGCCGCGCACATCCAGGGCGACTACAGCGAGATCGCCCTGCACCGAGTCGACATGCTTGAGCGAGGCGGACAGGCGCTCCAGGAATAGGGACCGTTTCGCGAGCCCTGTCAGCGGGTCGAAGTAGGCCAGATACTCCGCCTTCTCGGCATGTTCCATGGAGCGCAGCGCGAAGGACAGACTCGCCATCATGTCCTGCAACAGCACCAGAAGTTCCCCGTCCGCCACCAATTGCTCGTCGCGCGAGGTGAGCACCAGCGCTCCAACCCGCCGACCCTCCACGATCAAGGGCAGTGCGGCCATCGCCCGATACCCCAGCTCCACCAGCCGCTCGCGCATCGCCACGGGTGGATCGGGGCGCGTGAGATCGGCGCTGACGGCGACCCGGCCGGTGCGCAGGGCGCGTCCGGACAGACTCCCCTCGAGCGCCGTCTCGTCGGTGAGGTTCAGTCGCGCGGGCTCCGGAAAGTCCGTGCCCGTGCCGGCGCGGAATTTGGGTATCGCATACATGCCGCTGGGCTCGACTAAGGAGAACACGGCGCGGTCGTAGCCGCCCACTTCGATCGCGAGCCGGCACGCCTCCTGTAGCAGCTCAGCGGGATCCTGAATGCGCAGCACCGCGGCGTTGATTCCGCCGTGCATGCGCAGGATGCGGGTGAGCCGCTCGATCTGCGCGACTTGTTTGTGTCGCTCGCTGATGTCGCGCGTGACACCGATCATGTACTCGCGGCCGCGATACTCGATGTAGCGCACGCTGAATTCGACCGGGAAAGTCGTGCCGCTCTTGGTCCGATACACGCCCTCACTCACAAACGTGCCGGCCTGCTTGAGCTGACGCGAGACCTCCTCCCAGGACTGCAACGCCGCCACCTGCGAGAAATCTGCCACGGTGAGCTGCAGCAGCTCCTCGCGCGTGTAGCCGAGCTTGCTCGCCCCCGAATCATTGGTGTCGATGACGCGTCCGTTGCGGGCATCGACGACGTAGATCATGTCCTTGGTCTGCTGCAGCAGCACCCTGAAGAGGTTCAATCGATCCTGCACCTGCAGTTTCTCTTGACGTGTGCGCAGTGCTTCGATGCCATAGCCCAAGTCCCGGGCGAGCTCCTCGAGGAGCACGAGTTCCGCGGCGTCGAAGGAATCGCGGCTGCTGGAATAGATGTTGAGCGCTCCGCAGCATGCGTTCGAGGCGATCAACGGCAGCGCGACTGACATTTGAAACCCCTGACCGCGTGCCTCCTCGCGCCATGGTGCAATCGCCGGGTCGGAGTCGATATTGCGGCACACCTGCGTGCTGCGCTCGCGGATGGCCCGACCCGTCGGCCCACGCCCGGAAGCACAGTCCGCCCAGGAGACCTGCAGCGCTCGCACGTAATCCGAGCCGCGACCTGCGCTTGCAACCGCCCGAACGCTCTTGGGCGCATCGCCCGCGGCCAGCCCGACCCACGCGAGCGCGTAGCCACCGTCCTCGACAATGATCCTGCACAGGTTGTCGAGCAGACTCTGCTCGTCCGGAGCCCGGATCAGCATGCGATTCGCGCCGCTCAGCATGCTCAAGGCGCGGTTGAGCCTCGCGAGTGAAACTTCCGCGGCCTTGTGGGATGTGATATCGACGCCTGTTGCGGCGATTTGCGATATGCGACCGGCTGCATCGCGCAACGGCCTGAACGTGCAGTCGAGCACGGCGGTTCCGCCGCCGGCGAAGCGTGCCATCAGTTCGCCCCGGGCGCTTTCCCCCTGCAGGGCTCGTCCGAGAAGATTCGCCGCCGCTTGTACCGACTGCGGCATGAGCAGGCCCTGCAGGAGCGGCAGGAAGGTGGTGCCCAGGATTTCATCGCGCGACAAGCCAAAGGCCTCGAGCGCACGCTCATTGATTTCGGTGAGGATCCCTTCGGGCGAGAAGATGCCGACCAGTACGAACAGTCCGTCGAGGAACTCGCGGCGCAGCGCTTCGACATGGGGTTGGGCGGTGGTGCTGGATCCAGATCTCCCTACAGAAACGACTGCATGGCCGGAGTCGGCCTCATCCGAGATCTCGAAGCCGCCTGACCGCTTCACGTCATCCTTGCCCTTGATTCACTGACGTGCCCCGTCCTTCGATAAATGACGACCCTGCATATCTACTGCGAGCGGACGGCCATTAATCCCGGCACGAAGAGCGACATCATGCGCTCGGGCGCAAAAGAGCGCCCTGAAGCCGCGGAAATCGCACCTACCGCAACGCTCGCGCCCGAGGCGTCCGGCCGAGACGGTCGGACGCCGCCATCACGGCGCTGTCGAGCACCCGGGGCAGTTCTTCTATAAGGCCGCTCGGCGCCGATTCAAGGATTTCAGCTGGCCCCGGCGACGCGACGGCCCCGCACTTCGCGCACCACGGCCTGCTGCATGGGTGAGGCACCTGAGGGATCTCCGCGAAGCTGGTACCTCGCCACGAGCTTTGAGAGCTCCCGCACGAGGCCGGTCAGCCGCTCGGCCTCACTTGCATCCTCATGCACGAGCGATGCGTTCTCCTGGGTCATCCGGTCCATCGTCGTGATGGCCTTGTTGACCTCTTCGATACCGCGGCTTTGTTCACGGCTCGCGGCCGCGATCTGAGCGACGCGCTGGGTCAAGGCATCCACCGCCTCCACAATCCCGTCGAGCGAACGCCCCGACTGCTCGACAAGCTCTGCGCCATCCACGACCCGCGACACGCTGTCGCTGATCAATGCCTTGATCTGCTTGGCGGCCTCGGAGGAGCGACCCGCGAGATTGCGGACCTCCGCAGCGACGACGGCGAAGCCTCGTCCCTGCTCACCGGCACGCGCCGCCTCGACGGCCGCGTTGAGCGCGAGCAGGTTCGTCTGGAAGGCGATCTCGTCGATGACGCCGATGATGTCCCGGATCTTCTCGCTCGAGTGGCGGATCTCGCCCATGGCACCCACGGCGCGGGCGACGACGCTTCTGCCATCGGCGGCGCGATCCTTGGCGCTCAACGCGAGGCCATCGGCCTGCTGTACGGCATCCGCGTTCTGCCGCACCGTGACCGTCATTTCCTCCATCGCCGACGCCGTTTCCTCAAGCGAGGACGCCTGCTGCTCCGTGCGGCCGGAGAGCTCCGAGTTGCCCCGCATGATGCGCTCGACACTCTCGGTGATCAGCGAGGCGGACGAGCGCAGCGTCCGCAGGATATTGCCGGTGTTGTCGATCATGGAATTCAGTCCCATGGCAAGCGCGGCGTGGAACTCCGAGCGACCGGTCGCCGAGAGCGCAACGTCGAGCCGGCCGTCGAGGGCTTTGGCGACCACGTCCTGGACCTCGCTCTCGACGGCGACTTCCGCGGAGCGGTTGCGCCACTCGAGCACTGTTCCGAGGCGCGCACCCTGGCGGTCGATCACCGGCGTCGCTGTGAGCACAAGGGTAAAAGAGCCGAGCACAATGACCGACGTGGAGGATCCACGCAGCGACTCGATGGTGGGCTTCGCTAACTGAGGAACAGCCGAGAACATCTCCAGCGTCGCGCCAACGAGCGTCTGGCCCGCCGCGGCGCGCAGCTCGCGCGGAGCCTCGGCGATGATTGAGTGGAAGAGCTCAACGGCCGCCTGGTTGGCAAACACAATCCGATGGGCCTCATCTGCGACCAGCACGACGCTCCCCGCAGTATCCAGCGCCTGACGTACGCGCAGGCTCTCGGCGAGCGCCAGCTGATCTGCCTCGACGCGATCCTTGAGCGTCTTTTGCATGACCGCGAGCGAGCGCAGCAGATCGCCCAACTCGTCCTTACTCTGGGTGGAGATGCTGTGGTTGAAATTGCCGTGTGCGATGGCGCTGAATGCGGTCCCCGCTGTTGCCAGCGATCGAACCACGCGGCGCGTGATCCCAAGCGCCAGGGCAATCGCCGCGAGCACCATGGCCCCGACGACCACGAACGCGATGGTCCGCTCGAGCTCCCCGGCGGCGAGACGCTTCGCCGAGCGAGCCTCGACGTCGACGGTGAGCAGCGCGTGCAGCGCGGCGAGCTGCGTTTCGAGTTTGGCGCCGTGTTCCATCACCTCTTCGGTGGCGAGCGCCACCGGCCGGCGCGTGAGGATGTTACCGCGCAGCCACTTCTCGTATTCCGACAGCTCCGCCTTCACCACCTCGAGGACGTCCGTCGCACTGCCCTCTTGCGATCCCGACGCACGTTTTGGCGCAGCACTGAGCGCGCGAATCTTCCACTCGGTGTCATCGAGGACCGAATGCACATCCCCAAGGAGTCCGTAGATGGCCGCCTCCTGGTCCTGGGTCACCGCCGACATCTGGGCCGCGATGGGCGCGGCGTCGGCGCGCAGCCGGCCAAGATCCGTGGACAGTCGCGGGACCTTCAGTACCGCGACATCCTGCAGGTAGGCCTGATTCAAGTCCGAATCCCGGTCGAGATGGTGACTTTCGGCGATCAGATGTACGAGGCGCGTCAGCTTTGCAGAGAGCGCATCGTGGCGCGCACCGGAGACTTCCGGCTCGAGCTTCTTCCAGCCGGTCTTGAGGTCCAACCAATCGGTCTTGATCTCACTCCACAGCGTACGTTCCGGGCTGCCCTCGGTGCCGTATATCCCCTCCTGCACCTCCTGGGCCGCGAACGCCTGGTCGACTTTCTCCGAAGCCGCTCGAATCCGTGGGTCGAAGTACGCCGAGTTCGTATCGCCGGCGAGAACCGCCGATGTGAAGGCCGCGTGTTCAGCCAGCGCCCCCGTGCCCTCCTTCAGTTCGTGCACGTAGCGAAGACCGGTATCGGCCATCGCCTGTTCGTGAATACGCGCATTGAGCCCGAGTGCGTATTGAACCCCAACGTAGGAGAGCGGCACGAGCAGCGCGACCACGATGAGTCCGAGCTGTTGGCCCATCTTCAGGCGGGAAATCATTCGCAGCATGCGTGCCTCGGCTAGGGTCGAATTACGGGCTAAGCCGACATATCGGCAGCTGCCAGAAGAGATTGAGGCCCGCACTTCGCCCGCACGGCGAACGGGGCAACGGCCCCTGTGATTTACGTCACGGATTGGCCCTCCGGGCCGCTCTTATGGCCAATGCGGCCTCAATCGCCCACGGCTGCGACCGATAGCACAAGAAGTAGGAACGTCGTGTTCCCCATCCTGGCTTGAGAGGAACGTTATGTCGCGGACTGTGGCTGCATTCATCCTGGCTTGCGCGGGCGGGCTTTGCGCGACGGGCGCCCTCGCCGGGACCTGCGAAATGCCTTCTGAACCCAGTGGCTTCCCCGATCCCGCGAAGGCGTCGGAGCCCGAGATGGTCGCCGCGCAGCAGGGCGTGAAGCAGTACCTCAAGGAGATGGAGGCGCGCCTGAAGTGCCTCGAGACGGCCAAGGACACGACGCACTACGACGACTCCGTCACGCAGATGCAGAAGGTCGCCACGAAATTCAACTCGATCGTGCGCGCCTACAAGGCACGGCAGAGCACCTGATCCGCTTCTAGCTCGCGTTTGCGGCAGCGGCAATCACGCGGCGCTCACTTCACGATGTACTCATCGTCCGTGTCCCCGGGGCCGGACGCACGGGTCTCACGGAGCGATTGAGCCTCAAGAATCTCGGCGATCGTCGAGACGGCGCAGCGCCGCTTTGAACAGTGGGCGCCGTCGGCCGCTGCCACGAATACACCCCACTCCGGTCAACGCCACGCTCATCAGCTCACTGCGGCCTGACCAGGGCGTCAACTCCAGTCCCCACTCAAATCGATTTACCCACTTCTTCGAATGCGAAGTGATCTGGTCTGGTAGTTCCAGGGCTTTCACTAAACAGGCCTGGTGCCTCAGGAATTGCTGCAGGGATTCTCCGGAGCCAGGCATCGTGAGCTGATCATTGATCGGTTCTCCGCATTACCCCTGTTGGCGCCGGATCGAGATGATCACATCGCCGCGGCCGAGCTGCGCAATAAGTGTCGGCGCGGCGGACTGCAGCTTGGAACCATCGACGCGTTGATTGTGCGGCTTTGTGTTCGCCACAGTCTGACGTTGTTGACGACCAACCGGGACTTCGCCGGGGTAGCGAAAGCCGTGCCGCTAAAGCTGTGGCGATCTACGCCCGCCAGCTCAGTCGATCGGCAGGGGAGCCGTGATCCGAGTCGTCGAGCATGAGTACGCGCGTGATATTCCGCTGCGCTGATTTATCTCGGTGAGCGGTACCGCAACCGACACTGGCGATCTCCTAGCGCGCCGACTCTCCCGCCACACCCGAGCCCTTCGCCGGCAGCGCCTGGATCCACTGCAGCAGCGGCCCGGTCAGCTGCTGATCCGGCGTGCCGACCGCCATGCCCTCGGAGAAGTGATTGGAGTCCTTCAATTCCACAGACTTCGGGCAGCGGGTCTTGCTCTGGCACAGGCCCTCGATCAGGACGCTGGCCGTGGCCTTCATGGGCTTTGGATCGAACTCCGCATAGCCATAAAACAGCGGGTACGGACTCGCGCTCAGGCGTGTGATCTGCCCCGACGCCGAGCCGAGATCGGCGTCCTGGCCATAGTAGGAGTTCGGGCGGGCGTCCGGGGCGGTGGAATAGGCCGGCGAGAGCAGGATCACGCCCTTGACCGAGGATGCCTCCGCGCCCCGAACCTCGGGATGGGCGGCGTAGTCGGCAACGTGGTTGGCGCCGGCCGAATGGCCGAACAGCACGATGCGCTTGGGATCGCCGCCATAGCGGGCGATATTGGCCTGAGTCCAGGCGATCGCCGAGGCCAGGTCCTTCACGGCCGCCGGCCAGGGGTCATTCGGCGCGAGGCGATAGTCGATATTGACCCCGACCATGCCGTTCTTGGCCGCCCACAGCGTGATGTTGTCGGGATAGAAGTCGCCGTGCTTGTCGCCGCGCGTGAAGCCGCCGCCGTGCACGAACAGCAGCACCGGCAGCTTCTTGCCCTTGGCGCCGTCCGATGAGAACACGTCGAGCTTCTGCAGGCGGTCGGCGCCATAGGCGATGTCCCGCTGGATGCTGACACCGGCCCAGGCCTCCTTCGAGAACATCGGCGCGTACAGCTGGGCAATCGTGGGGTCCATGGCCTGGCCTGTGGCGCGGACCCGCTCGGCGATGTTGGCGGGAACCTGCGCGCTGCTCGCCGTAGCGAGCAGCGCAAAGCCGCACGCGGCCGCGATGAGCCCAGTTTTCATCCGATCCTCCGGGAGGCCGATCTGTCGCGGATTCTCAAGCACTCAGGATAGGGACAAGCTGGAAAGAGCGTCAATCCGATGGCGAGCTCTCGGAAGTTTAAAGACGTCGGGCCGCGCGGGAATGATGCTCTGGCGTCATCGGAATAAATGCGGATCGGGATTGCACGCACTCGAAGCGTGGCAGCGCGCACGTCTCGATCTGGCACTCCCCGGCAGACTCGGGTCCGATCCGATTTTCCGATAAGCTGTGATTTCTTGAGGGGGAGAACCTGATGCGTCGATTGCTCTTCGGTCTGGTCGTCGCGGCCGGTGTGGGCGCGTATCTACAACTGGGCGGGTGCACCACTGCAGTCAGCACGGGCACTGC
>Ga0335079_10004677_pt1 | contig 15741 bp, 11 predicted proteins | sample Lox_Sample_33_FD_206719 | JGI IMG/M metagenome (GOLD analysis project Ga0335079, IMG submission 206719) | Soil microbial communities from Loxahatchee National Wildlife Refuge, Florida, United States - Lox_Sample_3.3 | ecosystem: Environmental > Terrestrial > Soil > Wetlands | place: USA... | reverse complement strand
TGAATGGGCCACTGTCCGCAGAATGCATCTTGCTTTCACACCCGTACTCGTCGGCCCAAGCGGATTCTTCGGAATCAGACAGAGCCTAGATTCTACCCTTCATCACGTTGTGTCTCCGCAGTTCTCCCAATCTTGGTGATCGCTTCAAACAAAAGCAGGTCGACACGAAACGCAGGAAGGAGGTACGCAATGCGCTGTCCATATTGCGGAGACAGACGAACAGAAGTGCTCAAGACGGTTTACCGTGGCCACAATTCGTACCGCCACCGGCGGTGTTCTTACTGCGGTTCCCGCTTCAGCACTCAAGAGAAACCGGTTCGTTGGAGCCGGGTGGAGCTCAAGTGGCCAGGACCGCAGCCAGACCGGAAAGGCTGGAGAAGACAAAGAACTGCCGCGCTGCGGGGGAAGTGTGAGGTCGAGCTGTGCGGAGCCGACTTTAGGCAACCCGGAGTACGGCGTCACGTGGACCACATCGTGCCAGCCAGACTCATACGACGGTTACGGGCAGGTAATCCAAATCGACGTGAAAACCTTGAATGCATCTGCGGAACTTGCCACGGGTACAAACTCCAGGCCGACCACAAACTCTGCTTAGGCGATAAGCTTGGCTACCTTGTGATTCTTCGCACCCACAATTTTGATCTTGCTCGGGTGGAGCGCGCGCTGTCCCTGTACGGCCTATAGTTTCCTGGCAAAGAAATCACGTGGAAAGCTTCGAAGTTGGGCAGAGGTCGGTCCGATTCGCATCGCCGGCTCCGGAAGCTGCTTTATAATGGTGCTGGCGATGCACAAGACTTACAATGAGCAACCCGACCTCGACCTTGTCTCCGCTTACCTTGCGGAGCGCGGTCTTTCTTCGGAGCGATTTTCTCACGCGGAGACCCTGGCTGGAAAAACGCCGGATTTTCGAGTGCGGCAGGACGGAGCACTCCGCGCCTATTGCGAAGTGAAATCTCCCACCGACCCTTGGCTGGATGATCTTCTTGATGATGCTCCGTCTTTCACGCTGGTTGGCGGGGCTAGGCCGGATCCGATATTCAACCGGCTCTCGCGGCTTCTGATCAAGGGGGACGCGCAGTTTACGGCCGTGAACCCGACGCGCGAAGACTTGAACATCCTCGCCTACGTCAACCATGACAACGCGAGCAGCTATAATGACCTTCGCGAGACCCTCACCGGGTATTTTCATGCTGCGGACGGAACAAAGCATCCAACTATGATGGATATTGCCGAAGGCCGCATTGGTGAAGCGAAACGAAGAATTGACGCTTTCCTTTGGTTCGAAGGCAGGACCGGACGGATGGCAGGTGCCGTCATCAACACGGTTGACCCGGAAAGGGTCCGCCGTACATGCTCCCTCCTGGATTTTGATTCGGGGAGAATCCGATAGATGCGCGCAGACAGGCCTGACGCCCCAACATACCAGCCGGGAGACTACGTCAAGGTCGAATTTCCTGACGAAGCAACTGGCCTCGCCGAGTGGATGTGGGTTCGGGTCGAAATCTGCGATGACCACAGAAAGGTCGTCATCGGCAGACTAGATAACGAACCACTAAACGACTATGGCGGAAAGGTGAAGCTGGGATCGGAACTCGTCGTCAGTTACTCACAAATTCGGGAACATCGGAAGCCTTCGGAATTTACCAAACACTGATCCGCTCTGGAAACGCTTCAGCAAGGAAGAAGTCTCGTCACTGAGCAGATCCAGACCCTTCTCCTCTCCGCTGGTTTCTTGCGCCTTCATACGGCGGCAGGCGCTCGGGGTAAGGCACTCTCTTACCCAGATACGTTTCAAAAAGATGGCTGATCTCACAGCCCGTCGACTGGTCTCTGAGGACCTGCCATCGATAGGGGATCGACGCCGGATCACCGATCTCGGTCCAGCCACGAGGCATTCCAAATTCCTCTTCCGCGTCCTCCACGGTTTTTCCGATCGAGGCGTAGTATTCCGCTGTATACCTCTGGTGTGCATCTATCCGGACCCCGAACTTCAAATAGCAGTCGAAAACAATTTCCAGCAATGTACGGAAGTATTGATCGCATGCCGTAACGACATCCTCGTCCGGAACGGAGGCCACGTCCCCAGAGACACAAAACCAGTACGTCACAACCCGACAGGGCCCTCCCGCACCTCCACCAACAAGATTGTCTCCAACATGCTGACTCGCAGTCCGAAACTCATGAAAAAATCTTGCTGTCGGATCGGCGCGCAGCTTTTCCTGGTGTCCTGAGTACCACTCCATAAAGCCATCCGCACCGGAAAGAACTGATTGCAGGGAGAATGTAATCGATCGTGCCGACGCTACGAATGCGCTCACAAAACATCGCAGAGCAAAGAAATCGAGAGCTGAATCGCGGATTTTTCTGAGAAAGAACTCGGCCTCCGCGACTTTGTGATCAACCAGGCTGAAGGATCTGTGAACCATTGGCACTCTATGAATGTCCCGCTTAGAGGACCGAAGAAAAAAAGCCGATCTCACTCTCGCCGGGTTTACCAACGAGCAGCGCCCGATCGAGAAGACGATTGCCCTCCTCGCACGATGTCTCAGGAAGAAGGCAGCAGCTGTGACAGGCGGCAAGATTGGAGTTTTCAGCGCCCTGCCCGTTGCTTTCGATGCACACCGGATCGGATGAACACCAGCCGGACTTCTGTATTGCACGCACGACGATGTTTTCGAACAGCCCCGGCCCTGCCTGCCTCACAAGCCCGCCCATGGAACCCTCGGAGTCCCCGGAAGCAGTGTAGATCAAAACCCCGCACATCCGGTTCCGCTGGTCTGAAAGATCACAGTAGAGCCGTTCGCGGAGAGATGCACTACCGTACCCACATTCGTAGGCGAGCTGGTTGATGATGACGTGTGCAAAGGTATGGAGAAGCACAAACTGCGGAGTAATGGGTCGTTGAGGCTGGTTCTGGTTGACGCGGCGCAGGTTGTACCTGTCGTTCAGCTGGCGAGCGCGCTCCGAAACGACGGGAACCCGGCTAATCCATGCATCCAAGCGCCCGCCATCAAACTCGATAAAAATACCTTCTCCCCTCACAATCATCGCCGGCAGCCAGTCGATCCTCCGATCAAGAGCAAGTCTTTGAAGTCTCGGACTCGTCAGATTTCCATCCGGCGGCAGAATGCGCGAAAATCCGGCCAGCGCACGCGTCTCGCGAAGTTTATGCACGAGCGCTAGATGCGAAAAGAAACCAGGAACCGGCGCTTTGTATCCCGTGAGCGCCGCGCCCTCAACGAGAAGATCGCTCTGAGGTGCGCCCCGTCCCGCCTTGAGCGCATCGTATTCACTTCGTCGGAACGCCTCTTCGGTCTGGGCGGTGATAGCCGAAGGCTCTGAAACGCCTTCGAGCTTGCGCTGCGCAGCCGCGTAGAGCTCCTGTGCATCAAGGTTGCGAATCGACGCCACCATTTCACATCGATCCATGGAGATCTTCCCGGCAACTAGGCCCGACGAAAGCGGTCCCCAGATCCTCGGATCTTCGAGAGCCTTCACAATTCCGCCTGCGGCCGCCTCGGCCCACAGCGGCAGGTATATCGAACTCACGACGTACGGAAAATAGACGTTCGACGCCCCGCGCTGTACGACCTGAAGGAACTCACCACATCCGCCAGGATTTTCCCATTCGCCAAGCCACGGGCGGAAACCCTGGCAGTCCATGCCTATCCGATGTAGCGCACCACCTCTGTCTTCGTTGAAATCGAAGATGCCCCCGAGGCTGCGGCTCTGACCGCACGTGCACATTATTCTTATTCCCGTCAGCCCCGCCGAGGACCTTCCGGCCTGGAGACGAAGTTGCCCTCCTGCCGCGCACTCCTGGCCGCGGTGAACCCATGTCATGAACGGGAAATCCTGAATGTGACCTCGCGGGCACGCCGCGACAAAGCGCACGGGTATCAGCCAGGGTTTGCGTGCCCGCTGAACACAATTCCGGGTCGGCCACGCGTACGCTTTACACCTCTGCCGATTGCCAAACAAAGAGAGTTCCTCCATGCCCCCGCAGAAATGGCAGTAGTGCCAGCGAGGAAACCGTACAAACGGCACATCCTGGTTCGGGAACTGAACCCCCGTCCCGGAATCACGATGGTCCGGTGGGAGGCGAAGATGACTCACTCCCAATCGCGCTTCCAGACGTTCCTCACGGACGAGCCAGTCGGGAGGGCACTGTTTCTTCGCATAAGCAGTCCATGCATCAAGCCCCGCCGTCATCAGAGCTTCGTCGCGCGGGAAGGAGACCATGGCTCCGACTCCGAACGGAGATATGAGCTGGCCGCGGCGGATCGGTCTGTCTGCAGGCATCTATTCGTCCTCGGGTTGAGGAAACCTGGGGAGCACTCGGGCGTCACAGGTCGAGTCAACATTGCGCATCGAACTCGGCGTCGGATACGTAGGTTCACTCCACTCGGCGAGCTTCTGAGTGCCAGCCGGATACATCAGCGGTGTGTCGGCGGAGGGAGGCCTGAAGTCACCGTAGCGTGGCGGTGGATTGCCACGCCAGTCGCTAAATATTTCTTTAAGTTGCCGCCGTGTGGCATCCTCCTCATCGGGGTCCACGGCACGCACCCGCGCTGCAATGGTTTCCGTAACCCTCGCTACGAGTTCCTCGACGGGTCTCCACGGTTGCGGCCACATTCTCGCCGCCTCGCCGCCGAAATACCGCACGAGCGTGACAGCGAGGGCGTGGAGGGCGCGGTCTCTGACGGGAACCGCAAACGGGGTAACGCTGGTGGGTTCGACCCAGCGGTAGATGGTCTCGTGGTACGAGCGGAAATGCTCGAAATGGGACCTGTCCCTTGGTTTGGCCGGATTATACACAGTGACGACGAGACCAGGATGCGAGCGGCCGACCCGGCTCGTTGCCTGAATGTATTCCGATGTTGTCTTGGGCTGGCCGACGACGGTCATAAGCCCGAGCCTCGGGACATCCAGCCCCACCTGAATCATGTTTGTGGCGAGGCAGACATCAATAGGCTGCGAATCCCGCGTTCCGTCCCACCGGACAAACAGCTGCTGGAGCACCTCCGGTATCTCACTGCTCTGGACCCGGCTGGTCAGTTCACGATCGGCGTTGATGAACCGTCTCGGGTCGTGGCTTCCATCCCGGCGGATTTCAAGCCGATCCCACATGGCGTTGAGATAGTCCGTTATGTCGGCGCGGATCAGAGTCGCCGCATGCCCGAGCTCCCGCAGGCTGTTGAAATAGGACATCAGAGTCCAGTATGGATCGAGTTCCTCAGGAGTTCTGTCGCCGAGGCTCTTGACCGACTGGAGCAACGCGGACATCACCCGGATCTGGGCGGTTACATGGGATGAAAGCGCGGTCGCAAAGACACCTACGTAGAGCCGACCGGGCGCGTCCCTGTCCTCGTGCGCAAAAAAGGATTCCCCTGCCCTCAGGCCCTGCGGAGGAAAAACGAACACCGGCCGGCTGTAGAGATTCTGAACCTGTTCTCCGGCGCGGCATATTGTCGCAGTCGAAGCGATGATTTTCGCTGAGATTGCACTTCCATCATCTCCACGGGTGCAAAGCGCGTTGATCACGGTCTCGTAGTGGCCGACCATGGAGCCGAGCGGCCCGGAAATCAGATGCAGTTCGTCCTGGATCACCAGGTCGGGCGGAAAAGACCGTCCGTTCGTGTCGAGCCCAAACAGGCCCCGCGCTTCGGGATACCACGGAAGCAGAGCAAATTTGTCTACGGTTCCGATCAGCAGCGTCGGTCGTTTTTCATAGATGGCTTCATCGACGACATGAAGCGGCAGTCCGTCGTGAAAATCACAATCCGTGTCGTCGCATGCGAATTCGACGCGTTTGGGCCTTGAACACTGCCTGTAGCCCTTCACGCGATTGGAACGTCCGAATTCGACCGGTCCCATCTGCGCGCCGCACCACGGGCAGTTGAGCATGATGAACGGATTCTCGCGGTCTCCATCGAGCAGGCCCTGCAGCTTTTTGGCTGCTTCATCGTGCCTGATAGGCGTCACATCACCACCGACCCAGAGCCCGATGGAGATGGGCGTAGTGCCGAGCTCACGTTCACGTGCACGCCGAACCAGCTCACAGGCGCAGATAAGAGATGCGGCCCGCTGATACTGCTGCGTAGTGAGCAGCCGGAGCGTATAGCGCATTATCGTGGTCGTCCCGTCATTCCGCGGATCGTCCAGGCGTCTCCAGAAGATCGTGAAGGCCGTCAGCCCCAGATAGGCTTCGGTTTTGCCGCCACCGGTCGGAAACCAGATCAGGTCAACGATCCGTCGCTCGTCGCTCCCGCGCTGACTCATCGAGCGCAGATTCATCAGGATGAACGCGAGCTGGAAAGGGCGCCAGCGTCCCCGGTTTGGTGGAGGATCGGCTGTCTCCGGCCTGACGTAGGGCCGTTCAAGGACAAGTGAATCACCCTTCCTGATCCACTTTCGCTGTCTAGTCGGGTTCGACGCGAGCTCATAATGAAACTGCTGCTCCAGCATTGCCCGATTCATCAGACCGAACGCCTCACCCACAAGGTCGTCGGACTCAATGAGTGCGATACCCCCGCGCATCCGATCCAATGCGCTCCGACAATCGCCCAGATGCCGCCGCGCGGCGTCATGATGTTCGCCGGCAAGCTGACTGATCTCCCGCTCCCTTTCATCAATCCAGCATTGATATCCATCTGCAAGACGGTTGCAGAGACCAATTGATTCGCGCCCCGGGGCGGAGAGGGCCGCCATCGAAAGATCAAGACCTTCAATCTGCGTCGGCACAATCGGCTTCACTTCATAGGAGGGCAGTGACTGAGTGCGGATTCGGGAGACCGCCTCCGCGGTCCCGCCTTCCCAGTCGGCCGAACAACCGTGTCCGACCGCAAAAGTTTTCAGATGCGAGAACAGCAGCCGCAGGGACTTTTCCTCTTCGTCGAGCGCAGTCCCGAACCGGTCCGGGTATTCCAGAAAACACGCCTCATCGCCGGCGGCCATGATTTCGATCCCGCACTGGAAGAAGCATTCCTCATCACGCGGTCGCTGCGACTGGGCTGTCCGGTTGTTCAGAAGCGTGAAGGTGACGATGCGGTCCCTTTCGGCGTTCTGCGCGCGACTGTGCGGGCGACTGAACACATGAAGCACCAGCGATGTATCCGAGTCTCCGTTCCTGATGGGAAATCGCTTTACGACAGGTTTCCGGGGGCTGAACTCACCGCAATCAAAGTCGAGCATGCATTCAACCGGATGACGGAGCCAGTGATCCTGCCAGTGACCATCATGGTCCGTGCGCCCCAACCCAGGAATGTTCTCGCGCACATAGCTGGCCGCTGCCACACGGATTTTCAGCCTGCCCGGAAGACGCAGCAGAGCCGAGATTCCCATGGCGCTCGGGAGATACTCGTTGGCCCGATTCACCTCCTGATCACTTGGCACCTCGCCTTCACCCCGCGCGTCAGCCCGCGGGTCGCCAACTCCTGTATCCTCGTTTTCGAGATCATCCGTCTCCGGCAACGCACTGCCGTCGAGTTCCGTCTCCGTCTCGGTCGCCGTTTCAGCCACTGTCACTTCGGCTTTTCGCGGAAAAAGGACACCCGCGCTGTAACGCAGCCGCGGCGGGTCCTTCGGCCTGAGAATCTCCTCTCTGTTAAGCTGTTGAGCCGGAAGACCCGGATCAGGACCGATCAGCTCGCGTCGCAGAAACTCAACAATTTCGTCGCGAACGACTGCACTCAAAACATCACCTCCAAAGCTCCGATAGGCGTTTTCTGAACGCTTCCTGAACCGCAGGCTTTGTACGAATATGAAGCAATACGGTCAACAAGCTCCTGGCGCGTGACATCGCCACATAAAGAAGTGAGCGGTCACCATCGCTCTCCATTCGGTCCACGTCGCAGAGGACAACGATCTTACTTTCCATACCTTTGAATGCCTGTGCCGTGGCAAACCGGAATGTTGGAACGCGCCCTTGCTTCACCGCCGCCTGATCCACTGATTGGACGCGAAAGTGAGCCGAATTCGCAAGACTCCCGGGAGCCGACTGCTCAAAACGGTTCTTCGACAGGATTATGACGTCCTCCGGCAAAATATCGCGTTCACCCGCCAACCTTGAAAGTACTTTCTCGAGGGCCGCTGTCTGAGACTGACCATCTACATACTCCACATAGTCAACAGGCAGTCCGTCAACTTGGCCCATTCGGTAGGGAGGAGCCTCGAATCCCGACAGAAGCGCCGTCTCCTCCCCGATGCGCCTTGTATTCCGGCAGTTCTGGCTCAATCTCGCCCGGACATAGGAACCACATCGCGCGCCCATCAGCTGATGAACATCCGAAGGCCGGTCATTTCCGTAGATCGCCTGACGATGGAAGTCACCGAAGAAGGCCCATCGGCCGTCACTGAGCCCGCCCTTGACCCATATATCCAGAAGATCCAACACGGCCGGTCGCACAAGGTCCTGCGCCTCATCCACGACAATTACATCGAACCTGCTTACGACTCCTTCGAGCGCAAGCTGTCCATAGAGGGGATACACAGTGTCAAAGAGATCCGACTCGCCCGACCGGTCCTCTGCGGTCTGAAACTCGCTTCCAACGGGAGACGAGACGATCACATCGCGCAGGCACTTGTAAAACCGCCCTGTTGTCACGTTCGAGCCCGCCGCTGTGGCCTCCACCTCTTTGGCAAACCATTCGCCCAGTAGTCTGTTGAAACAGATCAGAAGTACGCTGTCCCCGGATCGCGCGCATCGCCTCGCGAACTCGAGGGCCAAAAGCGTCTTGCCTGTGCCGGCTGCTCCTTCAAAAAGACAACGAGCATTGTCGGCGAGAAGATCCAGCTTCTCGTATTGCTCCTCCGTCAGTCCAAGTAGTCGCCGCTCACAATCCCCCACCACGGTTCCCCGTGCGAGTATCCTTTCAAAATCCGGTCTGAGCGCGTCTTTCATCTTCCGCACGAGAGACGGCTGAGGCTCCGGCGGCGACGAAGTTATGTGATGCCTTGCGCGCTGGTTTTTTGTCGCCCTGAGGAGTTGTGCCGCCAGCCCGGTATTTAGTCCCTGACGATCCACCGCTTCCCACGGTTCCGTGCCGATTTCCAAGGGCGGTGTGTCTACATCCGTAAAAATCACGACGTAACCGAAGGGCACTCTATAGAATTCCTGACTGCGCGCGAGCCGTTCCTCCAGAGATTTTCGGACTTCGTGCATTCCCTGCTGCGCTTGGCTGAACGGGCTCCGTTTCAGCTGAAAAACAGTTCCTGCCGCGTCTGTCGTCGTCCATTTGCCGTCTTTGCACGCCACTCGGCCTCCCTTGACTTCCAGGCACAGAACTCCCGCTCCCGGAATGAGAATGACGAAATCCACCTCCCCGTATGGCTGATTGCCGGATCGTTTCAGATTGAGCGAGTGAAGCACGATCCAGTTATCGGTCTGCCTATCGTTCTGGAGCAGGCTGAAGACCCGCTGCTCGCTCCGCGGTGTGTCATCATGCCAGTGTGGCGGAATCATCTTCGCCATGCACGCCCCTCAAATGATCTCATCCGTTTCCCACAGCAGGGTATTTACATATGATCGCGGCCGAGGTTCCGTCCGATCCGAGATCGATTCCACCTGCACAACCCAGGCGCTTGTCGCATTCTCAATTTCGATTCGTGTTCTTCCTTCCTGAATTTCCTCGCGTCGCTCCGGCAGTTTCTCCAGCAGGATGCGCGACAGACGCATACCCGCTCGCAGGTGCTCTCCACGCAGAATACCGATAGCTTCCCAGACGGATGGAACGTCGTTCAGAAGCTGCTGATCTCCGACCGCATATGCGATTGCCTCCAGATCGGCTTTGTTCTGAGGGCCGATCATCACGTCATCCGCGAGCCATCCCCTCACCGTCTGGAGAGTGCGCGGGCAGTTCACCTCCTCGAGCTCCGACATGAGCCTCTCTTCATCCAGACCGGATTCCCGGAGCGCCTTGTGCCAACGCGCCGCTCGTTCACGCAGTGCGGCTGCTTCGGCTCCGAGTTGCAGATCAGCCAGTGCCTGAATCACGTCTCTCCGTCCGCTCTCCCGAAACACACACACATCGCCCGCACGGATTTCCGCCAGCGGACGGCGCGGTACCTTGTAATCCTTTCCAGCCGCTCCAGACAGCAGATCAGTTATGACAGGCATGCGGAACGTGTCCGTCAGAAACGCATACGCGTCCCCAGAGAAGCTCACAAGTCTGGCGGGTACCGTTTCCTCTCCCGGCCCCCCGGACAGAAGCAGCCCCTTTCGGGTTATCCGCTCCTCGAAATCGAATTTCAGGTGGTTCCCATTTTCTGGAGGGAGACCTCCCGACGCTGCGTTTTCCGGCTCGCTGCGCCATGTGCCTTCGGCCGGGAGCCCTAGGAGACGCGATTTTTCCGCCGCCGTGAGGTTCGGTATGGCGCGAACGCTCCGCTCCCTGTGATCAAACCAGTACAGCCACTGTGCTTCGAAAGGATAAGCAAGAAGGATGATCTGAGGGGTTGAAAACCTCCGGACAACTCTCCTGAACTTCGCGGAGTTCGCCCACGCCGCGCATATAAGACGCTCAAAGAACTCGTCCTCTGGCATTCTTGAAGGGAGCAGAACCGGACACGTGATCCCTTCCCTTTCAAGCCACCGGTTGACACTCAGACTGTTCGGCAGTGACCGCGCCACGATGGCGACCGGTTTGACTGCCTGCTGTTCAAGTCCGTTCAACTGGCTTTTCAACGCAGCACCCTTCGCGTGCCCCAGCTCTGGGTCCCTGATCGCACGGAGCAGAGCGGCACATGCTTCAGTAAGGGCCTTCGCTGTGGACTCCGGCAGCCACATCACGCGGTCCGCGGCCGACGCGGAGAGTCCGCCCGCTGCCTCAAGCAGCCTCGTCTGCTCTTCAGCGTCAGGCGGAGCCAGGAGGTGCGCACATTGAAGAAGAAGACTGTAAATCTGGCCGAGAATCTGCTGCGTCTCGTCGCCCTCGGATTCATCGAGGGACGCTTGGCACGCCTCCAGTGCGCGTGCCGTATCCTCCAGATGTTGGTTCCTGCAGCGGATAACCTCTGTTCGAAAGGCTGCCTGGTTACGCGCCGAGCGGAACACACCGCGAAAAAATCGCCCGTTTTCTCCCGCCGGAATTCCTATGTCGAGATCCGCTAGCGAAAATCTCCAGAATTTGCAGCCGCGATCATGAAGCTGCTGGAGTTTTTCCTCGTCCTCCGCATCTGCGACAATTATCAGGTTCTGCGACTCGGCAATGGAATCAAACTTGGCGAGATCTGTGATCTTTCCCGCTCCATCGACCACGACAACCTTCGATCCCGGACGGGCAAGACTGGATGCTGCCGCCACATTCTCTAGACGCGAGCTCAGTGCCACAAGGGGCTCTCCACTTGCCTGATAGTTGTCACGATGCCTTATTTCCCCGGATTCGCCAATTGAACCGGGCACTACAAGGCTGTCAAGCGATGAGTGAACTTCCACGGCCGAACCCGTCAGAGAAGTTCGTGCGAGTGACTCCTCAACCTCAGCCCGTCCTCCGAGCAGGAGCACATAGTTGACGGCAAGCGACAGATTCCCGAACGTCCGCGTGCCGGTTAGCTTGTCCAGTATTGAAAGAGGAGCCTGCCTCCGGGCCATCTGGATGTCCTCCTCGCGGCCCTTCGGAATCTTGCGACTTGTGGGCTCGATCCGAAGTATCTCGGAGATCGGCCAGTTGAAGGAGGTGTTTCTCTTGTCGTTCAGAAGCTTCACACGGAAGTATGTTTCCAGGCCCGGCCACACTCCACCGAATTCGAAAACCTCTTCGCCCGGAATCAATCTTATCCGCTGACCGCTGGCGAAACTGCGTTTTGCGTATTCCTCCGCGAGATTCGGAAAATCCAGGGCGAACCGCCCCATGGCGTACAGCCCCGCACTGAGAGTTGCGAGCCCCTCCTTCCTGGGAAACACGAAGCAGAAAGAGGAGCGTTCCGACGTTTCCATTGCTGCGAGGAGAATGCCCATAAACGCGGCCAGATCCTCACGCTCACCGGATCCGTGGAAAATTCGCAACGAAGTAAGCAGCCGGAACCGTGCCCTGAGAACATTCGCAGGTTCATCCACGGCCTGAAGCCGCCTTCCCACATTTAAGATCTGCAGCTGCTGAACGGGATGTCCTGCTCTCTCCCCCGCTCAGAATCCGCGCGACCAGCGATGCGATCTGATGTGCCAGCAGAGGTGGTACGGCATTTCCGACCTGGCGGTACTGATGTGTGCGCGGGCCGCAAAAAAAGTAATTGTCCGGGAACGTCTGCAAGCGCGCCGCTTCGCGCACCGTCAAACTGCGACATTGCGTTTCGTCATAATGAATGAAATAGTGCCCGTCCTTCGCGATGTGACTTGTGATCGTTGTAGCCGGACGACGCGACATCTGAACCCGGAAGCGGTCGTCGAAATGTCCCTTCTGTAGGGCCTCCCGCAGGTTTTTGTGATCAGGATGCAACTCAGAGGGAAAGTCTCCTAGTTGGGGGGATCTTCCATACACCTTCGCGAACGACGCCGAAAAGAGATATCTGTGAAGATCGGAAATCATGTGAAAACGCGATGCATGGTTGCACACGCCACCGATCGCGGCGTCGAGAAACCAGTCCGGCCTGTAGTCGGCGACAGCACTGCAAGGAATGAACTCCGCTCCGCGACCGGCTCTGAAATCACGGATCGTGTCGAGCGTTTCGAGCATCCGCTTCCTCACCTGTCCGTCCTGTCCGTTGCGTCGCGACCGCATGAAGTCGGCAGTCCGAATACTGTTCAATGCGCTCCGCCATTCCTCATGCCCGTCTTCAGTCTGGCTTAGACCGCTGCGCAAGCACGGAAGGCCTCGTAGAACGGCCCGCGCGGATATGGACCTGCCGTGCGAGTCAAGCGTTGGCATGACGGGCCGCGCTACATCTTCGCGAACACCGAGAATCACCACGCGATGGCGTGTCTGAGGGACACCAAAATCCTCGCACTTCAGAACAAAATCCCTCGGCTCGTACCCGGCGCTGGGCTTCGCACCTAGGCATTCGGTTAAGGAGTAGAGTGAATATCGCGCTCCATCTCTTTTCTCCGTCCCCGCAACAGCGCCGGGATGGTGAAGATCGTCAAGCATCTGCTGAAAAATCTCGCTGCCACCGACATGCGAGGACAGCAGGCCCTTTACATTCTCCATGATGAAAAGGGGTGGCTCATGCACGGAAAGGATGCGAAGGTACTGCCGATACAAATAAACACGATGATCAGTCCGCGAAATCCCGCCGTTCCTCGAACGCCCCACGACCGAGAAGGCCTGACAAGGCGGCCCGCCACAGAGGACCCATTCGTCGCTCGACTGCAGAGCGAGGCGTATCCGCCGATCCACGTCTTTCGGATCGACCACTCCGAGCTCCGCTCTCCAAGCCTGTTTTTCTGCGCGCGCTGCAGCCTTCCGGAACTTCTGGAACAGTTCGTCCCGTGTAATTTCGCCCCGAAGATGTGAATAGTATTCGCGGGGCACTTCATCGCGGGGAAACTGGTGAAAGAAACTACGCAGGAGAAGTGTCTGGTGGGCCCAATACTCCATTTCGACAGAGAGTGCGATCTTGAAACCAGCCGAAAGGCCCGATGATCCATAAGCCGAAAATCCCTCTCCCAGACCTCCCGGCCCCGCAAAGACGTCGATGACCGGAATTGAAGCCAGCTCAGCCATTTTGGGCCTTCGTCAACTTTGCGCGCAGTGCTTGCGAGAGTTTCGCCTTGTTCGTGAGTTCACATTCCCACACCGTAAGTACCTTCCAGCCTAGCCGCTTCAGGGCCAGAATGTTACGCTTGTCCCGTTCAACATTTCCATTTAGCTTGGCCAGCCAGAATGCTCGCCGCGTTTTCGGAAGGACCGAATTCCGGCACTTTTTGTGACGGTGCCAGAAACAGCCGTGCACGAATATCGCTGCACCATGCCGGGTGAGCACAATGTCCGGGCGACCGGGAAGGTCGCGACGCCTGAGTGAGAAACGAAAGCCCATCTTGTGCAGGACGGATCGAACCCGGCGCTCAGGCTCGGTATCTTTCCCGCGGATACGACTCATATTCCAGCTTCGTCGTTCAGCGGTCAGTCTATCCATTACAGTAGCTTCCTTTCACTACATCGACCCGGTCCTAAACAGCCGACGCACACTCTATCGCCCTCATCGTTCTCGGTTGACTGCAGTTTTTGAGGCGATTCTAACACCCTATCAGGCGATCGCGAGGAGCACATAACTAACGAGTTACTACTTCTGGTGACCGGCCCCGAGGGAATCCGATGGAGGTCTTTGCTATAGATTTTGCGAATTCTTACGGCTCTACGAACTCAGCCGCGTTTCGCCGAGTTCGCATATTGCACGTATGATTGACAGGCAAAAGCGAATCCATCGCAAAGATAGCACTTCGAATGCCTTTGCTTTCTGAATCCCGCGGCTGCACAACCGGTTGTCGAACGCACTACCCCGTAGCGCTGTGAGGGGATCCTTTACTTCCCGGCTCACTTTCCCCTACGATGCGCATTGCGACGCCAGTTACCCTGCCAACGATCTCTGCCTGCGACGGATAATCGAATCGGCGAACATCCTGATGCGAGTGCGGGTGAGGGATGATTATCAGCTGTCCTCGATCTACTTGGCACCAACTGCAGACGTATCCGGCGTGAAGTTCAACAAAATAAATCGGTCGGTCAAATTCCGTTGTCCATTTTTCGGTGCCAATTTTTCTTTGGCCGGCATCGATTTGCACAAGGGATCCCGGACGGATCAGCGGGTAGAGCGTGTAGTCCTCAAGACCGATATAGCCGTAGACGGATTTGTGGAGGTCGAGATGCTGCAAAAAGCCCACAGGTATCTGGTCCCACTTCTCCACAACACGCGCAAGCAGGTTCGTTTTCTCCAGTTGGAATTCGGGCTTAAACCGCACCGGCAGCGACACGCTCTCGGCTTGCAGATCAGACTCGCCTCCTAGCAGATGTGTTTTCGGTACGCCGATTGAAGCACGGTAACGGCCGAGTTCGCTGATTGGCAGTCCAAAACAGGATAAGACCTCGGTATAGCCAACGTGGTAGATGGCGCTGAGACTGTAGATCTTATAGATGCTCGGTTTGAACCTGCCGTTCTCGATGTCCGTTACCCAAGCGTGCGAAAGATAGTATTCCCGGTTGCGCCGATCTGCGGCGATTTGTTGACTTCGAGTCTCCACATCACGTGTTGTTAGACCCAAGCGTTCGCGGTACTCCCTCAGCTTCTCTCCGGCACTCGGACTGGGCTTGCGAGCCGCCATTGGCGGGAATCCTACGCTCGTAGCCGTTATCTGTCCAGCTACGTAAGCCTTCGCTCACTCATACACCCATTTCGCTCTTTTGTGCGAACAATGCGGTAATTGGTCGCAATTGCGGCCAATAGCCCGATTCTTCCCATTTTTCAGCCCAGCCGCCGATATACCAGGCTCAACCGGTGCTTACTTCGTGGATAGGATCGAACACCTTCGAGAAGGTCTCGCGTCCCGCGGCTTGACGCTCCACAGCGTTTCGCAGAAGACTGCGGAGCTCTTCGGCCGATATTCGCCCTTCTATATTCCTCATAACTGGTATCGCCGGCTGGCCCGCAGCCAATCGATCGTCACGGTCCATCAGGTCTTCGCTTTGAGTCGTCTCACCAACTTTCGGTTCTCCGATTGGCTTACGGTATTTGGCTATGACTTAGATCCGATTTTCACGCTTCAACTGAGAATGCCTCGGAAATGGACGGCGATTCTCGATTCGACGATCC
>Ga0335079_10004676_pt1 | contig 15742 bp, 14 predicted proteins | sample Lox_Sample_33_FD_206719 | JGI IMG/M metagenome (GOLD analysis project Ga0335079, IMG submission 206719) | Soil microbial communities from Loxahatchee National Wildlife Refuge, Florida, United States - Lox_Sample_3.3 | ecosystem: Environmental > Terrestrial > Soil > Wetlands | place: USA... | reverse complement strand
AGAGCGGCGGGCGCGCTCGATAGTCCAATCCAGGCCGGCTAGAAACTCATCGCGGCGGGAATAGGTCGCTTCCGGATTCGGACTAGCTCCGATCTGGAAACCTGCACTCATAAGCCCCCCACATGCCCGGAACAGTTGGTTGCCCTATATTCCCGAACCAACCCGCACCCCGCCTCCGACGTTCGACAAATGCGATCCGGGCCAAGTTATCCACATCTGTCGAATGAGCGTCGGAATATACGCCGATCCGAACATTAAGCCAAGGGTGGATAACAAAAAGCTGTAAGAGGAAGTGACTGATAGATTCCACACCATGAGGACATACGAGGTTATCTCTCGGTTGGTTTATTAGTCGTATGATAGCGCTCTTCGCTTCGAGCCTGCGACGATGTGCTTAGTCTGCTCGACGCATGCCAATTTTTTTGGTTGAAACAACCTATTAATTGGCGCGTCGATGACTGGTTGCTTTTGCCGTGCGAATCGGCGACTTACCTCGCATGGATTCCAATCATCAGCTTGCCCTGCGATGTGCCGCTGCGGTGCCGCGCGGAATCTCGATCGCAACCCCGATGTTCGTCGCGCGCGCCGAGGGCGGGGAAATTTGGGACGTCGAGGGGCGCCGCTACATCGATTTCGCCGCTGGCATCGCGGTGCAGAACCTTGGCCATCGCCATCCGCGCGTGATGGCCGCGGTGCGCGCGCAGCTCGGCGCGTTTACGCATACCGCGTTTCAGGTCACACCGTATGAAGTCTATGTGCGGCTCGCCGAGCGGCTCAATCGCCTCGCGCCCGGAGCCGCGCCTAAGAAGACCATCATCCTTTCGACCGGTGCCGAGGCGATCGAGAACGCGGTGAAAATCGCGCGAGCTGCGACTGGCCGGCCCGCGATCATTTCCTTCGCCGGAGGTTTCCACGGCCGCACGATGATGGCGCTCGCGCTCACCGGCAAAATCAATCCCTACAAGGTTGGCTTCGGTTCGTTCCGGGCCGATGTTTTCCACGCCACCTTTCCCGATGTGTATCGCGGCGTGATGATCGAGCAGAGCCTCGCAAGTATCGAGCAGATTTTTCGCGCCGACGTCGAGCCCTCGCGCGTCGCCGCGATCATCATCGAGCCGGTGCAAGGCGAGGGCGGATTCAACGTCGCGCCGTTCGAATTCATGCGCGCCTTGCGCGAGCTTTGCGATCGTCACGGCATCCTGCTCGTAGCCGATGAGATCCAAACCGGTTTCGGCCGCAGCGGAAAAATGTTCGCGGTCGAGCACTCAGGCATCGCGCCCGATCTCATCACGATCGCCAAGGCGATCGGAGGCGGCTTTCCGATCTCCGCCGTCATCGGACGCGCCGAGGTGATGGATGCCCCGATCCCCGGCGGACTCGGCAGCACGTTCGCGGGCAATGCGGTTTCATGTGCGGCGGGTCTCGCGGTCCTCGATGCGATGGAAGAAGAGGGCGTCATCGCACGCGCGCAGAAGCTCGGCGAGCATGTGGCACAACGACTTCGCGCGATGCAGGGTGATTCCCGCTTCGATTGCATCGGTGATGTGCGCGGCCTCGGCCCGATGCTCGCGATGGAGTTCGTGCGCGATCGCACGAGCAAAGAGCCTGCCCCCGAGCTCGTCAAAAGCATCACCGCGAAAGCCGCCGAGCGCGGCCTAATCGTGATAAGCTGCGGAGTCTATTCGAATGTAGTGCGCATGCTGATGCCGCTCACAATGTCGCTGGAGCTGGCCGACGAAGGCCTCGGCATCCTGGAAGCATCGATGCTCGACGCGCTCGCGAAATCCTAGCTGGAAGTTTGGAGGGGAATCATCGTGGAGACACGCGAACTTGGACGCAGCGGACTGAAAGTATCGGCGATGGGACTCGGATGCTTGGGCATGTCGGCGTTCTATGGCGTGCGCGACGATGCCGAATCGCTCGCCACGCTCGAGCGCGCGCTCGAACTCGGCATGACGTTCCTCGACACCTCCGACATGTATGGGCCGCATACCAACGAGATACTGATCGGCAAAGCGATCAAAGGCCGACGTGACAAGTTCGTCATCGCGACCAAGTTCGGCATCGTGCGCGGACCGGGTCCGAACGATCGTTCCATTAACGGGCGTCCCGAGTACGTGCGCCAGGCGTGCGATGCGAGTCTGAAGCGCCTCGGCATCGATGTGATCGATTTGTACTATCAGCATCGGGTCGATCTGAACGTGCCGATCGAAGATACCGTGGGCGCGATGGCGGAGTTGATGAAGGCTGGCAAGGTGCGCTACCTCGGGCTCTCCGAAGCTGGCATGGAGACCATCGCGCGTGCGTGCAAGGTGCACCCGATCGCCGCGCTGCAAACCGAATATTCGCTCTGGAGCCGCGAGCCCGAGGATGGATTGCTCGACCTGTGTCGCCGGCTCGGCATCGGCTTCGTTGCCTACAGCCCGCTGGGACGAGGTTTTCTCACCGGTCAGATCAAGAGCCCCGATGACTTCGAAGCCGACGACACGCGCCGGATGTGGCCGCGCTTCCAGGGCGAAAATTTCCCGAAAAACCTCAACCTCGTGGCGCGCATCGAGGCGATGGCGGCGAAGAAACATTGCACGCCCTCGCAACTCGCGCTCGCCTGGGTGCTCGCGCAAGGCGACGACATCGTGCCGATTCCCGGCACCAAGCGTCGCACTTATCTCGAGGAGAACCACGCCGCGATTTACGTCACGTTCAGCGCGGAAGACATGCGCCACATCGATGAGGTCGCACCCAAAGGCGTCGCGGTTGGTGCGCGCTATCCGCAGGCGCTGATGGGCTCCATCAACCGATGATCGTATTGGAGCGCAGCGCGCGCGCTGATAACTTCGTCGCATGACTGAAGCACTGCGGCTGCCTGACTTCATCGCGGTGGGCCCGCAGCGCACCGGAACCACCTGGCTTCACGAGGTGATGAAGCCGCACCTCGGGCTTCCGCGCGGAATCAAGGAAACGGATTTTTTCCTCAAGAACTATGCGAAGGGGATGGAATGGTATCGCGATTTTTTCCGCGCCTACCAATCCGATCTGTTGCTAGGCGAGATCGATCCGAATTATTTCGGCGAGGATGTCGCGCGCGCGCGCATCGCTAACGATATTCGGCGAGCCAAAATCGTTGTGACGCTGCGCGATCCGGTCGCGCGCGCTTATTCCTCCTATCGCGTCATGCGCCGCGACGCGTGGACGCGGCTGAGCTTCGAAGAAACCGTCGCGCAAAATCGCATCATTCGCGAATCGAGCCGCTACGCGCATCATCTGCTGAGCTGGCAGCGCAGCTTCGGAAGAGATCGCGTCCTGGTGTGCCTCTACGACGACCTCGAAGCGTCGCCGCAGAAATTTCTCGATACGATCTGCGACTTCATCGGCGCCAAGCGCATCGAGGTCGAAGGGTCCGCGATCGCCTCCGAGCACGTGAACACCGTCACCCATGCGCCGCGCAGCCGCAAGCTCGCGCAGAACGCGCGCAACGCGCGCGATTGGATGCGTGTGCATCGATGGCATCGCACGCTGGACATCCTCGAACGCGCCGGCGTGTGGCGCGCGTGCTTCGGCGGCGGAGAAGAATTCGGCGCGATCGATCCTGAAGTCGAGGCGCGACTGCGCGCGCATTTTTTGCCCGAGGTCGAGGCACTCGAAAACCTGCTTGGACGCGATCTCTCCGCCTGGAAAACGCACGCTCGCGAAACTTCGACAATCAAGGCAACCGCCGTCGCGTGATGCCGCGCGTCTCCGTCATCATTCCGGTTTTCAATGTCGCCCGCACCATCGCGCCGGCGATCGATAGCGTGCGCGCGCAGACTCTTTCCGATTTCGAAATCATCGCTGCCGATGACGGATCGACCGACGACAGCCTCGAAGTTCTTCAGCGCTACGCCAACACGGTGAAAGTGCTGCGGCAGGAAAACCGCGGACCTTCGGCCGCGCGCAATTTTGCGGTCGCAAATTCCTCCGGCGAGTTGCTCGCGTTCCTCGATGGCGACGATTGGTGGAAGCCGGAATTCCTCGCCACGATGGTCGCCGCGCTCGATCGCGAGCCGCAATGCGTGATGGCCTACTGCGACCTGCAACTCGTCGATAGCCTCGGGCGGCCGTTCCCGACCGCGCTGCGTATGAGCGATGGTCACGCGCCGACGCTGGAGGAAATGCTGGAGAGGCTGTGGCCTATCGTGCCGAGCGGCGTCATCATCCGGCGGGCGGCGCTCGATGCGGTGGGCGGCTATCCCGAGGCATTGCGCGCGTTCGAGGACGTCTATCTATGGCTGTTGCTGCGCGAGCAGGGTCCCTTCGCATACGTGCCGGAAGCACTCGCGGCATGGCGCTTCGCGCACTTTCCCGCGCCGCTCAAGGCACCAGGAGGCCAAGAAGCCGCCGGACGAGTTTTCCGCCTGATGGTTAAGGCGCGCTACGGCATGGATCCGGTCCGCCACGTCCGCGCGCGCGAGCGCGCCCCGCGCAGCATCCTTGGATACATCGGGCTCGACGCCCTTGCGCATGGCGATCGCGCGACCGCGCGGCACGCCTTCAGGCGCGCGATCGGGCTCGACCCCTATCGCGTGCGGAACTACTTGCGGCTAGTGCGCACCTTTCTTCCCGCGGGCATAGCGCGCGCGCTGAGTGGAAGGGCAGGGCGCGCCGCATGAGCGCTACGACCGCTCATCGACGGCTTCCGGATTTCATCGCGGTCGGTCCGCCTCGCACCGCGACCACGTGGCTGCACGAGGTGATGAAGGGCCATGTCGGACTCCCTGCCGATTTGAAGGAGACGGATTTTTTTACCCGCTTTTACGATCGCGGGTTGGATTTCTATGCTGCGTATTTTCAACATTGCGCGGAGGGAATGCCGATTGGCGAATTCGCTCCGATGTACTTTGCGTCCGCGGAGGCGCGCACTCGCATCGCGAAAGATCTGCCCAACTGCAAGATCATCTGCTCCTTTCGCGACCCGGTCGAACGCGCCTACTCGAATTACCGGCTGCTCAAGCGTATCGCGTCGATTAAGACCGATTTCGTTGCGGCCGCCACGACCCGCGGCGATCTGCTGGAATCGAGCCGCTATGGAACTCATCTGGCCGAGTGGCTCGAGACCTTCGGACGCGACCGTGTGCAGGTCCTCATCTACGATGATTTGGAGAAAGACCCGCAAGCATTCCTCGATTCCGTTTGCGATTTTGTCGGTATCGCGAGGTTCCCGGTTTCCGCATCGCAAGTGGGTGCCGAGCGCGTGAACGTCGTCACTACGCAGCCGCCGAATGCGCGGACGGCGAAAATCGCACGCGAGGTCGTCGGATGGTTCGTCGCGCGCCGCAGTTTCCGCATCGCGCGTGCCCTGCGCGCGAGCAGTATCGTGAAGTACCTGCTGGAAGGCGGCGATCCGTTCCCGCCTCTGACGCCCGAGGTCACCCGGCGGATGCGCGAATTCTATCGAGGGGAAATCGAAAAGCTCGAAGAGCTGACCGGACGCGATCTGACGGGGTGGAAATCGGGATGCGCGGCGAAGGCTTAAGCGCGGCGAGCCGGTCCAGCTCTTTTGGCGATCGCTGAACCGGCTCCTTCCGCTACCTCACCCTCCCCGGGCATCGGTTCAGACGTTGTTTTTGCGCCAACTGCGATAGCCGCGCGACTCCGTGAGTCCATAGCGCGCGAGCATCCGATACACCGTGTAGCGCGACACGCCGAGCAGGTCGGCGGCGCGATGACAATTGCCATGCGTAGCATTGAGCGCGCGCAGCAAGGCATCCTTCGAGGCTTCGCGGATCGCGGCATCGAGCGAGAACTTCGACTCGTTCGGATTCTCGGACGGAATCAGCGGCGCTGCGGATGCCGACCCGGCGGAATCCGGAAGTTCCACCGGAATCGCGCTCGCGGCAACCTCGGTTACCGGCACCGTCGCAGAGGGCTCGCGGCCCTCAAGCACGTTGGCGGGCAGTTCGTTAATGCCGATCGAATCGCCGTCGGCCATCAGCACCGCGCTCTCGACCGCATGCGCGAGCTCGCGCACATTGCCCGGCCATGAGTATGCGATCAGAGCCTCGACCGCGGGACGCGAGATGCGCCGGATGTCCTTGGCGAAAAGGCGGCAATACTGTTCGATGAAATGGCCGACGAAGGCCGGAATCGCATCGCGGCGGTCGCGCAGCGGCGGAATCGTCAGCGCGGCGGCGTTGAGCCGATAGTACAAATCGTCGCGAAACTCGCCCGCCTTCACCATCGCCTTCAGATCCCGATTGGTCGCCGCGACGAGACGGATATCAACTTTGTAACTGTGCGAGGAACCCACCGGCTGCACCTCGTGCATCTCGACCGCGCGCAACAGCTTCGGTTGCAGCTTCAGCGGCAGTTCGCCGATCTCGTCGAGGAACAGCGTGCCGCCATTGGCGGAGCGGAAGTAGCCGAGCGAATCCTCGCGCGCGTCGGTGAAGGCGCCCTTCACGTGACCGAACAGTTGCGATTCCGCTAACGAATCGACCAGGTTGGAACAGTTGAAGGTGACAAACGGCCCGTTCGGAACTGCGCCGAGACTATGTAGCGATCGCGCAACCAGTTCCTTGCCGGTTCCCGATTCGCCCTGGATCAGCACGGTGGCTTTGTGCGGCGCAAATCGGGTGATGCTGGCGAACAGGCGCTTGAACTGCGCCGAGCGAATCAGCATCCCGCCGATGCGCTCAGAACCTTCCACCAGCCGCTCGACGCTGATCCACTCGGTGCCGGGTGATCCGGACGGGCGCAGGTGTGCAACCGGCGCCGTGGACGACTGCCCAACCGTATCCTCGCTCAGACTCATGGTTCCCCCTCCCCAGGTGGCACCGTAACTACAAACGGTATAAAAAGTGTGCCTACAAGTTGTAGGTTTTTACTTTTTATGGTTTTTAGAGGTGCATGTCAAGTAGCCGGTCTCTGCAATGCCACATTCTTTTGCGCACGATGTGGCGCGGTATTGCAAATGCGCCCTCCAGTTTATAATTCCGCGCAAATGTAGGAATCCGATTCGCGGATAATCGGTGCCGCCCTGCGGGCTCGTACCAATCGCCCGCGGTCAGAATGTTCCAATGAATTAAAGGCTAAATCGGAGTATTGCGCGCAGGTCGTGTCGGCCCGCGCTCGCCACGAGCCTTCCCGGCAGCAGGCCATTCCGGCGCGGAGTTCCTCGCGATCGCAACAGTTCCGCCCGTTGCTACTTTTTGTATCAAAATTGCGCGATACATTCCGGATCGATCAGCGCAAACGCTTGCGACCGCAGCTTGGCATCGCAGCGCGATGCTGGTTTACTGTTGGGCTCTTGCCTGCGATGAGCCGGTAGCTCAGGCGGTAGAGCAGCGCACTTTTAATGCGCGGGTCGAGAGTTCGAGTCTCTCCCGGCTCATTCATCACATCACTCAAGCGCCCGTTGATGCGGTCATCGTATTCTGCGACAAAGATTTGCAGCATTACGATGGACCGAATCGAATCGCATTTGAATACTTCCAGCCCGGAGTACAAGGCCAATCGCGCCGCGATGGAGGCCGCAGTCGCGCGTTTGCGCGCCACTGTCGATCGCATTCGCGCGGGCGGACCCGAACCGGCGCGCTTACGTCATACTGAACGGGGCAAGTTATTGGTGCGCGATCGGGTCAAAGGGCTAATCGATCCGGATACTCCCTTGCTCGAGTTGTCCACGCTCGCGGCCTACGGGCTTTATGATGACGACGCGCCCGCCGCCGGCATCGTGACGGCGATCGGAAGAATCTCCGGTCGGGAGGCGGTGATCGTCGCCAACGACGCCACCGTGAAGGGCGGCACTTATTATCCGCTCACGGTCAAGAAGCACCTGCGCGCGCAGGAAGTCGCGATGCAGAATCATCTGCCGTGCGTGTATCTGGTCGATTCGGGTGGCGCGTTCCTGCCGCTGCAGTCCGAGGTTTTTCCCGATCGCGAACATTTCGGGCGGATTTTCTACAATCAAGCGCGGATGTCGGCGATGGGCATCGCACAGATTGCTTTAGTAATGGGCTCATGCACGGCCGGCGGCGCCTACGTTCCAGCGATGTGCGATGAAAACGTCATCGTGAAAGGCCAAGGCACGATTTTTCTCGGCGGGCCGCCGCTGGTCCGCGCCGCCACCGGTGAGGAGGTCAGCGCCGAGGAACTCGGCGGCGGCGACGTCCATACGCGGCTCTCGGGCGTGAGTGATCATCTCGCCGAGGACGATCAGCACTGCCTCCAAATCGCGCGCTCGATTTTCGAAAACCTCGGCCAGCGAAGACTCGCGTCCCTCGAGCAGGATGCACCGGAGGATCCTTATTATGATCCCTCCGAGCTCTACGGCGTCATCTCCAACGACACCCGCAAACCGTACGATGTTCACGAAGTTATCGCGCGCATCGTCGATGGCAGCCGCCTGCACGAGTTTAAGCCGCGCTACGGCGCGACGCTGGTGACCGGCTTCGCACGCATCTACGGTTACCCGGTCGGCATCCTCGCCAACAATGGCGTACTGTTCAGTGAATCCGCGCTCAAGGGCACCCACTTCATCGAGCTGTGCTGCGCGCGCGGCATTCCGCTGCTGTTCCTGCAAAACATCACCGGCTTCATTGTAGGAAAACGCTATGAACAGGGCGGTATCGCAAAGGACGGGGCCAAGATGGTCAACGCCGTGGCCAACGCCCAGGTGCCGAAGTTCACCGTCGTGATCGGCGCTTCGAACGGCGCGGGCAACTATGGGATGTGCGGGCGCGCATTCTCGCCGCGCCTCCTCTTTATGTGGCCTAACTCGCGAATCTCAGTGATGGGCGGGGAGCAGGCAGCCAACGTGCTGCTCACGGTAAAGCTCGACCAGATGCAACGCAGCGGCGGCACGATGAGCGGCGCCGAAAAAGCCGAGTTCATGCGCCCTACGCTGGAAAAGTACGAGGCCGAGTCGAGCTGCTATTTCTCCAGCGCGCGACTATGGGACGATGGGGTGCTCGATCCGGTCGAGACGCGCAATGCTCTCGCACTGGGGATCGCGGCCTCGCTCAACGCGCCGATAACGGCGAGCAGCAACTTCGGCGTCTTCAGGATGTAGATGGCGCGGGCGTTTAAAAAGCTGCTGATTGCGAATCGCGGCGAGATCGCGCGGCGGGTGATTCGCAGCGCGCGTCTGCTCGGCCTCAAGACTGTGGCAGTCTTCTCGGAAGCGGATCGGAAGTCGCCTCATGTGATGGAGGCCGACGAGGCGCGGCTGATCGGCCCGCCGGCACCAGCGGAGAGTTACCTCAATATCGATGCGATTCTGCAGGCCGCCACTGAGACCGGCGCGGATGCCATCCATCCCGGTTATGGATTCCTGTCCGAACGCCCGGCGTTCGCTCGTGCTGTCGAGCGGGCGGGGCTGATCTTCGTTGGACCGTCCGCGGCCGCGATGGAGGCGATCGGAGACAAGGTCGCCGCGCGGCGGCTCGCCGCGGAGTGTCAGGTCGCGGTTGTTCCAGGCATAGAAACTGGGGAAAGCAGCTCAGTCCGCACATTTGCGAAGAAGGTCGGTTATCCGATTCTGGTGAAGGCGGCAGCGGGCGGCGGTGGTCGCGGGATGCGCGTGGTGGACCAGGCCGACGCGCTCGAGGCCGCGCTGGAATCCGCCTCGCGCGAGGCACAGGCGGCGTTCGGCGACGGGCGCATCTTCGTGGAGAAGTACCTCGCGCGGCCGCGCCATATCGAGGTACAGGTCCTCGGCGACAGCCATGGCAAGCTCGTCGCGCTCGGCGAACGCGAATGCTCGATCCAGCGCCGTCATCAGAAGCTCATCGAAGAATCGCCGTCGGTGGCGGTCGATGAAAAGCTTCGCGGCTGGATGTGCGACGCGGCGATTCGCCTGGCCCGCGGCTGCGCTTATCAGAACGCTGGAACCGTCGAGTTTCTCCTACAGGATGACGAGTTTTACCTACTCGAGGTAAATGCGCGGTTGCAGGTCGAGCATCCGGTGACCGAAATCCGCTTCGAATGCGATCTGGTCGCCGAGCAGCTCAAGATCGCGATGGGCGAACGGCTGGGCGATTTCGATGCGCCGCGCGGCGCCGCCATTGAATGCCGCATTACTGCCGAGGACGCGGAGCACGATTTTCGTCCCGCGGTCGGCCTTGTCTCGTATCTCCATCTTCCGAATGCGCCGGGAGTTCGCGTCGATACTTTTCTCAGAGAAGGCATCGAGATCGCCGCGCATTACGACAGCCTTCTGGCCAAGGTGATTTGCTATGGCGCCAGTCGCGAGGAGGCGCGCCGCCGAACCTTGTTGGCCCTCGACGAGGTAGTTATCGCCGGGATTCATCACACCGCGGCATTTCTGCGCGATGTCATTGCGAGCGAGCAGTTCCGGCGCGGCGAGCTTTCGACCCATTTCGTCGACGATCATTTCAAGAAGTGGCATTACAGCGCCTCCAATGAGAACGCCGCGCTGATCGCCGCAGCGCTGATTGCTTCGCGCGCTCTGGGCAACAATGAGGTAACGACTGCCGGCACCAACGGCAAAGTCGATCGGCGCGAGGATTCGCCGTGGACCTCGCTCGGTGGATTTGAACTATGGCAACGCCGCTGAAACTCAGACGCGCCGGGGCCGCGGAACGCGAGGTGGAAATCCTCGCGATTGTCGATTCGATGGTAACCACCCGCATCGATGGCGAAGAGATGTCCGCATCGCTAACGATGCTCACCGATGGCAGTGCGATGCTCGCAATCGGCGATCACCGCTATCGGATCATCGGCCACAGGCAGCGCAACACAGTCGTGGTCGCCGCCGATGCAATGAGCGCCGAATTCCACATCGTCGAGGGACGGCGCGGCGCCCATCATGGTGGCCTTTCCTCGCCGACCGTCGATGCGCCGATGCCGGGCACGGTGCTAAAAATTCTGGTGGCCGAAGGGGCCCGCGTGGCAGCCAATGAGGCCCTAATCGTGATCGAAGCGATGAAGACCGAGACGACGCTCAGCGCGGAGAGCGACGCCGTCATCAAACGCGTCCACGTGCAGGTTGGCCAGCGCGTCGATCACGGCGCTACGCTGATCGAACTCGGCCCGGTGCCGGAATCTTGAGTGATAGCGCAGACATAATCGTTGAGGCGGCCGACGGCATCCTGCGCGTCACCATCAATCGTCCGGACAAGCGCAATGCACTGAGCGCCGAGGTCCTTCACGCGCTTGCCGGCGCCTTCGCTGCTCACTCGAATGATCCGATCTTGCGTCTCGCGATCCTGCGCGGATCGGCTGAGCAATGCTTTGCCGCGGGCGGCGATTTGCGTGAGCTCGCATCGATCACCACGCTCGAAGGCGCCGCTTCGATGGCGCGCGATGCGAAAGCCTCGCTCGAGGCGATTCGCCAATTCCCGATTCCGGTGGTGGCGGCGCTCAATGGCGACGCAATGGGCGGAGGCGCCGAGCTCGCGGTCGCATGCGATTTTCGTGTCGCGGCCGCACACGCGCGTATCGGCTTCGTGCAGGGACGCCTCAACATCGCGAGCGCATGGGGTGGCGGCATCGATCTGATGCGGTTGCTCGGGACCTCGCGCGCGCTCGCGATGATGTGTCGCGGCGATATGCTCACGGGCGCGGAGGCCGCATCAGTCGGGCTCATCGATGCGGTAGCGCGCGAGGGCCAGTCGCTTGACGAGCTCATCGCCGAATTCATTGCGCCGATCCTGAAGCAGGCGCCGCAAGTGCTGCGCGCGTTCAAAGCGGTGGCAAAGGGCGTGCGCGCGGGACTATCACGCGAGGAATTGAACGACATCGAGACGCGGATGTTCGCGCAGACCTGGGTCCACGAGGATCATTGGAAAGCGACCGAAAAAATAACTTCGAAATGGAGATCGCGATGAAGGCGAAAGAGAAGGAATCTTCATCCGAAGTGAAACGAACGACTCCGTCGGGGATAGAAATACCGATGGTTGCAACCGAGGCGATGCATCATCGCAATGGCGAGGCGCCCGGTGACTATCCCTACACACGCGGCATCTTTCCCGACGGCTATCTCGGGCGGCTCTGGACGATGCGCCAATATTCCGGTTTCGGCACGCCCGAGGAATCCAACCAACGCTACAAATTTCTCCTCGCGCAGGGACAGACCGGGCTTTCGGTCGCGCTCGATCTCCCGACGCAATGCGGCTATGACCCGGTCGATACAATGGCGCGACCGGAGGTCGGCAAGGTCGGGGTGTCGCTGTCGAATCTTCGCGAGATGGAGATTCTGTTCGACGGCATCGATCTCGCGAAGATTTCCACCTCGTTCACAATTAACGGAACTGCGGCGATCATCTATGCAATGTATCTCGCGACCGCCGACAAGGCGGGCGTGCCGCGCGCGAAGCTCACCGGCACCATCCAGAACGACATCCTGAAGGAGTTCGTCGCGCGCGGGACGTGGATTTTTCCGGTGCGTCCCTCGATGCGATTGGTCGCGGATTCGATTCTCTATGCGAATGAACAGTCGCCGCGCTTCAATCCCATCAGCATCGCGGGGGCGCATGTACGCGACGCCGGATGCAACGCGGTCGAGGAGATGGCGTTCACGCTCGCCAACGGCCTCGCATACGTCGATGAGTTGCTCGCGCGCGGTGCGGATTTGAACGGCTTCGCGGGCCGGCTCAGTTTCTTCTTCTACGTGCATACCGATTTCTTCGAAGAGGTGTGTAAATTTCGCGCCGGACGCCGCATCTGGGCGCGGCTGATGAAGGAGCGCTACGGCGCGACCGACCCGAAGAGCTGCCTGTTCCGTTTCGGCGTGGTATGCGGCGGGGCATCGCTGACCGCCTCGCAGCCCTACAACAACATCACGCGCGTCGCGATCGAGACAATGGCGGCGGTGCTGGGCGGTGCGCAATCGATCTTCACTGCGGCATATGACGAAGCGTTTCAAATTCCGACCGAAGAGAGCGCGGAGATCGCGCTGCGCACCCAGCAGGTCATCGCGCACGAGAGCGGAATCGCGCAGACCGTCGATGCGCTAGGAGGCAGCCATTACGTGGAATATCTCACTGACAGGATGGAGGAAGAAATTCTCCGCGTGATGCGCGAGGTCGATGAATACGGGGGAGTAGTCAAGGCGATCGAGCAGGGCTATATCCAGCGCCGCATCGCCGAGCGCGCGCGCCAGCGCAAGGAACTCCTCGACGCGGGCGAGCGCATCGTCGTTGGCGTCAACAGATATCAGCGCGAGAATGAAGAGAGCTCCGTGCGCGAGCTGTTCAAGATGGATCCCAAGACCGCGCACAACATCGTCGCGAAGTTCAACGCGATTCGCGACGCGCGCGACAACGGCGCAGTCGAGCGCAACCTCGCGCGGCTGAGCGATGCGGCATCGAAGGATCGCGAGAACCTGATGCCATATATCGTCGATTGCTGCCACTCATACGCAACGGTCGGCGAGATGGTCGCGACGATGAAGAAGCATTGGGGCGAATTTCAGGAGCCGACCGGACTCTGACGATGAGCCTTCATCACAAGCGCATCCTGGTTGCGAAGCCGGGTCTCGATGGCCACGATGCCGGCGCGAAGATAATCGTGCTGGCACTGCGCGACGCCGGCGCTGAGGTCATCTATACCGGGCTGCGCAAGACGCCCGAGTTCATCGCACGCGTCGCGATCGATGAGGATGTGCATGCGATTGGGCTCAGCCTGCTCTCCGGCGCGCACCTGGAACTGGTTGCCGAGACTATCGAATGGCTAAAGAAGCTCGGCGGCGGCGAGATTCGGATTTTCGTCGGCGGCACCATTCCTAAGGAGGATCGTCAGGCGCTATTCGACATGGGCGTGATCGGTGTTTTCACTGCCGAGATGAAGCTGCAGGACGTGCTCGCGGAAATCGATGCTGCGCTGTCAGGCGTCGAGGATCGCGACTAGCTCCTCCAGAATGTCTGCGACCGCGGACGGAGTCTCGAGGTAATACTGCGCGAGGGTGTCGCGCGCGGCGCCGACCAGCACGCCGGTTCCACGATGTGCCGCGAGCGCGCGAAACGCGTCTTCATCGGTGAGGTCATCGCCGAAGTATGCGGCCCGCGCACCATCGATGCCGGTATCGCGAAGGAAAAACTCGATCGCGTTGTTCTTGCCGCCGATGCCGCGCGGAATCGCTTCGTGGATCAGCTTACCGTGCAGCAATTGCAGGGTCGGACGTTGCATCACGAATGCGTCGAAGCTCTTCAGCACCTCGATCGCCTCGGCGGGACTCGCATTGCGATAGTTGAGTGTGAGCGCAACCCGCTTGTCCTCGACGATGACGCCGCGATCGCGCGGGATCGCGGTCGCGACGAATTCGCGCAGCAGCCGAATGTCGTCAGCGGATTGTTCTACTCCCGTCATGAACCGCCGCGCGCCATCGCGTCCGATGACCTCGAGTCCATGGGTACCGGCGAACAGTAGTCCATCGCGCAAGCCGAGAAGCTTGAGCAGCGTGTCGAGGTCGCGGCCGCTGATGATGGCGAGCGCGAGTTGATCCGGATGTCGTGCTAGCCTCGCGATCGCATCTTTCGCGCGGGGCAATGGTTTCGCCGCCCACGGGTCGTTGGTAAGTTCGGAGATCGTGCCGTCGAAGTCGAGACAGAGCAGGAAGCGGCCTTGCTCGAAAAGGTCCGCTATCAGCGTGCGCGGAAGTAAAACCGGCAATCTGGGGGAATCAGGCGTTCGCGATCTGTCGCGGCTCAAGGCTGCTCTCCGCGGTGAGCGCGCTGAGAAAATTCGCCGACCATTGCTCGAGATTGTTGCGATGGATCGTTTCGCGCAGCGCCCGCATGCGAAGCGCGCGCGCCTCCGGTCGCATATCGAGGGCCTCGCGCAGGCGATCGGCAATGGCGTCGGTATTGTAGGGATTGACCAGCAGCGCATCGGTCATTTCTTCGGCGGCGCCGGCGAACTCGCTCAGGATTAAGACCGCATCGTGGGCCGGATGCGACGCGACGAACTCTTTGGCGACCAGATTCATGCCGTCGCGCAAGGGCGTCAGCAGCGCGACGTCTGCGGCCTGGTAATATGCGACGAGGTCCTCGGCGCCGAACTGAGTATATAGGTAACGAATCGGAACCCATCCGTCGGAAGAAAATCGTCCCACCACGCGTCCCACCGCTTCATCGAGCTGACGCTTCAACGCGGCATACTCGGCGACCTTAGTGCGTGAGGGAACCGCGATCAGCACCAATGTCACGCGCCGATGATAATGCGGGTTGCGCTCGAGGAAGCGCTCGAAGCCAAGCAGCCGTTCGAGGATTCCCTTGGTGTAGTCAAGCCGATCGACGCCGAGCACGACCAACTCGCTGCGCAAGCCGCGCCGGATGCGCGCGGTCTTCTGCTGCGTGCGAGAACTCGCAGCGAGGTTCTCGAAATAGTCCACCGGGATGCCGAGCGGGAACGCGCCGACGCGCGAGGTATGGCCTTGGTAGTGAACTTCGCGATTACGCTCATTGACTTCGGCGCCGAGCACCCGGCGGCATGCATTCAGAAAATGCGTCACGTAGGATTCGACGTGGAATCCGATCAAATCGCTGCCGAGCATGCCCGCAAGCAGTTCGCGCCGCCATGGAAACACCCGATAGAGCTCGACCGGCGGAAACGGCACGTGCCAAAAAATACCGGTCGAGAGATCGCTGCGATGCTCGCGAATCAGGCGTGGCGTCAGCGCGAGATGGAAGTCCTGAATCCATAGCGCGTCGCCTTGCTGGGCCTGTTTGATCGCGGAACGCGCGAAGATTTCGTTGACCGATTGATACTGCCGCCAATGCGCGACGTTGAAGTAGCAATTCGAGAT
>Ga0335079_10004675_pt1 | contig 15743 bp, 13 predicted proteins | sample Lox_Sample_33_FD_206719 | JGI IMG/M metagenome (GOLD analysis project Ga0335079, IMG submission 206719) | Soil microbial communities from Loxahatchee National Wildlife Refuge, Florida, United States - Lox_Sample_3.3 | ecosystem: Environmental > Terrestrial > Soil > Wetlands | place: USA... | reverse complement strand
GGTTATGCCGGGGGTGCTCATCGTGGAGGCCATGGCGCAGGCGGCGGGTGTGCTGGTGCTGAAGAGCATCGCGGATCGCGAGAAGAAGCTGGTGCTGCTGGTGGCCATAGAGAATGCGCGGTTCCGCAAGCCGGTGGTTCCGGGCGACACGTTGCGGCTGGAAATGACCGTTATCAAGCGTAAGGCCAGCGTAGCCAAGATGGCGGGGCGCGCGACCGTGGAGGGCCAGTTGGTCGCCGAAGCCGAAGTGATGTGCAAGCTCGCCGATAAAGTCGAGCAGCCGGAAACCGTCTCCACCTGACATGCCCATTCACCCGACCGCCATCGTCGACGCGAAGGCGCGGATCGCGGAGAGCGCCGAAATCGGTCCCTATTGCATAGTGGGCGCTGAGGTGGAAATCGGCGCGCGCACCCGCCTGATGGCGCACAACTACGTCGAAGGCCCCACGTGGATCGGCGAGGACAACATTCTGTACCCGTACAACACCGTGGGGGTGGCGTCGCAGGATCTGAAGTATAGGGGCGAGCGGGCCGAAACGCGCATCGGGAATCGCAACCGGATCCGCGAATTCGTTACGATTCACCGCGGGACGCAGGGCGGGGGACTGGTGACCTGCATCGGGAGCGACAACCTGCTCATGACCTATACGCACGTGGCGCACGACGTGCGAATCGGCGATCACGTGATTCTCGGCAATAGCGTGGGCATCGCCGGACATGTGACGGTTGAGGACTGGGCCGATGTGGCGCCGTTCAGCGGCGTGCACCAGTTCTGCCGGATCGGGCGGCACGCGTTCGTCGGACCGTACACCGTAGTGAAACAGGATGTGCTGCCCTACTCGTTGACCAGCGCCAAACCGGAGGCCGGCGTCTTCGGCGCTAACTGCATCGGGCTCGAGCGGCGCGGATTCCAGACCGGCGTCATCGAGGCGCTGCAGACGGCGTTCCGGCTGCTGACGCGATCGCAACTCAACACGTCGCAGGCCATCGAACGGATCCGTACGGAAGTGCCGGCCTGCGGCGAAGTGGACGAGTTGCTGGAATTCATTCGCGCCTCGGAGCGCGGTTTCATCAAGTGATGCGCTACGGGCTGATCGCCGGCAATGGCCGGTTTCCTCTGCTCGCGCTGGAGAGCGCGCAGCGCCTGGGCCACGACGTGACGGTTGTCGCCATTCAGGAAGAAGCCTCGCCGGAGGTGGCGGCGCTGGCGCCGCGGTGTCACTGGATCTCGCTCGGGCAACTGAGTAAGCTCATCGAGATTTTGAAGGAAGAGCAGATCACCGAAGTGGTGATGGCGGGGCAGGTGAAGCACGCCAAGATTTTTTCGTCGATCCGGCCGGACTGGCGGCTGGCGAAACTGCTGCTGTCGCTGCCGTCGAAGAATACCGACGGGCTGATTGGCGGCGTGGTGAAGGTTCTGGAGAGCGAGGGCATCCATTTGCGGGATTCGACGGCGCTGCTCAAACCGTTGCTGGCGGCCGAAGGCGCAATGACGCGGCGGAAGCCTGACAAGGACGAGGACGGCGACATTCAATATGGCCGGCGCGTCGCGAATGCGCTGTCGGGATTCGATGTCGGGCAGAGCGTGGCGATTTGCGAGCGCGCCTGCGTGGCGGTGGAAGCCATGGAAGGAACCGATGCCATGCTGCGGCGGGCAGCCGGGCTGGTGAACGGGCGGAGGTTGTCTCTGGTCAAAGCAGCGCGGCGGCGCGAACACCTGCTGTTCGACGTGCCGGTGGTGGGATTGAGCACGATCCCGGTGATGCACGAGACCGGCGCCACCGTGCTGGCGGTGGAGGCGGGGCGGACACTGATGCTCGATAAAGAGAAGATGATCGAGGCGGCAAACGAGAACGCGATCGCGATTGTGGGTGTGGCTGGATAGGTGGGGAGGAATTCTGGCGAAGAAGAGACTGGCGGTGATCGGGGCAGGGCAGTTTGGGAAGAACCATTGCCGCGTTATTCAGGAGTCAGAACGCGCGGAGTTGACTGCAGTTGTCGATATCGATCCCTTGCGCGCACCTCTGAGTGACTACAAGGAACTCGCCGGGCGCATCGATGCCGCGGTGGTCGCCACACCGACGTCGGTGCACGCCGAGATCGCGGGCTGGCTGGTGGAACACGGAATCGATGTTCTGGTGGAAAAGCCGATCACGCCGGATCTCGACTCCGCGGATCGGTTGATCGCGGCGGCCGCGAAAAACGGGCGCGTGCTCCAGGTGGGCCACCTGGAGCGATTCAACCCCGCGGTGATCGCCCTGGAGAGCCGGGCTACCCTGCCGCTGTTTTTCGAGGTTCATCGCATGAACCTGTTCAGCCCGCGCAGCCTCGACGTCGACGTGGTGCTCGACCTCATGATCCATGATGTCGATGTCGTGCTGGCGCTTACAGGAGCCGAGCCGGCCGAAGTGCGCGCGGCCGGGGTCTCGATTCTCTCGGCCAAGGTGGACATCGCGAACGTTCGTCTGCAATTTCCCAACGGGTGTGTCGCCAATCTCACGGCCAGCCGGATCTCGACTGAGCGGATCCGTAAGCTTCGTCTCTTTCAGCCGCAGCAGTACCTGTCCCTGGACTACAGCCGGCAGGACCTGGCTGTTTTCACGGTGAACAATGGCCAGATCGGGTTCGAGCAAGCGCCCGTGACCAAAGCGGAACCGTTGAAGTTGCAATTGGAAACTTTTCTCGATTGCCTGGAAACCCGGCAACCGCCGAAGACGTCGGGAGAGACGGCGCGTCGGAGTTTGGGAGTCGCTTTGGCGATTCTTGATAAAATTGAATTGCACTCACACGTGGTCGCTCAGACCCTGAAAACTGGATGGAACCCGTAGCCCCACCATCCGAAGATCTCGAACTCGACCTTCTCACCCACTGGAGCACGTTCGAAGATCCCTCCAGGAAGCGGCGGGCCGCGGTGCTTTCGCTGCTCGCACACATCGTACTGATCGTAGTGCTGGCGCTGGTGCCGGCGACCGCGATTGTCGAGCCGGAGCGAACGGCGAAACTCGAGCGCGTGACGCCGCTGGTCGAGCCTCCGCCGGAGCTCACGCAGACCGCGCCCAATACCAAGAAAATCACCAAGGAATTCAAATTACCGGATATCGAGCCGCGGCCAAAGATCCAAATTCCTCGCGGCGCTCCATCCACCACGCGGCCGCAAGCGCCGCGGCCGGCGGAGGTGCCGACGCCGCCGCCCCAGCGGCCTACGTCCCTGCCGGAGCCCCCGAAACTGGAGGCGAGCGCGGCGCCAAACGTGCCCACCCTGCCGCAACCCACGCCGCAGATCCAGCCCGTGGAGCAGCCGAAGATCGCGCTGGAAAATGTCGCGCCTCCGCCTACTCCTTTACCGCCCGGGCGCGTCGGCCAGGTACCGATTCCGAATCCATCGGTGTCGGAAGCCATCCGGCAGTCGGTGCGGGGCGGCGCTTCGGGTGGCGGATTGAGGGTGGGCGACCTCGATATTGGCGGACCGGGTGGGATTGGCGAAGGGGCGAATCTTCCGCCGACTCCCGGCACGGAGGCGAGTCAACTCGAACTGCTGAGCGATCCCCAGGGCGTCGATTTCCGGCCGTACCTCATCCAAGTTCTGGCGGCGGTGCGGCGCAACTGGCTGGCGGTGTTGCCCGAAAGCGCGCGGATGGGACGACAGGGCAGGGTGGGGATTCAGTTCTCGATCGCTCGGAACGGGAGCGTTCCCAAATTGGTGATCACGTCACAGTCCGGAACCGAGGCGCTGGACCATGCGGCCGTGGCGGGCATCAGCGCGTCTCAATATTTCCCTCCGTTTCCCGCGGGCTTCAAAGGCGACCGCGTCGTGCTGCAGTTTAATTTCGCCTACAACGTCCCGCGCCGGTGAGCTACCGATGAATGCGCGGCTGGTTTGGGCGATGTCGGCATATGCCACTTTGGCGTTGCTGGCAACTTTCACGCTGGAAGGCGCGTTCCGATATTTCATCTGGATTCTCATGGCCGGCCTGGCGCTGAAGACGTGGATCGCGTACAAGGCCGGCTGGTAAACTCACTCGCAGCGCAGCGCGCGAATCGGGTCAATGGAGGCCGCGCGGCGCGCAGGGGCCAGAGCGGCGAGAGCGGTGGTGAGGACCAGGGCCGCGACGACCAGAGCCAAGGTCGGCGGGTCGGCCGCCGACAGGCCGAACAATTGGCTGCGAATCAGGGTCGAGACGGCCAGCGCCGCGGGGATGCCGGCGGCGAGTCCCGCCCCGGCAACGATTAATGCCTCAGCGAGAACGGCACGCGTAATCTGGGCCGGCCGTGCTCCCAGGGCGATGCGAACACCGATCTCGGAGATGCGCCGCGCCACCGAATATGAGAGCACGGCATATAGACCAAAGCAGGTAATTAGTAACGCCAGCGCGCCGGAGGCGACGGCCAGGCGGGCCAGCAAGGTTTCGGTGCGAGTCTGGCCAGCGATCAACTGATCCAGCGGCCGGGCGAAACTGACGCGAATGTCGGGATTCACCGCGGCAATCTCTTTGCGCGCCGGTTCGACGAGCGAACCCGGGTCGACCAGCGTCCGGATCTCATAATTCATGGTGTCGGTATAGTCGCTGGCAATCAATGGCTGGAGCGCAGGAATGTAAAACCGCGGCGGAACGGTCTCGCGCAAACTCTTGTCGTGGGCGTTGCCGGTGACGCCGACGATTTCGAAGGTGAAGTGGGTATCGGGATACTCGTTGGTGATGTGTTTGCCAATGGGGTCGGTGTGCGGAAAGAATTTGTCGGCAAAGGCCCGGTTGATCACGCACACCCGGGGCGCGCCGGTGACATCGCCGGAGCCGATTTCGCGGCCTTCCAACAAAGGAATGCCGACAATCGCGAAATAGCCGGGGCCCACCTGGTCCCATCGGGAGTCGGCCTTTTTGCCTGTGGGAGGCGTGTAGCCTTCAACGGTGATTTCATCCTGCGATTCGCGGCCTGAGAATAGCCCGTTATCGGAATAGGCGACTGCACGGACACCGGGCATGCGGGCGAATCGCTGCTGCAGATCCTGATAGACGGCGCCGAGGCGCGCGCCGCGATACCCGGCGGACACAGGATCGAGCCTCACTTCCAATAAATGTTCACGCGCGTAGCCGAGATCCGAGCGCCCAAGGTTGCGGAGAGTGAAAGCGAACCAGCCGGCCCCCATGAGCAGGAGGGTGGAGAAAGCGATCTGAGAAGCCACCACAAATTTGCCGGCGCGAGCGCGGCCGAACCCGCCCATGACCCCGGCCGCCGTTCCTTTCAGGATTTCGTTGAGACTCGAGCGGGCGGAGAACAAGGCCGGCACAAGCCCTGAGATGGCGGCGCCCAGCACCGTCACGGCCGCGACAAAGGCAAAGACTCGAATATCGGGCCCGAGATCGAGCGTAATCCGGTCGCCCGGGCCGGCGGCCAGGCGGATCAGAGCCTCCATGAAATAGCCTGCCAGGATGCCTCCGACCAACGAGGCCGCGGCGGAGAGCAGCAGACTTTCCGCCAGCGATTGGCGCAGGAGGCGAATACGGCTCGCCCCCAGGGCCATGCGCATGGCGACTTCCTTCTGGCGCATCGCGGCGCGAGCCAGCATGAGCCCGGCCACGTTGGCGCAGGCGGTCAGCAGTAACACGCCAACCATGCCGAGCAGGAGAAAGAGCGGCTCGCCCACCGTGCCGCGCCACGTGGAAGTGCCCTGTGCGCCGGGTCGCAGCTTCAGTGACTGTCTGAGGAGTTCCGGCTGGCGTGCGGCGAACCGGGAAAAGCTGGCGGTAATGATCTGGCGAAAGACAATGTCGGCCTCGGCTTGCGCGCGGCGCAGGGTGACACCGTCGCGCAGACGGCCAAACACCTGGAGCCACATGGCGCGTTCCGCCCTTGCGGGATCGTCCTCCAGGAGGTTGCGCCCAGGGCGAATCCGGGGCTGCATGACCAAAGGAATCCAGAAGTCGACACTGCTGCCGACGCTCTCACCCAGGAACCGCGGCGGCATCGCGCCGATGATGGTGTACGACGCGCCTTGAATCACGACGCTTCGGCCAATGGCCGCGGCGGAGAGGCCAAACCGGTCGCGCCAAAACTGATAGCTGATGACGGCGTAGGGCGCCGAGCCCGGGCCGCGTTCGTCGGCTGCGGTGAAGGCCCGTCCCGCCAGAGGCGGTACGCCGAGAGTCTGAAAGTAGTCGCCGCTCACCAGGCGCAGCCGCACCTCTTCGGGAATGCCGCGATCGATAATCGCATTCAAAGCGCGCCATTGGCTGTCGACAGCGAACATATTCGAGAAACTGGTCATCCGCTGGCGGAGAGCTGTGAACTCCGCATACGTCAGCATCCCGCGGGGGCCCTGATTATCAGTCCCGATAAAACCGCCACTCGTCCCGGGGTCCGTCAGAAGCACGAGGCGGTCCGGCCGGTCGACATCGAGAGATTTGAACAGCACGGAATTGATGAGGCTGAAAATCGCCGTGCTCGCGCCCATGCCGAGGGCCAGCAGCAGAATCGCAAACCCGGCGAACTGTTTGCCGCGCACGAGAGTGCGCCAGGCAGAGCGGAGGTCATGAAAAATGGGCGCGGTCGGGGTGCGCATGTCGGGAGAACCAACGCATTCCGCCTGCCAGGGGATCTCATTGAAATAAAAGCGGGTTCATGGCGGCTACGGAGCGGATCTGTCCGGTTTTGGGACTTCGGCCTCCAGCGCCGGACGGTTCTGAAACACCCATGTTTCAGTCTGGAACACGGTTCGTTTTGAACCGGAGCTGATATCAGAAATTAAGGTATTTAGGACTGAAAATCAGTGGCCTGTCACTTGCATTTCTAAGGTCGCCGGCGCAGATCAAGCCGGAAATCAGGAATAGGGAAAAAGGACGGAAAGCGATGCGGGTGCGAAGTGTGTCTCTACGGCGGCGGAAAGTATCCCAGGAGGTGCGCGACCAGATCGTGCTGGATCATTTGCCTTTAGTGAAAGCGATTGCGATCCGGGTGCACGAGAATTTACCGGTGCATGTGGAGGTGGACGATCTGATCCATGCCGGAGTGCTGGGTCTGTTCGATGCGGTCGAAAAATTCGATGCATCGAAGAACGTCGCCTTCCAGAGCTACGCCAAGCATCGGATCAAAGGAGCGATTCTGGACAGCCTGCGACAGCTCGATTGGGCGTCTCGCGATATGCGCAAGCGGCACAAGCAGATTGAGACGGCGACGCGGGAGCTTTCGATGAAGCTGGGGCGCACGCCTTCGGAAGGCGAGGTGGCGGAGCACCTGGGAATTGAGATCGACCGGTGGCGGCGGATGTTGAGCGAAATGCGGATGGTGGGGCTGGTGTCCGCCAGCGCGCGCTCCGAGGAGGATGCCGACCGGGTGCAGGAATTCGCGGCCGGGCCCGACTTGCAGCCGGACCACATGTGCGCGCACCATCAATTGCAGTTGACGCTGGCGCGCGCCATGAAGACTCTACCGGAGCGCTACCAGAAAGTGGTGTTCCTGTACTATTCGAACGAGCTGACCATGAAGGAAATCGGCGAATTGTTGGGCGTCAACGAAAGCCGGGTCTCCCAAATTCACAAAACCGCGCTGCGAAAGATGGCGGATGCGCTGCAGTCGGAGGGCATTCGGTCGGCGGCGGCGTTCTGAGCGCTCGGCCAAAAAGGCGCTATGATCGGCTACTGCGCGGTCTTCTGAGTATTGGACGGCGCACATTTTCCGGCTTCGCACCGGTTGTTTTCTTCGCAGACCTGCTCGTATAGTTTCCACGTTGGGTGAAGCTTCATCTGAAACTCTTGTGACCACGGCGCAGTGAAAATCTTCGGATCGTCGATGGTGATGTCGTAGGAAACCGTGGTCGCATCCGTAAACCGAAGGCGTTCGATTGTGTGAAGTGCGTCGCTGTGCCAACCGTTGCTGGCTGAAAGCGGCCATTCGCGCAAGCCGATCGTATCGATCACGAGTGTGTCACCCTCCCATTTGGCGACAGCGTCACCCATGAACGTCAGCTCCACCTCTGCGGGATGGGGTTTGTCGATGGGAATCACCCGGAAGAAGTGCATGTATTCGTAGAGGATGATTAAAGTATTCGGCGTCTGGATGATTTACGTGGCGTAGGGGGCCAGCACCTCGCGCGGATGCCCGTCAGGCAGGCAGAATTCGGTGGGATCATCGTGGCGCACGTCCCCGGTCGCCGGCTGAAAAAACCGGGCTTCGGCCCCGGGCTGAAAGGGCGCCATCTTCTTGCGGTCGAAATTGGTGACCCGCGGCGTATCGGTATCGCCCGGTCCCACCACGTGAGTGAAGGCCGGCCCCGCCCAGACACCCGTGAAGTTTGGTTTTCCGTTGGCTAAACGGGGGATCTTGTCCGCCGCAACTGCGCATTCGGCGATCGCCAGACACAACCAGAGCGCTTTTCTCAGATGCCCCCTCACTTTCGAGCCGGGGGCGCGGCTTCGGTCGGATTCACCGCCTGGTCCTGGCCGATCAAAGCGTCTCGTCCGTCAGCCAGAATCACCACGTTCCCCGAAGCATTGTTCGATCCATCCTTGGCGCGATGCCCCGAAATGGTCAGCACGTCGCCGGTCTTGATGCTGGCCCGAGTGATGCCGCGCCGCTGCAACATTCCGGGCGGCGAAGCCGAAAACCCCCAATTGCTCACCTTGCCTTCGGCATCTCTCACGTCGAGGTAGATCCAGATATGAGGGTTGGTCCACTCGACTTTAGTGACGGTGCCGGTGAGCTTGACCGGTTTGGTCGTGTCGAACTCGGCGGTATAGGCATGATGCGCCCACGCTGCCGCCGCAATCAGCAAACTCAAACCGAGCTTTTTCCGCACGGTCCAGTCATTATAAAACGCCGGCGTCGCCTTGGCGCTGGTCGCTAAGCGACTCCCTCATTGTGCACGACTGTCCCGCCCGCCAGCGTCAATAGAGATCGCGTCCTCTTGAAATCTTCGTCGGAAACCGTGAAGCAATCTCGATCCAGCACCGCCAGGTCCGCGTGGTTGCCCGGCTCGACGGACCCGAGATCGTCCTCCCAGATGAACCACTTGTTGGCTGCCGTCGCCAACCACAGCGCCTCCTGCCTCGTGAGCGTCTGCTCGCCGAGAATCGGCTGCCCCGCGAGATTCCGGCCCGTGGTCATCGTATAAAGGTTCAGCCATGGATTGATCACAGTAATATCTCCGCCATCGGAGTGGTAGCCCTTCTTGATGGGATGATTCATCAGCATCCGGTAGGGCGGCCCCACGTTGGTTCCATTGCGCAGGGGTCCCCAACCGACCAAGACTCCCATGCCCATGGCGTTCATCCGGTTCGCGAGATCCTCCGGGAACTCCGGCACGTGGGAGATGATCCAGCGCAATCCGGATAGCGGAATTTCCGCGTTCACCGACTCGCGATCCTTGATTTCGTTCGTGACCATGGCGAGGTTGAGGGCGTGGTCCTCGGCTCGCCATCCCGCCTTGGCGATTGCCTTCAGGCCCTCCACTCCGCCACCGGTGAACTCGCCGATGCCCCCGGTCTTCACCCAATCGTCACCGAAAAATGGAAATGAGTACTTCAACCGCTCGGAGAGCGTGGGCAAAGGCGGATTCGCAGTGGGCGAATCCTGATGCAAGAAATCGATGCGCAGGCGAACCGGCATTTGACTCGCGCGATGAAGCGCGAGAAAGGGCTCGTGCATGGTGAAGGTGTTCTCATTGGCGACACCGCCGGAAGGACTATCGGAGTGGAATGCGCCGCAATCGCGAATCGTTGTGATGCCCAGCTTCGCGTAATAGCTCAGCGCGTCGAGCGCGGATCGTTTCCTGGTCTCCGGAGTGAGCAACTCCTTGCGAAGCGTGAGAAGAGCGGTTTGCAGCGATGGTCCCGCGATGGTACCGTCGGCGGCGACCGTCACGTTCCTGGCCTCCAGCCACGCCTTGCCCTGGCTGTTGGTTCTTGTCCCGCCTTGCGCCGCCTGAATGTATACCGGGCGATTGACCATGTCGAGTTCGGCCAAAGTGGGCAGCCGGCGTTCCATGAACTGCATGGCCGAAACCGGACCAACAGTGGTGATGAATTCGCCGGCGGGCACGCTCCCGGCCCGGGCCTGGAGCGCTGCGATCGCGTCTGCAATGGTAAACACGTGCTCGAGCGGAGTGTGCCATCCCGGCCGGTTTCCGACCAACACGATGTGGTTGTGGGCGTCGATGAGGCCGGGAATCGCGGTCCTTCCCTTGAGATCGACTCGCCGGACGCTTCGCGGCGCCGAGATGTTGTTGCCTACTGCCGTGAAGCGGCCGTTCCCGACTAGTGCCTGCGAAACGACGCGATTGTTCGCGTCCATCGTATGGATTTTTCCGTTGACGAGCAAAAGATCCGGAGCGGCGGCGCGCCGCGGCTGTCCGAGTAGTCTTGCGCCGCCCAGACCGCCGAAGGCGAGCGTTCCGGCACCGCCGAGAAACTGTCTGCGCCCGATCTTGTGAATCATTTCGCCTCCCTCCGCCAGAGATCAGTTTATTCCAGCCTCGCTGTTGCTTGACTCTAATGGGAGGCAGGGCTCAACAGCATTCAGCAATCTGCCGCGACCTCGGCCGCTACTTCTTCGGCCCGAACGCGTAGACCGTTCCGTCCCAGGTCGAGACGTAGATTTTGCCGCCGGCAACTACGGGTTCACTGAAATGCGTGAAGCTGCCGATGAGCTTTTCGCTCGAATATAATTGCCGCCCCGTCTCAGCATCGAGAGCGTACAAGACGGCATTCGTCCCGGGTTGCTTTCCGCCCGAGCGCGTCTCGGTTGCGTTTTTCCCGGTCTGCAGGGCATAGACTACTCCGTTCGCCACGACGGGCGGGTCCGGCGTGTGCATGTCGCGGGAAATCCACCCCGGCTCCAGCATCGGTTGGCTATCTGCCCCCATGCGAACCTCAAAGGCCATGATGCTGCCCTGATCCGCATTTCCGTAGCTGTACTTGAACTTCGGTGCCGCTTTGGACGGCGGGCCCTGCATGGGCATGAACAGCCATCGTTTTCCTTGGCGGTCCTGCCATGTCGCCATGGATCCCCATACTCCTCGATCGTGCAGCATTTCCTCGTCATTCCCCCAGCGAGGCGATCGGTAAAGCGGCGTGTGGTGGTCAGCGCCACCCAGGTTGTTGGCGTCTAACAGCGAAATGACCGATTCCTTTCCGACGGATCCCACGAGCGTCCATTTCTCGAAGGGAAAGATCACCGGACTCACCGACCCGATATCCAAATCTTTCTTATTGAGATACTCCCAGTTCGAGGGAGTGTATGAATCCGCCAGACGGAAAGTCTTGGGACTCACCGCGACCACCGTCTCGCCGAATTGGCCGGACGCCGGATCATAGGGACCGTCAGCAGTTTGGGCGTACAGGCCCTTCGGTCCAAGAACCAGTCCTCCGCGCCCCCAAGCCCCCGATGGGTCCTCCCGATTCCGGGAGTCTGGCGGGACGCCGGCGCTGGTGTGGAAGTCTGACGTCCGCCGTCCTGGATCCTTCAAATCCAGCGCCGTAAAACGCGTAGGGGTATCCGCACAGCCCCGGGCGGTCGGTGAATAAATAACTCCATCAATTAGATTCAAGCTCCAGTTGCGGGCGAACGGAGCGGTAAAATCCGCCGGTGTCATGCGATCTTCGCCATCCACCACACTCAAGCCGCGAAGCTTGCCGTCGCTCATCGATACATAAATGGTCCCCGCGGCTTTGTCGATCACCGGGGTGGCATTCTGCGTGTTTGGGCACCGATAATCGCCCTTTGTCGGCGCGGTCAATGTATTGGGGAATCGCCTCTGCCACGTGACTGCACCGGTCTCTGCATCGATCGCGTAAACGGTGTTGTCGCTCCCGACCACGAACACCCGCATAACCAGCCCTCGCGGCCCGTTCACCGCAGCGACCAAGGGCGCTGTTAAGGTCGACAGGACTTCCTCCCGCGGAGCAGTGGACACCTGAGCTTTCCACTTCACTTCCAACTGAGGCACATTCTGGGTTGTGAGCACCGTTTCCGACTGGTTCCAGCCGGTCCGCTGCGGATCGTGTCCCCATGTCAACCACTCGCTCTGGGCCGCGGCGAAGCCCGGTGCCAGGAAAACGGCCAAGCTGACCGCCGCGCTAAAGACCTTCGCCGATGCAATCGAAACGAATCGGTGTTCGCCCACGTTCCCCTCCTGCACTTCTGATAATAGTTGATGTTCGGGGAAACCCGATCCGGGATCCAATCTGAAAGCTGGAAATTCTCAAACATGCCCCTCAAAAATCGGGTGGGCCCAAGTTAGACGCAGAATAGCGCTCCGGTACGACTCACTTTTCGAACAAACCCGTGCAGCGGGCGCTCGCAAGGGTTGGGCAGCACGCCCGCGTGCTTCAAGGGGGCCTCCACGTTTTCGTATAGACTATTCTGAAGGTTCTGTACTTGTCTAGCGCACTATCCACAACGCTCCCAGTCACCGCGATTTTCGCGGTCTCGTTGCTCACGGGCTGCAAAACGTCGCAGGTGAAATCCGCGGGCCCCGTTCCGGCCGTGCCGGTGAGCGTCGCGATGGCAACCCAGGAATCGATGCCGATCGAGATCCATGCCGTCGGCACGGTGGAGCCTTCCGCGGTCATTCAGGTCAAATCGCAGATCGGCGGCACGTTGACGCGTGTGGCATTTGCCGAAGGCAGCAACGTCAAGGAAGGCGACCTGCTGTTTGAGATTGACCCGCGCCCCTATCAGGAAGCGCTGCGGCAAGCGCAGGCATCTCTCCAGCGCGATTCAGCGCTGCTGGCTCAGGCACAGGCGAATCTGGCGCGGGACGTCGCTCAATCGAAGAGTCTGCAGGCGGATGCCGAGCGCTATGCGCAACTCGCAAACGCCGGCGTGGTTTCCAAGTCACAGACCGATCAAACCACCGCTGCCGCCGAGTCCAATAAGGCGTCCATCACTGCCGACCAGGCGGCCATTGAGAGCACGCGGGCCGCACTCGAAAGCGACCGCACCGCGATTGATACGGCAAAACTGAATTTGAGTTATTGCGAGATACACTCTCCCGTCAGCGGGCGCGTGGGCAATCTGCTCGTGCACCAGGGCAACCTGATCGCGGCCAACAGCGCCCCTTCGCTGGTAACCATCAATCGGCTGGAGCCGATCTGGGTGAGCTTTGGCGTGCCCGAAGAACACTTGGCCGCGATCCGCAAGAGTGCCGAGAGCCGGCAGCTCCCGGCGTCGGTCTCATTGCAAAGCGACCCGAGCCAGAAGGCAACAGGCGTGCTTTCGGTTATCGATAACACGGTTGATACGACTACCGGAACGATTCGGCTCAAGGCCACTTTCGAGAATAAGAATCAGCTGCTGTGGCCCGGCCAGTTTGTGGATGCGGCGTTAACGCTCGGAACTCAGCAGAGCGTAGTGGTGATTCCCGCCGAAGCCGTTCAACCGGGCCTGCGCGGGCAGATGGTCTATGTAGTCAAACCGGACCAAACAGTGGAGACTCGCATCGTGACGGTGGGGCTCACTCGCGGCAACAAGGTAGTGATTGCCAAAGGTCTGAAGTCCGGCGAGACGGTTGTCACGGATGGCCAACTGCGCTTATTTCCGGGCGCCAAGATCCGGCCTGTGCCGCCTGGCAGCGTCGATTCTCAGCAGTTATGAACGTCTCGCGCCTATTCATCGAACGGCCCGTGATGACCGCCCTGGTCACGCTGGCGATTCTGTTGTTCGGAATCGTCGGCTACCGCAGTCTGCCCGTCGCGGCTTTGCCCACGGTCGATTTTCCCACGGTTCAGGTGAACGCCGCGCTCCCAGGCGCCACGCCGGAAACCATGGCTTCCGCGGTGGCGACGCCGCTGGAGCGGCAGTTTTCGACGATTGCCGGAATCGACTCGATGAGTTCGTCGAATTCCCAGGGCAGCACTTCGATCACGATCACATTCGCGCTGGACCGTAATATCGATGCTGCCGCGCAGGACGTTCAAGCGGCCATTGCTAAGGCCGGCGGGACTCTGCCGCCCGAGATGCCCCGGCCTCCGTCCTATCAAAAGACGAACCCGGCCGATCAACCGGTGTTGCTGCTGGCGCTCAAGTCCGACACTCTTCCCTTGTACACGGTCGATGAGTACGCCGAGACGCTGATGGCCCAGCGCATCTCCACTGCCAGCGGCGTTTCTCAGGTTACTATTTACGGCGCCCAGAAGTACGCGGTCCGCGTGGAACTGAATCCCGATGCGCTCGCCGCGCGAGGTATTGGCCTGGACGACGTGCAAAAAGCCATTCAGGTCAGCAATGTGAATCTGCCGACCGGCAAACTGTACGGAGCCAAGCAGTCGTTCCAGGTGCAGGCGAATGGGCAATTGATGGATGCCTCAAAATACCGGCCGATCGTGGTTGCGTGGCGCAATGGCTCGCCTGTCCGGCTGGAGCAGTTGGGGCGCATCATCGATTCGACCGAAAACGATAAAAATTACGGCTGGCTCAACAATGATCGCGCCATCCTTCTGGCCGTCCAACGCCAACCCGGCACGAACACGGTTGAAGTAGTTGAGAATGTCATGAAGCTGCTGCCGGTTTTTCGAGCCGAGCTTCCGCCAAGCGTCGAACTCAACGTGATGACCGACCGGTCGCTCCCGATCCGCTCCTCCATCAACGACGTGAAATTGACGCTGTTGCTGACCATGGCTCTGGTCGTGCTGGTGATTTTCCTGTTTCTGAGAAATGTCACCGCCACCATGATTCCTGGCGCCGCCGTTCCGCTCTCGATTATCGGTACGTTTGCGGTGATGTATCTGCTCGGCTATAGCCTCAATAATCTGTCGCTGATGGCGTTAACGCTCTCGGTCGGATTCGTGGTGGACGACGCCATCGTCATGTTGGAAAACATCGTCCGCTACCGGGAGATGGGCAAGCCGGGAATGACGGCGGCGCTGGAGGCCTCGCGCGAGATCGGCTTCACCATTTTGTCGATGACTGTTTCACTGATCGCTGTCTTCATCCCGGTGTTATTTATGGGTGGACTGGTGGGCCGGTTGCTTCACGAGTTCTCCGTGACCATCATCGTGGCGATTCTCATCTCCGGATTCGTTTCTCTGACCCTCACGCCGATGCTGTGCAGCCGGTTTCTGCATTTCGATCCTCAGGAGCGGCACGGGAAACTCTATACCTCCTTCGATTACGGCCTATCCGCATTGACGCGCGGCTACGATCACACTTTGCGTTTCGCGCTCCGCCACGGGTTCTCCACCCTGATGATCGCGCTAGCGATGCTGGCCGGAACGGTCTACCTCTTTCTCACGATGCCCACTGGGTTCATCCCCAGCACGGACACCGGATATCTGTTCGGGCAGACACTGGCGGGGCAGGACATCTCTTATAAGGCCATGGCCCGCCACCAGAAAATCATTTCCGAAGTGGCGGCCCGTGACCCCAACGTCGATCACATTTATACGCAATCGGGGGACAGCAATCAAGGCATCGTCTATATGATGCTGAAACCGCGCAAGGAACGGCCGCTCGGAGCGGATCAGGTCCTGGCGGAGCTGCGTCCCAAAATGGCGCAAATTCCGGGTATCCAGGTCTTCCTCCAAAATCCGCCGGCCATCACCCTAAGCGGTCAAAATATTCGCAGCCTTTATCAAATGGTGGTGCAGAGCGCCAACTTGGAGCAGATTTATGCATGGACGCCGCGGCTGACTGCGAAGATGCAAACTCTGCCGGGTTTTCTCGACATCAACACCGATTTGCAGATCCGCAGTCCGCAACTGCTGATCGACATTGACCGCGACCGCGCCAATTCGTTGGGTATTTCGGCGGCA
>Ga0335079_10004673_pt1 | contig 15744 bp, 10 predicted proteins | sample Lox_Sample_33_FD_206719 | JGI IMG/M metagenome (GOLD analysis project Ga0335079, IMG submission 206719) | Soil microbial communities from Loxahatchee National Wildlife Refuge, Florida, United States - Lox_Sample_3.3 | ecosystem: Environmental > Terrestrial > Soil > Wetlands | place: USA... | reverse complement strand
AATACCATTTCCATCCTTTTGGGCGACGGCGGTGGTAACTTCAGCCAGGTTTCGACCGCTTCGGGGGCTGGAGCTGCAGACAACACTTCCATTGCCGTCGGCGATTTCAACGGAGATGGCAAGCTGGATCTGGCCTTTGTCAACGAATGCTATGACAATACGTCTTGCACGAACGGTACTGTTTCCATCCTGCTTGGCGACGGCACCGGCAATTTTACGATGGCCTCGTATCAATTAGTGGGATTACGGCCAACAGCGCTGGCGGTTGGTGACTTCAACGAAGACGGCAAGCTGGACGTGGCGGTTGTGAACTGCGGGGAATTTTGCTTCCAAGGGGGCGGTAACGGAAGTGTATCGGTCCTGCTGGGAGATGGCACTGGGAACCTCACCCTGGCCTCCTCTCCGGCTACGGGCATTGAACCCGTATCGGTCGCAGTGGGCGATTTCAACGGGGACGGCAGGCTTGATCTGGCAGTCGTCAACAAGCAAGACATAGAATGCTGCTATTCCGGCACGGTTTCCATCCTGCTGGGGGATGGGACGGGCAACTTTAGCCTGGGCGCGTCAGTGGCTACTAACGACTTTCCCCAGGGTGTGGCGGTCGGGGACTTCAACGAAGATGGCAACCTCGACCTGGCGGTCGGGACCCGCGGAGACGGCTACAATCCCGGACCCATTGCCATTCTGCTCGGTGATGGAGCCGGCAACTTCACTCCAGGGAACCCCGTCACGGCAGGGGTTCAGCCCTCTTATCTCGCTGTGGGCGATTTTAACGGCGACGGCCAGCTGGACCTGGCTGCGGCTAACGATTGCGGGCCCGGTGATTGTTGGAGTAACCCACCGGGATCGGTTTCAGTTTTCCTTGGAGATGGAGCCGGCAACTTTACGACGTTATTTCCTGTGCTTGTTGATTCCTTCCCGAGGGGAATGGCGGTGGGCGATGTCAATGGGGACGGAAAACTCGATATGCTGGTCCCGAGCGAAGAGGGTTTCCTTGATGTCGTGATGCAGGGCGCGCCCTATCCGGTCGCTACGTTTTCCAAGACGAGCTTGGTGTTTGGAACGCAATTCGTGGGTACGGCGAGCCCCCCGCAGGTGATAACGCTGACCAATACAGGCACGGCAACTCTCCGCTTTGCGAGCGTCATGACGGGCGGCGCCGCCAGGGCGAACTTCTCTGAAGGAAATAACTGTGGCCGTGACCTGAAAGTAGGCGCAGGTTGCACCATCAGAGTGACGTTCGCGCCGCTGGAAATCGGCACGCTTTCGGGTGCGATCATAATCGCGGACAACGCTTCCAATAGCCCGCAAGAAATCTCGCTGACTGGAGTCGGTAGGGCGGTGACCCTGTTGCCGAGAAACATCGACTTTGGCAACCAGCCGGTGGGAACTACGAGTGAGCCACAAATAGTGACATTGACAAACTACGCCGACCGGACGCTAACCATTCACGGCATCCGCATCACGGGAGACGCCGGCAGCGCATACGCTCAGACCAACACCTGCGGTACCAGCGTCCCGGCCGGGGGAAGCTGCACCATCAGCGTAACGTTCACGCCATGGGGCAGGGTTCATCATCCGGCGGTGCTTGAGGTGGGGGACAACGGAGGCGCGAGCCCGCAAACGGTGCGGTTGACGGGCATGGGTATCTAGGAGAACGCAGCATCACCAAGCTCGCGCAGGCGATAGACGTTTCTTGCGAACGGGGTGATGCCCGAGAACTGCCCGTGGCAGTTACAACAGGCCCTTGAGATATTCCCGCAGGGGGCCACCGAGGTCCGGGCGCTTGAGGGCAAACTCCACCGTGGCTTTCAGGAAACCGAGCTTGTCTCCGGTGTCGTGGCGCTTGCCGTTGAAGACGTAGCCGTACATTTTTTCTTTCTTCAGCAGGCCACGCAAGCCGTCGGTCAATTGCAGTTCCCCGCCGACACCCACCTGCGTCTGGGAAAGTGCTTCGAAAACCGTGGGCGTGAGAATGTAACGGCCGATGACGGCGAGGTTCGAAGGGGCCTGCTCGAGTTTGGGTTTCTCGACCATGTCCTCGATTTCAAAGAGCCGGCCGCCGAAACGTCCATCGGCGGGTTTCACCTTGAGCACGCCATAGGCGGAGATGGCCGCACCTTCGACGATCTGGGTAGCAATCACAGAGGCCTGGGTTTGAGCAAAGACGTCCATCATCTGCTTCAGGCAGGGGACGTCGGCGTCGATCACGTCATCGGCGAGGAGCACGGCGAAAGGCTCGTTGCCGACCAATTCGCGCGCCATGAGCACGGCGTGTCCCAGTCCGAGGGCTTCCTTCTGGCGCACGTAGGAGACGTGAATCATGTCGGAGATTCCGCGCACGATCTTCAGCAGGTCGGTTTTCTTGCGCTCCTCGAGCATCTTCTCCAGCTCGTAGCTCACGTCGAAGTGGTCTTCGATGGCCTGCTTGCCGCGGCCGGTGATGATGACGATCTGGTCGCAGCCGGCGGCCAGCGCTTCTTCGACTCCGTACTGGATGATGGGCTTATCAACCAGCGGCAGCATCTCTTTGGGCTGGGCCTTGGTGGCGGGCAGGAAGCGGGTGCCTAATCCGGCGGCGGGAAATACAGCCTTTCGAACTCGCATGGTCATGAGCAGTGGGGCCCTTGGTCGTGCTCGTGAAAAAAAATCACGGCTCGATGATTGTAACCGCTGGCCTCGGCGGGAGGCCAATCGCGAAGAAAGCGCGCGCATCAAGTCCGCCCGGGCGGGACCGCGGCTTCCTGGACCTCCCCGGCCATGTCGGCCAGGACCGCCCGCAGCGAAGTCAACACCTCGCCAGGACTGGCGGGCTTGAGCACAAACTTCAGCGTGCCATCGGGAGCAAACTGGGCTCCGGACCGCGAAGAAACAAAGCGGGCAAGTTTTTCAGGATCGATGCCGGCATTCGGCCGGAACTTGATGCTGACAGTCTCGCGCTTGCGCTCGATGGCGGTTGCGCCGACGCGCAGGCACAAGAGTTTGAGCAAGGCGTAGTCGAGCAGGTGGCGTACCGCAGGCGGCGGATCGCCGTAGCGGTCGCGCAGCTCGGCTTCCACATTGCCGAGTTGCTCTTCGGTTTCGACGCCCGCGACACGCTTGTACATTCGCAGGCGCTGGTTCTCCTCTGGAATGTAGTTCACCGGGATGCGGATGTTCAGTCCGAGGTTGAGCTGGGTTTCGGCTTCTTCCGTGGCCACGCCGCCCTTCATTTCGTGCACTGCGCGGTCGAGCATCTGGGTATAGAGCTCGAATCCCACGGCCTCAATGTGGCCGCTCTGTTCGCCGCCGAGCAGATTCCCCGCGCCGCGCAATTCGAGATCGAGCGCGGCGATCTTGAATCCGGCTCCCAGGTCCGAGAATTCCTTGAGCGCGGCCAGCCGCCGGCGGGCGATGGGAGTCAGTTCGACTTCCGGAGGCAGGAGCAGATAGGCGTAGGCGCGGCGGTTGGAGCGACCCACGCGTCCGCGCAACTGGTAGAGTTCGGAAAGTCCGAAGCGGTCGGCGCGGTTGATAAGAATCGTGTTGCAAAGAGGTATGTCGAGGCCGTTCTCGATGATGGTGGTGGCGACGAGAATGTCGGCTTCGTGGTGCATGAACTTCAGCATGACCTTTTCAAGCTCGCCTTCCGACATCTGGCCATGCCCGACGATGATGCGCGCCTGCGGCACCCACTCCTGCAGCTTGGCGGCGATCTCCCAAATGCTCTCCACCCGGTTGTGAACGAAGTAGACCTGGCCCTGCCGCTGCAGTTCCTGTTCGAGAGCTGACTGGATCAGTTTTTCGTCCCAGTTCGCCACCACGGTCTGGATGGCCATGCGGTCCTTGGGCGGCGTCTCGATGATGCTCAGGTCGCGCATGCCCACCAGCGACATGTGCAGAGTGCGCGGGATGGGCGTGGCGGAGAGCGTGAGCACGTCCACTTCTTTGCGCATCTGCTTCAGGCGTTCTTTGTGGCGGACGCCGAAGCGCTGTTCTTCATCCACCACCAGCAAGCCCAGGTCGGCGAACTTTACGTCTTTTGAAAGCAGGCGATGCGTCCCGATGAGGATGTCGACCTTGCCGGCTTCCACTTTCTGCAGGATTTCCTTCTGCTGGCGGGCCGAGCGGAAGCGGCTGATCATCTCGATGGTCACGGGAAACGCCGCGAAGCGCTGCTTAAGAGTTTCATAATGCTGGAAGGCGAGCACCGTGGTCGGGGCGAGGATCGCGACCTGCTTGTTGTCGCTGACGGACTTGAAAGCGGCGCGCATGGCAACTTCGGTTTTGCCGTATCCCACGTCGCCGCAGAGCAACCGGTCCATGGGCTGCGACGACTCCATGTCGCGCTTGACGTCGGAGATGGCGAGCTGCTGGTCTTCGGTTTCGCTGTACTCGAAGGCGTCTTCGAACTCGCGCATCCATTCGTTGTCGGTGGAAAATGCATGGCCCTTGGCGGCCTTGCGCGAAGCGTAGAGCTTGAGCAGCTCGTCGGCCATGTCCTGCATGGCCTTGCGCACGCGGGCCTTGGTTTTGGCCCAGGCGGCGGTACCGAGATGGCTCAGGGCGGGTTTCGCTCCCTCGGCGCTGCGGTAACGCTGTACCAGGTCAAGGCGAGTCAAGGGCACATAGAGGCGCGCGCCTTCGGCGTATTCGAGCAGCATGAATTCGGCGTTGCCGTCGTCGCCCTGGCTGATCTCTTTCAGTCCCTGATACTGGCCGATGCCGTGTTCCACGTGGACGACGTAATCCCCGACCTGCAGATCGCGGAAATCCGAAAGGAACGCGGCGACCTTAGACTTGCGGCGCTGCGGCCGGGTGACCACCGATTCGGACTCGTCGAACAAATCGCGAGAGCCGAAGATGGCGAGGTTGGCGCCGGGCAGAATGACCCCGTCCGGCAGGTACGCCCGAACCAGCGTGCTGGTGAGGATCTCGCCGGCGAAGTAAGCGGTCTCATCGGCATAACTTTCTCCGCCGCGGGTGCGGCTGCCCAGGCGGTACGCGACGCTGTATTCGGTGAAAATATCGGCCAAGCGTTCTACCTCGCCGGTATTAGGGACAGCGATCATTACGCGCTTGCGCTCGGCGAGTTGCTTCTGCACTTCTTCCAGCATGCCGGGAACCGAACCGTGGAAGCGCGGGGCGGGCTGCGACTGGAAGGCAGCGCATTCGACACCATCGGAGCGGGCGATGCCCAACTGGTCAATCTCCGCGCCGGGCAGGCTGGCGAGCTTTTGCCACCACGCGTCGGGCGAAAGATACAGGTCCTCAGGGCGGACCAGATTTCCTACTTCGCTGCGCTCGTGCATTTCCTCGATGCGCGACCACACCTGATCGAATTCCTTCTTCAGGCTGGCGGGCTCGTCGGCCAGGACCACAGCTTGCGGAAGGAAATCGAAAACCGTGCGATCGGCGCCGGCGACGGGGGCATAAAACTCCCAGCCGGGAAAAACGGTGACGCCGGCGGAGCGAACAGCCTGCTCGATGATCTCCTCGGGGCCGGCGATGCGCTTGCCGGAGAGACGGGCGTGGATGGCGCCCAGCAAGTCTTCGCTCACCGGAGTCTCGGTGAGCGGCAGGAGCAGGGCTTCGTCAACCGGGCTCGAGGAACGCTGGGTGGCAGGATCGAACTTGCGGATAGATTCGACTTCGTCACCAAAGAACTCGATACGCAACGGGCGATCGCTTTCGGGGGAATAGAGGTCGAGAATGCCTCCACGCAGGGCGTATTCGCCGGGCATTTCGACCACGTCGGTCGAGCTGTAGCCCACGGTGTTGAGGTGGCTGAGCAAAGGGCCGGGATCGAGCGTGTCGCCGCGGCGCACAACGCGGGCCAGGTCGGCGTAGTAGGCGGCGGAACGCAGGCGCAAGGCGCTGGCGGCAATGGGAGCGACGACGATAGAGGCTGCACCGGTGGCGATCTTCCAGAGAGCGACAGCGCGCTCTTCCTGAATTTCGGGATGGGGCGACAGGTTCTGAAAAGGCAAGACGTCGCGGGTGGGCAAGGCGAAGACGGATTCGGGTTCGTTGCCGCCGGTCAGTTCATAAAACGCCTGAAGGACGGGGACGAGGTCTTCGGCGGCGCGGTTATCGGGCACGATGACGACCAGCGGCCGGCCGGTCGCCTTGCGCAGCAGAACAAATACCAGGGCTTTCGCAGTGGGGGTGAGTCCAGAGACACAAATCCGTCCCGTGCCCTCCTTGAGGTGGGAGGCTGCACGCGAAAAGGCGGGTAATTTTTCCACGTCCGCAAATAAATCGCGGACGAACGGCAGGACCATTGCCCTTCGATTCTAACAGGGATCACGCCGCCAGAAATACGATTGAAAGTCTCTTGGCCCTTCCCTTCTTTTCTTTCCTACTTCTTACGCTCGTTTGTTCTGCCCTGCTGTTTCTGCCAATCTGCGCCTTGCATAGATGCGGAAGTGATCACCTCCACGACGGGACGCGACCTCTGGGCCAACCAGAGTGGCTCGTCCAGCGCCCGTTCAAGATGTCCGTGGCAGGAGCTCTGCTCAATCACCCACGGCCGCGAGGGGTCCGGAACTGCGCGGCTACGACATCTGGGCCTGCATTCACGCTAAGGAAACGCGAAAAACGAGGTCAAGAAAAATCTGAAAAATCTTCGGCGGATGTCCCGAAATGGGAACGTGCGCGGTTCATGCTCGCAACAGCGGCCGGGTCAGGCAGGTGGGGCCGCCGCTGCCGTTGATGCAGAGCTCCGAGCCGGGGAAAGCGCGGACGTCGAATCCGGCGGCGCGGAGCCGGGCGTTCGTTCGGGGATTTTCCGCAAGCGCGAGCAGACGCTTGTTTCCGAGCGAGAGCACGTTGCAGGCTAGCGTGTCGCGTTCGGAGGGATCGATTTCGACGAAGCCATAGCCACGGGATTTCAGCAGCTCGACTGTTTCGACGGCGAGCCAGGGCAGATCGACAAGAGCGGTCTTTTCATCCAGCAGGCTGAGAAGCGACATGAGGTGCAGGCAGGCAGAAGGGCCGGGACCGTATGGGAGTGGCGCCGCGATTACTTCAACGCCATTCGGAGCCAGCAGAGCGCGCAGTTGCGCGATCCCTTCTCGATTGGTGCGGTAGCCGTGGCCGACGAGCAGAGTGTTTGGGTCGAGCCAGACCATGTCACCAGCTTCAGCGGACGCAGGTTCATGGATCTCGCCAAAGATGGGCGCCCCGACTGTTGCAAAAAACGAGCCCTGGCAGCGGCTTTCCGCACGGCGGTTGGGCTTGCCGGGGCGGAGAAGGATGACGCCGAAATCAGTGGGCAGGGACGCATCGTGGGCGTAGACGGCATCGAGTGTGAGATCAGCGGGCGCAGGCAATTCGAGTACTTCGGCGACGGCATGAAGCTCGTGGCAAAGTGCATCATGCTGGCTTTGGGCGGTGGCGAAGTCTGGAGAGTGAAAGAAGCCAAGTTCCTGCCAGCGAGCGGCGCAGTCGGGACGGTCCCAGCCGGCGGTGCGGGGAGAGCACACGAGGACACGCTTCAGCGCGCCGGTCATGGAGTGGCCGTTGCTGTTGGCTGCGCTATCAGGCATGACAGAGGAATCTAAACTTCCGTTGGGGCAAAAGCAACGCGGGCGGGGGCGCCCGCGCCACACTTAGAACTCGGTGTGGAGGCGGAGGCCGCCGACGAGCACCGGGCCGCGGTCGCGGTTGTAGCCGGGATTGTTGATGTGCTGAAGATCGGGTCCGAGGAAAAGGCCGCGCCAGAGGTGCGCGGTGTAGTAGGCCTCGACGATGTTCTCGCGGCCATAGCGGAGGCCGCCGTCGCCAAGGAGAAATCCCTTGCCGCCAAGAGCCAGGTAGCGCTGATGGTCGGCGGATATCCCATTGCTGACGAATGCTACTCCGAGTTTATCCAGCTTGCGATGCCAGCGCGGGCCGGCGAGATCGGCGCCCGCCTGGATGGTCTCGTCCACCTCGGTGTAGGCGTAGGACTCGTGCTGGCCCTCGTTCCATCCCCAGCGGGCGAAGCCGCGGAGGTTGTGGGCGAACTCCTGTTCGAAGTTCACGCTGAAACCGTATTTCACCGTGGTCTGAAGCGGATGCGCCGTGATGTCGGGCAGCGGCGTCAGGCCCGATAAATAGTTGTTGACGGCCTCGCGATACACGCCCATGTTGGCGTGGTTCACGAAGGAAATCATTCGAACGACGGTTGCACGGTTGGCGAGAAGGCGCGGGTGCAGATCGAGCTCGTAGTTTTCGGCGCGGGCGCGGCGCAGGTTCCAAACAAGGTCAATGCCGTTGGCAACATCGGGCATGAGCGATTCGCTGAACTGGAAGCTCCAGGCGCGGTCGAAATAGCTGAGCATGACTCCATAGGTGTAGCCACGGGTGTCGGCGGCGTAGTCATAGGCGCCGTTGTTGTCGACGGTCCAGTTCATGAATTGGAAGTGGCTGTCGCTGCCCACGGAATTGGCGTCGAAGAAATCCGCGGTGCCGAATTTTCCGGCGCGGATTTCGAGGCGGCGCACAGGCACGCGGGTGGCGAGGAAAAGCGGACCGCGCTCGGCTTCTTCGGTCTCGGAGCTGAGCGGAATGATCTGGCGGACCATGACGCGGGCAACATAGGGAGCCTTGGAAAGCTGCGGGTTGCGGACGACATCGAGATTGACAAAGCCGGCTAAGCCGAGGCCGTCGCTCAGGCCGCCACCGCTGGCTTCCTCAAAATCGAGGAAAACCTCGGTAGAACGGAAAAGCTGGTAACCCAGATAGAGCGTGGAGACATTCGACGTCGCGTTACGTGCTTGCGGAGTGAAGCTGTTGGGGCCACTGTAGGCAGCGTCGAAAGAAGGATGAAACTGAAAGATGATGTTGTCCTGGCCGGAGACCCAGTAGCGAGCGGTCTGCGAATGAGGGAATATGGTGACCACCGGATCGTCGGCGGTCGGCGGGTTGGTGTTCGCGTCCTGAGCGAAAGCGGGCAATAGCGCGACGAGCGAGAGTAGGAACAGAAGGGCGTATTGGGGCTTGCGCGCGATCATCGTCTATGGCGACAGACATGTATTAACTTCAGATATTAACTTCAGAAAAAGCGAAGACGACCTGTTCCTGATTTTCTGCGTTTTCAGTGGCGACATCTTAATACAGGGACTGAATCCGTAATTGCGGGTCAGGCAGGAAGACAGAAACGGCCGCAAATAAAGTAGGACAGCTCGGAGCCCCCCGAAGCTGTCCTCAGAGACCCTCCCGGTTAGAAGGGCATGTCTGGAACACAGAGTAGCGGCGGCGTGTTTCAGGAGTGTTGCAAGATTATGAATTTCCAATGAATTAGCAGGTGCCGGAAGTAATGCGGGAGGCACGGGGGAGGGGTCGCATGGGTCACATGGCGTGGTGATGCGGCGCGCCGCGCGTGTTTTCGGGGCGCTGCTATAGTTAGGAGTTCTCTCCAGGAGGGCTTATGGCCCGAAAAACCGAGGTTTCGCGCAGGCTGCAGAGACGTGCTGAGCAGATGATTCCGGGTGGAGTGAACTCACCGGTGAGAGCTTTCCGCGCGGTCGGAGGCGAGCCACCTTTCATCGTCCGGGGCCAGGGTGCTCGGATTTTTGATGCCGACGGCAACGAATACATCGATTACGTGGGCTCCTGGGGGCCGCTGATCCTGGGCCATGCTGCGCCGGAAGTCACGGAGGCGCTGACGGTGGCCTTGCAAAACGGAACCAGTTTTGGGGCTTCGACGCCGATGGAGGCGGACCTGGCGGAGATCGTGATGTCCGCTTTTCCGCACATGCAGAAGATCCGGTTTGTCAGTTCGGGGACGGAAGCCACCATGTCGGCCATCCGGCTGGCGCGGGCCTCTACCAAGCGCAAGTACATCGTGAAGTTTGAAGGGTGCTATCACGGGCACGCGGATGCGCTGCTGGTAAAAGCGGGATCAGGAATCGCCACGCTGGGCATTCCTGGTTCAGCGGGGGTGCCGGAGGAATTCACACAATTTACGCTCGCGCTGCCCTTCAATGACACCGACGCGCTGGACGAGGCGTTCAAGAAGTTCAAGCACCAGATCGCCTGCGTGATCGTGGAACCTGTCGTGGGCAATATGGGCTGCGTGCCGCCGGCGCGCGGATATCTGGAAGCGCTGCGAGCCATCACCCAGCACGACAAGACCGTCCTGATTTTCGACGAAGTCATGACCGGCTTCCGGCTGGCGTTCGGTGGAGCGCAGGAGATTTATGCAATTCAGCCGGACCTGACTACGATGGGCAAGATCATCGGCGGCGGATTGCCGGTGGGAGCTTATGGCGGGCCGGCGGAAATCATGGACCTGGTAGCCCCGCTCGGCCCGATGTATCAGGCGGGTACGCTCTCGGGCAATCCGCTGGCGATGGCCGCGGGAATTGCGACGTTGAAGCACCTGCGGGAGCACAAGAAGGAAATCTATCCGCGGCTGGATAAGTTGAGCGCGGAACTGACGACGGGCGTGCTGGCCGCCGCGAAAGCGGCAGGCGCGAGCATTTGCCACAACCGCGTGGGCTCGATGTTTACCTGGTTCTTCGCCCCGGGTCCAGTGACGAACTGGGAGTCGGCTTCGAAGGCTGACACGGAAGGCTTCGGACGATTCTTCCGCTCGATGCTGGAGAGCGGCATCTACCTGCCGCCTTCGCAGTTCGAGGCAGCATTCCTGAGCGCCGCGCACACCGAAGAGGACGTGCAACAAACTATCGCGGCAGCCAAGCAGGCGTTTGCGCTGGCACACGCCTGAGGCAAGCCGGCCTGTTCAATGGGTAGGGATTGGACTATTCTGAGCGTCCATGAACCCAAAAAGACTGTCGCTCGTTTCAAGCGCCGTGCTGCTGGCGGGATTGGTTTCCATCTGGTCGGGATGGCAGGGAAACGGCAAGGTAATGCTCGGTTACCCGGTGACCGCGACGTCTATGCAGTTTTGCGGGTCGGTCTCGGGCATGCTGGCGTTCCTGGGCCTGCTCGGACTGTCCGCAGGAATTCTGCTGATGATAGCGGCGATGATCTGGTCGCTCGTAAGCGAATGACGACTGGCGGGCTATTCCGTGAAAACGACGGACTGGACGCCTGAGATTTCGAAGCGCTTGCGGCAGCGCAGGTTCTTGCAGGCCATCATGTCATCCTTGCGCAGCATGTAGGAACGCGCCTTGGCGAAGCGGGCACGATCGCGTTCGTCGGCGCGGCCGGGAAGCTGCTTCTTCTTGGTGCGCACCAGCCAGGTGATTTCGTAGTCTCCGGCCTGCTGGCAATGAGGGCAGTTCAGACTGGCAGGCTTCTTCTCCTGCCGCTCGTCGAAAAATTCGCGCTCTTCCATAGGATTTGGGCTTCGGTTTGATTATTGCACGCCGGGCGCGGACCAGCTATGGCAAGATGGGAACGAATGCCCAGGAAAAAGAAAGTAAAGAAGTTCCGCGCGGTGGAAGCGGTGAAGGCGCTGGCCCGCGAGCGCATTGGAACGCCGCGCGCATCGCAGCTGGTGCCCGGGCGCAAAGCCAAGAAAACGGAGAAGCACAAGCCCACCCTGGGGCAGATGCTCGATGAGCCTTAGATACGCCCGTGTTGTTTCTTGAAGGTCATGGACACGGCGCGTTCGGCTGCAACGCTGTTTACCGTGCACGCCATTCCCGAGACAGTGTCACGCCCAATCCAGCCCGCAATACCGGCAGGCGGGCGGGCGTCGCTTGGGATGAAAGCCAGATTCCTGGCTGCGCTCGGAATTAGAAGATGGATGGGGCGGATGTGGCGATCACGGCTTGACGGCTGTGGCGAGCAGCTTGGCGAACTGGTGGATATCCCGCTCCGTGGTATCGAACGAACACATCCAGCGAACCACCGACTCTTCTTCGTTCCAGACATAGAAAAAGTAACGCTTCTGCAGGCGGGCAATGGCGCGGCGAGGAATGTGGGCAAAGACACCGTTAGCTTCGACTCTATAGACGATTTCGACCTGCGGGATACGGCGCGCTTCACGCTCGAGCAGCCGGGCCATGCGATTGGCGTGGCGGGCGTTGCGGAGCCAGAGATCATTTGAGAGAAGCGCATCGAACTGGGCAGAGATGAAGCGCATTTTCGAAGCCAGTTGCATGCCCTGCTTGCGGAGATACTGGAAGTTGGCAGCGAGCTTCCGGTTGAAGAGCACGACGGCTTCGGCGCCGAGTGCGCCGTTCTTGGTTGCGCCGAATGAGAGAACGTCGACACCAAGGTCGCGGGTGGCCTGACGCAGGCTCAATCCCAGGCTGGCAGCGGCGTTAGCGATACGCGCGCCATCCATGTGCAGGAACATTTTGCGTTGATGGGCGAACTGCGCCAGGGCCTGAATTTCCGACGGCTGGTAGATCGTGCCCATTTCGGTGGCCTGAGTGATGGAGACGACACGCGGCTGCACGTGGTGCTGATCGCCGATTCCGTGGTACGCGCCGCGGACGGCTTCGAGGGTGAGCTTGCCGTCCGGAGCGGGGACGGGAATGAGTTTGCAGCCGGTGAACCGTTCGGGTGCGCCGCATTCATCGGTGTAAATGTGCGCGGCTTCGGAGCAGATGACAGCTTCATAAGAATCGGTCAGCGCCTTGAGCCCGAGACAGTTGGCTGCGGTGCCGTTGAAGACGAAAAAGACCTCGATATCGCGGCCAAAGTGCTGCTGGAACTTGCGTAGGGCAGCCGCCGTGTAGGGGTCGTCGCCGTAGCCGACCACGTGGCCCCGGTTGGCCGCAGAGATGGCCCGCAGGACTTTGGGGTGAACCCCGGCGTTGTTGTCACTGGCGAAGCTGCGCGCAGGTTTCATGACAAGGACAAATGTAGCAGAGGGTCCCCGCAAGATGACAATTTCCCCGAATCCTTTGCCGCTGAATAACGTCTAGTTGTAGTTAGGGTTGTGCGTTGGGCGCAGCGATGGGTTGGCCGTCCTTGGCCGGTGCGGAAGGCGCATGGTAGGTTACTAGAAATGCCTGAAAATGCTGTAAAAGGAAACAGGAGTATGGGGCGACTACGTCCGTTGAGGCGAATGGCGGCTTTGGGGCTGGTGTGGGCGGCTGCCTTGCTGGGTGTGAGTTGCAGTGGAGGGACGGTCAAGGGCGACCAGGGAAAAGGCATTCCGGCGATCCCGGTCAAGATTGCGGTGGCGCAGGCGGTTCCGGTCAGTGACACCACCGAGTATGTGGCGACGCTCAAGTCGCGGGATTCGGCGATCATCATGCCGGAGGTGGAAGGCCGCATCACCGATATTTTCGTTCATTCCGGGGAACACGTGACCAAGGGCGCGGCGATGATGCAGATCGATCCCGCCAAGCAACAAGCCACGGTCACGAGCCAGGAGCACGCGCAGGCTGCGCAGCAGGCGAACCTGAAATGGGCGCAGCAGCAGTATGAGCGGGCCAGTGGACTGTACTCCGCCGGAGTGATCAGCCGGCAGGACCTCGACCAGGCCAAGGCCGGGTTGGATGCGGCAGAAGCGCAGTTGCATTCGCTTGACGCGCAGGTGCGCGAGCAGCAGGTGCAGCTTCACTACTACCGCGTAATGGCGCCGTGGGACGGCATTGTGGGCGATGTCCCAGTGCGTGTCGGCGACCGGGTCATCACGTCGACGACGCTAACCACGGTGGACAAGCTGGGCAGCCTGGAAGTTTACGTTTACGTTCCGATTGAGCGGGCGGCGCAACTCAAGCTGAATATGCCAATCCAGATCGTGGACGGCGAAGGAAATGTAGTCGCGGAGAGCCGGATCACCTTTATTTCACCGCAGGTAGACAACACCACCCAGGGAATCCTGGTAAAAGCAGCTATCGCCAACCACGAGGATAAATTGCGCAACCTGCAGTTTGTTCGCGCGCGCGTGGTGTGGGGAACACGCCAGGGGCCGGTGGTTCCGGTGCTGGCTGTGTCGCGGGTGGGCGGACAGTACTTCGCATTCGTCGCGGAAGACCAAAATGGCAAGCTGGTGGCACACCAGAAGCCTCTACACCTCGGACAAATGAGCGGCAACGACTATGTAGTGCTGGAGGGGATCAAGCCTGGCGACAAGATCATCGTTTCCGGCACGCAGTTCCTGGTAGACGGATCTCCCGTCGTGCCGCAGGGCTAGGACCGCCGGGCATTAGATTCAGTGCCAATTCCGTGTGGCCGGTTTGGCGTCTCTCAACCGGTACGTAACTGATCTATGTTTGTCGATTTCTTCATACGACGGCCGGTATTCGCGACGGTGTGCGCACTGCTGATCATTCTGGCAGGCGCCGTCGTCATACCCACGCTGCCGATCGAGCAATTCCCCAGCCTGGCGCCGCCGCAGGTCTCGGTGTTCAGTGCCTACGTAGGCGCGAGCGCGCAGACGGTTGAGTCCGCGGTCACCATTCCTCTGGAACAGCAGATCAACGGGGCGGAGGGCATGAAGTATCTGACCTCCAGCAGCGGCAATGACGGTTCCAGTTCGATTGTGGCGACGTTTGACCTGGACCGGAATCCGGACCTGGCAGCGGTGGACATCCAGAACCGGGTGAACACGGCGCAGGGCAGGCTGCCGGCCGCGGTGAAGGCAACCGGCGTCACGGTGGCGAAGTCTTCGACGAACTTTGTGTTTGGCGCGGCCGTCTATTCCCCGGACGGCCGCTACGATCCGCTGTTCATGAGCAACTACCTGGACGTTTATGTGCGCGACTCGCTCAAGCGGGTACGCGGCGTGGCCGACGTCGAGATTTTCGGTGAGCGGAAATATTCCATGCGGCTGTGGCTCGATCCGGTGCGCATGGCGAGCCGCGGGCTGACAGCAAGCGATGTGGTGAATGCGCTGCAGGAGCAGAACGTTGAAGTTGCCGCCGGACAGGTGGGACAGCCGCCGAGCAAGCCGGGGCAGGAATTCCAGATCAGTGTGCGCGCCATCGGACGGCTGAGCGAGCCGGCGCAGTTTGAAAACATCATTCTGAAGACCAACGCCGATGGCGTGCTGGTGCGCCTGAAGGATGTAGGGCGAGCCGAACTGGGGGCGGAAGACTACAGCTCCGACCTGATGTACAACGGGCACGATTCGGTGGGGGTGGGCATCACCCAGCTTTCCAACGCCAATGCCATTGAAGTGGACCGGCAGGCGCTGGCCGAACTGGAGCGTTTGTCCAAGCGCTTCCCTCCTGGCATGAAGTATGAGAACGCCTTCGACACCACGGACGCGGTGAGCGAGTCGATCAACGACGTGCTGACCACGCTGACGGAGGCGATTTTCCTGGTCATCCTGGTGATTTTTGTTTTCCTGGAAGACTGGCGCAGCACCATTATTCCGTCGGTAACGATCCCGGTATCGCTGGTGGGCACGTTCGCCTTCGTGAAGCTGCTGGGATTTTCCATCAACACGCTGACGCTGTTCGGCATCACGCTGGCGACCGGGCTGGTGGTGGACGATGCCATCGTGGTGATCGAGAACATCGAGCGCCACATCCAGGAGGGCGAGACCAACCCCAGCAAAGCGGCGTCAGCAGCCATGAAGGAAGTGGCGGGAGCGGTGATTGCGACGTCGCTGGTGCTGGTGGCGGTATTCGTGCCGGTGGCATTCTTTCCGGGCACGACCGGAATCCTGTTCCGCCAGTTTGCGCTCACCATCGCGTTTTCGATTTCGATTTCCGCCTTCAATGCGCTGACCCTGAGCCCCGCGCTTTCCGCTCTGCTGCTCGGACGCGGGCATGGGGAAAAAATCTGGTTCTTCAAGGAAGTGGACAAGGTGATCGGGTCCATCACCAGGGGCTACCAGCGGGCGCTGCGCGGCTTTCTGCGTTTCCGCGTCACGGCGGTGATTCTGTTCCTGGTTGGCCT
>Ga0335079_10004672_pt1 | contig 15744 bp, 13 predicted proteins | sample Lox_Sample_33_FD_206719 | JGI IMG/M metagenome (GOLD analysis project Ga0335079, IMG submission 206719) | Soil microbial communities from Loxahatchee National Wildlife Refuge, Florida, United States - Lox_Sample_3.3 | ecosystem: Environmental > Terrestrial > Soil > Wetlands | place: USA... | reverse complement strand
AAGATACAAATCGCGATCCAAGCGGCAGGTCTCAGCCATTTGCTTGACGCGTTGCCAGGCTTCCAGCTGTGAATCGTCGCGGACGCGTTCCTTGATTCGCTCCCATTCCTTCAGGAAGGCTTCCATCTGCATGTGATTAAAGACCGTCTTGCCGAAAGGATCGACACCGCTCAACAGCACATAGTTCGGATCTGTCGAAGCTGGAATCACTCCGTTAAGAATGATCCATTCGCTGCGTTCGCCCAGGTCGTCTTCCAGTTTGACCACCAATGACATCGGGAGCCCCTTCCGAAACGTGCTGGCCGAAATGTAACAGCGTCAGGGGAGATTTTCAAAGATCGCCGGCGGTACCGAAAGTAATCGTTCTTTTGGGGGATGGATGCCTCGGTGAAATCCGATCATTGTTACCGGGTGAATTCGGCCAGCTTTCGCAACCTCACTGTCGCGTCATTCGAGACATTCTGTTGTAGCCATCCCAGATGTCCCGCGCCGTAGAGGACGAGAATTCTGTCGTTCGGAGAATCCGCCAGCTTGACGATGTTGTGATAGATGCGGATGTTCCTCTGGTACCAGGCTGCCAGCAAATCAGGTCCCGCGTAGTCTCCCGGATCTCCGAAGGGCACGCATCTGTAATACGACGCGACACCCTCTGCGGCCATCGAATCGGAGTTCATATATTCGAATGTTTCGAGGACGGTGTGGGAACGGAGGAAGTCATCCAGTGCCTGGACCTCCGCGCCCCAGTTGGCCTGTACCAGGTCAAATTTCTCTTTGCTGCCGTTCGCCTTGGCGTAATTGACGACCCGCTGGTACGGGAAGTCCCCCTGCTCGTCGACCGGATAGATTGTGGGGTGGCGAAGTTCTTTTGCGAGGCGGTATCCGATCTGATCGTCTTCATTGCGGGAGAGCGTATATTTTCCGGCGAGGTAGTCGTTGTAGCGCTCTACTACCTTTTCGCTTCCAACGTCAGCTTCGATGGCGATTTTCGTCGGCTGAAACTTCTTCAGCACCTCGATCAGTTGGGCGATTTCCTGCTGGCGTTTGGGGGCAAGCACGTCGTCGGCTTGCAGGTTGACGACATCCCGGCCGGGATTTGCCATGTGATACGTCCCGAGGATCATGATCTCCGGACGCGACGTTGTTTGGGCAAGGGACGATGACGATAATGCCAATGCCAATCCCGACAGAAAAGCCAATCCAGCCTGAAACGGACGAGTCTTCCGCATGCTCCCTCCGCTGCTATGTACGAGGATCGGCCCGGCAAAGTTCCTGGCCCATGCCGCGTCTTTGCCGGCGGCAAAATTCCTTGTTGCGAATTGGGAACGTCCCCCGGTAAGGAGCGCAGCTCAGCGCTACGCCTGCGCCGTGTGAGGACCGTGCTGAAAGTGGTATTGCAGGATCTTGGCGGCCAGAGCCGGGTTCACTTGCAGGCCTTCGGCGCCCAGGGAGCGCACGACTTCACCGCGGCAAATGACTTCGGTCGCCGCCAGGCCGGCAATTTCAGCGGGAAGCACAAGACTGATTTCGACTTGGGCGGCGGGTTGGAGCATTTCCTGGGCGCGGAAAAGCATGCCGGAACGGCTGATGTTCTCGGTCGTGCCAGGGCGCCAATTGCTTTCGCCGAGGGGACGATAGCGGAGCGGAAGTTGCATTTTGAACCGGCGGGCGCGAAAAGGGGGGGCCTTTCTGGTACCCGTCGAAGCCTGAGCGGTTTCTCCCAACACCGCTTCCTTCGGTACGGGCTCGGAATCGAGCAACTCGCGCACCTTTTCTTTCAATGTTGGGAGATTGAAGGGCTTTTGCAACAGATTGACGCCGGCATCGAGCAGGCCATCGTGGCCAATCACATTCTCGGTGTATCCGGACATGAAGAGGACGCGCACATCGGGCCGCTGGGCAGCAATCTTATTCGCCAGTTCCCGGCCGTTCATTCCCGGCATCACGACATCTGTCAGCAGGAGATGAATCAGACCCTTGTGACCATTGGCGATTTGGAGCGCGGCAGCGCCATCGGCCGCTTCTAGAATGCGATAGCCCTGCGTTTCCAGATATTGCCGCGCCAGCTGGCGGAGGTTGTTTTCGTCCTCCACCAAAAGAATCGTTTCTTTACCGCGATCCGGGCGCGGGAGTGCGACTGACTCCTGGGCGGCGGCTTCCTGTTCGCTCGCGTCGACGCGCGGGAAATAGGCGCGGAAGGAGGTGCCGCGCTGGGGCTGGCTGTCGACAAAAATGAAAGCGTCACTCTGCTTGACGATCCCATAAACGGTGGAAAGGCCGAGGCCGGTTCCCTTGGTGCCCTTGGTGGTGAAGAAGGGCTCGAAGATTCGGGATTGTGTTTCGCTATCCATGCCAATGCCAGTGTCACTGATGGAAAGCATGACGTAGTCGCCGGGAACGAGCGGCGAATGAGAGCGGGCGAAATTCTCATCGAGCGAGACATTCGCTGTTTCAATCGTGAGCTTGCCGCCCTGCGGCATGGCGTCGCGGGCATTGATAGCCAGGTTCATGATGACCTGGTCGATCTGGCCGGGATCGGCGCGCACCGCGCCCAGGGAGGCGCCGGGCACCATGACAAGATCGATATCCTCGCCGATCATGCGGGTCAGCATCTTGAGGTTTTCGGTGACCAGTTCGTTCAGGTCGAGCACTTTAGGCGCGAGCATCTGCTTGCGGCTGAAGGCGAGGAGTTGGCGGGTCAGCGATGTGGCGCGGACGGTCGCGTTCGAAATTTCCTGCGCCGGGCCCCGGAGAGCCGGGTCATGGCCCAGATGCTCCAACAGAAATTCGGAGTATCCGGAGATCACCATGAGGAGGTTATTGAAATCGTGCGCGATGCCACCGGCGAGACGGCCGATGGCTTCCATTTTCTGCGCCTGGCGGAGCTGCAACTCGAGAGTCCGATTTTCAGTGATGTCCTCTATGAAAATCTCGAAGTTGTTTTCCCTGCCGTTTCCAATGACACGTCCGGAAATGCGGGCGACGATGGGGGCGCCCTCCTTGCGCAGGCATTCCACGATGAGATCGTTGAATTCCCTGCGGGCATGGAAGTAGTCGGCGGTCTGGAACCACTGCTGGGCATCGGCGTAGAGGCTGCCCAGGTGCCGCCCTGTTAACTCGCGCGCGTTGGCGTAACCGAACATGGCGACGAGCGCCGGGTTTGCATCCTCGAGAATACCCAGTGCATTGCAGCGGCATATGCCGTAGGGCGCGTTCATGACCAGGGAGCGGAAGTTGGTTTCCGAGCGGCGCAGGCTGTCCTGCGTTGTGCGAAGGGCGGCGTTAAACCAGCAAATGAGGAGTGCCACCGCGAAAAACAGCGCCAGATGGGCTACGGCGCGTCGGTACTCGCCGACTGTATGTTCGCCCGCCAGCGAATAGTAAGCGCCGGCGGTGAGCGCAAAGGAAGTAGCTGCCAGGCCCGGTTTCCATCCGCCGTACCAGGCGCTGACCATGACGGCGACGGCAAACACAACGAGCCGGCTCTCGGCCGGATCGGAAAGAAACAGGGTGGGAATGAGAGCGAGGAACGCGCTCAAAAGTGCAACTCCGTAGCGCAGCACAGGCGCGCGTGCCGGAGTGACAGCAAAAGTGCGGATGAGGGGGAGTTTCATTCGCATATTTGGATGCTAAGCCCTCGCGCGTGGCGGGGCGAGTTACTTTGGTGTACCGCGTTTTCCTGGCGGCTCAGTGGCCAGAAGTACAACCGGGGGTGCAGCGCCAGACGAAGGGATGAAAGCCAGAAGCCTTGCGCACAGCCTAATCTCAGTTCCCTCGCGGGTAAAGACCCGAGCGTGAAAACTAGCGCAGGGGAACAAAGACTTGCAACATGGGCCAGGGAACGACGACACTAATGCCGCGCCCGCAAGCTTTTTGCGGCGCCTCGCCGGCAAGGGCCTGCGACATTCTATTCACATGAACATCGGCTTGTTTGGCGGCAGCTTCGACCCGATCCATCGAGGGCATGTTTCGCTGGCGCGGGCAGCGGCAGACCGCTATGGTTTGCGGCAGGTGCTGTTTGTGACGGCCAATGTTCCTCCGCATAAGCAGAACGAATCGCTCACGGCGTTTTTCCATCGTTACGCGATGGTGGCTTTGGCCACTCAGGACGAAAAGCAATTTGTACCCTCGCTGGCGGAAGCGCCGGGAGAGCCCCCGGGCCGGGGGCCAGAGAATAGAGGCGCAACGCCCTCGGGCAGACCCGGTAAGGCCAAACACGCGCGAGGAGCGTCAAACGCCAAACCCGATGAGACGCAGCCGAATTACACGATTGACACCGTGCGGCGAATCAAAGCGGGCCTGAAAAGATCGGACCGGCTGTTCTTGCTGATGGGGATTGACGCCTTTCGCGACATCGCAAAGTGGCACGAGGCGCGCGGCCTCCTGGGCGAATGCGAGTTTGTGGTGGCCAGCCGTCCAGGCTATTCCTTGCGGGATGTTGCCGAGGCCTTGCCGGAACAGTTGCGGCCGCCTGCCGCGGTAACCCGCCCGTTCCACAAACAGGCCGCGACGGGTGATCTCGTGCTGCCCGGAGTGACGCTACACTTGCTGGAAGGCGTTCAGCAAAACGTGTCGGCGACTGCGATCCGCACCGCAGCGGGAGAGGGGAAGCCCCTGGCGCGATGGGTAGATCCCAGAGTGGCGGAGTACATCAGGAAGATGGGGCTGTACGGGAAATAGGCAGTGCACTTCTTCACTTGCTTCTGACTTCCGACTCCGCGCCGCGCTACAATCGAACCACTTTATGTCCGCGATGACCGACCTCAAACATCAGATCAACGAAGCCATCCTCGCTTGTCAGGAAAAACAGGCTGAAGAACTCACCTTACTCGAACTGGAGCAGGGTTCGGGCGCATTTACGGACTACTTTGTGATGTGCAGCGGAACCAATCCACGCCAGATCCAGGCGATTGCCGATGCGGTGGATGAACGCCTGGAAGCAATGGGCCTGCGCGCCACGCACAAGGAAGGCTATAAGCAGGCGGAATGGGTGCTGCTCGACTACGTGGATTTTGTCGTCCACATCTTCTCCGAGAAGGCGCGCCAGTTCTACGATCTGGAACGGCTGTGGAAGTCGGCGCGTCGCCTGGAACCGGCGGAATTGCTGGCCAAGCAGAAAAAGACGCGCGCGCCCAAGGCGAAAACGGCCGCACCGCGCAAGACCCGCAAAGCGAAAGCCTGAAATGCCGGCGCCCAATGCTGATCTCTGGGGTTCCCGCTATCGCCTGATTGCCGCGGCGAATTGGAAAGCAAAGTCGGCGGTTATGGGAAGCGCGGTAACCCGGGAACTGGTCGAGTATTCGCGGCCGCTTGCGGGAATGAGTGTCATCGATCTGGCGAGCGGCACCGGCGAACCAGGCATCAGCCTGGCTCATTGCGTGGGAGCGACAGGGTCGGTAGTTGCGGTGGACCGGAGCTCCGAACTGCTGGAGATCGCCGCCGAACGCGCGCGGCAAAAAGGGCTGACAAATTTGCAGACGCGCACCGCGGACGCGCACAAGCTGCCATTTCCCGATCGCAGTTTCGATCTCGCGACCTGCCGATTCGGCGTTATGTTCTTCGTGGACGCTGTTGGAGCCTTAACCGAACTGCGCCGGGTGTTACGACCGGGAGCGCGGGCATGCCTGGCCGCGTGGGGACCGATCGAGCAGCCTTATTGGCAGAGCACGATGAAGATTGTCGAGCGGCATGCGGGCGGTCCGATGCTTGCCGCCGGGGGACCGGACCCGTTCTGCTTTTCGGGGCCGGGTTCGCTGAGCAAGGCGTTGCGCAGCGCGGGATTTCAGCAGGTCGAGGAATCGAAGCGCAATTTGCCCTGGACGTGGCCGGGAGAGGCAGACGAGGCGTTTGAGTATGCATGCACCTTGAGCGTGCCCTTCCGCGCGATGTTGGACCGGGTTTCCGAAGAAATGTGGCCGGTCATCCGCGCCGAGGCGAAAATGGCCATCGAGCGTTATCGGGCGGGAAACGAGATCCGGTTCGGCGCGGATGTAGTGCTGGCGTCGGGGAAGGCATGAGCGGCGGGACGGCAATAGATCACGGAACATGAAGATCAAGGTGGCATGGATCGGCAAGACAAAAGAGGCGGCCATTCAGCGTCTGTCCGACGAATATCTCAAACGCATCGCGCGCTACGCTGAAATCGACGGCCTGGCGGTAAAGGATGAGGCCGCGCTTCTCGCACTGGCCGATCGGGGCCCAGGAAAAGAGCGCCACAAGCTGATTCTGCTCGATGCCCGCGGTAAGCAACTTTCATCCGAAGAACTGGCCGGGCTTCTGGAGCGCGAGCAGATGGAAGCCGTTCCTCTGTTGTTTGCTCTCGGCGGCAGTGACGGATTTACAGAAGAGGCGCGGCGGCGGGCGGCCCTGGTGCTTTCCCTTGGGAAGATGACGTTGCCCCACGAACTGGCACGGGTGGTTGTGCTCGAGCAGATTTACCGGGGCTTCACGATTCTGAAAAGACATCCTTATCATCTGGGGCATTAGAGCGGGGCACTTCTTGTGGGCCGGGACAAAGCCGGACCCCGCGGCAGGGGCATTAACCAGACAGTAACGGGGCAGCGTCCGGATAGCCGATCTATTCTCGAGACAGGCAGTTAGGAAACGATGCACTTCCGGCAGCTATTCAGCGGCGGCGAGGTGACATATTGTGATTCATGTAACGCGATTCGGTTGGATGGCGAGGCCCTCCCCCAATGAAAAACCCGTACGAAGTGCTGAGAGCGAAGGAGCAGGAACTGATCAGGATCCGCAAGGAAATGGACGCTTTGCGGATTGCCGTCCGGTTGCTGGGCGCCGAAGATAAGGCGGCGGCGAACGGAGACAGTCAGCCCCAACTTACCCGCGTGGTGGAGATGCCGTAAACTTCCCCTTTTTACACTCCACCTTTCCTCGATGGCGGACGGCTCAAGCCGTTCGCCATTTTTGTTTGTAGTCGATTCGCAAATAGCGCTCAGGACGACACTCCCACTGCACCACTCCAATCACGGCGACTGTGGCGTGCGAGTTGGCGTCAGGTACAATCACTGATTCGGCGTTGACGACGGACATGGGATAGCCGTCTCAGCCCTCATGCAGCAAACGTGTCTTTATGTCAGATATTCGGCGTGGTCTGATCATTGTGAACACCGGCCCGGGCAAGGGGAAAACTACGGCGGCGATGGGAACGGCTTTGCGCGCGGTCGGGCAGGGGATGCGGGTGTTGATGCTCCAGTTTCTGAAGGGTTCCTGGCATTACGGCGAGCTCGATGCGGTGAAGGCGTTTGGCGACAAGTTCATCATGAAGCAAATGGGCCGGGGCTTCGTGAAGGTGGGCACGGAAAAGCCTGACCCCGAAGATGTCCGGATGGTGGAAGAAGCCTGGGCGGAAGCCGAACGCGCAATCCAGTCCGGGGAGTGGGATCTGGTGGTGCTCGACGAAATCAATTACGCGATCAGCTATGGCATGCTCGATCCGGCGAAGGTTGCCGACGCCTTAAAGCGGAGGCCCGAGATGGTGCACGTCATCTTGACCGGACGCAATGCGCATCCGACAATCGTTGAGGCCGCCGACACGGTCACGGAAATGCGCCAAGTAAAGCATGCTTACGAAAAGGGTGTAATGGCGCAGAGAGGAATTGAATATTAGTTTTCAGTTCCCGGTTCCTAGTCCTCAGAGAGCCGACAAAGGTATCGAGGCTGCGATTTGGCCCAAGATGGTCAACCGGGAACGAGAACTGAGAACTGAGAACTGAGAACTGCTCTTATGACCTGGTTCAAGCGACAATCCGGCGAAATTGATGCTGCGGGAGAGAAGAAAGTCCGCACCGAAGGACTATGGGTAAAGTGCGACAACTGCCGGCAGATTATCTGGAAAAAGGATCTGGAGGAAAATTTGAACGTCTGTCCAAAGTGCGACAGGCACTTCCGGATCGACGCGCGCACGCGGCTGGCGCAGTTGCTCGACGACGGGAAATATGAGGTTTTCGACAGCAACCTGGTTTCGACCGATCCTCTGAAGTTTGTTGACCTCAAACCGTATTCTTCGCGGCTCAAGCAGGCCAAGGCCGAGACGGGGTTGAAAGACGCCATCATCAACGCGCACGGCCGGCTGAGCGGGCGTCCCGTGATTGTCAGCGCGATGGAATACGCCTTTATTGGCGGGAGCATGGGGTCGGTGGTGGGGGAAGCCATTACGCGCGCGATCGAGAAAGCGACGGAAACGCGCACGCCGATCGTGATCGTCTCGGCGTCCGGCGGAGCGCGCATGATGGAGGGGGCGATCAGCCTGATGCAACTGGCGAAGATCTCGGCTGCGCTGGCGCGGCTGGATGCAGCCAAGGTGCCCTATGTTTCGGTTTTGACGGATCCGACGACGGGGGGCGTGACGGCGTCGTTTGCAATGCTGGGCGATCTGAACATTGCCGAACCGGGAGCGTTGATTGGCTTTGCCGGGCCGCGCGTGATTGAGCAGACGATCCGGCAGAAGCTGCCACCGGGATTCCAGCGCTCGGAATTCCTGCTGGAGCACGGCATGCTCGATGCAGTCGTGTCGCGAAAAGAGATGAAGGCGTATATTGCGCGAGCGCTGGAGTTCATGGCGGGCGCGGCGGCATAGAGCCGGGCAATCCGGCAAAACACGCCCTTCCTTCGAGTCCCGTCAGCCTTGCCGTTGCTCCATTCACTGAGCATCTAGCGCGATTCGTTGTGGGTCTATGGAATGTAGGGGTTGAATGCCTCAAACTGAAAGCCTAAGGGCCGACTCTTGTCCTACGAAACGGCAGTAGCGCAGATGTATGCGTTGGGTCACGAACTGGCCCAAACGCCGCCGCAGAAGTTCGAGTTGCGTCACATGCGCGTGCTGCTGACCGCGCTGGGACATCCCGAGAATAGTTTCCCGGCTGTCCTGATCGCCGGCACCAATGGCAAAGGTTCGACCGCCGCGACCCTGGCTTCCATTCTGCAAGCTTCGGGTCTGAAGACCGGCCTCTATACGTCGCCGCACCTGGTACGCATCAACGAGCGGATTCGCCTGGATGGGCAACCACTGAGCGACGACGATTTTGCGCTTCTGCACGATGTGGTGGGCCGGACCGCGGAACGGCTGGTGGGCGAGGGGGACTTGCCATGGCATCCCAGTTTTTTTGAGATGCTGACCGCGATGGCGTTCGAGTATTTTGCGCGCAGCCGGCCGCAGATCGTGGTGCTTGAGGTCGGAATGGGCGGTCGTTTGGACGCGACCAACGTCGTCGAACCATGCCTCAGCGTTATCACCGACATTTCGCTCGATCATCAGAAATTTCTCGGGGAGACGATTAGCGAGATCGCGCGCGAGAAGGCAGGAGTCATCCGGCGCGGCCGAGCGGTGGTTACGCTGCCGCAACTGGCTGAGGCGAACGACGTGATCGGGCATGCGATTCTTGACGCCGGCGCGCAAGCGGTCGACGCGGTCGCGTACGTGCCGCCAGTGTCACCGGGGAGCGAGTCATCAGTTTTCATTTCTCAGCCTTCGCTACCGGTTGGCCTGAGGCAGAAGTACAAGCTGGAAGTGCTGGGGCAGGAAATTGTGGTCGACTCACCGCTGGTTGGACGTCATCAGTTTCGCAACGTGGCGCTGGCGGTTGCGGCGGCGATCGAGTTGCGCGAACAGGGATTCCCGCAAATCTCGCCCAGCACGATCGAACGCGGGATTCGGGAGACGCATTGGCCGGGACGATTTCAGATCCTGCCGGCGGCTGGTGGCCAGCCGGAATATGTGCTGGACGTAGCGCACAATCCAGCCGGAGCCTGGGCTTTGCGCTCCACACTCTCTTTGGTCTACGGCGACCGGCCACTCACAATTGTGTTTGGAGTTCTGCGCGACAAGGCAATGGCCGAAATGGCCGAGATTCTGTTTCCGATTGCCGAACATGTGATTGCGACGCATGCGGTCAATCCGCGCGCAGCTAGCCCGGAGGAGATACGGCAAGCCGCTGCCCGCGTTGCGGGCGAGATCGGAGAAGCCCCCACTGTTGCCATGGCGCTGGAGCAAGCCGGGAAGATTTGCGGGCCCGATGGCCTGGTGGTCATTACCGGGTCGATTTACGTTGTCGGAGAGGCGATGCGGGGCCTGGGCCTGCGCATCTAAAACGAAGTCAGAACTGAGAAAGCGGAGAAGTGAATCGGTTCATCAAGGATGAATAAGGTGGCCACCACTGCGGAAGCGGAGAACGAGCGGGCCGAACTGCGCCCGGATGGAAGGTCGGCGGCTACGTCCACCTGGGCGGAAACGGGTGCCGGCCGCGGCGAAGAGCGCAACAACTGGGGCCGCCGCCTGCGCTCGTACTTCATCATCGATCCACTGATCTGGGCGTACACCATCGTTCTGGGCTCGACTTCGCTGTTGTGCTCCTTTTTTGATCGCAGCGGAAGGATTCAGCACAACCTGGCTCGCGCCTGGTCATGGCTGATCATGAAAACGATTTTTTCGCCGGTCACGGTGGTGGGCAACGCGGCGGCGCTGGCAGGCGAAACCGGCAAGCCACGAGTGTTTGCCGTTACGCATGCTTCGGCGCTCGACATCCCCATCCTCTATGTGTACCTGCCCTTCCAATTCCGGATCATTTTCAAAAGCGAACTGCTGTCCTACCCATTCATCGGGTGGCACCTGAAACGGTCGGGGCAAGTTTGCATTAATCAACAGAATCCGTCGGCGTCGATTGGCGCGATCAAGTCAGCCCTGCGCAGCCTCCGGAGCGGGATGCCCCTGGTCATCTTCCCGGAGGGCGGACGGACGCGCGATGGCAACATTCAGCCGTTCCTGCCGGGGGCATTTTTCCTGGCAATCAAGGCGCAGGCGGAAATTGTGCCAATCGCGCTGGTGGACACGTTCGACCTGCTGCCCATGAATACGTATCACATCCGGTGTCAGCCGCTCCAGATGAGGGTCGGCGAGGTCATTCCGACAGCCGGTTTGGCAATGGCGGATATGGATGGGCTTTCGGCGCGAGTAAAGGCCGCAATTGAGGCGCTGCACTCGGCTCCGAGAGCAACCTGACGGCCGCGCCTTCGTTCGTGGCAGATCGTCTCTTAGCCTTACTCGATGGAAACACGGTCCTCGGAACCCGAGGGCAACGGTTTACTCGCCCGAATCTCCTGGGCTCGGTTTGAAAGAAGCCATCCACTCAGCGGCAAAACCCAATGGCGTACCTTGATTATTGCAGCTTTGCGTACTCTGCTTTGGCCTGCTTCAAGATGGGTATATCCGGGTCGGCGTCCTTCCAAAGGGCAAGGAAATCCTGGTAGGACTGGCGGGCCGCGGTGCGATCGCCGGAGGCGCGGGCGCGAGCCAGTCCCAGGTGGGCCAGGGCCGCCAGAGGATTATTGATGATGACGCCCCGGTGATCGATGAATTTCTGGAACTCGACCGCGGCAAGGGCGCCCTCGTTGGAGCGCAGGTAGGCAAGTCCTCGAACGTAGACTGGAAGCATAGGCGCCACCTGGGAAAGCTCATAGGGCACGGCAGGCTCAAGCAGGGTGACGGACTGGCGCGGATTGTTGCGGTTCAGTTCGATCGCCGCCCGGATGGTGGGCAGCCAATAAGACTGAACGATTGTGTTGAGCGGAGATTCATGATTGAGGACATCCGCCATCGCGGCCGCCTTCGCGCCATCGCCAAGCAGAGCAAAGGTGACAGCCGCAGGTTCCCGCACGCTCTGCGCGGAACTGATAGCCAACGCGCCTTCGATGTCTTTGCGGGCTTCGGCAACGTTGCCGAATGCGGCCTGGCGCAAAGCCAAGCCGGCCTGGTATTGGGCGGCAGTTTCGGCTGCATCGTTGTGGCGGGCAGATTCGACGGCGCGGCGAACGAGTTCGCCGGCCTTGGCCATGTGGCCGTAGTAAGCTTCCGTGTCAGCCATGAAGGAGAGAATCACGTCCTCCTGGCCCGGCTTTCCCATCATGGCAGCGCTTTGTTCCTGCATATCGGCCGTGTTGCCCTGCAGAAAGGAGAGGCCATACATGTACTGGTGGACGTATGGCGAATCCAGATGCTGCGCCTGCATCTGGTCGTAGACCGCGCGGGCCTCGTCAAGACGGTTTAGATTAACGTAGTCGCCAACGAGATTGGCGTAGCCGACAGGGTCCTTTTTCGAAAGACGCAGCATATCGCGGGTCACGTCGGCGGCCTTCTCGTACTGGCCGAGGATGGCGTAGTTCGTACCCAGGTCGACATAACCGAGCGTGGTGGCGCGCGCCTCGATTAATTGCCGATAGGCTTGATTCGATTTTTCCAGTTCCCCGGTAACCAGGCTGTAGTAATTGCCTTCGATCTGCAGGCGCTCGAGGTCAGTTACCCGGTCGCGCAATTCAAAAGCCTTGCTGTAGTTCGCCTTCGCGGTCGTCATCTCGCCCATGTTCTCGTACACCGAACCCAGCGTCACATAGGCGCGGGCGAAGTTCGGATCCAGTTCAATGGCGTGCTTGAAGTAAGGAATCGCCGCCGCTTCGCCTTCGCTGCGCACCGCTCGAATGCCATTGGTGAACGCTTCCCAGGCTTCGAGCGAGGAAGTAGTGGCATCGGTGAGCGTCTTGTCGAACTTCTTCACCGAAGCCAGCGATTCGCCGAGTTGGGGCCTGAGTTCGTTGGCTGCGTCGCCGACGGCGGTGACAACGGCGTCGCGCGAGACGGCGTCGCGTTCCGTACTGGCGAGTGTCTGCTCCGTCTGACAATTCACCGCTTTGAGCGCAACGTGGTAAGGAGCGGTGACGCCCGATATGGTTCCGATGATGAAGGCTTTGCTCGTGCTCCGCAGGCAGACCGTGCGGGTCGTCGTTTGTGTGAGGCGTTCGTTGCGGGGCAGGTTCATCTGCTTCAGCGCCGAAGCGACGTCTTTATCGGAGAGAATGTTGAGATAGGGCGACTGCCCGAGTTTGGCGGCCAGCAGGGGACGCAGCGTCTGATCGAAAATCGGGTCGCCGGTCGTATTCGTGAAGTCGGCGAGGACGATGGTGTCTTTGTCGGTAAGCGCCGAAGCCGGTGCCCGCCGGATGTGGAACCAGTAGTAAGAGGCGGCGGCTGCGATGAGCAACAATGCGGCTGCGGTCCACAGAAGCCCGCGGCGAGGCGAGGCGGCGGGCGCCGCCCCACCCGGGATGGCCAACCCGCCGGGCGGCACCGTCACCGGCCCAGACTTTCCTTCGGGCAGCGAAACCCGGCCACTCTCGGTATCTCGCTTCAGGCGTTGCAGATCTGAGCGGATTTCGGAGGCGTGCTGGTACCGCAGATCGCGGTCTTTCTCGAGAGCTTTTGTGATGATGGCCTCGAGTTGAGCCGGCGCCTGAGGATTTCGCCGGCTCACGGGCACCGGAGTCTCATGGAGGATGGCCCCGTAAGTGGATCCATCCGTATCGCGTTCAAACGGGAGTGATCCGGTGACCATTTCGTAAAGCGTCACGCCGAAGGAAAAGAGGTCGGTGCGTTCATCGACCGGCTTTCCCGCCACCTGTTCGGGCGACATGTAGCTCACCGTGCCGATGGTGGTGTTCTTGATGGTGAGATCTCTGTCATCGAGCGTGGCACCAATCGTGGGGTCTTCCGAACCCGCGCTCGATCCGCGCGCAACCCTGTAATCCGTCTTCTTCGCCAGTCCGAAGTCGAGTACCTTGGCGTGTCCGCGTTTGGTGACGAAAATATTCGCGGACTTTATATCGCGATGGATGATCCCCGCCGCATGCGCGGCGTCGAGCGCGTCGACGATCTCGATGGCGAGCGCGAGCACCGTTTCGGTTTCCATCGGGCGGCCGCCGATGCGGTACCTCAGCATCACTCCATCGAGAAACTCCATAGCGATGAAGGGCTGGCCATCGTGCTGCCCGATTTCGTGGATGGTGCAGATATTTGGATGATTCAGTGAAGACGCGGCTTGCGCCTCCCGCTGGAATCGAGCCAGGACGAAGGGGTCCTTGGCGACCCGTTCGGGCAGAAACTTCAAGGCCACAAACCGGCGCAGGTCCAGATCCTCAGCCTTGTAGACCACACCCATCCCGCCGGAGCCTAATTTCTCGACGATGCGGTAATGTGATACGGTCTCGCCGATCATTGGGCTGGAATCTTAAGTTCTAGCCCACGGCAAGTCAATGGACACGCGGATCCACGGTTTGACCCTCACTTTTCTGTCCCTTAAACTTAGAGGATTCAGTAAAAAACAAGGCCTACTCTATGTCTGACAGCATTCATGTGAAATTCCCGGACGGAAGCACCAGGGAACTCGCCAAGGGTACGACCGCTCTCGAGGTGGCGAAATCGATCTCGCCGCGGCTCGCCGATGCGGCACTGGCTGCAAAAACGAACGGAAATCTCATCGACCTTACGCGGCCCCTGGAGAACGATACCGACCTGCGCATTATTACGGAGAAAGATCCCGAGGCATTGGAGGTGTATCGCCATTCCTCCGCTCACCTGATGGCGGCGGCGGTCCTCGAGCTGTTTCCCGAAACCAAGCTTGGCCACGGCCCCGCGACCGAGAACGGCTTCTTCTACGATTTTTATCGCCAGACGCCGTTCACGCCCGAAGACCTGGAAAAGATCGAAAAGAAGATGCAGGAGCTGGTTGCCCAGGACTTGCCTTATGCGCGCGAATTTGTGGAGCGGACCGAGGGGCTGCAGCGCTTCAAAAAAGAAGGCGACTTCATGAAGTGCCATTTCATCGAGCAGTTCACCAAGCCCGATGAAAAGATTTCAATCTACAAAACCGGCAAGTTTCTCGATTTCTGCCGCGGCCCGCACGTTCCTTCGACCGGCAAGATCAAAGCGTTCAAGCTGCTGAACATCGCCGGAGCGTATTGGCTGGGAGATGAAAAGAACCCGCAGCTCCAGCGCATCTACGGCACGTCTTTTTTTTCCAAAAAAGATCTCGACGCATACCTGAATGCGATTGAAGAGGCAAAGAAGCGCGACCACCGCGTACTGGGCAAACAACTTGACCTTTTCTCGATCCAGGAGCTGGCGGGTCCCGGGCTCATCTTCTGGCATCCCAAGGGCGGCATCATCCGCAAGCAGATGGAAGACTGGATGCGCGAGCAGTACGTGAAGCGCGGATACTCGCTCGTCTACACGCCGCACGTCATGCGCAAGCAGCTATGGCAGACCTCAGGCCATGAGGGGTATTACGGGCAGAACATGTTCGACGCCATGGAACTCGACGACGCCGAGTATCGGCTGAAACCCATGAACTGCCCGGGGCACATCCTGATTTACAAGGATTCCCTGCGCTCCTACCGGGATTTGCCCGTGCGTCTGGGTGAACTGGGCACGGTCTATCGCTATGAGCGCTCCGGAGTAATGCACGGGCTCCTACGGGTTCGAGGTTTCACTCAAGACGACGCGCATATCTTCTGTACCCCCGAGCAGATTGAAAAAGAAATTGCCGATTGCGTCGAGTTCGCGCGCGACGTGCTGAGGGATTTCGGCTTCGAAAAGTTCGAGACGGAGCTTTCCACGTGGGATCCGAAGGACAAGAAGAACTTCGTCGGCAGCGAAGAGCAGTGGGTGCATGCCACCAGTTCGCTCGAAAAAGTTCTGAAGGAACTAAACATCGCGTACAAGACCATTCCCGGCGAAGCAGCGTTTTACGGCCCCAAGATCGACATCAAACTGGTTGATGCGATCGGCCGGCTCTGGCAGCTTTCGACTGTGCAGTTCGATTTCAATCTGCCGCAGCGGTTTGATCTGGAATATGTCTCCGAAGATGGCACGCGCAAGCAGCCCGTGATGGTGCATCGCGCGCTCTA
>Ga0335079_10004671_pt1 | contig 15745 bp, 11 predicted proteins | sample Lox_Sample_33_FD_206719 | JGI IMG/M metagenome (GOLD analysis project Ga0335079, IMG submission 206719) | Soil microbial communities from Loxahatchee National Wildlife Refuge, Florida, United States - Lox_Sample_3.3 | ecosystem: Environmental > Terrestrial > Soil > Wetlands | place: USA... | reverse complement strand
AAGGAACCCGGAGTCCAGATCGCGATGCAGTCTCTGAAGTCAATCGATCGAGGCGAATGAACTATGGCTGACCTATTACAGGAAATTGAAGCTCAGATCGCGGGAGCCAAGGCAACCGCGGCCAAACAGAATGTGGGTGTCATCCGCGAGGTCGGCGATGGTGTTGCTAAAGTTGAAGGCCTTACCGATGCGATGCTCAACGAAATGCTCGACCTCGGCCACGGCGTGACTGGCCTGGCGTTGGACCTCGACCAGACCGAAGTCGGGGTGGTGGTTCTTGGAGACTACACCCAGCTTCAGGAGGGGGATGAGGTGCGAGCTACGGGCAAGCTGCTGCAGGTGCCTGTCGGCAAGGGCTTGCTGGGGCGGGTCGTGAATATGCTAGGAGAACCCGTGGATGGCAAGGGTCCCGTCAAAAGCGACGTCGCCTATCCGGTTGAGAAAATGGCTCCCGGGATCATCCGGCGCCGTTCGGTCAGCCAGCCGGTACAAACAGGCATCATGCCGATCGACGCCATGATTCCGATTGGCCGCGGCCAGCGAGAGTTGATAATCGGCGACCGCTCGACGGGAAAGACGACGATCTGTATCGACACTATCATCAGCCAGGCACGGCTCAACAAAGCGGCAGAGCTGGCCGGTAACAAGGACTACCGCCCGTTGTATTGCATCTATGTAGCGATTGGCCAGAAGCAATCCAGTATTGCCCGGGTGATCGCTGTCCTCGAAGAAGCCGGGGCGATGCCGTATACCATCATCCTTGCTTCCCCCGCTGCCGATTCGGCTACCAATCAGTATTTGGCTCCGTTCGCGGGAGCGGCGATGGGCGAGTGGTTCATGGACAATGGCATGGACGCGTTGATCGTCTATGACGACTTGTCCAAGCACGCGGTGGCCTACAGGCAGGTCTCGCTGGTGTTGAAAAGGCCATCAGGCCGTGAGGCGTATCCAGGAGACGTCTTTTATCTGCATAGCCGATTGCTCGAACGGGCTGCGCGCGTCGGCGAGAAGTATGGCAACGGGTCGCTTACGGCTCTGCCCATTATTGAGACGCAGGCCGGCGACGTTTCCGCTTACATTCCCACCAACGTCATCTCGATCACCGACGGCCAGATCTATTTGGAAACGGATCTGTTCTACCAGGGCGTGCGGCCGGCCATTTCGGTCGGCCTTTCGGTTTCCCGCGTGGGTTCGGCAGCGCAGCTCAAAGCCATGAAGCAGGTTGCCGGACAGCTCAAGGGTGACTTGGCCCAATTTCGCGAATTGGCGGCGTTCGCGCAGTTCGGCTCGGAACTGGATGCCACGACACAGGCCAAGATCGACCGCGGCAAGCGCATCGTCGAGATATTCAAGCAGCCTCAGTACAGCCCGGTCCCCGTCGAGACCCAGGTGGCTGTGATCTGGACTGTCCAGAATGGGTATGGGGACGATGTGCAAGTGGACCGAATCAAAGAGTACCAAGCCAAACTGACGGACTTCCTGACTACTCGCAAAGCCGAGCTACTGCGGAAGATTGAAAAGGAAAAAGCTCTTAGCAACGCCTTGATAGCGGAGTTGAAGGCTGCTGCCGATGAATTCAAACAAACTTGGAAATAAACGCATTTGGGACTTCGAGCTTGGGTTTCACAGATCTTTTGCGGACCTGAGACTTTGGACCTCGGACTTTTGATATGCACAGCCCCCGCGAGCTACGCCGACGCATCCGGTCCATCAGCAGTACGGAGCAGATTACGAAAGCCATGCAGATGGTGGCGGCGTCGAAAATGCGCAAGGCCCAACAGGCCGCTCTGGCTGGACGCCCCTTTGTGCGCCTCTTGTACCGGATCCAGCGCGAAGCGACGACTCGAATGGGCGAGTTCAGCCACCCGCTGCTGGAAGTGCGCGAAGTCCGCAAGCGGGCGGTCATTCTGATCGGCGCGGATAAGGGCCTTTGCGGAGCGCTCAACACTAACCTGTTCCGCCTGATCGCCCAGTTCGATCCCGAGTCAACGATCTTCGTCACGGCCGGGCGAAAAGCCGCGCAGTTCATAGCCCGCACTCGCCGGCAGCTTGTCGCCGAGTTTGCCTATGCCGACACGCCGCGTTTTCCGGAAGCCGTGACGATAGCCAACTTTGCCCGCGATTTGTTCTTGAAGCGGGAAGTGGATCAAGTCCAAGTTGTCGCCACACGATTCGTCAACACTCTCACCCAGCAGCCGCTCGTGTATGAGTTTCTTCCGGTGGGCGAGATCAAGTCGCTGGAGATTCCAGGCGCGGAAGTCGCAGAAGAGCTGGCAAAATTCGAAGAGGATCTGGCGGCCGACACTACCGAGTCCCTCTTTGAGCCCAATCCGGAGGCCCTTGTCAGCTATCTCCTTTCGCATTTTCTCAACATCTACATCTATCAGGTGCTGCTGAATGCAAAAGCCAGTGAACAAAGCGCCCGCATGGTTTCGATGAAGAATGCCACGGAGAGCGCTGACGGCCTCATCGGGGACTTGACGCTCGAATACAACAAGCTGCGACAGGGGAATATCACTAAAGAATTGTTGGAAATCGCCGGCGGCCAGTCTGATTGAGTGAAAATTCTGGCCGTCGAAACCGGGTATGAATATGAGCAAAGGCAAGATTGTTAAAGTCAGCGGTCCGGTTGTGGACGTAGAGTTCCCGGAAGCATTGCCCGGGATTTACAACGCCTTGACTGTTGAATACAAAGTCCAGAACCAGCCTGCTACGTTGACGCTCGAAGTGCAGCAACACCTCGGAGATCAGTTGGTCCGGGCAATATCCATGGCCGGCACTGAGGGCCTCAAGCGTGGCTTCGAGGTCATAGATAGTGGCGGGCCGATATCCATGCCCGTCGGTGAAGGCGTCATGGGCCGAATGTTCGACGTAACCGGGAATCCGGTGGATGAGCGCGGACCGGTTCGAGCGGAGAAGCGCTATCCAATCCATCGCCCACCGCCACCGCTGGTAGATCAATCGACCTCTCCGCAGGTGCTTCAGACCGGCATCAAAGTCATTGACCTGATCTGTCCTTTCTTGAAAGGTGGCAAGGTGGGCGCGTTCGGTGGCGCCGGTGTGGGCAAGACGGTCGTCATCATGGAACTGATCAACAACATCGCCAAGCTCCATGGCGGGGTGTCGGTGTTCGCGGGTGTCGGCGAGCGCTCCCGGGAAGGCAACGATCTCTACCACGAAATGTCCGAGGCGGGGGTCATCAAGCAGGACAACCTGGGCGAGTCCAAGATCGCCCTGGTGTACGGCCAGATGAACGAGCCGCCGGGCGCCCGTCTACGCGTGGCCCTCTCCGGTCTTGCCATTACCGAATATTTCCGCGATGAGAAAAACCAGGATGTGTTGTTGTTTATCGACAACATCTTCCGCTTTTCTCAGGCCGGCGCCGAGGTGTCGGCTTTGCTCGGCCGCACCGCCAGCGCTGTAGGTTACCAGCCGACCCTTGCCACCGAGATGGGGGCCCTCCAGGAACGTATTACCTCCACCAAGAAAGGCTCGATCACGTCCTTCCAGGCCGTTTACGTTCCGGCCGATGACCTGACTGATCCGGCGCCGGCCACAACGTTTGCGCATTTGGACGCGACCATCGTGCTGGAGCGTGCGATCGCCGAGTTGGGTATCTATCCGGCCGTGGATCCTCTGGCCTCGACCTCCCGCGCCCTCGCGCCCGAAATTGTAGGCCAGGAGCACTATGAGGTAGCGCGTCGAGTGCAGAAGGTCCTTCAGCGCTTTAAGGACTTGCAGGACATCATTGCGATTCTAGGCATGGACGAGCTTTCGGCGGAAGACAAGCTAACCGTGTTCCGTGCGCGCAAGATTCAGCGGTTTCTGAGCCAGCCGTTCAGCGTGGCGCAGGTGTTCACCGGCCACGAGGGCAAACAGGTACCCGTGGCTGAGACCGTTCGCGGCTTCAAGGAAATCCTGGAAGGCAAACACGACGACGTGCCGGAGGGGAACTTCTACATGAAAGGTCCAATTGAGGAAGTAAGACAGAGCTGAGGGGTGAGGCTGAGGGCCGGAAGGCCTTCAGCTCGCACAGTCGACATGGCCAACACTCTAAGATTGGAAATTGTGACGCCGGAGGCTACGGTTTACTCCGAAGAAGTGGACATGGTTACGCTGCCGGGCGTGGAAGGCGAGATGGGAATTCTTCCTCAGCACGTTCGACTGATGACGCAATTGGTGCCGGGCGAGATGATTGTGCGCAAGGACGGGCACGATCATTTTCTCGCCGTTGGCGGGGGGCTCGTCGAAATCACGGGCACGCGTGTCGCCATCGTGACAACTATGGCGATTGCTGCCGAGAACATCGACGCTGCCAAAGCCGAAGAAGCGCGTCAACGCGCTGCCGCGCGCCTGCGCGAGAAGATTTCTTCGGAAGAAGTCGCATCCGTCAACGCTTCTCTGGCTCGCTCACTGGCACAATTGCGCGTCAAGCGGCGCCATCGGAGCTGAGGGCCACGTTTGCCGAGCAGAAGCCGCAACAGTTGTGGGTTGTCGTCGATACACAACACAGTGGCAGAGCCCATGGCTGAATCCCGTTAGCTTCCTCTTTCACCCTTCTGGATACGCCTTCCCCGGCTAAGCGAGTACAGTCAAAACTAGGGGCTGTGGAACTTGGGCTTACAGGTCCGGACGAATGCCCGCCCGGCGCCCACTGCAGTGACGGTCAGTTTTTCAATACTTCTCGGGAATCCAGCGATAGTTCCAGTCAGGCTCCTTATAGCCGTGCGGCTTTTGCCGTTTCGGAAGTTTGACCTTTTCCAGCGGAATTGGCTTCCACGGCACTATGCTGAGCAGGTGGGAGATGCAGTTCAGTCTAGCGGATTCCTTGTCGTCGGTTTGGACCACATACCACGGGGACTGTGGGGTATCCGTGGCCGCGAACATCGCATCCCTGGCGCGTGAGTAGTCGTACCAGCGACGATGCGATTCCAGGTCCATGGGGCTAAGCTTCCATCTGCGCATTGGATCCGTGATGCGTTTGAGGAACCGCTTGTGCTGCTCCTTTTCGCTTACCTCAAACCAGTACTTGATCAAAATGATGCCGTTGTTCTTCAGCAAAGCTTCAAAAGCCGGACATAGACGCAGGAACTGCTCGTATTCCTTCGTTGTGCAAAAGCCCATCACATGTTCCACGAGAGCCCGGTTGTACCAGCTTCGGTCAAAGAGAATTACTTCGCCGCCGGCCGGAAGATGGGCGAAGTAACGTTGTGAGTACAACTGCGACTTTTCGCGTTCGGTGGGGGCCGGCAAGGCTACATGGCGGAAGACTCGGGGACTGACGCGCTCCATAATGCTGTGGATCACGCCGCCCTTGCCCGCGGCGTCGCGTCCCTCAAACAGCACCACGACCTTGGCGCCGGTGGCTTTGACCCATTCCTGCATCTCGACCAGCTTTGTTTGGAGTTTGCGTAGTTCACTCTCGTACTCCTTTCCCTTGAGCTTTTTGCTCTCCTTTTCCGCTGTTGTGCTGGGCTTGCTGTTGTTGGGCATGGATTCTCCTCCTCTGGGAAGCCGATGTGCACTACCGGGTAGTCTCCTGTGTTCGGTTGGGGTTGGTAAACTGGCATTTTTGCCAGTTTTACTTATTGCGACCGCCAGCAAGAATCCAAGGGTGAAAGCGTCGCGTGCCGCTTGGACGAAGTCTGATTGGAAAGGGATAATCACTCCGAGATGTTTGTCTACTTTTTGCGCCACGCCAGTGCCGGGCAACAGTTGAGCACTGCGAAGAAGGATGAAAAACGCGGCCTCGATAAAGACGGCATTGAGCAATGCGGATATCTCGGTCGCGCCTTGGCCGCGCTGGGCGTGCAGGTTGAAATCATCGTCTCCAGCCCGCTCAAGCGATCCACGCAAACCGCGGCTCTAGTGGGAAACGAGATGGGGCACGAGGGCAAACTGGTGATCGAGAACGCGCTGCGTCCGCAGGCGACCTTCTCGAATTTTCAGAGGATGCTGGAAAAGTATGCTCGCCAGGATTCCGTGCTGCTGGTGGGGCACAATCCAAACCTGCGCGAATTCCTCGGACGGGTGATTAGCGACGGTGGATGCGAAGCCGTGGTTGAGCTCAAAGAGGGGGTCCTGGCCAAAGTCGAAATGAGCGGCAATTCTGGGTCCCTGATTTGGTGCATTACCCCCCGTATACTGCGCACGCTTCATACCGCGGCCACGGAGAGTAGTCCCGGCGAAAAGGGCGACGGCGAAGTCCCAAGCCGTCTGCCAGGAGGGCGATCAGGAGATTCTGGCCATGACAAACCGATGCTACCGGATTGGCGACGATAAACGCCTAGTCGCGGTGCCGCAGGAAACGGCGCTCGAATCATGGAGGCGCGGCGACGCCTCGTATTGGTTGGATCTCGATTCAAACGCCAGTGAAGCGCTTGACGATCTGCTTGCACGCGCCGGGCTGGAGGCCACGCGCAGGCAGATGTGTCTGGAGGAGCAGGACGTGCCCCGGTTTGTGCCCGGGTCTCGAGATGTGTTCTTCCAGTTGGTCACGTATTCAAGGGCAAGCGACCACTCCACCGCGTACGTCTCGTTTGTCTGCCTGCCTCGCCTTTTGATTACGTTCCACGCCGGTCCGGTGGAAAGCCTCGCGACGATCGCGACGCACCTGGAGACGACTGCCGTCGGGTATCTGACAACGACCTCGGCTCTCGTCTGCGTGGTTCTTCTGACCCTGTCCTCGTCCGCGATGCGGATGGCTGCACGAGCCCGTCGCCGGGTTGACGCGTTGATGGGCAGGATCGACCGTGATCCTGACGCGGTCCGACTCAGCGAGATCATCTCCGAGAAGTCCATAGCCCTGGAACTCGACAGGATTGCCTCGGAAAACAGCCACATCATGCTCGCTCTCCAGCTCATCCGCGGGGACGCGTTGAACCTGATGGAGTTTGAATCGTTTTATCAGGTGGCGGTCACGACCATCGAGTTTCTTTCGAGAAGCGTGGAACATCACTGGCTGCATCTTTCGGAACTGCATGAGCGGTACGTGTTGAATCAGCAGGAAAAGGGCAACCGCCGCCTTGCGTTCCTGACGGTTGCCTCATGGGTCTTTCTGCCGCTCACGTTGATGACGGGAATCTATGGAATGAACTTCCAATACATGCCAGAGCTGAAGATCTGGTATGCATATCCTGTCTTCCTGCTGGTTCTGCTCTCAGTGGGGTCTGGGATATTGATCTACTTCAAGCACAAAGGTTGGTTCGTGTAAAGTTAGACCAATCGGGGGACCCTTCTTCGACTTCCTCGCACGGATGGGGAGAAGGGAACTAGTCCTAGAGTTGCCAGCGCATGTTAGCGCAGGTTACAACCGTCTGATGAGTACGGCAGTCAAGTCGTCCTTTTGGCTGGTTCCATTCGCGAAAGTGATGACGGCATCGTAGAGCCTTGCGATGATCTCCGACGAGGGGAGGTCGCGCGAAGCGCGCACCACCTCCTCCAGGTGCCGCACGCCGAAGTCCTCGCCGCGATCGTTCTCCCATTCGTAAAAACCGTCGGCCGGCTTGTTCCATCCGGCCACATCGAATCCTGCGAGCCGGGGCCGATCCTTGGGTAAAAGCGATTGTCACAGCATCTCCTCCAAAGAGCAACGATCACCACGAGCGCAGTCTGCACCCCCCATCCGGGCCGGTGAACTGGCAGTTTTGCCAGTTTCCCTCATAACGACGGCCAGCAAGAATCCAAGAGTGAAAGCGTCGCGCGATATTGTTAACGACGCGTAGCATTTGTCAACTTCCGGGCAAAAGGAGAGCCTGACGCCAATTCTCCTACCATCAGAGAGGTCCATTGCCTGGAAAGGCGGCGGATGCGAAGTTGGCGAAGATGGTGGGCTAATTCACGGAATGATTTTCAGGAGAATGTCGATTCGAATCAGGCCTGAGCTGCAAGGCTGCCGACCAGGACGGATCCGCAGGTGCTGGTTGATCCATTTGATCCTGGCAATTGAGGTCGGCAGGGGCGAACTGCGCGACGTAAATTCGGGAGAATGCTTATGCCAAACAGACCTGGGCTTCCAAGCTGTGGGCCAGAACCAAAGAGTGTAATTCGAAAGAACCGTGACCTCATTATTCTGGGCTTGTTTGCCCTGGCGCTGCTGCTCACCGCCTGCGAAAAGAAAGAGGGAAAGCCCAAGGCAGGCCCGCCCGAGGTCCTGGTGGCCGAGGTCGCCCAGCAGGACGTGCCCATCGTTCATGAATTCGTGGCGCAACTGAACGGCCCAGTGAACGCCGAGATCACGCCCAAGGTCCAGGGCTATCTGCTGAAGCAGGATTACCAGAACGGCTACTTCGTCAAGAAGGGCCAGCTTCTCTTCGAGCTCGATCCGCGGCAGTATCAGGCGGCGCTGGAATGGGCCAAGGCGCAAGTGGCGGTGGCGCAGGCGAAGCTTGCCGAGGCGACCACGAACGTTGACCGCGACACTCCGCTGGCCGCGCAGAATGCTATCCCGCAAAAGCAGCTCGATACGGACCTCGCCAATCAGACTGCGTTGAAGGCAGAGGTTCTCGCTCAACAGGCGAACCTGCAGAATGCTGAGTTGAACCTGGCCTGGACCAAGGTCCATTCCCCCATCGACGGCATCGCCGGTGTGTCCAATTCCCAGATCGGCGATCTGGTGGGCACCGCTACCAAAATGGCAACCGTCTCGCAGGTCAATCCCATCTGGGCCTATTACAACCCAAGTGAAAGCCTGTTTCTCAGCTTTGCGTCGCAGGTGACCGGAATCATTACCGGCAAGACAAGCTCGGCCGCGCTGAAAAGCGTGCCAGTAGAGTTCATTCAGGCCAATGACGAACCTTATCCCCAGAAAGGCGTCATCATCTACGTGAATCGCCAGGTCGGCACGCAGACTGGCACTATCCAGATGGCCGCCGAATTCCCCAATCGCGACGCCGTGCTTCGCCCCGGCGGCTTCGGACGAGTGCGCATCTCGACTGACGTGAACAAAAATGCCCTGCTGGTGCCGCAGGCCGCGGTCATCGAGATACAGGGGCAGTACCAGCTCATTGTGCTGGATGGCGAGAACAAAGCCATGTTCCGCCTAGTCAAGATGGGAGAGCGAGTCGGCCCGAACTGGATTGTCAGCGAAGGGTTGAAGCCAGGCGAGAAGGTTGTGGTCGAAGGCATCCTCAGGGTCCAACAGTTTGCAGCGGCGGCGCCTGAGTTGGCCAAGAAAGGCATCCCCGTCGTTCCCAAGCCCTATGTGCCTCCAGCGGCAGCAGGGAGCAACTGACCATGTCGAAATTCTTCATCAATCGGCCCATCGTCGCCATCGTCATTTCCATCCTGATGGTTCTGGTCGGCGTGGTCTCCCTGCTTAGCCTGCCTACCGCGCAGTTCCCCAACATTGCCGACCCCATGATCCAGGTGAAGGCCACCTATCCCGGGGCCGATGCCACAACGATTGCGGAATCGGTGGCAACTCCGATCGAGCAGCAGATGTCGGGTGTCACCGGCATGAACTACATGTACTCGCTGAGCGCCAGTTCGGGCGGCATCATGTACCTGTACGTGGATTTCCAGCTCGGAACCGATGTCAATACCGATCAGATTCTGGCGCAGATGCGGCAAGGACAGGCCAATTCGCAGATGCCAGCCGAGGTGACCCAGCAGGGAGTCATCGTGCAACCGGCCACGCAAGCGCCGTTTATGCTGGTCGACCTGTATTCTCCCACCGGCGTGTACGACAACATTTTCCTGGGCAACTACGCCATCATCAATCTGCAGTACGCACTGACTCGTATCTCCGGCGTTTCCCAGGTCCAGATCTTCGGCGCTGGACCTTACGCAATGCGCATTTGGGTGAATCCTGACAAGTTGGCTAGCCTCGGGGTGACGGTGTCTGACATCACCAACGCCGTCAAGGCCCAGAACAAGGTCAACCCGGCGGGACAGATCGGCGGCGAGCCCGTTCCGCAAGGACAGCAGTTCACGTATAACGTACGGGCTCCGGGACGGCTGCCCACTGCTGCCGACTTTGACCAGATCGTGGTTCGCGCCCAACCCGACGGCTCCATCTTGCGCCTGAAGGATGTGGCGCGGGTGGAAATGGGAGCGCAATACTACTCCTATAACGCGCGGATGGGCTTGGCCTCCGAGGAAGGCAAGCCGCCCAAGCCTGCCCAGTCGGCGGCTCTGGTTGGGATTTACCTGACACCCGGCAGCAATGCTATCGCGACTCGCAACAACATCCTCAGGATGATGGAAGAGGCGAAGCGACGCTTTCCCCAAGGACTTGACTACGATGTGGCTCTCGATACGACGCTCGCCGTTAGCGAAGGTATCCACGAAATCTACAAGACCTTGTTCGAGGCGTTGGCTCTGGTCATCCTGGTAGTTTTCATCTTCCTTCAGGGTTGGAGGGCGACGCTGATCCCTTTGCTCGCGGTCCCGGTTTCGCTGATCGGGACCTTTGTGGTCTTTCCGGTGCTTGGCTTTTCCATCAACACCCTGTCGCTATTTGGACTGGTGCTGGCCATTGGCTTGGTGGTGGACGATGCCATCGTGGTCGTGGAAGCCGTCGAGCACCACATCGAGCACGGACTGACGCCGCATGACGCGACCGTGAAAGCGATGGAGGAGGTATCCGGGCCTGTCATCGCCATTGCTCTCATTCTGGCCGCAGTGTTCGTTCCCACGGCCTTTGTTCCCGGCATTACCGGACAGCTCTACAAGCAGTTCGCTGTCACCATTGCCATCTCGGTGCTGTTCTCCGCGTTTAACGCGCTTACCCTGAGCCCTGCACTCTCAGCCATGCTGCTGCGCCCCAGGAAGGAATCCCGCGGGCCTGTGGGCGCCTTCTTCCGCTGGTTTAACCGGGTTTTCGGTCGCGCCACCGACGGCTACGTGGGCGCCTGCCGTCACTTGATCCACAAGGCAGGATTTGCCTTCGTGCTGCTTGCCCTGGTCTGTGTGGCAGCCGGCTGGTTCGGCAAAAAGGTACCGGGAAGCTTCCTGCCTGACGAAGACCAGGGTTATCTCTATGCTGGCTTGCAATTGCCGGCTGGGGCTTCCCTGCAACGTTCGTCGGAAGCTGCCAGAGAGGTCGAAAAAGTCATTCTGGAGACACCTGGGGTAGAGAAGGTCAGCTCGATCATGGGATACAGCATGTTGAGCGGCGTTAATGCAACCTACAGTTCGTTCTTCTTCGTTTCACTCAAGCCATGGGAAGAACGCAAGACCCCGGAGACAAGCTACCAGGGAATCAAGGCACACTTGCAGCAGACGCTCTCCAAAGTGCCATCCGGACTTGCGTTTTCATTTCCCCCTCCGGCGATTCCGGGCGTGGGAACGTCCGGCGGAGTGACGTTTGTCCTGGAAGATCGATCAGGCAGCGGCATCGACTTTCTCGGCAAGCAGACCCAACTGTTCATGGCTGAGGCCCGCAAACGGCCAGAGCTTTCGGGCGTCCTGACCACAGCACTCTTCGGTGTTCCTCAGGTCGGAGTTAAGGTGGACAATGCCAAGGCGATGACCCAGCAGATCCAGTTGAGCACCCTGTACGAGACCATCCAGACGTTTATGGGCGGCTCGCTGATTAATTTCTTCAATCGCTTCGGTCTGCAATGGCAGGTGTACGTCCAGGCCGACGGTGACTTCCGCACCAAGACCGGCAACCTGGGCAAGTTTTACGTGAGGAACGCTAGCGGCGACATGGTTCCGTTAAGTACCCTGACCAGCACGGATACGCGCAGCGGCGCTGAGTTCGTCATGCGCTACAACCTTTTTAACTGCGTGCAGATCAATGCCGCGGCCGCGCCAGGATATAGCTCTGGGCAAGCCATCGCTGCGCTGGAGGACGTTTTTCACAAGTCAATGCCGACCCAGATGGGCTTCGACTACATGGGAATGTCATACCAAGAAGTGAAGGCCGCCCAGGGTGTCAGCCCCGCCACCATCTTCGCGCTGGCTTTTTTCGTCGTCTTTCTCATCATGGCGGCGCAATACGAGAGCTGGACGCTGCCGTTCAGCGTGCTGCTGGGCGTGCCCATCGCGGTCTTTGGCGCCTTCATGACGCTGTACTTCCGTCGGCTGGATAACAACGTATATGCCCAGATTGGCTTGGTCATGCTTATCGGCCTGTCGGCGAAAAACGCCATTCTGATTGTCGAATTCGCCAAGATGGAGTACGACAAAGGCGCGACCCTCATTGACGCGGCGCTAACGGGCGCCAAACTGAGGTTGCGTCCGATCCTGATGACGTCATTCGCGTTCATTCTGGGCTGCGTGCCGCTGTGGACAGCCACCGGGGCGGGTGCCATCTCGCGCCAGGTGCTGGGCGGCGTAGTGATCGGCGGCATGCTGGCGGCGTCTTTCCTGGCCATTTTTTTCATTCCCGTCAGTTTCGACGTAGTGGAGCGGTTTGGAAACTGGATCGGTGGCAAGAAACATGAGCCACAACCCGGCGTCGCTGGAACTCCGGCTACAGGAGAGGCCCATGACTAGCCTCAGAATATCCGTTGCCAGCCTTGTGGTGCTTTCACTCTGCGCATGCAGAGTCGGTCCCAACTACAAGCGGCCCGCACTCAGCGTCCCTGACCAGTATCGCAACGCGCCGGAGCTCACCACGCAAGCACCCAGCGGCGACCAATTTGCCCAAATGAAGTGGTGGGCCGTCTTTCAGGATGAGACCCTGCAAGCCCTCATCAAGGAAGCGCTGACCAATAACTACGACATGAGGATCGCCGCCTCGCGTGTTCTGCAGGCCAACGCCAGCCTGGGCGTCACCCGCGCTAATCAGTTCCCCCAGGTCAACGGAGCGTTCGGCATAACCAACGAGCGGAACACGTTCTACCCTAACGCGCCTACCTTCGATATCGCGTCCCTGTCGCTGTCCTACATCGTGGACTTCTGGGGACAGTACCGCCGCGCCACCGAAGCCGCGCGCGCTACTCTGCTGGCCACGCAGTACGGACAGAATGCGGTGCAGGTCACGTTGATTTCTTCGGTGGCCAGCGACTACTTTCTGCTGCGTCAATATGATTCCCAGCTCAGCTACGCCAAGCAGACCGTAGAGACCGACAGAGAAATCCTGAAGCTGAACGAAATCAAGTTCAAAGGCGGCGAGAGCGCCATAACCGACGTCTATCAGGCGCAGACGCTGCTGGAACAGGCCGAAGCTGAGGTCATCTCGCTGGAACAGCTCATCCCGCAGACCGAAAACAATCTCAGCATTTTGCTGGGCAGGAACCCAGGCGAGGTCGCCCGCGGGCTACGCCTGGTGGACCAGCCCCACCTTCCCGCGGTGCCGGCCGGACTACCTTCCGCACTCCTGCAGCGCCGTCCTGACGTGCGCCGCGCGGAGGAGAACCTGGTCGCCGCCAATGCCAACGTCGGCGTGGCCAAGGCCGCCTTCTTCCCGCAAATTTCCCTGACCGGCATTTTCGGCGCGCAAAGCACCGCCATCACCAGCTTCCTGCAAGGTCCCGCGACCTTCTGGACGCTGGGCGGCCAGGTCGCGCAACCGCTCTTTCAGGGAGGCCGCATCAAGTCCAACTACCGTCTGGCCTGGGCGCAACGTGACGAAGCCGAACTGATCTACAAGCAAACCGTGCTACAGGCCTTCGGCGACGTCGCCAACAGCCTCGTCGGGTATTCCCAATCGCGGCAGTACCGCGTGAAGATCGAGGAGCAGACGAAGACCTACCAGGAGATGGCCCGCCTGGCCAACGTGCGCTTCCGGGGTGGCGTCACCAGCTTCCTCGAAGTGCAGTATTACGAGCAGCAGTACTTCACCTCAGCGCTGAACATGTCGCAGGCCTGGTACACCGAGCTGCAAAACTACGTGCAGCTCTACCAGGCGATGGGCGGAGGGTGGGAACAGCAGTAGGTAGGAGCCGGGCCAACCAGAATCGGCTTCGGCGGGACGGCAGCAATTGTGACCAGCATCGCTGTGATTGCCGGGCACCTGGGATCGAGCGAAAGTTTCGACGACGCCTTGGCGAGATACTCCGCAGGGTCCGACGACCAGGCGGAACGTGATTTCAAGATGTTTCAGGCTGCCGACGCTCGGCATTATGTCAAAGCGGCCGTTTGTACGGACTGCCCGCCAGCTTCCGCACGAAATGGGGCCGCTTCAAGAGTGGGACAGCCATGAAGTCAACACACGATCACACCGCGCCCGTCCGCTTCCCCATCCTGCAGGGGGTGCTGCCGATCACGGCCGCGCGAATCCCGGCTGAAATCCTTGCCGGTATCACGCTGGCCGCAATCGCCATCCCAGAGGTGATGGGCTACACCAAGATCTCCGGCACGCCGGTGATCACGGGTCTCTACACCATGCTGATCCCCACGGCGCTGTTCGCCGTGTTCGGCTCCTCACGGCACCTGGTGGTGGGCGCCGATTCGGCGACGGCGGCCATCCTCGCCGCCAGTCTCGTGGGGATCGCATCCACCGGCTCGGAGCAATACCTGGCGTTGGCCGGCGTACTGGCGCTGATGGCCGCGATTTTCCTAATCCTGGCGCGCGTCATGCGCCTGGGATTCCTGGCCGACTTTCTCTCGCGCACCGTGTTGATCGGGTTCCTGACCGGCGTCGGCGTTCAGGTCGCGCTGGGGCAGATCGCCGGCATGCTCGGCCTGAAGGGGGGCGGCCACGGCACGCTGGGGAAGCTTTGGAACAACTTGCAGCAACTCGGACAGGTCAACCGCTACGAGTCGATGATCGCGCTCACCGTGCTGGTGGTCATCGTCGGCTTCAAGAAGGTTTCGAAGAAAATTCCGGGAGCCTTGCTCGCGGCGATCGGCGCCCTGGTCGCAAGTTGGGCGTTCGGACTGGACAAGCACGTGCATGTGGTCGGAGCCGTTCCGGGTGGTCTTCCTTACCTGGGTCTGCCCAAGGTGGACTGGAACTGGGGAGTCATAACGACATTGATTCCGACGGCCTTTGCGATGTTCGCGGTCATCCTGGCACAAAGCGCGGCGACCGCCAGCGCCTATGCCACGCGCTACAACGAGAGTCTCAGCGAGAACACCGACCTGGTCGGTCTAGCCTTGGCCAATATTGGCGCCGGCCTGTCCGGCACCTTCGTCGTCAACGGCAGCCCAACCAAGACGCAAATCGTTGACAGCGCGGGCGGCCGCAGCCAATTGTCGCTCCTAGTGATGGCGGCGATCGTTTTGCTGATCCTGCTCTTCCTGACCGCACCGCTGGCGTTCCTACCAGAAGCTGCCTTGTCGGCCATCGTGTTTCTAATCGGCGTCGGCCTGATTGATCTTGCTGGGTTGCGGAAGGTCTTCGAGCAACGGCGATCGGAGTTCTGGGTGGCGCTGTTCACCGCTCTAACGGTCGTCGTGGTAGGCGTCCAACAGGGCATCCTGCTCGCCATCGCGATGTCGCTCATCGAACACACCCGCTACGGGTATCGTCCGAAGAACGCGGTGCTCGTGCCGGGCGAATCGGGCGGACGGCAACCACTGCCGGTGGTCACGGCCGCGCAAGCCGCCCCCGGCTTGGTCATCTACCGATTCACGCACAGCTTGTACTACGCGAATTGTCAGCAGTTCTCGGAGGAGATCTCGTTTCTCGCGAACACCACGGGGCCGCCCCTGCGCTGGCTCTGCCTCGACGCGTCCGCGGTGGGTAATGTCGACTACTCGGCGGCGGAAACCCTCCGGTCGGTTCACGCGAGCCTGAAGGCGAGAGGCATACGCTTGGTCATTGCGGAGGTCATGGACCTCGAGACCAGGACAGCCTACCACTTCCAGGAGTTGTTTGGTGCGGATGCCTTCTACGACCATCTGGAGG
>Ga0335079_10004668_pt1 | contig 15755 bp, 12 predicted proteins | sample Lox_Sample_33_FD_206719 | JGI IMG/M metagenome (GOLD analysis project Ga0335079, IMG submission 206719) | Soil microbial communities from Loxahatchee National Wildlife Refuge, Florida, United States - Lox_Sample_3.3 | ecosystem: Environmental > Terrestrial > Soil > Wetlands | place: USA... | reverse complement strand
TTGGGCCGAACGGCAACGATCGACCAATAACGATGGTCCGCCCCTATTGGAGCCAATGTTTTTCCCGTCGTCAGCCAGCTTGGATCGTGCGCAGCCGATCGATATCGGCTTCGAGCCGGATCTGGAATGCAAACACAATATACAGTTTCGACGAGCGCCAACATTTCACATCCGGGGTACCCTGCCACGGAACTTGCCACATAAGAATGGCGAAGTTTTTAATATTGCATTAACGGAGACCAATGCACAGGGAGCCGAACGCTGGTCGGGAGTTCAAACAGAACTTCAACCGGAAGGTCACTTCGACTTCGCTGGCGTGCATTCTGGCTCTTACATCCTGCATCTCACAGCTCCATACAAGCCATCCAACGCCCCAGTTGTTTTCTCTGGCCCGTGCGGGCCGCCATCTCCATCATTCTTAAGCTCGCAAAGAGTGACCGTTAAGGATCACGATGTGGACGATCTCGCAATTGACTCGGACTCTCAGGCGACGTTGACGGGTGAAATTCACTTCAAAGATATTCCCAAGAACTGGCAACGGTTCGAGGTAAACGTGAGTCTGAGGCGCGAGAACGCCTTGTGCGCCTCCGGAGAAGCAAAGCTGAGCCCGGAAGGTCGGTTTACTCTCGACCACATGGAGAATGGCGCTTACCGCGTCGAGCTTTACTTGCGCGGCCCGCTCTACATCAAGGCGCTGGTTTTCAATGGGCTGCCGGTCGATGGAAGATACATTATTCTGACGCAAGGAAAGCCCGCGAAATTAGAGGTGACGGTGGCCGGCGACAGCGGCGAAGTTGAGGCGGAAGTCGCGCACAGTTTTCCGTTGCCAGAAAGCTATCACGCTGATGAGCCGTGCCTTCCGCCAGTGGCGACTGGTCCATGGGCCTTTCTTATCCCGGATCGCATTCCGGAAGATGGCTCGGGAGTTCTCATCGGTCAGCCAACGAATGGTGGTGTCCTTGAGTTCGACGGGGTACCTCCAGGGCTGTATCACGCGGTGGCCGGGGAAAACTTCAATCTGGAATACGGGTTGGGCCCATTCGGCATTTCCGCGTGGCAGGATCCGCAGTACTTGCAAGCGGTGTCGGCTTTTGGACAGGCTGTGAAAGTGGAATCCGGACAAACTGTTCGCATCAAGATTCGAGCGGCGACCAGCTTCTTGCAAGACGCATCGGCGGAGCACAAGCAACTAGTGACGAGCTACGACCACTGCGCCGGTTCGTGCCTCTTGGATAGTGCAGACGATGTAGACGCTGGCGGAAAGGCGCAAATGCGCACAAAACCGGACCACAAGCAATGATCATATCCACGCAAGCCGCACTGAAAAATCCTGACATTACAGCCGGGAGCGACAAATTTGGAATCGAACCGCCGAATTGTGAGCGGCCTCACCTCTGTATCTGACCTGCCGAGAAGCCAACGACCGGCTTCACTTGTCATGTTCCGGTACTGATCTGGCGTGGCATACCAGTCCTACTTCTTAATTTCAGATTTCCAGTTCAGAACCACAGACATTGGATGGGCGGAGCCGTTGTTGTAGTTGGTGTTGATGAGGAAGCGTTGGCCGTCGCGGCTGACGTCGTAGATGATCACTTCGGTGGTCGCGACCCGCTCGCGGGGGTCGGTCTGGAAGAGACCTGTCGGTGTGCCCGACTCGAATTCGGTTTTCGTGTCGACGGAAGCCGCCATCAGCTTTGCGTCGGGTGACAGAAAGTAGATTTCTTTGCCATCTCCGCGCCATCGGGGCTCTTCGCCGCCATTGGTCGAGACCTGCCACTTGCCACGCGCATCGGGAAACGATGTCACGTAAACTTCCCAGCGTCCGCTCTCGTTTGAGGAATAGGCGACCCACTTGCCATCGGGGGAAAACTGCGCACCGTTCAGTGAAGCGTTCGCTTTCAGAAACAAGTGCGACTTAGCATCAGCGAAGGAATGGACCCACAGATCGGGCATGGCGAGGTAGAGCAAATTGTGCCCATCGCGTGACCAGTCGAGGGGAAGCATATCGACTCCGCCTGGCAACTCCAACTCGCGCTCGGATTGCGATCCGTCGGCGGGTTTGACATAGAGATCGAAATTGCGGTCGCGGCTGGAGCCGAACGCGATCCAGCTGCCATCGGGTTTCCAAACGGGTACCGCATCGATGGCGGGATCGAAAGTGAGGCGGCGGAAGGACGAGCGGGCGAGATCGTAGATGAAGACGTCGGTGTTGTCATTACTCGTATCGGTCTTGTCGATGGCGACGTATTTTCCGTCAGGGGAGATTACGAGGTTGCTGTAAGCATCCGGAGGAACGGAATCGGAGATGACTTTGCCGCTGCGGTCGTACCAAGTCAGCCGGGAGAGCGAAGCCTCGCCCGCCCTTTGTGCGATCACGATATCGCCGCTGGCGGCGAACGCCGCTTGCATGATGCGCGATTGCAGCTTCACGTTATCGAACACGCGCACCACATCGCCGGTGAGTTGATACGAGCTTAGATCGAGTTTCTGGGCCTGGATGGCTCCGTCGCGAACGAAGAACAGATAGCCGTTGGCGTAGCCGCCGTTGTAAATCGTTTTGGTGAGAAAGCGCTTTTCGCCTTGGTTGTCGATGGAACCGACATACAGCTTGTTGAGCTCGGTATCGCCGCGAATGTTCCCCGCGAGGAAAAGGTAGTGCTTGCCGTCGGGCAGGAATACCGGCCAACGAAAAGTATTCTCGTCATTGGACGTGTCCGGATACTTAAACTTGACGGGAGTTCCGCCATTGTCGGAAACCGACATGAGGCCGCCATTGAGCGTGCCGATGGGGGTGAACAGGATCAGTCCAGTCTTGCTCCAGGTGCCGCCGCGCCCGTTGGGAGCGTCGCACAGCGTCCGAACCGAAGCGCTGTCCAGGTCGAAGCGCTTGAGCTTGCCGTCGGCAAAAAATCCGATGGCGCGTCCATCTGGCGACCAGAACGGAAACGTCGCCCCGTCGGTGCCCGCAATGGGCTTGGCGTCCGTGGCGCCGATCTCGTAGAGAAAGAGCCCGACTTTGTGAATGTCCTCCCGGTACGCAGCTACCGCCACGGTGTGACCGTTGGGAGCAACGGCCATAGATCGCGCGGAAAATGGCAGCGCTGCCGTGAATTGCATCGCGGGTGACGCAGGCTGCGTGAAGCGCGCCCAAAGCAGGATTGCGGCAAAAACGGCTATCGCTACAACCGCAGCAAGCGCAATGTACCCGACCCATCCCGCTAATTTCGGGTGTGCAGGCACAGAGTCCGGCTGCGCCGCCGATAGCCATTTCAACTCGAGCTTCACATCGAGCGCCGACTGGAAGCGCTCCTCCGGACTCTTGGCGAGACAGGTGCGCACGAGCCGGTCCAGCGCAGGCGGTGATGTCTTCAGCACCGCACTGACAGGTTGCGGTTCATCTTCCAGAATCGCGCTCGCCACTTTGATCTGCGACTTGCCTTCGAAAGGCCGCTTGCCGGTCGCCATCTCATAGAGCACCGCGCCGAAAGCGAAGATGTCGCTGCGCGCGTCGGCTTCGCTCCCCTGAATCTGCTCCGGAGACATGTACTGCACCGTGCCTACCAGCGTGCCCTGCCGGGTCAGCGGCAAGTAGTCTGGGCTGGGCGAAGTCATGGTCATGGCCGCGCTCAGCAGGGGCGCCGATCCGCTTCCGGCCGATGCGCCTATGACCGCCGCCTTCGCCAATCCGAAATCGAGCAGCTTCGCGCCGCTGTTCGTCAGCATGATGTTGCCGGGCTTCAAATCGCGATGAACGATGCCGGCACGGTGAGCGCGATCCAACGCATCCGCAATGTTGCATCCGATAGCAATGATTTCTTTCAGTGGCAGCGGCCCACGCTTAAGTCGCTCTGCCAGCGACTCCCCTTCGAGAAACTCCATCACGAGGTAGTCGGTACGGTCCTCGTGGCCGACATCATATAAGGTGCAGATGTTGGGATGATTGAGCTGCGAAATGGCTTTTGCCTCGCGCTCAAAGCGCTGCTTCAGGTCGGGATTATCGGACAAATGCGACGGCAGCACTTTGATCGCAACCGTCCGCTCCAAGCGCGTATCCCGCGCCCGATACACCTCTCCCATGCCGCCAGCTCCGAGCGGGGCGATAATTTCGTAGGGACCGAGCCGAGTTCCCGCGGGAATTCCCATTTTCCCCCTTGGAAGTGCCTGGATTGTACACCCAACGCTTTGCCCCAAACGTGAGCAAGAAGCGCTGGCTCCTCGTTATTGGATGAGAGCTATTCCTTGGGAAGATCGATCATAACGACCTGCGAGTTTTCCCGTAAGCGGTCGAAGATGATTTGTTTGCCGTCGCTTGTTACGTCGAAGGTCCGCATCGTGGTGCGGTTTTGCAGCTTTGTGAGAGGGCGCGACTTCATCGAAGCGAGATCGAGTAACCAGAAGTCCTGTGACGCGAGCAGTCCTTGCATGTAAATCAGACTCTTGCCATCGGACGAGAAGCGGACGTGCTCACCCAAGCGCCGCAAACTGATCTCGGGGAGTTCAGCGCTGGTTCCATCCGGACGAATACCGAGAAGCGGAGCGAACGTGCTCACATTTGTACCCGCATACACGATGAGACTTCCGTCAGGCGACCAAACTGGATTGAGTGCAGCCCCAGTGACCAAGCGCACGGGCAATCCACCATCCAACGGAATCTTGAACAGCCCTGGACCAGTAGTGTCGCTGCCCCCAGTGACGATCCATTTTGCATCTGGCGACCAGCAGCTCGAGCCCTGAGCAACAATACCGTCCGCGATGGGTTGGAGTTCGGCGCCGTCCGCAGAGAGCACATACAGTTGGCCTTTCCCGTTCCGCCGCAGCACAATGGCAACGCGCGTTCCATCCGGCGAAATCGCCGGCGTTTCCAACAAAGCGCCATTGGAGCCCTTCCAGATCTCGATCGCCTCACCGTTTCGAAGGCGCCACAATCCGTCGCCCATCCCCAATGAAGACAAATAGAACAGCGACGAGCCACCGAATCGGGGCGCCAAGGCGCGAACGTTCGGTACTGTAAAAGGCTTTACGTCGCGTTCTTCGGCGACCCGATTAAGAATTGGAACAGTCCAAAGCCCCGCGACGGGGTTGCTGATGGTGGCCACCAGCTTGCGGCCATCCGCGCTGGCTTGCACGGACGTGTATTGCTCTAAACCGATGCTCGCGCGTCGCGAATCCCTGCGTTTGAGATCAAAGGCCCACAGCCAAGGTCCTGAACCGTCGCCGTCTCGCGCCACGTAGAACACGGTTCGCTTGCCGACCGGCGTGGGATAAGCGATGTCTGTGTTGCGCTGCGTGAGGCGCTCTGGACTTCCACCGTCGGGATCGATGCGCCATAAGTCCATCTCCTTCGTCGCGGGCGTTCCGTGCACGAAGTAGATCCAGCGGCCGTCGGGCGACCAAGTTGGAAAATGGTTGTGAAGCCCCGGTTTGTCGCCGAATATCTGCCGCGCATTGGCGCCCGTGCGGTCCGCGACAAACATCGGGTCGCCCTTGGTGAAGGTATGGTAGACAATCCGATCGCCGTCGGGTGACCAAGCCAGGTTGGCGGTGTCCTCGCCGAGGAAATTACGCGGCGTACCTCCTGTCAGGGGCAGCATACGCAGCCGCATCCCGACATCACCACCGCCAACCCAAATTTCCGATCCATCGCCCGAAAAACCGACGCTCCGTAGAGGGCCAGGCAATGGACCCGCGTTCCCGTGTGTCAGATTAATCAGACGGCCCGAGCCCACCTGAGTGAGCCATACATCGAAGGGGCCGTCATGATCGGAGACAAAAGCGACGAACCTTCCGTCCGGCGAGATAGCCGCTTCCACGCTTTCGAAGTCGGTGACGCGCGCGAAATGCGCTTTTTCAAGCGGGTTGACCGGAGCAGGGGCCGGCCGAACCATTTCCCTGACCACCGTTCCCATCAGGAGTGCGGCGGCTATGCCCCACGGGAGCAACGCTCGCCTTGATTTTGGCAGCGGCACTCTCTTCGCGTTCGACATTCCACTTATCGATTCGATGGCAAACGCCAAATCACTCGCAGACTGGAATCGTCGCACGACATTTTTTTCGAAGCATCGCCCAATAATTCGCTGCAGCTCCAGCGGACCTTGCCAGCCCGCATCGTTCAGTACCGGCGGCTCATCGCACAAAATTGCGGTCATTGTTTCTGCCGACGTGGCGCGTTTGAAGGCGCGCTTGCCTGTGAGCATCTCGTACAACACTGCAGCGAAACTGAAAATGTCCGATCGCGCGTCGATCTGCTCGCCTCGCACCTGCTCGGGCGACATGTATCCCACTGTGCCCATCACCATCCCGGGCGAAGTCGCTTGGCTTGTTAGCGTCACTGCCGTTTCGTGGCTTGCATCCGGCCTAACCAGCTTCGCGAGACCGAAATCCAGCACTTTAATCCGGCCGTCACGAGTGACAAACACGTTCTCCGGTTTCAGATCCCGGTGTACGATTCCTTTCTCGTGTGCCGCCGCGAGTCCCTCGGCAATGCCGAGCGCGTATTCGACCGCACGCCTCAGCGGCACCGGCCCTGATACGAGTTTGTCGCGCAGCGTTTGGCCTTCGAGAAACTCGCTGACCAGAAACGGCGCACCGCCGTGCGTACCAATGTCATGGATCGCCAGGATGTTCGGATGGTTCAGCGCCGCGATCGTGCGCGCCTCCTGTTCGAAACGCCGCAGTCGGTCGGCATCATGAGCCAGAGCCTCTGGCAGCACTTTGATCGCGACATCACGTCCCAGCCGTGTATCGCGTGCGCGGTAAACCTCGCCCATGCCGCCGGCTCCAGCTGGCGAGACAATCTCGTACGGACCGAGTTTGGTGCCCGATGCAAGCGCCATTGATGCGCGCAATTATAGTCCGGATGCATTCCAGGGGCGCGCACCGACTCTTGAGGAAAGGTTGTCAGCCCGGAAGTTGGCTAGAAAAAGCGATTCCAGGAACTTGGGATTTGCGACAAGTCGACATTCGAGAAAGTTTTCATTCCTGGCGGTGGGTGACTCAATCATGTGCACCGTGGTGTCGCCTTGACGCAGTTCCGGAAGGAAGGACTCGTTTCACAAAAAGGCATGAGCACGCACAAGGCGGGCGTCCCCCCGTCCGCCCTCCGCGATCCCACCCTCTATCAGTTGCTCGCCTGGGTTGATGCCATCGGGGATGGATGATCACGCGCCGGTGCGCCGGCGTCGGAGTGGCGTAATAGGAAATGTTGGCTATAACCTCCCACTTTCGTAATGTTTGCAGGACATCGCAGGCTGATACTTTCAACAGCGAGGAGCTTCTGGCGAGTTAGGCACAACTCCTATTTGCTCACCTCTTCTGGACGGGGTCGGCATCGCCGACCCTGTTCGTATATCCGGAGATGGGAAATGCTTCCCGCTACGGCCGCGCTCCCTGCTCGGTCGTCTGCTTTCAATTGGGATAGTAGGTCAGCGTTCTGGCAGTTCACCACTTTCATCGTTGATCCTATACTTACGTGTAGGGTTGAAAATTTCTTATGCGAATTGGGGAATTAGCGACGAAGGTTGGGATCAACGTTCAGGCGGGGTCAAGGATAGGTTTCGTACAGCAAGGCTTTTTCCAACCTGTTGCAAACGTAACCTCTCAGTGCCAAAGGGCACGGAAGTAACGATTTAGAACTCTGGTCTTTAGAAGTGTCCGCCAGCCAAGCCTTGGGGGTCCAGAAACGAACAGCAATCGTTCTAGCGAACCTGATTGACGAGATTTTTCGCCAATCGTACTTGTGGAATCCCCCCGCCTACTTCGGTGGGGCCTTGCGGGCTAGCTCCCGCCAAGTGATCAACCTAATTTTCTGCTGGGCCAGAATCTCGCGAAAGCTATCGCTAGTAAAAAAATCGTAGTCGCGCTGCCTCCAGGCCGAACCCCACGTAGAGCGTTCCCGAGTGGCGGCGCGTAGTTCTTCATCGTCAAAACCGGGGTGGATGACGAACTCCGTCACGCCGGGTTTCAAATCTCTTAAGGCGGTCGCGTAAAACTCGGCCCATTTTTCGGGGGCAACTTCGGGTCCAATCGTGACCGTATGGTCGAGCACGATATCCTCCGGATCGAGGCTTTGTTGCAGATAGGGGTAGTCAGCAAACCAATCTCTGGTCACGAAAATTGGCAACTTGTACTCATGCGCCACGCGCACCATCACGTCGAACAACTCCTTGCCGCTCATGATCAGCCGGTACTGGTGTGAATCGAGATGTGTCGGGCGAACACCCATTGCGAGCGCCCGCTCAATCTGCGCGCGCAGTTCAACCTCCACATCTTTCGGGTTGATGTGCTCGTGCTGCTCCCAGTCGTGATAGAAGTATCCGTTATTGTCGACGAGAGTCGGCACCTTGTCCGACGGAGCCACCGGTCCCCAACGGTAATAAACTCGCTCGCTTGTGAGGGTAAGGTGCAGACCAAAGTCTGTATCCGGATGGGAATTGGCGTAGTCGGCAATCTCGGGAAACCAGGGACAAGGGACCATCAGGCTCGCGGAATTAACGGTCCCGCTCTGCAAAGCCTTGATCGCCGCGGCATTCACCGCGTGGGTTTCACCGAGGTCGTCGGCGTGAATAATGACCATCTTTGTGCCGGCAGGATAGCCGAGACGATCGGCCAGAGTTTGAGCCGAGCAAACCAACGGCGAGAACCAAAGAAAGCCAAGCAGCCACACACACGGATTAGACGCACGAGTCATGATCGTCAGTAAAGCACAGCTAGGAGCCGTATAGCCTAAAATACTGGGTTTTAGACGCCTTCGCGTTGGCCGCGATCCTCGCTGGATTCGAACAACAATAATAATAAGGAGAGCTGAATGAGCATTCGAGCCTCCAGGCCGAACACCACGTAGAGCGTTCCCTCGGCACGAACTGTTTTAGCGTATTCATCGGTTGCCTTCTGCAACTCGATCTAAAGGTGATCCGGATCTTCGGCGGTGGCTTTTCTTGACCGCTTCCAGAATTTCTTGAACTCTTCTCTCGGCGCTTCGTGCGTCCTCAATGGTTGACATCTGGAGTGCGCTCTTCCGCACGAACCTGATGCTGAGCGCACGAAGCGCCCACGTCGATGACCGCGATCACATTGCTCAGAGCTCAGAGAGATATCGTTCACACGGAGCAATCGGACGAGCAAGAGTCCGGCCAATAAAAAAGAACAAGCCATAATTTGCTTGTCCTGAGATTAATTCGAGACTCGTCTGGACTACGCCTTCTTTGCTTTGTACTTCGGCCAACGTGCTCGCTGCGCATCCGCGATTCTCTTCCGGGCGGCAGCAGATAGCCTCCGTGTGCCACGTTTAGGAGTAGAGGTTTTGCCCCCAGCAACTCCACTTAATGCCGCAATCGCACGGTCCAACTTGTCCCGTTCTGCCTTCAACTGCGCTATTACCGCGCTTAGATCAGTCATCCTACCGTCCTTTGGGAAGTTTGAACTGCATTTTCTGTACGCATGATACTGGAACGGGTGCCTCAACCAACAGAGGCTATTGGATGACACTTCGTTCACAAGTGGCACGCCGTGTTTACCGTGCGATCCAGGACTCTGCTAGAATGCGAGCACTCATAGTGTTCCTCGACAGCAATTCCCGCACTGCATTTTCTGTGATATCGTGCGATTTCCCAGGAGAACGATCGTCCGGTTCTTCAGGGGGCTGGCAGTTTGCATGAGTGCCCGATCTGGCACGCACGTCTGTGTCTCGAGCACGAGACATGCATCGGGGAGCGACGCTGATGGCTCCAATTCTCCTATGGCTTATCCTCGTCCTTTCGCTCTTGATTACCCTCGTGAAGTACTTGATGGGCATCATTATGCGGTTTTCTTTTCCGAGCACGAAAGCCAAGAAGGACTATTCGTACGAGCCTACTGTCAGCGTTGTGATGCCTTGCTACAACGAAGGCAAAACCGTCTACGAAACGATCGAAAGTATAGCGAGGAGCAACTACCCGAATCACAAGTTCGAAGTTCTTGCGCAGGATGACTGCTCTGTCGATGACAGCTACGAGTGGATGCAGAAGGCGCAGCGCGACTTCACCAACATCCACATTCGTACCGAAAGCAATGAACTCAACAGCGGAAAGGCACGCTCCGTCTGCAATGCGGTACAGCACTCGACAGCCGAGGTCATCATTTCCATTGATTCCGATTGCATCTTCCACCCTGATGCAATTCGCGAACTGACCGCGTGCTTCGCCGAGCCGAAAATGGGCTCGGTTGGGGGCAGAGTTGGAGTCCGAAACCCCACCGACAACGTCATTACAGCAATTCAAACCCTTATCTATTATTCGGCATTTCAGCTCTACAAGATCCCAGAGAATTGGACGCGGAGTGTCTGTTGCATCAGCGGATGCCTTTTCGCCATCCGCCGCGACCTGCTGCTCGAAATCGAGCCGGCCATCCGCGCCCGCAACTGGTTCGGCATTCCCGTAAGCCAAGGTGAAGACCGGTTCCTCACGCATCAGACTCTGTTGCGTGGCTATGGCACTTACATCAACAACGATGCTCTGTGCTGGACCACCGTTCCGAATACCCTTGCCGTCTTGTTCAATCAGCAGCTTCGTTGGAGGCGCAGCATTGTCAGAGATTTCTTCTTTACGCTCAAAACTCTGCCCCAGCATGTTTGGAAGCTTCATCCGAATACGATCCTGACGCTGATGCTGGTTCCGCTCGGAGCATTAATAGGATTGCTGGTCGTTCTTACGGCTCTGACCCAAGATCCATTGTCCTGGGCCGGCCCACTGCCGCTCGTTACGGCTCTTGGCATTGGCGCGATCCTCACTTGGGTCGTCAAGAAATACAGTGCCCGCGAAGCGATCGCCCATCCACTGGCCTTCGCGGCATACGTCGGTTGGTCGATGGTCAGCAGTTTGTTTCTTACGCCTTTGGCTTTGTGCACAATGGATTCCGCAGATTGGGGAACTCGCGGCATCGATCCAAGGACCACGCAGCCCCAGGAGGTCCCGATTGGCAACGCCACCCGTTGATGCGCTCGGCCCAGAATCGAAAGTCTCTGCTCCGGTGCGAGGCGGAAGGCAGCCGTCTGCCGGGGATAAGTTGCAGGCTGTGCACTATAAGTTCGTACTCGCCCTTTATCGCGCGTTTGCCATTGCAGTGCTGTATGTCGTGTTAATCGGCATCCTCTCCTACGCTTGGATTATGGGCTTTTACGCGGTGAATGACTCCTGGGCCGCCCCGGTGATACTTTCGGCTTCGGACGAGAAGAGCCTCGATTTTCGCGAGAAGCTGGTGACAAGCCAACAGACCATTGAAGATCTGAAAGTCGACACACAGAAATTGGAGACCGGCTTATCTGAGATGAAGGAGCATCGCGGAGCACTGCTTTCGCTCGAGCCGCAGCTGCACGATGCTATCGCTCGCGAAAAAGCGCACAACGCCACCGCAGGACCGGCGCTTGAGCAACTCGACAAGCAAAAGCTAGCCGATAACTCCAAGACGCAAAAAGTGCTTGCGCAACTAAAGGAAGTCGAGGCCAGCATCAACAAAGATCTTGCGGCAGGACTGATCACTAAAGGTGATGCCGCTCAGCAGTTATCTGCTCTCAACCAGGCGCAGGACGCCTATACCGACAGCAAGATTGGCGAAGTTCTCCTCACAGATAGCATTCTCGACAAGACCACCACCGGCACGAATACGCTGGATGTTTTGGAGAAACAGGCGGAATTGCAGTCGGAGGTTGCGCAACTCGACATTGCGATCAGCGTTGATGAAAAGCAGATTCATGAAGAGTCGCGTCAGATCGATCGTCTGCGAGAAGCGATCGCGACGGCCAAGCAGAGTCCGTATTATCTGAACGCTTCCGGCGGAGAGACTGTGTATTTTGCTTTTGTCCCATACGGCAATCAGGAGCACGCGGTCGCCGGAAGTCCTATCTACGACTGCTACCTCAATATGATTCTCTGCCGACGCGTCGGCACGGTGAAAGCGATCTTTGCCGGCGAAGAGCAAGCCACCCATCCTATCTTCAAGACCCAGATTCGCGGATTCATGATTCAGATGAGTTTGGATCACGCTGAATCCGCGAAGTCGAAGACGGTATTTCTCGGGCGCAAGCCAGTCCTGTTCTAATCCGCAGTTGTCGAGGAGAATCAGAATGTTCGTGAGTCACTGGAAAATCGTGATTGTGGCGGGCCTGTTCTTACCGGCCTTCGCGCAAGCTCAAAATCAGATGGATCAGCTAGCCTACTGTTCTTACGTCATGCAGCAGGCTGAAGCTCAGCGCGACCTCCTCCGGACGCCGGTCGGCTTCGGCGGATTCACGCAGCCGGAGACTGGACTGCCGATGCAGGTAATTGGAGGTGCATCTCTTGGGCTATCCGCCTTTCGGAAAGCTGGCCTGACCATGGAAGTGGCACGTAAGAACTGCGAACTGTACAAAGCCACGAATGCGGCGACAGAGAAAGTGCAATATGCGATCGCAAGTCTCGAGAGAGACGCGCTACAAAACCGGCTCACGCTCATCGATCGGGCATCGCAGTCGCTGGAGGCCTTAATCGATAAGACCTCCTCAATGGTCGAAGCACAGAACGCGACCCGCCTCATGCTCTTCAACCTACAGACGACGAAGATCAAGCTGGAATCCGATCGCGCCAGCACTCAATTGAAGATTAGCGCGATCTATGTTCCGCCACTGACCGACAAGCCGTTGAAAGAGCTTGCGGCGGAAAAGCAGAAGAGCGAAGCGAGCGAACAGATGGCGCTCGGCAAGCTGAGCCGCCAGAACAACTGGGATGTCGCCCTTTCAGTCGGCATACATCAGCAAGTGAATCCGGTCAGCTACGGTCCGCAGCCGTACGGAGCGGTCTCTGTGAACTACAATGTCTCGAGCCATTGGATCAATAAGCATCTGGATCGCGCCGTTAATTCCTACAGCGAATGGAAAGAAGCGGAAGAAGGTGACGTCATACGCAACAGTGAGGTTCTGCGTCAAGAACTGCTGGACAGCAGCGCCGCAGAGGAATCCAAACTCAAGTCGCTTCAGGAAGAGAACGCGACGATCGAGAGCGATCTGCGCGCCATTGGCGAACCAGACACGTCCGCTGCATTCGACTTCCACAATCAACTCATCGCGGCACAACTGCTTCTACAGGTTGAGATCAGCGATGCAATGTTTCGGCTGGATCGCCTGCACGAGTACCTGGCGAAAAACTATTGATCGCGTTCGATGACTTGAATGGAACACCACGCCCGTGGCTAGAGGCGGGCGAGCTGAGGAAGGACGTCAACGTGTGCGTCACGCGCAAACAGGGCAAGCGAATGTTCAAGGACGAGACCTGCAATCCACATATCATTCGTTGGGATCGGCGTTCCTTGCTTACGTAACCGTCGGTAAACGGCACTGTAGTGATGCGTTGTCTGGTCGTCGGCTTAGAGGACAGCAACGCGAATCCGCCGACGATCAGGTATTCCACTTCAAATTCGTTTAAGAGCCGTAATAATTCTTTGTAATGTGGGTTTTCTGCCACGGTTGATTTCCTCAGCTAGTTCCACCAGTTACCATGCAGTGAGCTTAGCCACAGGTGTCCCATGTTTGGTGATTGTAATTTCTTGGCCGGCCTCCACTCTTTCCGGCACTGCTAAAAAATCATTGTCAGGCGACCGGATTACTAATCTCTCCGAATCAAAATGGAGCGAGAGGATGGCGGAATCTTCCAGTCGCAATGAGACGGGCACTTCACATCCAGCATTCAACCCGGTTTCGCCCATTTTCCTTTGCTCGATACAGGGCGGCATCGGCGTCTCGGAGTAATCGTTCAAGATTCGAAGGCGTATCCCTCTGCAGGCCGGCAATTCCGAAGCTAGCTGTAACCCGCAGTAATTCTCCGCCAAAATTAAAAGTTTCGCGTTCTAACTGACTCCGAATTCTCTCGATCGCGGTTTTAACCCCCGTGGAATCGATGTGTGTCAACGCGATGACAAATTCTTCTCCGCCGAGTCTTGCACACATGTTCGAGGCTCGTGTGTTCACCTTTAGCAATTCAGCAAACCGCTTGAGGACGAAGTCTCCGGCTTCGTGTCCTTGTGTATCGTTGACACTTTTAAAATGATCAAGATCTGCCATGACGATCCAAAATGGAAAAGCATGGCGATTAGCGCCGCTAATTTCCCGATTGGCCCATGCTTCGATGGCCCGACGGTTCGGAAGTCCGGTGAGCGGATCTGTAAGGGATAGTTCTTCGAGGAGAAGATTCTTCGCTTGTATTTGCCGATGGAGTTCGGACACTCGACGTCCTACCCCCACCCGTGCAAGTAATTCGCCGGAATGGAAGGGCTTTGTGAGATAGTCGTCGGCACCGGCAGCAAGCCCTTCAATGATTTGCTCTTTCTCTGTCTTACCCGTAAGTAAAATAATATAGGTGTAGAATTCCGCGCGTAGGCGGATTGCTTTGCACAAATCGATGCCTGTGATGTCGGGCATCTCCCAATCCGTAATCACAAGCGAAGGCCGATGTTCAGATAACGCATTTTTTGCCTCGCGGCCATTCTCGGCAAGCACAACCGAATATCCTTCCTTACTCAAATTGTCCTGAAGTAATTTGCGATAGAGTGTCGAATCATCGACCACCAGGATTTTAAATTCATGTGACGAATCGAGGAGTTGAATGCCTTGTGAGGTGGTGACACTCCTCAGACACTCGATTTCGGAATCAAGGCAAGCGCCCAGAGGTGGATCGGAGACCTTTTTCATGGAATCGGTGGATTCAGCCCTTTCCGCGGCAGACTCTCGACGGTTGCCGCACCCGGACGGCTATACCTCAACTGGAATCAATGGTTTTTTGATCCGGTACTTACTTTCGAGCCAAGCGCTCAGAAGCTGAGTATCAAAAGGTGACAGGTGGACAAATGCGCAGCCCGAGGCACCGTAATCCCGAGTCCATACCACGCGCGCCCGGATATGAATTTCGCGCCCCAGCCCTGGGAGCGGAATTCGCATCGAAAGGAGGTCGCCAGCTTTGACGCATTCTTTCGCCGTAAAGCCGAGCCCGCCTCGACCGATGTTGGTCACAATGATTGGAATCGTTCGCTGGTGTTCGTCAGTGGCGTTAACAGACATCATCAGGGCAAATCTCGTGTGTTTTCGAAAATCCTGCAGCATTTTCGAATAAGCACGCCGGAGCGAGTTCAAACCCGATTCGTGCGTCACTGGCTTGCGGAGCAGGATGTGGATCCCGGGTATGGCGTGGTCTCTGGCCGAGACCGCAACCATTGTTGGTTTTTGCTGGTTCTGGAGTGAGCAGATCCGGTTTACGAGATCCATGGAGTTGTCTTTGTCCAAATCGACGATGACCAGGTCCGTGCTCACTTGCCCCAATATGCCCGCTGCCTTGCCCGGATCTTGGCAAGTGCTTGTGCAAATAGAGAGCTTCTGCAATATCGGGTCGATTGTGCAAACAACAGCGGGATCATCGGATACCAATAAACAGTCAAAAGCCATTTCTGGTGTCATGAGTGCGGCCTCGAGTCCGTTAGAAGCACTTCGGCAACCAAATTGCGGCCCCTAAATCACTGCTACACTTGCACTTGTCGAAGATATCCGGATTGTGCCAAGTTCGAAACCCAGATAATCGTCTAGGATTTATACAGCCATCAAGTGCTATGTCTTAGGCAGAGCTGCCATGGCGCTGCGACGACTGAGCGCGTAACTGCACAGGCTTCAACGAATGTGGCAAGCTCCCGAGCGACACTCCCACTATCTCACCGCCTGCTGGGCGTGCCCGGCAAGCGCGATCCTCATTTCACTCTCCAGCACGCAC